>PDWI01001934.1_pt1 | contig 31983 bp, 29 predicted proteins | sample 1430891 | NCBI WGS metagenome assembly PDWI01 (sample SAMN01162508, study PRJNA174530) | Oral metagenome, whole genome shotgun sequencing project. | biome: Marine environment; feature: Marine mammal; material: Swab sample of the gingival sulcus; isolation source: swab sample of gingival sulcus... | reverse complement strand
ATAAAGTTAAATAATTCATAATTCCTCCTTTTATTAATAATAACAGTTTTTTATTAATCTGTCACCATTTTTTTAATCAAATTAAACAAAATAGTAGATTAATTTAGTTTTATCATATTTTTGATTTTGTTTTTCTTGTATTCTTTGTATTTTCCAGCTTCAATAGCCTCTCGAATTTCCTCCATAAGCGTATTATAAAAGTATAAATTATGAAGAGAAACCAGTCTACCTGCAAGCATTTCTTTTGATTTGAATAAATGCCTAATATAGGCTTTGCTATAATTCTTGCAAGCCTCACATCCACATCCTTCATCAAGGGGGCTATCATCAAGCTCATGCTTTTTATTTAACAGATTTAACTTACCGTGATTCGTATAGGCATGTCCATGTCTACCATTTCTAGTAGGATAAACGCAGTCAAAGAAGTCCACGCCTCTATCAACGGCTTCCAGGATGTTAATAGGAGTGCCTACGCCCATTAGATAGGTTGGTTTATTCTTCGGAAGGTGTGGCACGACATTTTCGATAACATCATACATCTCCTCATGAGTTTCGCCAACGGCTAGGCCTCCTATGGCGTAACCGTCTAGGTCAAGTTCAGAAATTGTCTTAGCATGTTCTATTCTTATATCATTAAACGTTCCGCCCTGATTTATGCCAAATAGCATTTGGTTTTTATTGATGGTGTCATCAAGCGAGTTTAATTTGTGAAGGTGAACTTTGCATCGTTCTAACCATCTTGTCGTCCGATTTACACTGTCAATAATATATTCTTTTGAGGACCTACTATGTGGGCATTCATCAAAGGCCATGGCAATGGTAGAACCGAGATTGGACTGTATTTTCATACTCTCTTCTGGGCCCATGAATATCTTTCTGCCATCAATATGGGAGGAGAAGTATACCCCCTCTTCCTTTATCTTTCGAAGAGTAGTTAGGGAAAATACTTGAAAACCACCTGAATCGGTGAGTATCGGCCCATCCCAGTTCATGAACTTATGCAGGCCACCAAACTGTTTTATTAATTCATCACCAGTTTTTACGTGAAGATGATAGGTGTTGGATAGTTCTACCTGGCATTTTATTTTCTTTAAATCAACAGTAGATATACCGCCTTTTATGACACCGGCTGTACCTACATTCATGAATACAGGAGTTTGAATCGTTCCGTGTACCGTGTCGAAACTCCCTCTTTTTGCCATTCCGTCTGTTGTTATTAGTTTATACATTTTTTTGTTCCATTATTATATTTGCTACATATACACCACTTGCAGCTGCCTGACTTAGTGAGTGAGTGACACCGGAGCAGTCACCGAGTATATACATTCCTTTTACCGATGTTTCAAGGTTGCTATCTACTTGTATATTGGAGTTGTAGAACTTAACTTCAACACCATAAAGTAGTGTATCATCGTTTGCTGTACCGGGTGCTATTTTATCGAGGGCGTAAATCATCTCTACGATATCATCAAGCTGCCTTTTAGGAAGCACAAGACTTAAATCACCCGGTGTCGCTTCTAAAGTAGGTTTCATAAAGGATTTTTTCATTCTTCTTTCCGAACTACGTCTACCCTTAACGAGATCGCCAAATCGTTGAAGGATTACTCCCCCTCCTAGCATATTGGAAAGCCTTGCAATATGTTCTCCATATTCATTAGAATTCTTGAAAGGCTCCGTAAATTTATTCGTAACCAGAAGAGCAAAGTTCGTATTCTCGGTGTGTTTTGATTTATCGGCGTAACTATGACCATTTACGGTGATTATATCATTGTATTTTTCAGTAACTACTTCGCCATAAGGATTCATACAAAAAGTACGTACCATGTCATTGTAGACCTTTGTTCGGTAAACAATTTTACTTTCATATACTTTATCGGTGATGTGTTTAAATATGAGTGCAGGAAGTTCTACCCTAACACCAATATCCACACGGTTATTTTCATTCTTAATCTCAAAATTATTACAAATATTTCGAATCCATTTTGAACCGGTTCTACCAGTTGCTACTATTAGTTTTTTTGATTTAAATTCGCCTTTATTCGTAGATATTAGGAAATGGTCATCAACTTTTTGAATATCCTCGGCCTGTGTTTGAAACATTATCTCTATCTTATCTTTTATGTAATTATACATGTTTTCAGCAATATTAAAGTTTCTATCCGTCCCTAGATGTCTTACTTTAGCGTCTAATAAGTGCAGGTCATGCTTTAGGGCAAAAGCTTTTAGATCGCCGTCACCGGTAGAAAAAAGCTCAGCGTCTGCACCACCCATTTTTAAGTTGATTTCATCGACATACCACATCATCTCAAGCGCCTTCTCTTCGCCGATGTATCGGTAAAGATCGCCACCAAAATTATTGGTAATATTGTATTTGCCGTCTGAAAAACCGCCTGCACCGAAAAAACCTTCCATGACGGAGCAGCGTCTGCATCTACATTTGGATTTAGGATCATTTTCGTGAGGACATATCTCTCTTGTCAGTGGATACCCTTTTTCAAGCATTAGAACGTTAAGTCCACTGTTTTGATTGACAAATTGGTAAGAAGCAAATACGCCTGCTGCTCCTGCGCCAATTATTATAACATCATACATTTTTTCTCCTTTAATCAAACAACAAATTACTAAAACAGGTATTACTATATATTATTCCCTTGCGAGTAAGTCTTATGATATCATTTTCTTTATGTAAATAACCCTCATTTATCTGACGGTTAATTTTATCTTTTAATTGCGCTAAGTCTTTAGGGTTAAGCCTTTTATATATTGAATTTATAGCTAAGCCATTAAGCATCCTTAGCCCCAAAAAAAGCGTCTCTTCTATCCTTTTTCTCTCATCAAGAGTGTAATCAATTTCCTCGGTACTGCGTAGGTCTGCACTATTGTTACAGTAATCTTTTATAGTAGCTATATTAGTTCGTCTTACATTATCATAGTATGAAGAAGCACTTATTCCAAAACCCTTATACTCTTTCATAAGCCAGTAACAAGAATTATGCTTACTAACAAGGCCGTTTTTGCAATAGTTGGATATCTCGTATTGTTCGTAGCCCGCCTTATTAAGCGTTTCCATAGTAAGTTCAAACATCTGAAAATCAATATCCTCATCGAGTGTAAGCTTGCCTTTATTAAGTAGTGTGTAAAAATAGCTGCCGTGTTCAATGATTAAACTATAAGCGGAAATATGTTCTGGGGCTAAGCCTATGACGCAATCAAGGGTCTTTTTGTAATCCTGTACCGACAATGCCGGTAGTCCACTTATTAAATCGATGCTTATATTATCAAAACCATTATCTCTAAAGAGTTTATAGGTGCTAAGAAATGTTTCATAGTCATGTAATCTACCGATATCTTTTAAAATCTCATTATGAGTACTTTGTAAGCCTATTGACACTCTATTGATGCCTATTTTTTGATAAGCCTGAACTTTTCCTAAGGTCACTGACTCAGGGTTTGCTTCTATGGTTATTTCACAGTCATTATTGATGGTATATAGGTCCTTTATAACGTCAAAAAGTCTATTTATATCCTGAACGTCAAGAGTTGTTGGCGTTCCACCACCAATATAAATCGATGAAACAGTAATATTACCAGCATATTCTTTAAAAGCACGCAATTCATTTATTAGGGCGTTAATATACGCTTTTTTTAATGAATTGTCCTTTGCGACAAAAGAATTAAAGTCACAATAATAACACTTCTTATCACAAAATGGGATATGGATGTAAAAGGCGAACTCTCTTTTAGCTATCAAGTTTTAACACCGACATAAAAGCACTCTGAGGCACTTCTACACTACCGACTTGTCGCATTCTCTTCTTACCCGCTTTTTGTTTTTCAAGAAGTTTTCGCTTACGGGATATATCGCCACCATAACACTTTGCCAATACGTCTTTTCTGACGGCCTTTATAGTAGACCTTGATATGATCTTATTACCTATTGCCGCTTGAATTGGTATTTCAAATTGATGTCTAGGGATTTCCGCTTTTAACTTTTCGGCCATTTTTTTACCACGCTCATAGGCTTTGTCCTCATGTACGATAAACGATAGCGCGTCGACAATCTCTTTATTAAGTAGAATATCTAGTTTAACGAGCTTAGCCTCTTTATAACCGATTAGTTCATAGTCGAACGATGCATACCCTCTTGTTCTAGATTTTAAGGCGTCAAAAAAATCATATATGATTTCATTAAGTGGCAATTCATATTTTAGGTGCGCCCTATCATCATCGATATAATCAAGACCTTTGTAAACACCTCTCTTATTTTGGCATAGTTCCATTATAGCGCCTATGTACTCACTAGGAACGTAGATATCCCCTCTTACAAGAGGCTCCTCCATATAGTTGATAAAACTTGCTTCAGGAAGATCAGCAGGGTTTGCAAGGTCAAGGATTTCTCCATCTGTTTTATGAACTTTGTATATAACGCTAGGAGCGGTTGTAATGATTTCTAAGTTAAATTCTCTTTCGATTCTCTCCTGCGTTATCTCTAAGTGTAAAAGCCCTAAGAAACCACATCGAAAGCCAAAACCAAGAGCGGCGGAAGTCTCTGCTTCAAATAGCAGTGCTGCGTCATTTAACTGGAGCTTATCAAGTGCGTCCCTAAGGTCATTATATTTCGAACCATCTGTTGGATATATTCCGCAGTATACCATCGAGTTTACTTTCTTGTAGCCGGGGAGAGGTTCATCTGCCTTATTATCAAGGAGAGTAACCGTATCGCCTACTCTTGTGTCCCTGACATCCTTTATAGAAGCTGTTATATAGCCTACAAAGCCTTCTTTAAGCTCGTCGCAAGGCAAAAACATTCCCGCGCCGAAATACCCTACTTCGACGACTTCAAAGGATTTCTCGGTTGCCATCAAGAATATTTTGTCTCCTTTTTTTACGCTACCCTCTTTAATTCGAACAAACATAATAACACCGCGGTAAGAATCATAGGAAGAGTCAAATATTAAAGCTCTTAAAGGCTTATCTTTTTCAAAAGAAGGGGGTGGTATAATTTCCACGATCTTTTCAAGCACTTCTTCAATGTTGATACCGTCTTTTGCGGAAATAAGGGGTGCATTTTCAGCTTCTAGGCCAATGACGTCTTCCACTTCTTTAATAACCCTCTTTGGGTCAGCGCTAGGTAAATCGATTTTATTGATTACGGGCATTATCTCTAATTCATTATCAAGAGCGAGATATACATTTGCCAGTGTTTGTGCTTCAATACCCTGTGCAGCGTCAATGACAAGTATAGCGCCCTCACAAGCTGCAAGAGATCTGCTGACTTCATAATTAAAGTCAACATGTCCAGGAGTATCTATTAGGTTAAAGACATATTCTTCGCCGTCCTTTGCCTTGTAGATAAGTCTAACCGCTTGAGCCTTGATGGTGATACCACGTTCTCTTTCAAGCTCCATATTATCTAATACCTGCTCTTTCATCTCTCTTTCGGTTAGTAATCCTGTCTTTTGAATAATTCGATCTGCAAGAGTGGATTTACCGTGATCTATATGAGCAATTATTGAAAAATTTCTAATATTTTTTTGGCTTATAGTTGACATATATTTCCTTTCAAACAATAGAGAGTATACCATATTTACTCAAAACTGACAACGAAATAACTCCTACTATCTATTAAGAAAACTTGTCTGTATTCTTGATATTTATATCAAACTTTTCATGGATGAGTTTCTTCCTAAAGTAATGACAGGGACAAAAAGAAAGGCTTTAGTAATAGGTCACAAAAAACAATGCTTACTCCTTTATAGAGCAAACATTGTTTTAGTGTACAGATTAACCTTGCATTGTTTCGGTATCGTTTGAACGTTAGACTATTTTTGAACTTTAGCGGGTATATCTTCTGAGTTTTTATATCCTTTTCGTAAATTTTTCACCGCATAGACAATTATTACAATAGCAGCTATCGTTTCAAATAGAGTTTGAGCCATTGATAAATATGACACTGCATCTACTGTAACTATTGTTCCTAGAAGGCCCATCATATCCCAAATTCCATGATAAATGATTGCTGGAATAAGATTTTCCGTTTTATAGAATACCCATGCTGATACAACCCCGCTTAACCCGGCGTTCACCATTTGGAATAATGTACTTCCAATCTCTGCGCCACCTGCTAAATTTGTTATATGCAAGAAGCCAAATACAAATGATGATACTAAAATACCAATAAAAACGCCATGTTTTTCTCTAAAAGCTGTAAAAATAAGACCTCGGAATAGGAATTCTTCGCCAATTCCTACCATTATTGTTGTCGCTACAACTGTCCAAATCAATTTCATATTGGCACTTTTGTAGTCCCCTAAGAACACTTGTGCTAGTAATACTAATACCGCAAAGATTCCAAATTCAAGGATCCATAAATTATATTTTATTTTTTTAAATGCTGTCCCTCTAAAGAATAAAAAATAAATAATAATTGATGTTAATACCGCAAAGAATACAAAGTAAATTAATACCTCCATCATCGCTGGATTACCATATTTAATATGGTGTACGTTGGACAATATAAACATCCCTATTGTCATAATTGTAAGATATAAAAAAGCTGCTAATATCGCCATTTTTTGTCTTTTTGTCATGTTTTTCATCATTACCTTGCATGATATATTGTTTCACTAAATACATCATGCTATCCTTTCGTTTTTAAATACTGGTTAATTATATCACACGCATTAGAAATTTAGTAGTCAGTGAGTAATCAACTAACATAATATACAATCAAGCAGGTTGATTAATTGATAGGTTAGCAAACTGAACCTACGTTATCTTAATAAATCCCAAAAAAAAGCAAAAAAGTTAAAACTCCTTTGCTTAAATATAGAATAAGAAAAATATAGAATAAGAAAAAAATTAATATACTCACATTATAGTGTACTTTGTTTAAAATGTAAAGTATAATATGACTGTTTTTATCGGTAATTCTAGATTATAGCCATAATACACTAAAAGCACTTATAATAAATACACCAAAAGTCGTAATAGCATATACTTTTTTTATATATTTTGCATTAAGGTGAGAAGAGTCGAACTCCTCTCACCTTAACAATCAAATGTTTCTCGTAATTTTGGTTCTCTTGCCGCCTTTATCTCATCGGGTCTTTTAATCGGCGCATTCACTGGTGCGTCATGAAGCAGCTTTGGATTTTCCTTAGCCTCTTTTGCAATCTTTAGCATAACATCAATATAATTATTGAGGCTTTCGAGTGATTCGGTCTCTGTTGGCTCTATCATTAAGGCTTCTTTAACAATCAACGGGAAATAAATGGTCGGCGGATGAAGCTTATAATCGATAAGTCTTTTCGCTACATCTACCGTTCGTACGTCGCCAGCGTCCTTAAGACCCGCTAGTACAAACTCGTGTTTGCAAATCCCTGTATGACTTGGATTGTAAGATGTAGTCAACCTACTCTTCATGTAGTTTGCATTAAGCACAGCCAACTCACTGGCAAGTTTTAGTCCATCGCTACCCATTACCATCATATACGTTAACGCTCTAAGGTACACGGAAAAGTTACCAAGCTCGCCTTTTACTTGTCCTATGCTATTCTTAGGTTCTTTTGTAGAGTAGTATCCGTTTTCTTCTACTACGATAGGAGAAGGCAACAACTCTTTTAGCTTATCAACTACCGCGACAGGGCCACTTCCAGGCCCTCCTCCGCCATGAGGAGTACTCATCGTCTTATGGAGGTTTAAATGAACGATATCAAATCCCATAAGCTTAGGGGAAGTGATACCCATGTTGGCATTCATATTCGCGCCGTCATAATAAAGTAACCCACCTACGTTATGGATTAATTCCTTTATTTTAAGAATGTCTTTTTCAAAAATACCCAGCGTATTTGGATTGGTGAGCATAAAACCTGCAACGTCTTCATCAAGTTTTTCTTTTAGCCGTTCTAAATCAACAATACCATTTGCGCCAGACTTTATCTCTACAGGTTTAAATCCAGCCATTGCAACACTTGCAGGATTTGTACCATGCGCTGAGTCAGGGAAAATTATTTTTGTTTTGTTCGTGTTGCCGTTAATTTCATGATACTTTTTAATGATCATGAGACCAGTTAGCTCTCCTTGTGAACCGGCAGCAGGTTGTAGAGTAACAGCGTCCATTCCTGTCACCTCTTTCAGCATATTGGACACTCTATAGTTTACTTCTAAAGTTCCCTGCCTTAAATCATCATCGCTATCGGGATGAACGCAGATAAAATTATCTATCGCTGCAATCTTTTCATTGATCTTAGGATTGTATTTCATCGTACAGGAGCCAAGTGGATATAGTCCGTCGTCAACGCCATAGTTTAGCTTTGACATCCTTGTAAATATTCTAACTACTTCATTTTCGCTAAGACTAGGAAGAACCGGTAGCGTTTCCCGCTTAAGTTTTATACTAGTCGAATAATCTTTTATACCAGAGGTATCTTTTAATATAAACGAGCCTTTACCTTTTGAGCTATATCTGTATAAATCCGTCATTATAGCACCTCCTTTACGGAAGCAATTAATCGATCCATATCTTCTTTTGAAGACATCTCGGTAGTACTAATTAAGTAACTTCCCTCTTCCAGTTGATAGCCTAGGATAATACCTTTTTCTTTTAGTTTTTGGTATAGATTTTTGCTGTCTGTCTCAATCACAAACTCATTAAAGAATTCACCAGTGTATTTTATACGAATCCCTTGAGTAGTAGATAATTTTTCCGCTAGATAATGAGTGTTGTTAAAGCATCTTTTTGCCACACTCATGAGGCCATCTATGCCAAGAAGTGAAAAATAAATTGTGGTTCTAAGCGCATTAAGCGCTTGATTTGAGGTGATATTGCTAGTCGCTTTTTCTCTTCTTATATGTTGTTCTCTTCCTTGTAATGTTAATACATAAGCCTTCTTGCCGTCTGAGTCAAGCGTTTCGCCAACTACTCTTCCAGAAATTTTTCGCATTAATTTATTCGTTGTCGTTATAAAACCGAGCGTGTTTCCACCTGCACTAAGCGGTGAACCATAATGACCGGCTTCACCCGTTACGATATCCGCATTCATCTCTCCGGCTGATTTGAATAAAGCAGCGGATAGTAAGTTCACACTCATAATTAACAAGGATTTATTTTCGTGCAACTTTTCGCTAATGCTGGAAAAATCTTCCACAAGCCCGTACTTATTAGGTGTTTGTCCGACAAAACCACAAATATTTTTATCCAAGGTGATGGTTGAAAAGTCCGTCTTACCCTCTTTTTCATCAATCATCTCGATATCAATGCCGTTAAACTTACAGTATGTTTTGACAACTTTTAAGTAGTGTCCAAATATCGTGCTAGAGATTAGCACCTTCCTTTTTCTGGTGGCGGAGCTAGCCATAAGAACACTTTCCGCGAGCGCAGTAGCCCCGTCATAGTGTGATGCATTACTACCCTGCATACCTGTAAGCTCACACATTAATGTTTGAAAATAATAGATAATTTTGAGCGTCCCTTGACTTATTTCCGGTTGATAAGGCGTGTAGGCAGTAACGAACTCCTGCCTAGAACTGAGATAGTCAACTGCAGCAGGAATGTAATGTGGATACGCCCCATTGCCCAAGAAGCTCAAGAACTCGCCATATTTGTTATTATTTGAAATGCCCGTTATTTGTCTAAATACTTCAAATTCGTCTTTCCCTTTTTCTAATTTTAATTCATCAGACATTATTATTTCATTAGGTATATCACTAAATAGGTCGCTTATGTCTTTAACGCCTATTTGATCCAGCATATACTTAATGTCTTTTTCTGTATGTGGTATATACGGATTCATACTAGTCTTCCAAATCTTCCACGAACTCTTCGTACTCTTCGCTATTCATCAGTGAATCGAGTTCGTCTTCATTAATCTTTTCAAGCACCACTAAGTAGTTCTCATAGCATTCCTTATTAAGCAGTTCGGGACTATCTTCTAGTTCTGAATTCACTTCACAAACGATACCACTTATAGGAGCGTAAACGTCAGAAGCGGTTTTAACCGACTCAACTACGGCAATGCTGTCATCGGCGATAAACTCATCACCTACTTCTGGAAGCTCGACATAAACGATTCCTCCTAGTTGCTCAGTCGCAAATTCAGTAATCCCTATATAGGCTTTACCGTCCTTTAATTCTACATATTCATGATTTTCCGTATAATATAAACCTTTTATAACTTTCATATTTCCTCCTTAACAAATGTTTTTAAAAATCTTTTTTTGATAATTTTTGCTTTTAACATTTTTTTTCGAACTTGTATGTATAAATGTTCTTCTTTATAGTCGCTTTCTATTAACGAAAAACCTAGAGAACGACCGAAAGTAATGGACTTATAACCAGTTGTTACTTCGCCAATTTCGTTACCATCTTTATCAATTACCTTGCTACCATGCCTTGCGATACCCTTGTCTAGCAGTACAAAACCAACACTTTTACGTTTTTTATTTGCTTTATACTTCGCTAAGGCGTCCTTGCCGATGAAATCATCTTTTTCAAGGTCTACAAAGAATGAGAGACCCGCCTCGATGGGATTAATTTTATCCGATAGCTCATTGCCGTATAGTGGCATTCCAGCTTCAAATCGAAGTGTATCTCTACAACCTAGGCCACAAGGCTTTGCGCCGGCCTTAATTAGTTCATTCCATAAAGTAGACGCATCGTCGTTATTTAGATATATTTCGAAACCATCTTCACCCGTATAGCCAGTCCTTGAAAGAAGGGTTTTGATGCCAAAAATAGTTACATTATCTTTGAATTTATAATAATCTATATCATCTACTTCTTTGTATTCATTTTTAATGACTTGATTTGACGCAGGACCTTGAAGAGCTATTTGCGCCATATTGAAAGTCTCATCTTCTATAAGAACATCAAATTTTTCTGAGTGCTTTATTATTAGAGCTAAGTCTTTTTTATGATTAGCAGCATTTACGACAAGCATATATTTATCGTCTGATAGGTGATAAACCAATAGGTCGTCAACACATCCTCCGTCTTCATAACACATTGGACTGTAGGTGCAATCACCGATAACGGAGTCAGTTATATTATTTGTAATAATATGATTGATAAAGGCAAGAGACTGTTTGCCCGAGACAATTATCCTTCCCATGTGGCTGACATCAAATATCCCCAGGTCGTTTCTAACTGCATTATGCTCTTCCTCAATGGTTGAGTAATACAGTGGCATATTATAGCCGGCAAAATCCACCATATGAGCACCGAGCTTAATATGCGAATCATAAAGAATAGTATTTTTAATCATATGTTATCTCCTTAACAAACAAAAAAGTTCATAGCAATAATAATGTGTCGCTATAAACTCTGTATATTTACCTGAGAGCTTTACACCTTCGGTGAATAAAAATTCTTTCCAGAGATTCATCATGCTTAGATCCTTTTGCCTGAAAGATTCTACGTATTTTGACGTTTACGTATTGCTTCTTCGGCGTTAATAAAATAACTCTCCCTAAGCAGTCATCTGAAGTATTAAGTTACATTAATTTTATCATGTGCAGAAAAAGAATACAAGAAAAAAAGAAGAACCAACATGTAATTCTTCTTTTTTTTGTCTTTTAATAATCAACTACTTAGCGTAATCTATCGACCTGGTTTCTCTGATAACATTTACTTTTATGGAACCAGGATACTCGAGTTCATTTTCTATACGCCCTGCTATCTCACGAGCTATTAATACGGTTTCTTCATCAGTAGTCTGGTCAGGTAACACCATGACTCTTACTTCTCTACCCGCTTGTATCGCGAAAGACTTTTCAACACCTTTAACATTGTCAGCAATCTCTTCTAATTTCTCTAATCGTTGAATGTAATTATGAAGCGGTTCTCTTCTTGCTCCTGGTCTTGCCGCTGAAATGGTATCAGCGGTTTGTACAAGTACTGATATTAACGATGTAGGCTCTTTATCTCCATGATGAGATTCAATACCGTTTATAACGGTTTCATGCTCTTTGAGCTTCCTACATAATGAAGCACCAAGTTCAACATGAGAACCTTCCATTTCATGGTCAAGTGCTTTACCAATATCGTGTAGTAGACCACTACGTTTCGCAAGTTTTACATCTAGTCCTAATTCGGCAGCCAGCAAACCTGCTATATTAGCTACCTCTATCGAGTGTTTGAGAACATTTTGTCCATAACTAGTTCTGTACTTAAGCTTACCAAGTAAGGTTATGATTTGAGGGTGTACACTGTGTATTCCTGTTTCAAATACAGCGTTCTCACCTTCTTCTTTTATCACTTGGTTTACTTCTTTTCTGGCTTTTTCAATCATCTCCTCGATACGAGCCGGATGAATTCTGCCATCCACAATTAGTTTTTCAAGGGCAATTCGTGCTATTTCCCTACGTATAGGGTCAAAGCCCGATAGAACAACAGCTTCTGGCGTATCGTCAATTATTAAATCAATACCAGTAAGCGTTTCAAAGGTTCTTATATTTCTACCTTCTCGACCAATTATTCTACCTTTCATCTCATCATTTGGAAGAGTTACAACTGTTACAGTAGTCTCTGCTACATGATCAGCGGCACATCTTTGTATGGCTAATGATAAGATTTCTTTTGCGTTCTTTTCTGCCTCTTCTCTTGCTTTTGCTTCTAATTCTTTTATTATTACTGCTGTTTCGTGTTTTACATCTTCTTCAACTTGCTTTAACAGGAATTCCTTAGCCTGTTCAGTAGTTAAACCAGATATTCTTTCTAACTCGGAGAGATGTTGATTTCTTAATTCTTCTACTTCATCTCTCAATTTGTTTAAATTAGCATCCTTAGTAGCTAGCTTAGCTTCTTTCTTTTCATAATTTTCAATTTTCTTATCAAGATTCTCTTCTTTTTGAAAAAGTCTTCTTTCTTGACGAGAAATTTCATTACGTCTGTCACGAATTTCTTTTTGTAGTTTATTTCTAGTCTTAATTTGTTCGTCTTTTAAATCAAGCTCAGCCTCTCGTTTTTTTGCATCTCCTTCTTTTATGGCGTCATCTATAATCTGTCTGGCCTTTTGCTCGGCTGTACCTATCCTTGCTTCTGCTACATTCTTTCTATACATGACACCGACATAGAAGGCCAACATGCCAACTACTACGGCTACTATCACAACTATGAGGATGGTCATCATGGGTTCGCCCATAAAAAACCTCCTTTTTAAGTTATTTATTTGACTTCTAAATTGTAATATTTAATGAAAAAATTGTCAAGGGCAATAAAACTATAAGCCTAGAATAACATCATTCCCCTTTTTAGGATAAGCGATACATTTCACCCCCACCATATCCAGCATTTTTTTTGAGGCTATCACTGATTCAGTTTCTGAATACTTGTCACATTGATAGATTATTGTTGATATTCCGCTTTGAATGATAGCCTTTGCGCATTCATTACACGGAAATAACGTCGTATACATTTTAGCGCCTTTTAAAGAACCCCTATCATAATTCAATATGGCATTTAACTCGGCATGACAAACATAGAAGTACTTCGTATCAAGATTGCCTCCCATACTAGTCCAAGGCATCTTGTCGTCATGACACCCTATCGGCATTCCGTTGTACCCTACTGACAATATCTTATTATCATTATTTACTATACATGCACCCACTTGTGTTGAACTGTCCTTGCTTCTCATGGCGGATAAAAGAGCTATGCCCATAAAATAGTCATCCCATGAGATATAATCTTGCCTTTTCATATTTAATCCTTTCTTGGCATTTTATAAACCTTAAATCAATGTATGACATTACAGTATTTATTCTTGTCGACAGTAATTTTTTTATTTTTTTTAATATAATCAATAATTAGGTCAGTCACTTCTTCACTATACTCTTTATGCAACTGAAAATCTCTTATAAAATCGTATTCGCCGGAACCGCTTGCTCTATAGTTATTCATAACTAGATTGAAGTAGTCATCAACTTCAATCTCTTTACCGTTAGCAGTAAGTGAGATTATTCTACTACCTTTCGGTTTTCTTATATCAATAGTATAGTATATACCAGAAAAATAATCATAGTTATAATGCTGGACCTTTGGCTTTAGAAAAGAGTCACTTACTGTAATATCGCCCTTAGAATCAATATCAAAGTATTCCGCACTTCTTTCAAGATACTGCCTTAACTGCAACCCGGAAATTTTAAAGACTTTTAGTGTATTGCTATAGACATAAGTGGATACGATCTCTCTTGTAGATACCTCTTTATTAAATCCTTTAAAAGAATTTGGAAGTGCTGTTGAAGAAATATCTGCACCGGTAAAATCAAGCTGTACTTGATTGATAAAGTTTGCAATCGGTGATCCTTCTACAGCCTCTAAAAGATGGTTTGTAGGGATAAGTGGTGCATCAAAAGAACCGATTTTCACGTTAAGCCAGCTATTAACTTTTTGTTCATATTTTAAACAGTAGTCTACGATAGGCTTATAGGACACACTTGAAGTAGGTAGAAGTGATGAGGTAATTGTAAGTTTATCGCCAAGTACACACTGGACAAAGGCGTATTCTTTCGCGTTATGAGCGCACTGAACGGCATGGGTGCCTTTTATATCTATGCCACTAATACTCATGTGTTGGTGACCCGTAAGCAGCACGTCAAAGCCACATTGACAGGATATTTCGTAGGCAATATTCTCCTTTGTTTTGCTTAAAGGCCTAAAGGTTTCAAGGTCTACTTCAAATCCCCCGTGGTATATGCAAATTTTTATATCAACTAGCTTTTCATCAAATATCTTATCAATTCTTAAAAGACTCTGTAATGGATCGCTGATTTCTATTCCGATAAGATGTTCTGGTTTTTCCCAAATGTTTATATAATCCGTAACAGCGCCTGTTATACCAACCTTTATACCATTTTTGGTAGTGAATATCTTATATTCATCCACCCTGTCAAATCCCTTGACATTAGCGCATAATACCGTTGCATCGAGGCTATTAATATAGTTTCTTAATGTCGAAGTGCCATAGTTAAATTCATGATTACCAAGCGTAACCACATCATATCCAGCAATATTCAATATTTCTGCGATAGGATGTTTATCATACGTCACATTAGTATTTATATAACTTGAAAAAGGTGAACCTTGGATAGTGTCTCCCCCATCAATTAAGAGTGTATTTTCATCTTTTTTTACATCAGAAATAATGTTGGCTAAACCCATCTGCTTATAGGACTCATCTTGATAATCCGTCGGCATAACAAACCCATGAGTGTCCGTTGTATAGTATATTTTTAGCTTTTTCGTTTTATCCTTTTGCAAGCTTACTCCTACTCTTACCATAAGAAACAATCTATAATGACTAGTGCTCATGTCTGAGCGATTTAAATCCTTTATATAATCATAATGTTAAATTATTCGTCCAGTTATGTCAATTCATGGTAAATAGTAATCGAATCGTGTCTTTTAATGAAGTATCTGATTTTTTTAAAACGCTAAAAGCATTAATACTATTGAGTTTATATAAATATTTTAGTATATTTGTGTTATTCTATTCTATAGATAAGGAGAAAATGATGAACAAATATATTCAAAAACTATATGAGCTTGATGCGAAACTAAAAAGTATACAGTATTTTATGAACTTGACAGGAGTTGATGAAGCAACAATAGCACCCAAAAAATCAGTCAAAGGTAGAAGTGTAGCACTATCTGAGTTATCCAAAATCTATTATGATGCTTTCATCAATGATGAGAATAAAAAACTTTTTGAAGAGATCGAGAAAATCACTACTCTTACCGAAGATGAAACGGCAAAATTTACATTTATCAAAAATGAGTATAATAAACTGGCTTGCATACCAAAAGAGGAATATGCACAGTATACTAAGCTCGAAACACTTGCACTAAAAAGTTGGGAAGAGGCAAAGGAAAAAGACGATTACTCAATCTTCTCCCCTTACCTAAAGAAAATTATCCAATTTAAAAAGAAGTACATAAAATGGAGAGGGCTTGATGGTCATCCATACGATACTTTACTAGAAGATTTTGAACCAGGTCTTACTGTTGAAAAATGCGACACCTTTTTTAATCACATAAAAGCGGAACTTGTGCCACTTATTCAAAAGATAAGTGCTAAAAGTGATTTTATAACAGAAACTATATTTAACAAGGAGTACGCTGTCGATAAGCAAAAAGAACTCAGCTATAAGCTGCTTGAAGTGTTAAATTATGACCTAGATGCCGGGCTACTCTCTGAGAGTGTACACCCCTTTACTACGGCGATGACAAAGGATGACGTTCGTATAACGACGCATTACCATAAAAATGCCATACTATCGAGCATTTACTCCACTATTCACGAAGCTGGACACGCCCTTTATGATCAAAACGTGTCCGATGACATCGGATTTAGTCTCCTTGCAACAGGTGTTTCAATGGGTATTCACGAGTCACAATCAAGATTCTATGAAAACAATATCGCTCATTCAAAAGTGTTTGTAGACGTTCTATGTAAGAAACTCGAGGAAGTGTTTGGCAAAGAGTACTCTTTTGAGCCCGATAAGTGCTATAAGGAGGTAAATATCTCCAAACCATCACTGATACGAATACACGCAGATGAATTAACCTATCCACTGCATATCATTATAAGATATGAAATCGAAAAAGAGATCTTTGAAGGAAAGCTAGAGGTAAAAGACCTCCCAAATGCGTGGAACGATAAATACGAAGAATACCTAGGAGTTCGTGCTACTTCAGACGCTTACGGTGTCTTACAAGACGTGCACTGGAGCTTTGGCGGTTTCGGGTACTTCCCTACCTATGCAATAGGTTCGGCCTTTTCAGCCCAAATAATGGCCGCAATGCAAAAAGACACTGACGTCAATGGATGCATAAAAGAAGAAAACTTTGAACCGATCAACAACTGGCTGCATGAAAAAATCCACCAATACGGCTGCATGAAAACACCGGAATGGTTGATGATAAATTCAACAGGAGAAACACTAAATCCTACGTATTATACGGATTATTTAAAAGAAAAATATTCGGCGTTGTATGAATTATAGTGTTTTTCGTACACGAATTATTTAAAACGAATGAAATAGGCTTTGAAATTGAAGTTAATGATAAAGGTAATGTAGCACAGTGGTATACTACTTTGAAATTTAATGTTTATGATGAAAACCACAAATACGACGCGGATATGTGTAATATTATCAAAGAAATATCGAACAACTTAACGGACTTAAATTATTATATTATTACAAATTCATAGTACAGTTCGCTCAAAAATAAGCTTATCAATTACTATACTCTACCACCCTTTTTAAAAAAAGGGTGAAGAACTATTAAAGGAGAAAAGAGTAAAAAAGCATATGGAGTATTTTAAAAACGAGAATAGGTGTAAGTATGTGGTATTCCCCAAATGATAAAACGAAACCTGTTATTACGACAAGCGACCAGATATATTCAGAACACGGTAATAGTTCTAAACTGAATCTACCTAAAACCGCTATATTACTTTATATGAGCGGAATAGAATATTTAATTAAAAACTTCGATACCGAAATAATAACAGACAAATTCCCAAGATTTTTAAAAAAGTGTCCAATTTATAAAATCAATGCTAGAAGAGAAATATGTTTTTTAGATGGCGGCAGAGGAGCACCGCACGCAGTAGATACCTTAGAAACTCTAAATGCTTTAGGCGTAAAAAATGTTATTTCAATAGGTATGATAGGTGGTTTTTCCGATAAAATAACTTATGGTGATATAGTTATCCCTAACAAAGTTTATTGCGAAGAAGGAACTTCTCTCCATTACTATGAAAAAATCGAATACAGTGTTCCAAGTAGTATTTTATTTAATTCATTAACTCGCTTGATAAAAGATTGTAAGATTTTTCCCACCATTACAACAGATGCGATTTATAGACAAACTTTTTACAAAGAAAAACTATGGAGAAATAAAGGCTGTGTAGGTGTAGATATGGAAACTTCAGCTCTTTTGAGTGTAGGTAAATACTTAAATATGGAAGTCGCTTCTATCTTAATGGTATCGGATTTACACCCACGCCATGAAAATGAACTAGAAAAATGGAAGTATTGTATGACAGAGAATAAAAGAGAGTATTTTTTGTGTAAATCAATGAACGCAATATTAAATATATAAATCATCGTAGAAACGGTCTTGTATAACCATCAGTTTTGCCTTTTGTAAGGGTTGATTACTCTAGGTGCCAGGCACCTAGAGCTTATTATACTTTACATTCACAGACTATAAGTATTCACTAACCATCTCTACAAGGTTTTTCGGGTATTCATGCGACATATCCTTGATGTAGTTTCGCTTATACTTAAAATCTAACTCGGCAGCTCTTTTCTCAAACAATCTACATTGCGGCATACAATCTTCATCCAACTCGCCACAAATTAGAACGACTTCTATTTGTTTGTCTTTTAGCGCCGTAATTACTTCATCACATATTGACTCTACAACTGGCATCCATGGTGAAAATAGAATTACCATATTACACTTTATATTACCTAACTTAATTGCCCTTAGTATCGTATTACAACCTGATGAAAAACCCGCTAATACTGTTTTGTTATACTTCTCTCCATCAACCTTACGAAGTGCATCACTTAATTGCACCGGTCCATCACCGTCATCACTCCACCTATATAGCTGAAAAGAATCTAATTCACTGGATTGTAGATACTCAATCTGAAAGTTTGGTGAATTAAACTTTGACCAAAACATTTTACTGATATCATTGTTTTGTTGATTCCCATGTAATACCACTAAAAGATTATCCTTGATCTTCTTTTTCCATGAAAATTTTGTCATTGTGCTTTTTAGTTCTTCTTCATATCTGCTATTAGATATCGCAACACATGATACAAAGTCCCTGTGACTACGTATGCTATCTAAATCATCATCTTCAAATACTTCTGGACGATACCAAAGCCCCTTGTCCATTATAGCTTCCTTTAACCAGCTAATCGCTTCATCCGGTTTACCTGATGTAGCTGCTAGACAATATAAAAAGTTATAAACTTGACTGGACCATTCATCCCCGCTGTCTAAATTAGAAACTAAATATTCATACGCTTTTATCGTTCCACTTTCATCAATTAACGCTAACGTTTCATCTAATAATTTAATCTCTGTCAAAATATTATCCTTCCTTTTATCGTTTCCTTCTCATCCCCGCCAATTTCTTAATTGATTGGTTATTGACAAATTTTTGATATTGGTCGCTTTCCATTGGATAAATAGCGATTTTTCCGTTTTTGTCATAATGCGCCCCAAATCCATAACGTTTAGTAAGTGCTGACGCTCTTAAACAAGGATGTCCTTTTGAGAATAGCTTTTCCCAAACTTCTTTACGCTCAGCTTCTGATATGTTTTCAAGGCCTTCTCTTATTAGATAAACTTCAAAAACAAGTTCATTGTGGTCAAACTTATAAGGATTTTTAGTTAAGAGTTCGTATTGGATTATATGCAAAGGTTTTTTTACTCTGTTTGAAACCGGAATTTCTGCTTTATTTACAGGACAATCAGGTGCAACCGTTATGAATGTATCTTTATAGCTCATTATCGTTCCTTTCTGTTCATTCTAACTAAAGTCATTTTCCCGTTTATGAGATCCTTTTTTACGCTTAATGAACTTTCTTCAAAAATTTTAACTATGTTTGCTTTTCTTCTCAACCACTTATTTTACGATTGAAATAGCCATTCCATCGTAGTCTTTTATTCCTACTTGCTGCAAAATAGAACTGGTAACTTGGTCATTTTTCGATAACATTTCAATATAGTTTCTGACGCCAATGACTTTTTCGTCTTTGCTGTTCTCATCGAGTACTTTCCCGTCCCGAATTACATTGTCCGCCACAATTAGAGACCCCTTTCTTGAGTGTTTTAGTGCCCATTCAAAATATGCCACATAGTTTGGTTTATCTGCATCCATGAAAAATAAATCCACCGTTTCCATTTCATTATTACTCAATTCATTCAGAGTTTTTAGTGCATCTCCTGTGATAATTTCTACGGTACTCTCTAAACCTGCTTTTTGGATATTTTTTCTAGCAACGTTGGCGAAATTAGAATCAATTTCTATGGAAGTTAATTTTCCTGCTCCATCCAAAGCTCTTCCTAACCAAATTGTGCTATATCCTCCTAAGGTACCAACTTCTATAATTCTTTTTGCGCTACACATTTTAGCGAGCAAGAAAAGAAATTGACCTTGATTTGCCGATACGGAATGTTCCGGCATTCCATTTTCTTGTATTGATTTTGTCGTGGTTATTAAAATATCATCCTCTAACGAAAATAAATCCGCTAAATAATTATCTACTCTTTCAAAAATATTTTCTTTCATAATATCTCCTTTTTATAGTTTTAGGTTAATGATACACAAGGGTCCCTTCTATGGGCTGGTATTTGTTTATTTTTCACTTATCTAATTGTAAATCTTCTTCGGAGTACTTGTTGTCTCCAGGCAAAGCTTTCTTTAATTTCCAGTATTTTATTGCATCTTTTATTGTCCTATTTGGATTGGCTTTCGTAAAATCCCTAATGTAATTATTGTACTCAAATTGTGGCGCAATTTTTTTCACAAAATTTGGGTTGCTTTTTAACTTTTGCTCCTTGTACCATTCAGCAACAATATCCCGGTAGGTTTTCTTTCCGGCATTCCGCTTAAAAAAGTCCAATAAATGAATTGTAAAATGAAATTCCTTCCCAATAACTGACTGTAAAAATTCTTTCTTTTCTTTATAACTTCGATAATCAACGCCAATTATTGTTTCTAATGTCAGTGGCTTTGTAGCTTTTGGTAATTTCTTCTGTCTTATTTGTTCAGGTTTTGTGATTTTTCCAGTTTCAAGGTATTCAATAATTCGATTTGTTATCTCGATTTTCCCGCCAACATAACTGATTCCATTTTTTCTACAAAATCTTATCAATTCGTCTTTCAACCAATAGAAATCTTTAAAATCTTGAACACTTATTTTTTCATCTAAAATTGGTCTTTCTTTCTTCATAAAGTCTGTTTCCTTTGCTTACCTATAACGAAAATATAAACCCTACTTAAGTTTATATTTTCTATGTCATTATTACATTTTTTCAACTACATACATCGCTCTCTTGATATTATTTTCTCGGCGATTTTCATTCCATCGATAGCTGCGCTCATAATTCCGCCAGCAAACCCAGCGCCTTCACCGGCAAAATACAAGTTCTTTACGCTTGACATCAGTTCATCATCCCTATCGATCCTTATTGGTGATGACGTTCTGCTTTCTACCGCGCTGAGTATACTGTCTGAATCATCAAATCCTTTTATTCTTCTGCCAAAGCTAGGCATAGCTTCTTTTATACTCTCTGATACGTACGCTGGTAACAAGTCGTTTATAGTTGATAACACATAATCACCGGAGTTTACTGGCTTTACTTTCCCTAACTCTTTCGTAGGCTTGCTATCCTTAAAGTCACCGAGTTTTTGAACGGGCACTCTGTAGTCACCACTGACATGAAAGGCGCTTTTTTCCAGTTCTTCTTGGAAGGTAACACCCGCAAGCACATCATCACTTTTAAAATCACGTTGGTTAACGCCGACGACTATTGCTGAGTTCGCATTTTCTTCATCTCTTAAATAATTTGACATGCCATTTACACATAATTGATTCTTTACACTGGATGAATTTACGACGATTCCGCCAGGACACATACAAAAAGAATATACGGATCTACCAGTCTTTGTGCGGTAAGTGAGCTTGTACTCCGCCACTGGAAGATGTTCATTAAGGGAAGTTAAACCATATTGACTATTATTAATAACTTCTTGTGGATGCTCTATCCTGACGCCGACGGCAAAAGGCTTGCTTCTCATTGACACCTTTTTTCGGTTTATCAGTCGAAAGGTGTCTCTAGCGCTATGTCCCATGGCAAAAACGATGTATTTACTGTCAAAGGTTTTATCACCGACTTTTACAGCGCTTACGGTACCATTTTTTATCACTATGTCATCTACCTTATGATGAAATAAAACTTCTCCACCAAGAGAGAGTATCTTTTTTCTGATGTTTTTAACGACTTTCACGAGATAGTCTGTGCCCACATGTGGCTTGTTTAAATACTTTATCGAGGGATTTGCCCCTGCATTAACTAGCTCGTTTATGATAAAGGTCTTGCGTCCAAACTTATCCTTTACGCCTGAATAAAGTTTTCCATCCGAAAATGTGCCTGCACCACCTTCGCCAAACTGGATATTCGATTCTTCATTCAAGATCCTTTCACGGAAGAATAGATTGACATCATTTATTCTGTTATCAACATCTCTGCCGCGTTCAAGAACGATCGGTTTTAAGCCTGCTGTAGCAAGAACAAGCGCACAAAACATACCGGCTGGACCAAAACCGACAACGATAGGTCTAACATCTGACTTTACTTTTTTTATAAAGTAGTGAGGTCTCACGTATTGTTCAATCTTTTTATTGTCAATTGTTGCTTTTACTACGACGGAATAGATTATTAGAATATTAGGTTTTTTCCTTGCGTCAACACTCTTTTTGATTATTTCATACGAAAAGTTATTGGTTCTTATTTTATTTGCTACTGCTTTTCTTAAATCTTCTTCTTTGTGATTTAGAGGAAGTTTGATATCCGATATTTTTATTAAACTCATTTTATTTTCCTTTTATAGCGGATGAAACGACTCCTGCACTACTCCATGCCCACTGTAAGTTGAAACCACCACAAAGACCGTCTACATCAACTATCTCGCCACAAAAATAGATGTTTTTGTTTTTCTTAAGGCTTAAATCATTGTTTAATTCTACCGTATTAACGCCTCCTGCAGTTACTTGAGAACGACTAAAAGGGTTCGTGCCTATAATATTAATCCTAAGCTCTTTAAGGTAATCAACTATTCTTGCAATTTTTGCTTCAGGTATATCCCCGGCGGAACTGTCCATAGCAAGACCGTTTTCTTTTATGATAACAATAATAAAATCTTTAGGTACTAAACCAACAAAAAAGTCTTTTGTTGACATGAAATAAAGCGTTTTAACGCGCTTTAAAAGCATTTCTAGTAGTTCAGCCTTAGTATACCCGTCAAATAGGTCTAGGCGTACACTATATTGCTTCATATCGCTAGTAGTTACGTGCCTGCTGAGATTCATGATAGGGATACCGGAAAGACCGTAGTCGGTAAAAAGAACTTCTCCTTTTGCGGAATAAATATGTCTTTCCCCTTTAAATAGCTTTGCGTTAGTAACTATTTTATTGCCATTTAAGTGCTTAAGATACTTAAAGTCACTCTTTAATTGAACTAAAGACGGATACATCTTAGTCATAGAAACATTCATTGATTTTAAAATCTTGTGAATATTATGGATGTTTTTTTCTTTGCATGATGACTTCCCACCAGCAGCGAACACAATGTATTTTGACGATACTTTTTTATCGCCATCTGTTATGAAAAAATGACTTTTATTCGTTATAGCACTTACTATAAAATTAGTTATAATAGTAACGCCTACTCTATTCGCTTCATAAAGTAAAGCGTTCACAACAGACGAGGCCTGTAAAGACATAGGATACATCTTCCCGTCTTCCAATTCCTTCATCATGATGCCAATGTTTTCAAAAAACTTTGTAGTCTCGTTCAAATCATAGCTAGCGTAAACTTTTTCAAAGATATCGCTTCCTACGAAGTTATAGTTTGATGGTAAGATATTTTTGTTCGTTATATTACATCTGCCATTACCCGTCACAAGAAGTTTTTTTAGAATTCTGTCATTTGCTTCTAGGACGGCAACACTTTTGCCTGCTCTTGCAAGCAGGATAGAAGTCATAATACCGGATGCTCCTCCACCGATAACAACTACATCAAACATATTATCCTTTCTTTGCCAACTTCTTTAAAAAGTTAAAACGGTTTATGACACTATCCTCGACAACATGAAACCTAACCGTGATAAATAGATAGGAAAGCGCTGCTAATATCACAGCTATCACTACCGATATGAGGTTTTTATTTATTATTGAACCGACCAAGTAATACACGCCGGCAGCGACAACTCCCATGGCTAGACTGGCGCCAAGAGGTTTTAATACCTGCATATAATCAATCTTTATACCAAGCTCTTTTCTTAGGGATAGATAGTTTAGAACAAAAACGATAATACTAAATATATAGTTTACAATTATTGCACCATAAAGCCCCATGTTAAAGACGAAGTTAAGAATTATGAAAAAGACTATCTTAATCGCAATAGCAATCGCTGAATTACGAACTGGGCGCATTAACTTACCTATTCCTTGAAGCGCGGCGGTAGTTATTGAGGAAAGCGAGAAGAATAGAACGGATGCAGAGCCTGTAATAAGCAGTTGCCCGGTTATATCAAGCGAGCTTTTCCCAAAGAGCATAAACGCAATCGGTTTGGCAAGCACCATTAACCCAACGATAGACGGGAATGCTATTAAAAGTACCGCATTAATTGAAGTATTAACCTTTTTAAGCACTTCTTCGCTACTTGCTACTACCTTTGAAGTAGTTATACTAGGTATTGAAGCCGCACCAAAAGCGGAAGCAATCGCGATAGGAACCGTTATAAGAAGTCTAAACTTTGAGGCAAGTATTCCGTACATAGCCGAAACCTCCGCCGGATCTACGCTGTGGAATAACAACCCCCGTTGGAAGAAAATCATATCCGTAAGATTTGATAGGTTGTAAATACTAGATCCCAGTATAATTGGGAATGCCGTTAATAGTATTATCTTCCAAGTGTCTTTTAACTTATTCATATCCAGTTTAAGTTTTTTAAGCTTTTTCTTTTTCCCTTTGAAAACAATGTATAGAAACACAAGGAAAATAAGGGCACTAAGTGCACCAATTCCTGTGCCTAGAGTCCCTCCTGCTGCCCCGTACCTTAAGCCTTTTTTCACAAATGAATAAGCAAGTATTAGACTAAATGCAGCATTAAATATCTGTTCTATAACCTGTGATATAGAAGTAGGAACCATGGTATTATGACCTTGAAAGTATCCTCTAAAAACAGCCAACACCGAAAATATAAGCAGTGCTGGTGCAAGGGATTTTAAGGCTATATAGCTTCCTTCATTCCCCACTAAGCCTGCGAGTGGTTTTGCCAATACAAATAGAACCAAAGATAGTATTAACCCAACTGAAAAGCTAAGAATAAGAGCTCCTGAAAAAATCTCTCTTGCCTTACTATACTGCTTTAACGCTCTCTTTTCAGCTATTAATTTTGATATAGCAACAGGTAGCCCATACGAAGATATAATTAGCAAGAAGGCATATATCTCGAATGCGCTACTATAATAACCGATACCTTCATCTCCTAATAGTCTAACTAAAGGTATTCGATAAAAGAAGCCTATGAATCGAACTACTATAGAAGTAATCGCTAGTAAGCTTCCATGAAAAAAAAGACTTTGACTTTTTTCTTTTGTCATATCAACCTCAAAATTCAAAATGATGTGGTAGTAGCTCTTTCATAGGAAATGTAACTAAACCATCTTTTTTGCTTTCAAAAATTACTGTTGCATCCATGGCAAACTCACTGATAACCTGTCTACATATTCCGCAAGGCCATGTAACATCACCAGTGATGCTGCAAATTGCTATTCGTTCAAAGCTTCTGTAGCCAGCATCAACCATTTTAAAAATAGCTGTACGTTCAGCACAGTTTGTAGCGCCATAAGAAGCGTTTTCAATATTTGATCCCGTAAACACAGTCCCGTCTTCTGTTATGAGCGCAGCCCCTACATTGAATTTTGAATAAGGTACATATGCTCTATCTCTAGCTTGTTTAGCAAGTTCTAATAATTCTAAATCAGTCATTTTCGTTTACTCCATTCATATTACTCTTTCTATTTTTTATTATCTTTGCAGGAACACCGGCAACGACACTGTAATCAGGAATATTCTTTGTGACAACAGCCCCTGCGCCTATGATAACACCTCTGCCAATTCTTACACCAGGTAGTATCACAACTCTAGCACCAATCCAGACATCATCGCCTATTATAACTTTTAATGGCCTCGTTTCTCCTTGTCTATTCATCGGAATATCTAAGCGGTCAAATTTATGTCCTCTAGTGTATACTATGACATCTGGCCCCATCATAACATTTTTGCCGATAACCAAAGGTCCTTGTATGGAGGCATTGATACCAATACCGCCTCCTTCATATATTTCTATGCCCTCTCCCTTGCCGAAAAATGCGCCCTTCTCAATAGTAACGTTCTTGCCGACAAATTTAAATATATGCTTTGCGCAGATTCTTCTAAAAGAATTGCTGCCTAGATTAAAAGGACTTTGTGACTTAGGTAGCCTTATACCGATAGTATAATATAAAAATAAGAATATATACTTAGTGATTTTTTTCATTATTTCCTCATAATAACTTATCAAACACCCCAGCTAACTCCATGGTTAAATTTCTACGGTGGTATTTATTAACTGCCTGTCTATTGACATTATAATTAATTTGCTTCTTATCCCAATCCGTATATAGGGCTAATATCTTGTTTTTAATATCGTTAACCGAACTGTTGGAAGAGATTACGCCGGAATTAGTCTCTCTTATTATGTCTGCCGCAGCGCCTTTGGTAGGAATTACGGCAAGTATAGGTCGGTTGCAATTAATATACTCAAATATTTTACCGGACGAGAAGTTCTCAGCACCGGGCCCCTCTCCAATTAATAGTAATAAAACGTCCGAATCAATAAGATTAGCAATCGCTTCCTTGTGAGGTAGGTACTCTACTAAATTCACATTTTCTGACAATCCAAATTTATGGGTGATTTGCTTCATTTCGTCGGCGTTCATTTTCCCAATTAATTGTAGTAAAAATTTATCTTTATCAATCTTGTTAGAGATTATCAAGTCACTTATCGCTTCAAATACTTTATCTGGTCTTCGTCTTCCATACATGGAGCCAACATAGGTTATGGTAAATTTATCTTTATAAGAATAGGACGTATCAAGTTCCTCAAAGTCATCACTGTCAAACCCGTTATTGATAACGGTGCTTTTAGATTTCAACTCCGGATAAAGCTTGATAAAGTTTTCTAGCATGTAAGGTGTGTTTGTAATGAAATAATCGCAACTATTAACGACACAGGTTTCCATATTCTTTTCTACTTTTCTTCTTCTAGCACTATAGTTCATATCAAGTATATAAGGATTTGCCGTCCATTCATCTCTAAAGTCCACCACCCAAGGAATCTCAGGAAAAATCTTTTTTAACTTTAAGGCGAGCAAATGGTCGCTATATGGAAACGAGGTTGAATAGATTAAATCAATTTTTTCGGTGTTTATTATATTAATTGCTTTATTTAGAGAGTATTTACTCCAGATGATATCTGCGTCAGGAACAAGTAAAAACTTATTAGTAGCCTTTCCCGCGTATTTTAATACGCCAGGAAGGTTTAAAAGGTCATAAGACTTCGTTCTATAAATCCTGTGTTTAGGAAGATCAGACATCAACGTTTCATCTTTTAAAACCCCTTCAACCGTTCTAGTTAATACAATTGGTTTGTAACCAAAGTCACCTAAAAACTTAACAAACTTAGCTGTTCTTTGAACGCCTGAGCCACCCATTGGCGGATATTGATTGGCTATTAGTAAAACATTCTTCTTATCTTCCACTGAGCGACCTTTCTACGTACAATTTATTTTATAGTGATACCTTCTCTAAAAGAAGGATATATATTAATCCATGTTTTTCCAGGGTTTAGCTTTAAGACATTCCCTTTATCATCATAGTATATGGTAGGGTCATAATGAGATGGTTTTTCCCATGTGATAGGGATGTATTTACCCGCAGTGATGAAGTATCCGTCTCCAGAGTCTACGAGTGAGGCGTCAAGTCTTCCCTCAGTATCACCAGGGATATTCCACATATCGACGTTTTGGATTATTATGTTATCAAATTCTAACTGTTTCCCGGAGTTATCATCTATTTGTGGAGCGCCATACTGAAAACGCTTATACTTCATTGTGTCTTCATCATACTCAAACCAAGCTGTTTGATAATAGGAATAGTCAACAGTAACTTTCTTAGCGTCATCCCCTTTAATGACGGTCGTTTCATCGTAAAAATTGAGCTTGTTCGTAAATCCTTCTGTAACAGTCATCCTATAGCCTTCGGCTTTAAGACCAGCATTTAACTCATCATAACTTGTATAAGTTGCGTGTGGCCTATACCTGCTAGGGTCCTGGTGGCAAACAATATTATCAAGATAGGAAAGACCATTAAGGCTAGGTGCATTTAGATTTCGGATCGCAGCCCCTGCTTGAGGGCTTTGGCCATAGTGTACAAAGTACGCATCAAAGTCAAAAGTAAAGTCTAGAAAATAATGTCTTGCACTTCTTACCGGGCCTATTTTTTCGGTAGTAAAATCCTTAAATACAGCAATAAGTCTTGTTATTCCACCTTCTGCAAGAACTTCATAAATAATATCCGCGTCCTCTATACCGGACTGAGGAAGAGCCTCTTTAACATTACTTATAGAAATACCAAAAGGACGTTTTTCTACCACTTCTTCTTTTATATATAATCCTGATAGTGGATTTTTTGCCATCCCTGTAAGGTCCAACTCAGTCGTTTTTGTCGTCGTTTTTGATGTGCTTGTTGATTTTTTTTCAGAACCGCTATTTGTTGTTGTAGTTAATGATGATGTAGAAACCGCCGCCTTATCCTTATTTTTACAACCACTTAGAACCAGTACAACGATTAATCCAATTATTAAAATTTTTTTCATATTCCTCTAAATCCTGTCTTTTATTATATAATTACAAAGTACAATAATCAAATCCTTAAAGCTTCATTATCCTTTGAAAGCTCATTTATTATTTCCCTTTGCCTTTGTCTCATTAAAGTGTCATCTCTACTCAATATATGGTCGTATCCTAAAAGATGAAGCAAGCTATGTATCACTAAAAAAACCATTTCTCTTTCTATTGAATGACCATACTGTTTGGACTGCTCTAAAGCCTTTTCATATGATACAACAATATCGCCTAAATTAACAGAGTTAGAGAACACTGTTAAATGTTTTTTAATAATTTTGTCCTTGCTTTTATTTTGCTCGGAAAAATCTATCATCGGAAAAGAAAGTACGTCAGTTATTTTATCGATATTTCTAAATTCATTGTTTAGTTTTTTTATCTTTTTATTTCCGACTACTAATACGCAGATATCTACTTCGCATGAGATATTTTCGCATGCTAATCCGACAGATATGGCTTTTTCAATTAACTGTGTATAGTCACAATTATCGATTTCGTATATTATTTCTATCATTACTTACTCTTTTGCGCTTATTATAAGCTTTTTTATCGTAATCCTCGTATGCCTTTACTATCTTTTGGACAACGGGGTGTCTAACAACATCCTTAGATGATAAGTGAATGACACTTATTTCATGAATGTTTTTAAGAACCTTTAGTGCCATTTCGAGACCGGATACTTTATCAATAGGAATGTCTTTTTGAGTGATATCTCCGGTTATAACTGCCTTCGAATTAAAGCCAATTCTGGTCAGGAACATCTTCATCTGCTCCTTTGTTGTGTTTTGAGCCTCATCAAGGACTATAAAGGCGTTATCAAGGGTTCTACCACGCATGTACGCAAGAGGTGCCACTTCGATAAGTCCCTTTTCCATATTTGATAGGAAAGTCTCGGCGCCCATTATCTCGTGCAGCGCGTCATAAAGAGGCCTAAGATAAGGGTCTATCTTGCTTTGTAGGTCGCCAGGTAGGAATCCTAGCCTCTCTCCTGCTTCTATTGCCGGTCTGGTAAGAATAATCCTATTTACTTCATTATTTTTAAATGCTGTTATTGCATGTGCCATCGCAAGATAAGTCTTACCAGTACCAGCAGGACCAACTCCGAAGGTTATCATCTTCGATTTAATAGCTTCAACATACTTTATCTGACCTAGCGTTTTAGGCCTAACATATTTTCCCTTTGTAGTTGTACAAATATAATCTGCATTAACACTTTCCGGGTCTTGGTCTTGACCTAAAAGGTCCGCTTTGTATTTTATCGATTGCTCCGTAATTTCAATATTTTTTTTAGCGTCTTTAAAGAGATTGTTAATAAGTCTTACACAATTATGCACATTTTTTTCATCGCCTGTTACCTTTATTATATTATCTCTAAAAGTAATGGATGTAGAAAAAAGCTTATTAATGAGATTAATATTAACATCCAGTTCCCCAAAAACGTCTTTTACAAAATCATTTTCAAAATCTGTGATTTCTTTTGTTATCATAAAAATCCTTTACAATAAAATTTTTCAGATAAAAAGTCAGATACCAAAGAAGCACCTGACTTTAATAATTACACACAAAATTCACTTACAAAAATGTAAGCTAAAATTATTTAAACTTTCTTTTTCTAGCAGCTTCAGATTTCTTCTTACGCTTTACGCTAGGCTTCTCATAGTGCTCTCTTTTTCTAACTTCTTGCATAATCCCTGCTTTTGCGCAGTTACGCTTAAATCTTCTAAGAGCGCTATCAAGAGATTCATTTTCTCTAACTTGTACATTAGCCATTACTTAACCAAACCTCCCTTCAGTTGTGAAGTGTGCTACATACTCAACTAAAGGCTTCTAGCACTAAAAACCATTATAGCATAATTTTTTTATACGTCAACATTTAATTTCCATTAGAATAAGCGAAAAGGAAGTCTTTTGGCTTATTTGTATCATTAAGTAGAAAGGTTATACGCAACGAGTTCTGATTAATCTTTATCATTCTTTATGTGTAAAGGACCTCCCATTTTTTGTGAAACGGAAGGTCTTTGAATAAATAATCGTGTTGTAAAATTATCCTCTTTTATTCCGGTCTAAGTTGAATATACGCTCTTATGTTATATAAAACTTGGGCTACTTGGGCTCTTGTGAAAAGTTTCTTAGGATGGAATTTACCTTCGTATCCTTTTACTACCCCTCTCTTAGCAAGGTAGTCTACTGCATCTCGTGCCCATGGTTCAATCATCTCTACATCTGAGAATCCATCAAACGCCACTTCTTCTAGTTCGATTTCTTCGAGCATTATGAAATTGTACATTACATATGCCATTTCTTCCCTGTTTAGAGGTTGATCCGGTTTGAAGATGTCTGGATCTTCAAGATGGAATAGATTATTTTCTTTTGCCCATTTAATATATGGTGCATAGTACTTAGATACATCGACATCGGAGTAGCTTTCACCTGCATACACTTTTTGGTCAACGCCGGCAATTCTTCCGAGAACTGTTGCAAACTGGCCTCTGGTTATGCTGTCTTCCGGCATAAAGTTGCCAAGAGTATCTCCCTTAAAGTATCCGATCGTCATATTATATACTACCGGAGGGAATGCCCAGTGAACTTTCGTCATATCCTTTGGTCTTATAAAGTTTATTTTTCCAGCTTTGTCCCAGTTAAAGTTCACAGTATATTCTCTAGTTATAGTTGCCTCCGTGTCACCGCTAAGAGGAGCTAAGACAACTATTACATTTGCAGAGCTTCCATTGAATTCATCTTCAGTGAATGTAACGGAAGTAAAATGTGGTGAGCCTTCTACATCGAAAACGACAGAAGCTTGTTTTTTTTCACCATCATCGCCATCATATACGCTTACTTCAAGTATTTTGTAAGGTTTACCGTCTACCATAGTGAATCGATTACTATAAAGAGTTACATAAACTTTATTATCACTGACATATACTTTTGACGTGCCTAAAAAAGTAATATCTCCTGCTAGCATTCCTTCAATTTTGACAGGTTTAATAATAATTGGCACTTGCGTTACTTCACGCAGATAATCATTTAAAGCGTCAAGGTAAATCAATAACGCCTCTCTACTTGGCCTAAGGTAAGGTATTTTTAACCAATTTGATATTTCTAAAAACTCTTCACGGATTTTTGGCATTTCTGGCATGTCGGGCATAGTAGGAAGTGTTACGGCTAAGGTGTCAGGGGCCTTGTTAGGTGTTGTCTGAGCAAATGAAACTACT
>PDWI01001952.1_pt1 | contig 31985 bp, 26 predicted proteins | sample 1430891 | NCBI WGS metagenome assembly PDWI01 (sample SAMN01162508, study PRJNA174530) | Oral metagenome, whole genome shotgun sequencing project. | biome: Marine environment; feature: Marine mammal; material: Swab sample of the gingival sulcus; isolation source: swab sample of gingival sulcus... | reverse complement strand
TTCCCGCTCTAATCGAGTTTTAATTTTTTCTCAATTCTCAATTCGTTTTAATCAATCCCCCTACACCCCCTTCTCCAAGGGGGAATTTGCTGTTGCGCTTTTTGCAAACAGACTTTTTACCTTTTAATTTTTTTCCCGCTCTAATCGAGTTTTAATTTTTTCTCAATTCTCAATTCGTTTTAATCAATCCCCCTACACCCCCTTCTCCAAGGGGGAATTTGCTGTTGCGCTCTTTGCAAACAGACTTTTTACCTTTTAATTTTTAGTTCTCTATTTTCTTCCGACTTCCGGCTTCCAACTTCCCGCTCTAATCGAGTTTTGGCAAACAGAAATAAGGTAATAAGGTTTATTTTTTTTGACTATCTTTTTCTACTAAGGTTTAAACGGAAAATAAGGTTTTTAACAATTTTCAGTTCTCTATTTTCTTCCGGCTTCCCGCTCTAATCGGGTTTTAATTCTTAATTTTTAATTACTTAGGTTAGGGCTGCGCCGTTCATAACTCATCATTCATCATTTGAAGCCAAGAGGGCATCTTCCGTTTGAATCCTCTGCGGGCTAAAAATTAGTTGCTTGCAAGAAATTTAAAATTCGTATATTTGTATTTTGTACTATTATCACTTAAACGATGAAACGCCCGGGACTAAAAGTTTTTAGACACACAACGGAATGATTATAGGCATGGTAAGTCGGAAGACCGAAGTTGGAAGTTGCGACAAAAACCTTGCGTTCTTTACGGTTAAACCAAGCCAAGGGCTAACAGTATCTAAAAACCAAGGGCTACAAAATATAAACAGATGAAAACAAAAGATGAAATTGTAAAAAACTGGCTTCCTCGTTATACGCATACCCCACTTGAAAAGTTCGGGAAATATTTTTTGTTAACTAATTTTCAGCATTATGTTGATGTTTTTGCCGAAAAATATAATGTGGAGGTAACACAGGCAAATATGCCCACGGCAACCGCCAATGGAATAAGTATTATAAATTTTGGAATGGGCAGTCCGAATGCGGCTACCGTAATGGATTTATTAACGGCAGTATCGCCCAAAGCAGTATTGTTTTTGGGAAAATGCGGCGGATTAAAAAAGAAAAATCAATTGGGCGACCTTATTTTGCCCATTGCCGCGATACGTTCCGAGGGAACATCCGATGACTATTTGCCGCCGGAAGTCCCCGCATTGCCGGCATTTATGCTGCAACGAGCAGTATCAACCAGCATTCGGGATTCAAAACGCGATTATTGGACGGGAACCGTTTTAACAACCAACCGCAGGGTTTGGGAATATGATGAGCGGTTTAAAAAATATTTGGTAAAAACGCGGGCTATGGCTGTTGATATGGAAACTGCAACTATTTTTATTACCGGTTTTGCCAATGAAATTCCTTCGGGGGCTTTATTATTGGTTTCTGACCAGCCGATGATTTCTGCCGGAGTAAAAACCGATGCTTCCGATAAAGTTATTACCGAAAAATATGTGGACGACCATATCAACATAGGCATTGAAGCCTTGCGAATTATTCGCGAAGACGGACGCTCAGTTAAACATTTGCACTTTTAAGTCGAATTTCGAGACTTTCTCAAAAGTCTCGAAATGTAGATTAAGTTCTTCTTTTCAGTAAAATTACATTTTCTATATGGTGCGTATGCGGAAACATATCGACCGGCAAAATCTTTTCGGCTTTGTAAAAAGCATCTAAGAGTTGTATGTCTCTTGCTTGTGTGGAAACATTGCAACTGATATATACCAGCCTGTCGGCTTTTGAGTTTATAATGGTATTTACCACATTTTTATGCATACCGGCTCGGGGTGGGTCAATAATAATAACCTCCGGAGTTCCGTGTGATGCAATAAACTCATCGGTTAATATGTCTTTTATGTCGCCCGCATAAAATGATGTGTTTCGGATTGAGTTTATTTCGGAATTTTTTTTGGCATCTTCAATGGCTTCTTTTACATATTCTATTCCGATGACTTTCTTTGCTTTATGCGCGACAAAATTTGCAATGGTGCCGGTGCCGGTATATAAATCGTAAACTGTTTCGGTGCCGGTTAGTTCGGCAAGTTCAAGAGCAATTTCATACAGCCTTTTTGCTTGTTTGGAGTTGGTTTGATAAAATGATTTCGGACCTACGATGTAGCTTATGTCATTCATTTTTTCAAGTATATGGTCTTTGCCTTTAAAATTTATGACTTCTAAATCCGTGATGCTGTCATTCAATTTGTTGTTTATAACATAATTGATTGATGTAATTTCCGGAAAGGCTTTAGAAACGGCTTCTAAAAGTAGGCTTATGTTTACGGCATCATCATAAAAAAATGATATAATTATCATTATCTCGTTTGTTGCCGATGTTCGGATGATTAAATTTCTTAAAAAACCGTCTTTTTTATATAAATTAAAAAAATCCAGATTGTTTTTTATTGCAAAGTCTTTAATGAACAAGCGTATGGCATTGGAAGGGTCTTTTTGGAGCAAACATTCTTCAATATCAAGGATTTTATCATACCTGCCCGGGATGTGAAAACCCAGCCCTTTATATTCTTTTATGTCATTTTCCGTATTAATTTCATCGTGCATAAGCCAGCGCGAGTTGGTAAAAGAATATTCTAATTTATTCCGATAATAGAAAATTTCGGGTGCCGGCAATATCTTGTTTATCTCCGGCAGTTCGATTTTGGCAATTCGTTTCAGGGTTTCTTCTACTTGTTTTTGTTTGTAGTAGAGTTGCTCTTCATAGCTTATTTGTTGGCGAGTGCAACCGCCGCATGTTCCAAAGTGCATGCAGGAGGGCGTAATTCTTTTTTCCGAATAGCGGTGAAAATTAACCGGGTAGCCTTCTTTGTAGTTTTTCTTTTTCTTGTTTATTTGAACATCAACAATATCTCCGGGTACTGTTTTTGAAACAAATACGGTTAAATCACTTTCTTCGGGATTTTGACTTTTTATTTTCCCTACGGCTTTTCCTTCGATTGCCAGGTCAATAATTTCTACATTTTTATAAAGCGGATAAGCTCTTTTTTTTCTTCTTGCCATTGTTCTATTCAATTCTGCGGCAAAGGTATTAAAAAAATAATCCGGCGGAAATTATTGATATTCATAGCAACCTATATCCGGAGCCGAATCGTTTATGCGCGATATATTGTTCAAATCATTTTGCAAAAGATCAGGGTAGATATCGGTAATGCTTCTGCTGCCCGCATTGATTGCCGGCGAATCTTCCGAAAGCATAAAATTATATTCGTATTCGTCAATATATAGAGGTGCCGTATTTAAAAGAATGTTTTTGTAATGTGTTTGGTCGTTGGTGTTGATATTACTTTTCGGGTCTATTTTTAAGATTGAATTTTCAAATAAATAGTTTCCTTCAATTCCGCCGTCCACAACAAGGTCTACTTCTGTTTCCGTTTCTTTATTTCCCCATATTATACAATTCCCGAAATGTGCTTTGTCCAAATTATACAAGTATATGGAATTGTCATAAATAAAATAATTGTTTATATATACGGCGGGTTTGCGTCTTACGCCTTTCCAATGATTATCAATGGTGCAATGATAAAATTCATAAGTGCCGCCGCGTATTAAAGCAATATTGTAATATCCGCAATCGTTTATCAGGCAGTTTGTGGCTTGTATACTGCTTAGTTGGGCATATATGCCGGCATAAGAATGATGTTCAATAACGGAATTGCTGATCCGCAATTGCGGATTTGCTCCGCTCACGGAATCAACTCTAATGCCTGTTTCCGCATTTTTGATAAGGGCATAATTAATGACATTGTTTTTACTCAGTTTTGTCAGCCAAATGCCGCTCCATTGTCCGGCAACATCATAATAATTATCCGTACTGTCATTATCAAAGATATCATTGAATACCGATGAGTGTGCATTTCGGCGGTCGGCTTCAAAAATTACGGGTTCTTCATAGGTTCCGTTAACACTGAGTGTTCCCAGTATCATTATTTCAGAGCCTTTGTGGGAATAAATGTGGGTGCCCGGCTCAATGCTTAAATGTTCATTTTCGGCTAAGGCAACGGAGTTGTATATTAAGTAGGGCTTGTCTTTTGTCCAAGTTTGTGTGGTAATCACGCTGTCTTTGATAAAATGTACATCTTGTCCGAAAGCGGTCAGTACAACTTGCTGCTTTTTGTCGCCGGTGTTGAACAAAACCCTGTCTGATACCAACAAATCGTCATTTTTTGTGTTTATGGTAACATCGGCAAAAATAAAAAGACTGTCATGTGCTTCAATCACAATATCTTTTACTTTGTTTTCGGGGACACCGTTAATATTCAGTCGGAACTTAGACATCATACCTTTTTCCAAATATATTTCGGAAATCTGCACTGCTTGGTTTGATGGATTTTTTACTTTAAAATAGCGGGTGGTAGAACCTATGCCGCTGAAAACTGTATCGAACAACACACTGTCTTTAGAAAATGTTAATGAGAAACCGGATTTTTTTACAAGACTGTCTTTATTGCAAGCAAATAAGCTAAGCATCAATATAAGAGCCGTAAATATATGAATTAAAAGCTTTTTCATATGTTTATTTTTATAATTTTCAAAGGTCATATAGGAACGCCCTAAGTTAGTACGCTACAAACAATTAATAGTATTGGCAAATAATCATTCCGTTGTGTGATTAAACCTTAGTCATGGGCGTTTCATATGTTTATATTTATAATTTTCAAAGGTCAATTTTAATTGTAAATTATGAATTATAAATTACTTTTTTTATCAGTGATTTAATTTTTTATTTAAAAACCTCTTCTTTAAGAGGGAGTTTTATGTTTGCCAACAACCGGTTAAGTATGTATGGGCGTAATTGAAAGTAACAGCTTCAAAGTACGCACAAAGCTAAGTAAAATTTATTTTATTCTGCCATATTTTTACCGCAAAGTAAAATATTTATTAAGTTTATTAATTACCTGCTGCACGGTCTTTGCAAAATTGCTTTCTCATAAAATGCTTTTATATAATTTTCGATTAAAATAAACAGCAAATACTGACAAGACAATAAAAATAATTACTTTGGTTATTAATTCCGGCAAAGAAATATCAATTCCGCCATGTAGTTGAAACCACGTTTGAACCGGTAAAATAATACCAATCATCATAGACAAACTCAATAAGATTGAAAGCAAACAAACACCGTAAAATATGTGTTTTCTCAATAGGTATAAAGACAAAAACAATAGCGGAGAAATAAAGCCCATATCTATAATATAAGTAACCGAAGTTGTATAATTTTCTAAATAACTCAATGGCTTTCCTGAAATATGAGCACTAATAATATCCGGCAACCAAGCTACGAAAAGCATAATTCCACTAATGATAATGAATGTTTTAAGTCCTAATGTTGCTTTAAATGTTGTAGCAAAATCTTTTTCGTATTTATCTTTCAATACTTGAATGCAAATAAGCCCTGTAAAAAAGCAAAGCGATAACAGTAAGGTGTATGCTAAATGCAAGTTATTAAAAATCACTCCAAAAGCCAAGTTGATGGCATAGTAGAAAATCACAAACAGAAAAGACGTTAAGCGCAATAATGATTTAAACGAACGTTGTTTTTTATCTAAATAAATGAAAAATAGCAAGAAAGGAACAGTGATAAAGAATATAACACAATCTGTACCTCTAAAAATAGGAGCAAGAAAGGCATTGTCATTTTTGTAGATTCCGTTGCCAAAGAGTTCGATTTCATTTCCGTACAGGCTTCTCACTGTAAAAGGTAGTCCTCCATCCGTCCAAAATAAACCAAAACCACTTACGACTATGGTCAAAAGAGCAATGATGAAACTAAGATTATGTATCGTTTTTCTCATTTTTCTGTCTTACTTGCCAATAGCTACAATTTTGTTACTTGCGAGAGAATTGCGTGGTTCTTAATTTTTAAAAAAGTCAAATTCTCAACATTCAATTTTTCGGTCTTCAGACTTTGGCTGCCCGTCTCATATTCATCATTAAATTCTCCGGGCTTCGGGCTTTGAGCCCTTATTCTGCTCTGTGTCTGAAATTTTTAGTGTATGGTTTTTCATTACAAATACAATAACGCACAAAATTATTTATTATTTGCAAAAAAGTTTAAAAAATTATTGTTTTTAAATATTTTGTAGTAATTTTGCAGTCCTATTCGGGGTGTGGCGCAGTCCGGTTAGCGCGCTACGTTCGGGACGTAGAGGCCGTGAGTTCGAATCTCACCATCCCGACAACAAATGTTTATGAAACGGTTTGCTTCTATTTGCAGACCGTTTTTCTTTAATAAGGGTTTTTATTTTAAGTTGCATTTCGAGACTTTCTTATTGGCTTTTGGCTCTTGGCTTTTTACCTTTTGCTTTTGCATTTAAATAAAATCAATCTCTCTGCACCCTCTTCTCTAAGAGGAAATTTACCGGGTTCCATTTTTTAGTTTTTAATAATTACCGGTTTATAAGTAGTCTCAATTCCTCGAAATGCGGCTTAATGCGCATCTTGGTCAAAAAACTTTTACGGAGTTCAGTATTTTATAGCCTATAAGTTCGTCATATTGTCCGCCTTGCGGGCGATTATACAAAAATATGGAATAATTATTTTCTGTTTGGTAATAATTGCCCTCGGTTTTGTCCGTTTGGGGAATATGCCCTCCCGGATTGCAAAGCACATATTGATAATTATAAAAACCTTGTTTCAGCAACATTCTTAGATGATAGCGTTTTGTGTTATAGTCGTAGTTCATTTTGTTGGCTTCTGTTATTTCATGGTTTGAAATGGCACCATACACATAAACATTGCCCTTTATAAAAGGTATTTTTTTGTATAAATAAAAATCGGCTAAAACATAGTCGGCTTCAAGGCTCGGGTTATCCACATGTTCCGCTCTTATGAGATATTCTCCGTTAATATCTTGCTGATAGCTGTAAGTCAAGGTGTTTTCGCATTTTTCGTTTACCAATTCAAACATATAATAAGGACGGTTGAAATGAATGGCATTTATTTTATTGTACACATATTTGGTGCTCTTAAAATTTACATGCCGAAATTCATATCCGCCTTTAAATTTGAGTTTTCTCGGATTATAAAATTCATACAGATTTCCTTTAATAAAATCCGGATGCAAACCGGAAACGGATAAATGGGGGTTATTATTTTGAATCACACTCATGCTAAAAGCATCTTGCGGATTGCTTATACAGTTTTTTTTATCTTTTACGTTTACACGCAACTCCTGCGAAGTACGCATTTCGCCCACAAGTGTTGAACGTTGTACGGAAGCATCGATGTCCAACTTAGTATCTACGACATAAAATCTTTGCGAAAGCACCGGTTTGTTCTTGTCGTAATCTTCATACACCAAGAGCAAATAGTTCCCGGAAATAAGCGGTGCCGCATTTTCATTCGGCAAGGCAAGTGTATAATGCACATAAGGAATCAAGGTGCCGAATGAGTTTTCATAATTGTCGATTTGATTTTCTTCAAAACCGTTTATGTATTCAATGGGATTTAAATCAGAGGGTTGCCAATTTGAAGAACAATGTATAAAGGTGTAGTAATAATCGGTATGGCTTTTGTTCAAATCATCAAATTCAAGGATTAATTGCTTGCCTGAGTGAAGTTCCAAAACCGGATAGGTAAATTCCCATCCGGCACGATAAAACATAACTGTTTTTATATTTTCTTTATAAATTTTATCTTGATATTCAAATTGAGGAAAGCCTTTTAAGGCAATGAATATAAAGAAAAAAATTATCGAATACTTTTTCCCTGTCATATTTGCTAAACGTTTTTTATGTTCTTTTATTTTTATTGATGTTGTGTGCGCAACAAATCATTCACGACTTTTACCGGATTAAATGTTGATATGGGAACTTCGACAAAAACAGTGTTCCAATCTGCCATTGCGCCGTTCCACAAACCGGGAAGTTCCAGCGATTTTAATTCTTTTCCGTCTTTCGATTTCACCGAAATAAATGCCGTTTCCGGGTCAATAAAGTCTTTCAAATCAAATTTCTGTCCTTTATAATCTTTCACGGACAAGACTAAATCTACCGGATTAAAATGGCTTGAGTTTGCAAGAATTTTCGCTTTTTCTTTATCATTGAGATTAATTTGGGCACTTTCAACAATTTGCAAAGATACAGAGCCGCTTTCTTTTTGCACGAAGAATGGTCCGCCACCCGGCTCGCCTTCGTTTTTAACCATTCCGCACACCCTTAAAGGACGATTTAATTTTTTAAACAAATAAGCTGTTTTTTCGCTATTATTCTTCGCATCAAAAGAATTATCAAGGCTGATGAACAGTTCTTGTTCCAAAAAATCTTTAATTTCGAGAATCAAATCTTCGGAAGCCTCTTTTTCGGCTTGTTTCAAATAGCGGAATATTTTGTTGCGTTTTTCAGCCAATAATCCGGCAAGGGCTTTTTTATAATTTACGGTGTCGGATTTTAATTTATCGGGCACAACATTGTCGATGTTTTTCACAAAAATAATATCGGCATCAATATCGTTCAAATTTTCGATTAAAGCACCGTGTCCGCCCGGTCTGAAAAGAATGCTGCCGTTCGCATTTCTGAAAGGCATATTTTCAGTATCAACGGCAATGGTATCGGTTGAACTTTTTTGCACCGAAAAATCAATTATAAAGTTTAAGTCTTGTTGCTTAAAGCAAAGTAGTGCTTCTTGCAGATGCTTTTCAAAAAGTGCTTTGTGTTCGGGCGATACCGTAAAATGAATATAGACATTCTTGCCGGATTTTGCATACTCGGCACCTTCCGTAAGATGCTCTTCGGCAGGTGTGCGCACAGCATCCTTGTATGTATGAAATTTCAACAAACCCTTAGGCAAATTTCCGTAGTTTAAGCCTTTTTCGGTCAATAAATATTCCAATATAAGCTTTCTTTTTTTCGTTTCGTCAGCTTCTTCAGGAATATATTTTTTTAAGTCATCATAAAAAGCGAATTTTTCTATTTCTTTAAAAAAATTATAGGGCGATGCAAAACTCTTGTCGGCATCACAATCTTTTTCATTATTTAAGCAGGCAAAAAGATTTTTAAACATTCGGCTTGCGGCACCGGAAGCCGGAACAAATTTCACGACTTTTTCTTTTTCGGTCAGCTCGTCATACAATGTAATATAATGCTTTATATCGGCATCATTAAGTGTTACAATCCCTTTTCCCGGTCTTGCGGGCGCAATAATATCCGCATAAGGGAAGCCCTTTTTAAAAGCCTTTACTTGTGCTTCGACCTTGTCTTTTGAAATTTTCTTTTCTGCAAATTGTTTTAAATCTTTTTCCGTAAACATCTTTTTTTATTTAAGTGATTATTGCAAAAATATAAAAACTGCCCTTTTATTGGAAATATCTCTGCATTGATTTTTTAATTATTTCTTTAATTCTGTCAAGCGACTCCGATTTTGCTTGCTCAATGCCCGGAAAAGTTTTGTATAAAGCTTCAATTTGTAAGTTTTTATATCTTCGGATAGTTGAAAAATCGGATTCGTCTATTCCGCAAATAAGCAATATCGGAACTTGTCGTTTTTCGGCTTCATGAATAAGAGTGCCGCTTAGTTTTGCCGAATAACTTTGGCTATCAAACTTGCCTTCTCCCGTAATAATCAAATCGGCATTTTTTATGTGTTCATAAAATCCCGTAATTCTTAAAATAGTTTCTGCTCCGGGTTTTAATCGAGCATTGAAAAAAAACTTGCTTCCTCCGCCAAAGCCTCCGGCGGCACCGCATCCCGGGCAGGCATTAATGTTTTTTTTGAATTGTTTTTCTACAATCTTGGCAAAATGCTTTAAGCCTTTGTCCAAAAGCTCGGTTTCGTATTTATCGGCTCCTTTTTGCGGTGCATAAACATAAGCGGCGCCGTTTTTTCCATGCAAATTGTTGGACACATCATACAAAACGGAAATTTCAGGCAAACCGTTTTTTGCAAGCAAGCCGTTTTTTTCTATTCTTGCAATATCCATAAGATTTTTACCGCTTATTTTTTTGATTTGCCGGTTGTGTTTGTCAAAAAAAACATATCCGATTGCTTCGGCAGCTCCGCAAGCAGCATCATTCACGGCACTGCCGCCTGCGGATATAAATATGTGCTGCGCGCCTCTTTTTAAAGCATCCGCCAAGAGTTCGCCGGTGCCGTATGAACTCGTGTAAAGCGGATTTTGTTCTTTTTCAGACAAAAGTTCCAAGCCGGAGGCTGCCGACAAATCGATAAGGGCGGTTTTATTTATAGCGGAATAATAATAGTGCGATTTAATTACTTTGAAAAGCGGGTTATGCACAAGCATATTTATCTTTTCGGCTCGAAAATATGGTGCAAGAATTTCCGAGCTGCCTTCGCCGCCGTCTGCCGAAGGCATTTTAATAAGCCTTGCATTCGGGAAGTTGTCGGATATACTTGCTGCAATGGCATCAGCCACCTCTCTTGCCTTTAAAGTATATTTGAATTTATCGGGGACAATTAAAATCTTCAACTTAAATAAATTTACGTACAATTTTTTTATTATGTTCCTAATATCGTATAAAATTAATTAAATTTGCCGAATTATTAAAAAAAAGAAATAAAATTTATGTCTGAAACCGTAAAACTTCTGAATGCTGTTAAAGAAGGAATGATTGAAAAAAAAGCAAAAAGAATTGTAGAAATTGATTTTGCGGGTACTCAAAATTCCATAACGAACTATTTTATGATTTGCGAAGCCGATACCGATATACAAGTAGAAGCAATTGCAAATTCAATAGAGCGAACGGTAAGAAAGCAAACAGGAGAAAAAATTTTCCATAAAGAAGGTTACGAGAATGCGGAGTGGATTATATTGGATTATTTTAATGTCGTGGTACATGTTTTTCGTTCCGAATTTCGAGAAAGCTATAAACTGGAAGATTTGTGGGCTGATGCCAAGATTAGGGAAATAGATGTAAAATATTCAAGTATTGAGAATTAAACCAAGAAAAAATGCCGGAAAAGGACAACAATAATAGAAAGAAAATACCGGAAAAAAAGCCTGAAAAAGGCAATTTCCCGGATAATTTTAAAAATAACGGAAATAAAAATACGATTTTCATTTTCATTGCGGTAATCATAGGCTTTTTTATTTTGAATTATTTTTCAAATCGAGAAACTGCCATTAAAATTAACCAAGTAAGGTTTGAAACGAAAATGATGTCAAAAAATGCCGTTGAAAAATTGGTCATCGTAAATAATGAAATCGTAGAAGTTTTTATAAAGGAACAAATGCTCGGAGATTCTGAGTTTAGCGACTTGAAAAAAACCGATAATTTCTTGGCAGCAGGCAGGTTGCCCGACTACTACTTTAAAATCGGCTCGGTTGAAGTTTTTGACGAAGACCTTAAAGCATTGCAAAAAGACCGCGCACCCGGACAAAGAATCCCGGTTGATTATGAAACGCGAACAGATGTGTTTGGCGAAATGTTGGGTTGGTTATTCCCCTTGGCTATAATTGTTATTATTTGGTTATTCATATTTAAACGAATGGGCGGCGCAATGGGTGGCTCCGGAGGCGGCATTTTTAATGTGGGAAGGTCAAAAGCAAAACTCTTTGACAACGAAAAAGCAAAAGTAAAAGTCAATTTTACGAATGTAGCCGGCTTGGAAGAAGCAAAAATTGAAGTGCAGGAAATCGTTGATTTTTTGAAAAAACCGGATAAATACACCAACTTGGGCGGAAAAATTCCGAAAGGTGCCTTATTGGTAGGTCCTCCCGGAACCGGAAAAACATTACTGGCAAAAGCCGTTGCCGGTGAAGCAAATGTGCCTTTTTTCTCTTTATCGGGTTCCGATTTTGTAGAGATGTTTGTCGGGGTTGGCGCATCACGTGTTCGCGACCTTTTTGCACAAGCAAAACAAAAATCGCCTTGCATTGTTTTTATCGACGAGATTGATGCTATCGGTCGTGCACGAAGCAGAGGCACCAATATCGGCGGAAACGACGAAAGAGAAAACACCTTGAACCAACTTTTAACCGAAATGGACGGTTTTGATACCAATGCGGGCGTTATTATTATGGCAGCCACAAACCGTGCCGACATTTTAGACCCCGCATTATTGCGTGCCGGACGTTTCGACCGTCAAATTCATGTTGAATTGCCGGATTTAACCGAGCGGGAAGATATTTTTAAAGTGCATATTAAGCCATTGAAAATGAATGGTGATGTAAATGTTCAGAAATTAGCGAAGCAAACGCCCGGATTTTCCGGCGCCGACATTGCCAATGTATGTAACGAGGCTGCATTGATTGCTGCAAGAAACAACAAAAAAGATGTTACGCATCAAGATTTTCATGATGCTATTGACCGAATAATCGGCGGGCTGGAAAAGAAAAGTAAAATTATTACAAAAAGCGAGAAAAGAACCATTGCTTATCATGAAGCCGGGCATGCAACCGTAAGTTGGATGCTGGAAAATGCACATCCTTTGGTTAAAGTTACCATTGTTCCGCGCGGTCAGGCTTTGGGTGCCGCATGGTATCAGCCGCAAGAACGACAAATTACCACAAAAGAACAATTACTTGATGAAATGTGTGCCACGCTTGGCGGCAGAGCTTCCGAAGAAATAACTTTCGGGAAAATATCAACCGGAGCATTAAACGATTTAGAACGAGTAACCAAACAAGCTTTTTCAATGATTGCTTATTTCGGCATGAGTGATAAAGTCGGAAATTTGAGTTTTTATGATTCTTCGGGAAGAAGCGAATATCAATTTCAAAAACCGTTTAGTGAACAAACGGCAGAATTGATTGATGCGGAAGTAAAAAAAATGGTGCAAGATGAATATGACCGAGCGAAAAAAGTTTTGACCGATAATTTAGACGGCATGAAGCAACTCGCCGAGTTGTTGCTGGAAAAAGAAGTTATTTATTATGAAGATGCCGAACGCATTCTCGGAAAACGTCAATTTAATGACGAATATGAAGAAGAAGTGCAAAAAATAAGACAACGAAATATCGAAAACTTAAAAAAACGACAGGAAGAAGCCGAAAAAAGAAAAGCGGAAGAAGCGAAAAAAGAAGCAGAAAATACATCTAAAACAACAAATAACAAAAAGGATATATAATATGAAGAACTGGGTTAAAATTCAATCGTTTGACAGGTATCATCAAGCAGACCTGAGAAAAAAAATATTAAACCAAAACGGAATAAATGCAGTTATTTCCGATGAAAAAGACAGCTTGTTTTTGCTTGGCAACATTGAGCTGTATGTGGAAGAGTTCAACGAGAAAAAAGCACGTGCTTTGATTGATGAATTTGAGGGTTTAACAAAAATTAATTCTTATGTTGATTTTAAACCTATTTTATTGTTGCAAAAAGTCTTGCAAAATGCCGGGATAGAAACTGTTATAAAACGAAAAGAAAGCAATAAGTATATTCTGGACAATTATGAAATGTATGTTAAGAACGAAGAGGTGGAAAAGGTCATCCCTTTTTTAACCGGCAAATCGCTTGACGGCTGGACTAATCTTATGATAAGCAACAAATTGAGACAATCGAAATATTTTGTGGATTTACTTGCGGAAAATTCGGTTAATACAATCATCATTAAGAAAAAAGACACACATTATCATTTAGAGGCGGTGGTTATTTATGTAAAAAATGAAGATTATAACAAGGCTCTAAAAATAGTAAGCGATTTGAAGGGTTTTGTTCCGGTTGCCGAATCCGATAATTTACCGACTATTGAACAAAAAGAAGAAATCTTATGTGCAAAGGAAATTAAAGGTATCATTAAGAAAGATCATGGTAAAATAAAGTTGTATGTCAGAAAAGATAAAGAGGAAGAAGCCGATAAAATATTGGCAAACAAAGCAGAGTGGGTTTTATTAAAAACTTATTCGAGCATCACCAATGCCATGTATCATAAAAGTATCCTTGATGACGCCGGTATCCCGTCGCATATTCTTAATGACAAAGATTCGTCCTTTTTATTGGGCGAAATTGAGCTTTATACCGAAAAAAGCATGCTTGAAAAAGCACAAAACACAATTGCAAATTTTTAAAAAGCTATGCTAAATCGTAATTTATCCTTGCGGCTAATATCTGCCGTGGTTTTTGTTGTTGTATTATTGGGAGGCATTTTAATAAACGAATATTTATACCTTGTTGTTTTTGCCGTTATTACGATGCTCTCGCAAGCAGAATTATATGTCTTACTAAAAAAAACAGAGAATAACCCGGTCAAATATTACGGCATTTTTGTTGGTCTATCCATTTTCTTAGCCTCATTTTTTGTGGCGCGAGGCGATATTCCGTCAACGTCCTATTTTATTTCCATTTTTTTGATTTTATTTCTGTTTATTTTTGAATTATACCAAAACAACGAAGACCATTTTACGTCGATAGCTTTCACGATTTTTGGAATCGTGTATGTCGTAATTCCCATGTCCACCATTAATTTTATGGCATTTGCGGGGCTGAATGACGCTGTTTATACTTATGAATACATCTTGGCATTTTTTATTATTCTTTGGGTAAATGATTCGGCAGCTTATCTTGTAGGTTCTAAATTTGGGAAACATAAGCTGTTTGAACGAATTTCACCAAAAAAAACATGGGAAGGCACTTTGGGTGGAGCATTTTTTTCCGTTCTTGCCGCTTTTGTCATTTCGTTTTTCTTCCAAAGTTTGTCCGTATCTGAATGGTTGATTTTTGCCGTAATAATTGCAATTTTCGGGGTCTATGGCGATTTGGTAGAATCATGGTTAAAACGAAAAGCCGGCATCAAAGATTCCGGAAACATTATGCCCGGTCACGGAGGTTTGCTCGACCGTTTTGACAGTACGCTTTTTGCTGCACCGATGATTTTTTTATATTTGAAAATTATTGAATATTTTTTTTCCTAAACGATAAAAATAAGTTGATATAAAACGCTTGAACCTAAATGAATAGTAAATAACCCTTACAATTCACAACTCATAATTCACAATTTAAATTGACTTTTGAAAATTATAAACACATGAAAATTCATAAAGAAGGAACCGCTTCCATAATCATTGCCCTGTTAATAGTCTTACTCATTAATGTGGCAGTATATATTTGGTGTGAGAATTGTTTGATACTACGTTTTTTATCGGCTTTTTTTGCTCTTTTATTTCCGATTTTTATTCTTTCCTTTTTTAGAAAACCGAATATAAACCCGTTGATTGACCCTAAGGCTGTTGTTGCTCCGGCTGACGGAAAAGTCGTTGTGATTGAGAAAACGCGGGAAAATGAATATTTTAAAGACGAGCGCATCCAGGTTTCCATTTTTATGTCCGTTTGGAACGTGCATATAAATTGGTATCCTATTAGCGGTATTATTAAGTATTTTAAATACCATAAAGGGAAATACCTTTTAGCAAGAAACCCGAAATCATCACTCGAAAATGAACGAACGACTGTTGTGATAGAAGATGAGGCGGGGCATGTTGTTTTATACCGCCAAATTGCCGGCATTATTGCCCGAAGAATTGTTGCTTATGCAAAAGAACAAAGCAAGGCTGCCCAATCAAAAGAAGCCGGTTTTATAAAATTCGGTTCCAGAGTCGATGTTCTTTTACCGCTTGATGCGGAGCTAAAAGTCAAAATCGGCGATAAAGTGAAAGGCGCTCAAAGCATTATTGCAAAATTTGCAGATTAATTGTATAAATACTGTCTTATTTTCCGTTTTTTAACATTGGCATAAGGCTTGACAGTTAATTATCTTACTAAAAAAATATGTATGTTTAATAATTTTATTTTTGGAAATAACGATAATATGGGAAACGGAGAAATGATACCGTTTTCCGGAAATATTGGCAATATCGACCTCAATGATTATGATTTAACGGACGAAACAGACTTGCTCCCTTTGCGAAATACGGTTCTGTTTCCGCAAATTATCATACCCATATCCGTAGGAAGAAAAAAATCCTTAAAACTTATAAAAAAAGCACATAACGAAGATTTGCTGATAGGAATTGTCAGCCAAATTGACGAACAAACGGAAGAACCGGGTTTTAAAGATTTATATAAAGTAGGCACCTTGGCTCGTGTCATTAAACTCTTCGATATGTCGGACGGCGAAAAAACTGCCGTACTGCAAGGCATTGCTCGTTTTGAAATAACGGAACCGCTTGCAGAAAAACCGACACTGAGAGCAAAATATAAACTTATCGACAATGATAAAGAATTAAAAAAAACACCCGAATCTGATGCTTTGGTATTCTCGATTAAAGAACTATCGGTTAAAATTATTCATTTATCGTCTAATTTGCCGGAAGAAGCAGCCTTTGCCATAAAAAACATTGATTCGCCACAATTTTTAATCAACTTTGTTTCTTCCAATTCCGATGTCCCTGCCGAGGATAAGCAGCTACTTTTGGAGGCACCCGGCTTGTCGGAACGTGCAGATTTGTTGCTGAAATATTTATCGGAAGAAGTTCAAAAATTAGAGCTTAAAGACAATATCCAAAATAAGGCAAAATCCGAAATAAGCCAAAGACAAAGAGAATATTTCCTGCATCAGCAGATGAAAGCCATTCAAGATGAATTAGGCTACGACACTCCAAAAGTTGAAATTGACGAACTTATAAAAAAAGGACGCAAAAAGAAATGGAACAAGGATACAAAAGAGGCTTTCAAGAAACAAATAAATAAGTTACAGCAAATAAACCCGATGTCGCCGGATTATTCCTATCAATTAAACTATGCGCAAACATTGGTTGATTTGCCTTGGAACGAATATACAAAAGACAATTTTGATTTAAAGCATGCCGAAAAGGTTTTAAATGACGAACATTACGGATTAGATAAAGTAAAAGACCGCATCTTGGAACATTTGGCGGTTTTAAAATTAAAAGGAGATTTGAAAGCGCCTATTTTATGCCTTTACGGACCTCCCGGAGTAGGCAAAACCTCACTCGGCAAATCGGTTGCTAATGCACTTGGCAGAAAATATGCCAGAATGTCGCTTGGCGGGCTGCATGATGAAGCCGAAATTCGCGGACACAGAAAAACCTATATCGGTGCCATGCCGGGCAGAATTATTCAAAATCTGAAAAAAGTAAAATCATCAAACCCGGTTTTTATTTTGGACGAAATCGATAAAATCGGCAATGATTTTAGAGGCGACCCCTCTTCTGCACTGCTCGAAGTATTAGACCCTGAGCAAAATAACTCTTTTTATGATAATTATTTAGAACTTGAATTTGACCTGTCAAAAGTCTTGTTTATTGCCACGGCTAACTACTTGGCTTCAATAAAACCGGCTTTAAGAGACAGAATGGAATTAATTGAAATATCCGGCTATCTGGTGGAAGAAAAAATAAAAATAGCTCAAAATCATTTAATCCGTCGTCAATTAGAAAACCATGGTTTAAAACATTCAGACCTAAATTTCACGAAAAATATTCTTGAACTGATTATTACGTCTTATACCTACGAGTCCGGTGTGCGGAATTTAGAAAAAAGGATTGCGGAAATTTGTCGTAAGGTGGCAAAAAAAATTGTCATGGACGAAGAATATCGTGTAAAACTCGAAGAAGAAGATATTCTCGAATATTTGGGACTTCCGAAATTTGAGAAAAGGAAATATGAAAAAAATAATATTGCCGGTCTTGTTACCGGATTGGCTTGGACACAAGCAGGCGGAAAAATTATGTTCATAGAATCCGGCATACATAAAGGTTCGGGGCAATTAAGCCTGACGGGAAATTTGGGACAAGTGATGAAAGAATCGGCAACAATTGCCCATGAATATTTAAAAGCACATGCCAAAGAGCTGGATATTCCCGACAAAAGACTTAATGATTATAACATCCACATTCATGTTCCTGCCGGAGCCATTCCGAAAGACGGACCCTCTGCCGGCATAACCATGCTATGCTCTATGGCATCTTTGCTCACACAAAGAAAAATAAAATTGCGACTGGCAATGACCGGAGAAATGACACTGAGAGGCAAAGTGATGCCCGTAGGTGGCATTAAAGAAAAAATACTCGGGGCAAAAAGAGCCGGAATAAACGAAATTATTCTTCCGAAAGAAAACGAAAAAGATATTGAAGAAATCAATAATATTTATATTAAAGGTTTAAAATTTCATTTTGTTGAAACAATTTCGGAAGTACTTGATATTGCGCTATTAAAACAAAAAGTGAAAAATCCTGTACATTTTGATTAAACAAAAGGCTGTATTATGAATTTTGGAAAGCAAATATCCGTAGGAATAAAGGGATATGCCAAAGCAATTGAGTTGTTGTTCTCAAAAGGCTTCATAAAATACATGATTTTTCCCTTGCTCCTAAATATACTGATTTTTTGGTTTGGTTTTAGTCAAATCATGGATTTATCCGTAACGGCACGCGACTTCTTTATTGACCAAATAAGCTTGGGAGGGGCAGACTTTTGGGGTGCCGGAATTTTAAGAGGAGCAATATCCGGAATAATAAGCGCTTTGCTGTATGTGCTCTTCTTTATCAGCTTTGCTTATTTGGGGGGCTATATTATTGTGATTATTCTTTCGCCTCTGTTCTCTTTTATTTCCGAAAAAACCGAAAAAGTTTTAACAAGCGGAAACATTGACTATCCTTTTGAGTTAAAACAATTTTTTAAAGATATTGTCAGAGGAATCGGCATTGCAATTCGTAATGTGCTGTTTGAAACGGGAATAATGATTTTGGTATTTATTGCCGGCATCATTCTTTCTTTCATAAGTTGGATTGGAGTAATATTTATGTTTTTTATTTCATCCTATTTTTACGGATTTTCATATATGGACTACTCAAACGAACGCTACAAAAGAAACATAAAACAAAGTGTATCTTTCATCCGAAAATATAAATGGATAGCCGTAGTAAACGGGGCATTCTTCGCCTTAGTTTTACTTATCCCCTATTTCGGAGTAGCCTTATCGGCATTTGTTGCGGTTATTTCCGTTATTGCGGGAACCGCATCAATGATTGAAATTAACAAATATGAAGCGTCTCAAATTTAAGTGTTTTGAATAAGAGAATAAAAATATCCGCTGTTTCCTATTTAAACACCATTCCGTTTATTTACGGAATAGAACACAGCAAAGAACTTCTGGAACAAATCGATTTACAGAAAGATGTGCCCTCGGCTTGTGCAGACAAACTCATTAGCGGCAAAGTTGATTTAGGCTTAATTCCGGTTGCGGAAATCGGAAAAATCAAAGAAGCGCACATTATCTCCAACTATTGCTTAGGTGCTGTCGGAAAGGTAGATACGGTATCTTTGTGTAGCATGGTGCCGATTGAAGAAGTGGACACCATCCTCTTAGATCATCAGTCAAGAACCTCGGTTATGCTGACGAAGTTGCTGGTAAAAAACTATTTTAAGATAAGTCCCCGATTTATTTCGGCAAAACCGGGTTATGAAAATACCGTTCAAAAGAATACTGCCGCATTAATTATAGGCGATAGAGTTTTCGACTATCAAAAGAAATTTGATTATTTGTATGATTTATCCGAAATTTGGATGAAATACAGTTCCTACCCCTTTGTTTTTGCTCTGTGGACAGCGAATAAAAAACTACCGCCCGAATTTATCAAAGATTTTGAGGCGGCTTTAAGTTTCGGCTTAAAAAATATGGATAAAGCAATTGAACAATATAAAGCAAAAAACAAAAATTCTAAAATAGATTTAGACCATTATTTGAAAAAAAGAATTAATTTTGGTTTCGATAAAGAAAAAAAAGAAGGCATGAGTCTCTTCTTAGAACAAATAAAACAATTGTAAAATATAAATAAAATATAAACAGATGAAAAATACAAAAATAGCAATCCCTGTTGAGAACGGACAAATATCAGAACACTTTGGTCATGCACCTTTGTTTTATTTTTATTCTGCTGTAGGTAATACAATTACAAGAGAGCAAGCAGAGCGTCCGCCGGAAGAAGGACACGGTGCTATCCCTGCTTGGTTGGCAGAAAACGGAATAACCGATGTAATTGTAAAAGGCATAGGCTCAAGTGCTGCCGAGAAAATAAAACAGCACCATATAAATTTATATACCTGCGAGGGAACAGAATATCCCAAAGATATTGTAAGCGAGTTCCTTAATGAAACCTTAAAAACAAGCACAAACACCGGATGTTGCGGAGGTTGCAATGGGCATCACCATCATCACCATTAATATTAATCAAGCGTATTAGCAATGTATAATTTTGATGATATTCGCTCTTTTCGGGACAATGAAGTAAACGAGAAATTGTTGGAAATACTCGATGATGAAAGGTTTAAGTATGTCTTAAAAAAAGTTTTTCCGGAAGACAAAGTTTCTCGTTTAAAAAAAGAGCTGTACTCGCTTAATTCTGTTTCCGATTTTCAAAGAAAATATATTTCTAATTACGTAAAAGCAATTGTTGACCTAACGATAAGCGAATTGACCGTAGAAGGAATAGAGCATTTAAAACCCGATGTTCCGTACGTATTTATATCAAACCATAGAGATATAATCTTAGATTCTGCCTTAATCAACAAGCAACTTTATTTGAACAACTTCAATACATCAGAAATTGCAATAGGCAGTAATCTTCTTATATTTAAATGGATAGAATATTTGACGCGATTAAACAAATCATTCATTGTCCGCCGTAACTTAAAAGGCAAAGAAATGCTGAAAGAAACAATCAAACTTTCGGCATATATCCGGGATACGCTTGTACGCAGAAAAACATCCGTGTGGATAGCTCAAAGAGAGGGCAGGACAAAAGACGGTGCAGACCAAACCGATGCGGCTATTTTAAAAATGCTGAGTATGAGCGGAAGCAAAAACTTTACGGAAAATTTTGCGGAACTGAATATTGTTCCGGTCAGCATTTCCTATGAATACGAACCGAATATTGAGTCGAAAATTGCGGTTACTTACTCTTTAAAAAACGGAAGAAAATACACAAAAACAACAGAAGAAGATTTAAAAGATATGGGGCGAGGTTTATACGGCTCCAAAGGAAAGGTCTGCATTGCTTTTGGGCAAGCATTAAACAACAAACTTGCTTCCATCGAAAAAATACAAGCAAAAAACGAGAAATATACCGAGCTTGCACAAAGAATTGATAATGAAATATATAAAAATTATAAGTTAAGCAAGCATAATTATATTGCCTTTGATATTTTAACCGATTCAAAAAAGTTTTTCAGAAAGCAGGTTTATACTAAAAACGAAGAAACAAAACTGCGAGTGCTCTGTAAAAAAACAATCAAACCCTTAGAGGGCAATAAAGATTTGCTTGAAAAAATATTTTATCAAATTTATGCAAATCCGCTTATAAACAAGCTGCTATAAGTTTTTTTCTTTTTGCGAAGCCCGCATTTCGAGAGTTTTGCAAAACTCTCGAAAACCCGCAAAAAAACTCGCAAGCTATTTGTATTCAGAATTTTACTTTTTTTTTTTTTTTTTTGAAAAATCAATCCCCCTGCACCCTCTTCTCCAAGAGAGCGCAGGGGGATTGATTACCAAAAAAAATTAAAACACAACACATTAACTGCTTGCAAATTAATCCAAGGTATTTTCGGAAATTTCCCGATACATCTTGCGGTTTTTATGAATCTCAATTGCCGAAAAAATCGCTTGCCTGAACGAATTAGGCGAAGCCGTATTTTTACCGGCAATATCAAAAGCCGTTCCGTGTCCGGGCGATGTTCGAATAATCGGCAAACCTGCGGTAAAATTAACCGATGAGTCAAACTCAAAAATCTTAAAAGGAGCCAAACCTTGGTCGTGATACATTGCCAAAACCGCATCAAACTTTTTAAACGCATGCGAACCGAAAAAACCGTCTGCCGGATAAGGACCCACAGCCATAATACCCTCATCTCTTGCTCTATTCAATGCCGGCGTGATAATTTCTTGTTCTTCCTTACCCAAAAATCCGTTATCTCCGGCATGAGGATTAAGTCCCAAAACGGCAATTTTCGCTTTTCGAATGGCAAAATCTTGCAATAAAGTCTTATTCAGCAAACGCAATTTGCTTAAAATTGCATCTTCGTTAATTTCCTTTGCAACATCCTTAATGGGAATATGCCCGGTAACCACGCCAATTTTCATTTTTTCACCAATCATCAACATCAGCACTTCCTCGGAATTTGTTTTTTCTTTTAAATACTCGGTATGCCCGGGAAAATTAAACATATCTGACTGGATAGTATGCTTGTTTATGGGTGCCGTAATCAGAACATCAATTTTTCCGTCTGTTAAATCCTTGCTTGCCGTTTCCAGAGACCGCAACGCCGCTTTTCCGGATTCCTTTGTCGATTTACCCAGCTCAATGCGCACAGTATCCGCAACGCAATTAATTACATTTGCTCTTTTCGGATTTGCTTCACCGGCATCTTTTATGATATTTAAACTGAAATTTTCAATATTTAAAGATTTCCTGTGATATGAAGCCAATTTCGGCGAACCATACACAATCGGTATGCACAAATCCGTTATACGCTTATCAATTAAGGTTTTAATAATTATCTCATAGCCGACACCGTTAATATCTCCGTGTGTTATTCCGACTTTTATTTTATCTGATGAATTATCCATGTTTAGATTATTTCAAGTTCTTAAAAAAATCATACAACAAGCGCACGCCGTACGCACTTCCGCCTTTGGTTCTGTATGCACTTTGTTTGCTCATGATTGACGGTCCGGCAATATCTATATGTATCCACGGATACTCCGTAAAACATTCAAGAAACTTTCCGGCTGTTATGGCACCGGCTTCACTGCCTCCGATATTTTTGATGTCCGCAATGTCTGATTTTATCATTTCTTTATATTCATTCCACAAAGGAAACTTAACAACACGCTCATACACATTATTACCGCTTTGCTCCAATTTCTCGAACATTGCTTTATCGGCAGTTCCCATAATAACCGAAGCTTCGGTTCCTATGCAATAAGCCGCTGCTCCGGTCAAGGTTGCTAAATCAAAGACCAATTCCGGCTCGTATCTTTTTGCATAACTCAGCGCATCAGCCAATATCAAACGACCTTCGGCATCCGTGTTCAACACTTCCACAAACAACCCGTTGTGCATCTTTATCACGTCCCCCGGAACATAAGACTTTGCATCTACGGCATTATCGGTTGCGGGAATTAAGGCAAGCACATGCACCGGCAATTTATTTTCGGCAATTGCTTTCATTGCTCCGGCAACGGCTGCTGCTCCTGCCATGTCAAACTTCATTAAATCCATGGAGTTTTTCGTGGGTTTAATGCTGTAACCGCCGGAATCAAAAACGATGCCTTTCCCGACCAGAACATAAGGTTTCGTATTTACCGCATTGTCGGGTTTCCATTCTAAAATACTGAATGTCGGCGGAATGGCACTTCCTTTGTTCACCGCCAATAAACCGCCCATGCCTTCTTGCTCTATGACGTCTTTGTTTAATACGGAAACTTTCAAGCCCGATTTTGTTCCTTCTTTCAAAAGAATATCCGCAAACTCTACGGAATTTAAGCCGGAATAAGGTTCATTAGCCAAATCTCTTGCAAAATATACCGCACTCGTCAAATTTTTAAGTTCTTGCAAAGCCTCTTCTTTTAAGGCATCCGAATAAATATTTAAAGTTTTGAGACTTGCCTCTTTTTTTTCTTGTTCTTTAAAATATTTTGTAAACCGGTAATTAGCAAGCACCAAGCCTTCGGCAAAATCATACATAGCTTCGGCATTATTGCTCACATCAATTAAATGCGTTTCATCAATCTTGTCGGAATTTAAAACAGCATTCATGTCGCTTCCGACTTTCCGTATTTTTTCTTTTTCACAGGAAATCGTTTTATCCTCACTGTTTATAAAGTAAAGTTTGCTGTCATACAGATTAATTTCTGCAATGTTTTTATTTTTCTCAAACTGTGCTTTTATATAAGATGTATGTTTCTCATCTTGCAAAAATTTGGAATAATCTTCCGGATTTCCATAGAAGATATTTGTGCCTTTCGGCAGATTAGTCTTAAATTTATATAAATTAATTATCATCTGTATTTTGTATTGTATTAAAATTAAAAATACAAAAATAGTCATAAAATTTCAAGGATAAAATTATAATATTAGCACGTATTTTGCGGTTTAATAAAAAAAATAGTAGAATTGAGGAAAATACTCGGCATATTATTTCTATTTTTCTTATGTTTTTCCGCTTATGCACAAGTAAACCAATTTGGCGAAGAAAATGAAGAAAACACAGAGAAAGAATGGTATTTTGCCCTGCGCATAATGCCGAGTTTAAACGGCAAATTAGTGCAAACGGCACTTATCAAACATACCGGAAACCAAAAAATTGAAATACAATTTGTGCCCGGCGACATTTGGCTGAAACAAATTGCCGGACTGGAAAGCTCACAGGCAAATCCGAATAATGAAAATTTCATCAATAAATACCTAATTTTCGGCAACAAGCAAGATTCTGCCGGGAACAATAAAAATGAACAAACCTATGCCGATATAGAAAAAATAAAAGTTGTGCTTGCCAATTTATGGCGTTTAAGATACTCGGAATATCCCTACTTTAATCCGGAAATGAACAAGGAAAAAGGCTGGGCTAAACATGCTAATGAAAAAATAACATGGATGCCCTCCGTCAGTCAAATGAAACTCTTGGAACCCTACCATGTTTATTCTTTTACGGATTTTTTTTACGGCGAACAGTTGTTCAAATTCTTAAAAGACGTACAAAACAGAGATTGGCAAAATCGCTATATTCAAGCTTCCGGCGTTTATTACGACACGCCCCAAAATTAGTCTTCCGAAAAAAAGGTATTGAAAAGATATTAACAATAAAACAGATATATCGATAAAAATTTTACTTTTGCAGCTATATCAGTTTATATAAATTAATTTCCGAAATAATGTCGAAAATCATTTCAATAGCTAATCAAAAAGGCGGTGTAGGCAAAACCACAACAGCCATAAACCTTGCTGCCAGCCTTGCCGTTCTTGAAAAAAAAGTCTTAATCATAGATTCTGACCCCCAAGCAAATGCAACATCAGGAACCGGTTTTGACTTGAACGAGATTGAGCACAGTATTTATGAATGTTTTATCGGTGAAACAACACCCGAAAAAGCAATTTTGCACACCCAAACAGAAGGCTTGGATATTATGCCCTCGCATATCGATTTAGTGGGTGCAGAAATAGAAATGCTGGAAGCGCCAAACAGAGAATATATATTAGACAAAGTTGTTCAACAAATAAAAGACAAATACGACTATATTTTTATCGACTGCTCTCCCTCTTTGGGTTTATTAACATTAAATGCTTTAACAGCATCCGACTCGGTGATTATTCCGGTGCAATGCGAATATTTTGCACTTGAAGGATTGGGAAAATTGTTGAATACAATCCAAATGATACAAAAAAACATAAACACACGCTTAGAGATTGAAGGCTTCTTATTAACAATGTATGACTCGCGTGTGCGTTTATCAAATCATGTAGCGGCAGAAGTTCGAAAACATTTTGAGAATATGGTTTTTGACACCATCATTCAACGTAATGTAAAACTAAGCGAAGCTCCAAGCTACGGAGTGCCGGCACTCATTTATGATGCAAACTCAAAAGGAAGCATTAATTATTTGAACTTGGCAAGAGAACTTTTAGAAAGAAATAAAAACAACAATTAATTATGGCAAAGAAAAGCCCCTTAGGAAAAGGTTTAGGCGCCTTAATAGACAATACAAAATTTGAAACAAAGCCTGTTGAAGAAGCGGTTTCGACCGGTGCCGTTGCCGAAATAAATATTAAAGACATTGAATTAAATCCTTTTCAACCCCGAGAAGAATTTAATGAAGAGGCATTGCAAGAATTATCAGAATCAATCAAGCAACACGGAATAATTCAACCCATTACGGTCAGAAAACTCAACAACGGAAAATTCCAACTGATTTCCGGCGAGCGCAGACTTCGAGCGGCAAAAAAAGCAAACTTTACAAAAATAACCGCTTTTGTCCGAAAAGCCGAAGACAATGCCATGCTCGAAATGGCTTTAATTGAGAATATTCAAAGAGAAGACCTAAATGCCATTGAGGTTGCCGTATCTTATCAGAGGCTGATTGACGAATGTGATTTAACCCAAGACAAACTCGCAGAAAGAGTTAGCAAAAACAGGTCAACGATTACCAATTATTTACGCTTGTTAAAATTACCGGCTGAAATACAATCGGGCATTCAACAAAAACTTATTTCGCAAGGGCATGCAAAAGCCCTTGTTACCATTGAAAACCCGGAGCAACAAGTCAGCATATACGAAAATATTGTAAGCAATAAACTTTCCGTAAGGGAAACCGAAAAAATTATCCGCGAGCTTAATTATCCGCTTGGTAAAAAGAATAAACCGGCGACAAAAAATAAACTCCCGGAAGAATATCGTTCTTTTAAGAAAAGCCTATCGGAAATTTTTAACAGTACCGTAAACATTAAACGAAATAATGCAGGAAAAGGGAGTATTTCAATTTCCTTTACCTCCGAGGAAGAATTTCAAAAAATAAAGAAACTATTATCCGGCATTAAGGAAAAATGAAATATGTTCATTCCATAATCATCTGTTTGATTGTCGTGTTTTGCTCGAATACAACTTATTCGCAGACAGACACAACAAGGATACTGAATTCAGACAGCTTAATTTATAAAGGGGGAGATGAAGTTCTTCTCGATAATCCGAACAAACGCAAACCTCAACGAGCCATGTTGCTTTCCGCAATCATACCCGGAGCCGGGCAAGTCTATAATCGAAAATTGTGGAAAGTCCCTTTGGTATATTCGGCATTAGGAACAACCTTATTCTTTTTCAATTACAGCAACAAACGTTATTACAAATACCTCAAAGGCTACCAACAAAGAATTGACACAACGTTGGAAGAAACAATATTCGACGAAGACATAGGCACAGACGTACTCAGAGAATACAAAAACAAAAGCAGGCGAAACAGAGATTTATCAATCGTTGTGTTATTAGCCGTTTACGGCTTAAACATCATAGACGCATACGTTGATGCGCATTTATCAGACTTTGACATCAGCGATAATCTTTCTTTAAATATAAGTCCCGTAATTCTTTATTCAGGAAATGAAAAACGGAGAAGCACGATAGGTTTAACATTGTGTTTTAATTTTAAATAAAAAACAAGCATGAAATACAACACAATCATCACATGTCTTATAATTACATTATTTACAAACACATACGCACAAAAAATAACAAGCGTAGTAATTGAGCCGGACAGTGCGCTGACACAACAAAGTGCGTATTTAGACCAACTTGTACATAATTGGTATGTAAAACGAAGTTTATCGGAAAAAGATTATTCCGAAATAAGCAAAGACACCGTGGATGCTTCGCCCTTAGTTTTGCCCGACTCTGTTTATATCGAAAGACTGTCGAAATTGCCCACCGTAGTACCGATGACTTTCAATAAAATTGTGAAGCAATGGATTAAATTTTACTCAAAAAACACGGCATCGAGAAGATATTTGATAGGTATCTCGGAATACTATCAACCCTTTTTTGAGCAAATCCTCGACAAATATAATTTGCCCTTAGAATTAGCTTATTTGCCCATTATAGAATCAGCCCTAAACCCCAGAGCAAGGTCGCGTTCGGGAGCAGTAGGTTTATGGCAGTTTATGTATCCTACCGGCAAAATGTACGGCTTGGAAATCAATTCCTACGTGGACGAACGCATGGACGTATTAAAATCAACCGAAGCCGCTGCCGGCTATTTACGCGACATGTACAATATATTCAGCGACTGGACTTTGTCCATTGCCGCCTATAACAGCGGAGCCGGAAATGTAAAAAAAGCCATAAAACGTTCCGGCGGAAAAACCGATTTTTGGGAAATATATCCCTATCTTCCGCGTGAAACAAGAGGATACATTCCCGCATACATTGCCGCACTCTATTCCATGAACTACTATAAAGAACATCATATTGTTCCGAAAAAAATAGACATGGATATGCTGACCGACACCGTACACATAAGCAAAAAACTGAATATCAGACAAGTGTCCGACTATCTGAATATAAACTATGATGATCTTGCCCTCTTAAATCCGCAATATAAACACGACATTATTCCGGGAAATGTTAAAACCTATCCGCTGCGACTTCCTTTGGATAAAGTGAGTGCATTTTTAGATGCGGAAGATTCAATTTACACCTACAAAGACAGTATTTATCTCAACGAGCAAGTAAGTTTAATTTCCCCCTCAAAAAGCGACCGACCATACAGAAACTATAACTATACGCCGCCAAGCACCAAAGGAAAGAAAAAATTGTATTACACCATAAAATCCGGAGATACATACAGTAATATTGCCGAATGGTATGATTGTTCCGTAAATGATTTAAAATACTGGAACAAAACTCGAAGTACCAAATTGCGCATTGGACAAAAAGTAACTGTTTGGGTGCCGAGCAAAAAATACAATCATTATAAAAAGATTAATGCCATGTCTTTGGCGCAAAAAGAAAAAACAAATGTTCCGCAAAAAAGCACCTCGAAAATCGTAAATCCGGATACGAAAAAATATGTTACATACAAAATCAAATCCGGCGATAACCTTTGGAATATAGCCAAAAGATTCAACGGAGTATCTGCCGCCGACATTCAAAACATAAACGGCTTTTCCGACGAAGATGCCAGAGACCTTAAAATCGGGCAAAAAATCATTATTAAGAAAAAATAATTGTATTTCAAATCATTGTCATGCTGCCCAAAAAGGTTCTGGTTTTTGTTCTGTTAATCTTATTTGCTTTGCTCTTGTTGTCCGTGGTTTTTCCGGCGGAAGGAATAAAAGTATCGGATAATTTTAGCTTAAAATTTATCACCTTAGAAGAATTGCTTTTTACGCCGGCAAAAAACACCAAAGACATTTCCGAAATAATTGACAATACAAACATCGAAGAAGATGCCGATACGCTTGTTTTTGAAGAAGAAGAAAAACCGAAAGAACTTTTAGATTCGGCAAAAGTCGGGTCTAAGTATGTATATTACAAACCCGTCCCGGTTAAAATAGATTCGGTTATAAGGCATATTGATTTTCCGGATAATACGCATACCGCCTTAGACCGATTTTTCAAGATATTGGCAAATATCAAAAATCAAAAAAACATTGTCCGAATACTGCACTACGGAGACTCGCAGATTGAAACAGACCGCATATCCGACTATTTCAGGTATAAACTGCAATCGCAATTCGGGGGCGCGGGTGCCGGCATTGTGCCTGCCGTAAAAGCCTTTGATTTTCAATCGCCCATGATACACACCCTAAGCGGCGAATGGAAACGCTATACAGTTTACGGCAGACGCGACACAAGTGTTACACACAGACGCTACGGAATGGCGGGGAACTTTGCCCGCTTCTCTCCGATGATAAACGACACCTTAGCCGACTCGCTTAAAAACACATTTAACAATAAAGACCTTATGCCGAATAAGTTGAAACACTATGCAAGCATTAGCATCAAACAATCGCCCTATTCTTTTCAGCCGACAAAAAAATACAAACGCTGCAAAATGTTCTACGGCTACAACAAAGCCGAAGTAAAAATAAAAACCTATGCTGACGAAGTCTTAACCGACGAAAGCATACTGTCCGCAAAAGAAGGATATGCCGTAAAATCGTGGAATTTTGCACAAACACCCGAAAATATAAGATTTGAATTTGAAGCCGAAGACAGTCCGGAAATATACGGCTTTTCTTTGGAAGGATATTCGGGTATAAACTTAGACAATATAGCCATGCGAGGCAGCGGCGGTTTGTTCTTTACAAAAATGGATTTAAGCATGTTGAGCCAAATGTATCGCCAATTAAATGCGAAATTGATTATTCTTCAATTCGGAGGCAATACGGTTCCCAATGTCCGAGAAAGTTATAATTATTACAGAAAAGCCTTTTCTCGACAAATCAGAACATTGCAAAGGATCGCACCCGATGTAACCATCCTTGTAATCGGGCTTGCGGATATGTCTAAAAAAGAAAATGACACCTATGTCAGTTATCCGAATATCACGCTTATTCGCGATGCCTTGAAACAGGCAGCTTTTGAAAATAATTGCGCCTATTGGGATATGTATGAAGCCATGGGCGGCGAAAATTCCATGCCGAGTTGGGTATTCTATGAACCGCCCTTAGCCGAAAAAGATTTTACGCATTTTACGCCGAAAGGAGCCCGTTATATGGCAAAAATGTTCTATAATGCTTTTATGTATGAATACAATCGCTTTTTGAGAAAACGCCATAAGTAATAAAAGAATGCCGGATAAAAAAACAAGTCTTATAATACTCCTGCTGCTCGTCTGTATGTCTGTATCACAGGCACAAAATGACTATCCCTACACGGAACACAACAATACATACCGATACATCAGAGAAGATAAAAACCGGATTGTTTTTCCCGGCGACAGCAGCTCCTTTGAACAATTTTATTCAAAACTCGATTCGCTTATTTTATTCGGCGAAAAGAAAATACGCATCCTCCATTTTGGCGGTTCGCACATTCAGGCGGGAATTTACAGCGGGCAATGCAGAAAAAAGCTGCAAAATCTTTTTCCCGGCTTAAACGGAGGCAGAGGGCTGGTATTTCCCTTTGGCATGTCTAAAACTTACACGCCGAAATCATATCGTTTTAAGTGGACAGGAAAATGGGAAACCTGCCGCAATGTAGAGCATAAAGACTGCGAACTTGGTGTTGCCGGAATTAAAGCAAGCACAAAGGACTGTACGGCAAGCATCTATTTAAAACTGAACCCAAGCTACCAAAACTATGCGATAAACACCATAAAAATACTTCATAAGAACACATCGGACAGCTACAAAATAAGACTTGCTCTTGACAGTTCCGAATATACGCTCAGCGAATATCCGGAAAAAAGCTGCACTGTTTTCAAAACAAAACAAGCACGGCAAAGTTTTAAATTTAATATTCTAAAAACCGATACGTCCCAAAAAGAATTTACGCTGTACGGAATTGTTTTAGAAGATGATTTTCAAGGCATTGTATATTCCGATGCCGGCATATCGGGTGCCGGATTATATTCATTTCTGAAATGCAACTTATTCGACTCGCAATTAGAACTTCTCAACCCCGATTTGGTCATAGTTTCACTCGGCACCAATGACACCTACGGCAAAAATTTTAAGCCGCAACGCTTTAAACAAAACTATATTCAGTTTCTGGAAAGAATCAAGCAAAGCCTGCCAAATACGGCAATTTTGCTTACCGTCCCCAACGATTGCTATTATCGAAAAAGAGACCCGCTGCCCTTTACGGAAGATGCCGAAACCGTCATTCTGCAACTGGCAAAAGAATATAATTGCGGTGTCTGGGACTTTTACCGAATAATGGGCGGATACAATTCATCCTACCTTTGGCATAAAGACAAACTGATGCAACACGACTTAATACATTTTACAAAAAAAGGATATATAATTAAAGGAAACTTATTTTTCAATGCACTAATTCGTTCTTATGATGCGCATATAAAAAGGTAAATCCTCAATTTTTCGGTCAAGATAAAACACCGAAAGGTATTTTTTTTATTTTCGCAAATCTGATTATATGAATGATTTTATCCGAAATATCTTTTATTTTGACCCGGAGCACCCGCTTATCTTCACACGGCTGTGGTTTTGGTTGTTTTTTGCCTTTGTTTATGCCGGCTATACAATCTTATACAAAAAGCAAAAACCTCGCAATGCCTATCTGTTTATCGTAAGTTTGTTTTTCTATTACAAAACAAGCGGCATTTTTTTTCTCTTGCTGATTTTTTCCACCATAGTTGATTTCTTCATCGGCAGAGCTGTGTATAAATCACAAAAAAAACTCAAACGAAAACTGCTGGTTGCTCTAAGTGTATTTGTAAACCTGTCTGTTTTGGCATACTATAAATATGCCGGCTTCTTTACGGAAAGTTTTAATTATCTGTTTAATATCCGGTTGCAACCGGTCGATTTATTGGCAAAATGGACCAACCAATTTGCCGGAACACATTTTACAATCGATAAAATTATT
>PDWI01001997.1_pt1 | contig 31987 bp, 27 predicted proteins | sample 1430891 | NCBI WGS metagenome assembly PDWI01 (sample SAMN01162508, study PRJNA174530) | Oral metagenome, whole genome shotgun sequencing project. | biome: Marine environment; feature: Marine mammal; material: Swab sample of the gingival sulcus; isolation source: swab sample of gingival sulcus... | reverse complement strand
ACCTATGAATTCATTGAAGAACACCTTCTTGCAGGAGGGATGCCTTCTGCAGGTGTCAAGGGTAAATCGGAACCTGTAAAAATGTATGGGATGGTGAATATGTCCAAGGCTGAAGACATCCCCGGGGCAGGAGCTGACGGGCCCCGGTCCATGGCTATGACAGAGGGAGGTGTGGAAAATCATGCCCTGGCCGGGGATATGAGTTTGATTTCCGGCAGCGCTGTGGTGAAACTGAAAAAAGGTTTAACCCTCCGGGACGGGCAATCCAAAGAGGCGTGGCCGGTTCTCCAGCTGGATAAGGGAAGAATTTTGGGAATAGATTATTTTAAGGAAAATCAAACCTTGACTTTTGCCCGGGATAAGGTGCCGGAAGCAGAAAACCATGTCCTGAAGGTTCGGAATGTCCGGGGCAAAGCAGGTGCAGCTCTTCAGGCCTGTATATTCACAGGGCTTTATCTGGAATTGAACATGGATTGTATTTTCCCCTTGCGTTCCCTGTTTTCCCGGATAGTGCCGGAACCTTCCCTTTTTCCGGGCTGGCGGTTCTGATGGAAAGCCATGAATTTTGAAGCGTCATTATCAGAACTGGCCATACTCTTTCTTACTGCCCTGGGGGCTGGTTTTGTAGATGCGATTGCAGGAGGAGGGGGGCTCATCACAATTCCCGTACTTCTGACCCTGGGGGTGCCTCCTCATCTGGCTTTGGGAACCAATAAACTTCAGGCTTCTCTGGGTACCGCTACGGCAGCCTTCCGCTACAGCCGTTCCGAGCTTTTAATCCGGGACAACCTGCCCCTGGGAATAGGATTTACCCTGACCGGTGCAGTTACGGGAACTCTCATCCTGAGCATTGTTTCTCCAGATGTTCTAAGACTCATTATTCCCTTTGCCCTGGCTGTGATTTTCCTTTATACCCTTTTTTCCCCTCGTATGGGGGAAATCCAGAGGCCCGTTTTAATGCAAAGCAGTCTGTTCTATCCCTTGGCAGGCCTCACGTTGGGGGCTTATGACGGTTTTTTGGGGCCGGGGACAGGCTCCTTCTGGACGATTTTTCTAATCATTTTTATGGGCTACACCCTAAAGAATGCCACGGCCAATACAAAAATCATGAACCTAAGCAGTAATCTTGGTTCTTTGGGGGTATTCATTGTGAAAGGAAGCCTCCTGTGGTTTCCGGGCTTGGTTATGGGGGCAGGCCAGATTTGCGGTGCCTGGATGGGCAGTCATCTGGTCATAACCAGAGGTACCCGCTTCATCCGTTTCTTTTTTTTAACAGTGGTAGGGTTGACCATTCTGAACCTTTTGAAACAGACTTTTTGGGGAGGCTGAGCTGGAAGTTCTGCATGATGCCCACCTTCATAGCTGCCATGATCCCTTGTGGCAGGCTCCTGTCCGGGGAGGATTATACCTGTCCTGTGCCTCGCAAGAGGAGGACTGGTTCCTCCTTGTCAAAACTCCGGGGATTCTCCCCTTTTTGGGGATCCATCCTGAACATATTGCTCCGGACTGGCTCCGGGCTCTGCAAAATCTGAAAGCCCTCCTGAACCGGTATAAACAGGCAGGGATTGGGGAATGCGGTCTGGACCGCCGCTTTTATAAAGTATGCCCCCGGAACATTCAGGAAGAAGTTCTCAAAGCCCAGCTTGAGCTGGCCGGAAGGTTTGCAAGGCCGGTGGTTCTCCATGAGGTACAGGCTGCCGGAGCCCTGGCGGAGATTCTGGAGCATCACAGGCCTCCGGTTCCTGTGATGCTTCACGGTTTTACCGGAAAAGGGGAAACTCTAAAGCGCTGCAGGGCTCTGGATTTGTACATCTCCTTTGGGCCAAAGGCTCCCTGGCACAAAGAAGATTTTTGCCGGGAGGCTCAAAACATCCCCTCCAACAGAATTCTGATTGAAAGTGACTGGCCCGGAGGTGCGGGGGCTTTTAAAAGCCATAAAGACGCACTTGAGCAGGCTTATGAAAGGGCCGCCGGGGCCTTAAAAATCAGCCGGAATGATCTGGCGGAACTGGTGAGGAAGAATGGAACGGTTTTTACGCATTGACCGGCTTATTGGAAGGGCCGCACGGGAAAAGCTGGGGCATAAAAGGGTTTGCATTGTGGGGCTGGGAGCCGTGGGGAGTTATGCTTTGGAGGCTCTGGCCCGCAGCGGGGTAGGGGTCTTTACTCTGGTGGATTTTGACCGGGTGGGACTGACCAACATTAACCGCCAGATTCTGGCTCTGGAATCCACGCTGGGACAAGACAAGACAGAACTGGCCCGTCAAAGGGTTCTGGACATTAACCCGGCCTGCAGGGTAAGAATTCTTAACTGCTTTGCCCATGAAGACACCATGGAGGAAATCTTTCAGGACAAAGTGGATATTCTGGTAGACGCCATTGATTCCCTTACCCCCAAACTGGCTCTGCTGGAATATGCCTGGAAACGGGACATCCCCGTAATATCTTCCATGGGAGCGGCCCTCAGAAAGGATCCCTTTGCTCTGCGTAAGGGGGATCTTATGACAAGCCATACCTGTCCCCTGGCCCGGCAGATCCGCAAAAAACTCCGCCGCCGGGGAGTCGGTCAGGGCATTACCTGCATCTATTCTGCAGAGAGGGTGGAATACCAGTATAAATCCCCGGAAGAGGAAGAATATCCCGAAAGGAATGAACAGGTTCTGGACAGGGGCCGCACCCGCCGGGTTCTGGGCAGCCTCCCCACAGTTACCGCTCTCTTTGGCCTCCACACGGCCCACGCCGCTCTGGAGCGGCTTGGAACCTTTGAATCTCTGCTTTTCCGGGCTGAAGATTCTTCGTCGTTATAGCTACTTAAAGGACTTCAAAAGGGCATCCAGAAAATCCCTGAAAGGGGCCAGGGAGGGCACATAAAGCCGTTCTTCCGGAGTATGGGGGCTCTGGATGGTGGGCCCAATGGAAATCATGTCCATTCCGGGATACTTGGCCCCAATTAACCCGCATTCCAGTCCGGCATGAATGGTCTCTACAACCGGCTCTTTACCGCTGACATCCTTGTACAGGGCCATACACTTGTCCAGCAAGGGAGAAGACGGGTTGGGAGCCCAGGGCGGATACTTCTTTAAAGATTCGGAAGTCCCTCCTGCCAGCAAAGCCGCGTCTGTAACTCTGAGGGTCAATTCTTCAAGCTCTGAAATAATTGAAGATCTCTGACTTGTAAAAATTTCCACCTTTTCAGGAGACACGGAAACCCAGGCCAGATTACTGGAGGTATTGACTTGTCCCGGCATCCGGGTTGACATTTTATCCACTCCGTGAGGAATGATGTGGAGGAGCTGAAGAACCTTTAAACCCGAGGCCCTGTCCAGCACCGCCGCAGGGGCGCTCCTTTCCTGAATATCCACAAAAAGATCCTCTTCAACAGCACCCAATTCATCCTTAAACCAGGCGGCCCAGTCGGAAATGATATTCTGTATATCGCAATTTTCGGAGACTACAAAGTCCGCCTTGGCATTTCGGCAAATCGCATTGGTGGCCCCGCTTCCTCCGGAAATGGAAGCAATAAAAAACAATTCATCCTTTGAAAGATCAGATAAAACCCGCTGAACCATTTTGATGGCGTTTCCCAGATTTTTGTTAATATCCGAACCGGAATGGCCTCCTTTTAGCCCGCCTACCGTAAGGGTATAAGCCCGCGACCCTGACGGAACTTGCCGGGAAGCCGCCTCAAGACCAATATGGCAATCTTCTCCCCCGGCACAGCCTATGGTAAAGATTCCTTCTTCTTCGGAATCAAGATTCACAAGAATGCGGCCTTCCAGAAAATCACGGCCTATGTTATTGGCCCCAATTAAACCGATTTCTTCATCCGAAGTAATTAAAAATTCAAGGGGAGGATGCTCTGCATCTTCTGCGGATACAATGTCCATAACCAATGCCAGGGCAATCCCGTTATCTGCACCCAAGGTGGTACCGTCTCCTCTGACCCAGTCCCCTTTGCGCACCAGTTTTACAGGATCTTTGCTAAAATCGTGTACTGTTTCCGGATTTTTTTCGCAAACCATGTCGGAATGGCCTTGAAGAATAATGATGGGGGCTTTCTCGTAACCCTTGGTTCCCGGGATTTTTATAACCAGATTATTCCAGCTGTCCCTGCGGCTTTCATAGCCCCGCTCTTTCCCCCATTTTTCCAGCCAGTCCGTAATGGGCCCGGAATTTCCGGACTTACGGGGGACCCGGTTTATCTGTTCCAGATAAGATAAAATCGATTCTGTGTGATTCATAGCGTCTCTCCTTATATTCTTTTTCCCTCCGTCCTTTTTTATACTTTCCAACTGCAGCAAAAAACAGCATCAACGCCGCAAGGGCGGACAACAGCACCACCCCCCGGTCAAAAAGGGAATCCGTTTTATTATAGAAAGTCTGGCCTTGACTGTAAACCGGAACATCCACTGTAAGAACATCCGCCGTAAAGGGTTTAAGGGACTTCTGGATTTTCCCGTTGGGATCCACAAGACAGGTAAAACCTCCGTTGGTAGCCCGAATCATGGAACGGCGGTTTTCGATACTGCGGAAAACCGCCATTCCTGCGTGCTGCATGGAACAGGCGGGAGAAGGTGACCAGGAATCATTACTCACATTGACCAGCACCTGGGCTCCGGCACGAACAAAGTTCCGGCTTAAATAACCAAAGGTATCTTCAAAACAAATCAAGGGGCCGGCCTTCACTCCATCCAGATCAAACACAGTATATTCATTACCATGTTCATAAAAGGTCGCCCCCGTACTCAGAATGTAGCGATAAAAACGGGGGAAAATTTTCTCATAGGGAAAGTGTTCCCCAAAGGGAACCAGATGGATTTTATGGTATCCCCCGGCAATGTCCTGCCCCTTAAAATGAAGTACCGCATTGTAGGTTACCTGCCGTCCCGCTTCCAGTACCGTATCATTATTGCCTATAATAAAGGGTAAATCCTGTTTTTCAAGAAAATTCAGCAGCTTCAGCACAAGGGCCAGGCGTTTCCGGTCAGGCCGTTTTTTGTAATGCCACTGGATGGAAGGGACAAAGGCGGTTTCCGACCAGACTACCACATCCGGAGCCTCCTCTTCTATTGCCCTGGCAGAAAGAGCCAGTAGTTTATCCAGGGCCTGTTCATAAACCTCGGTACCGCTGAGCCAGGCATTAATATCATGTTGAATCAGGGAAGCCCGCCAGCGGGGGCTCTCTTTGTAATCCACCCGGGAAAAGACAGAATAGGCGATGCTGCCAAAAAGCAGGACAAGATAAAGCAGGGCAGGAATTATTAAAAAGGAAGCTTTCCTGAAAGTTCTGGCGTTCCCCCTCTCTTCAAGATGGAAGCGGAGGTAACGCTGCAGCCAAAGCCCGGGAAAAATCACAAGAAAAGAGACTCCCAATACTCCGGTGATATCGGCAATTCCGATAAGGGAAAGATTCTCATACTGGGAATAACCTAAAATCCCGTAGGAATAGCCCAAAAATCCCCGGGTTCTGAAAATCTCAAAACACAGCCAGAAAAGGCTCTGGATCAGATAGCCTCCCCGGGGAAAAGCCCAGTCTGCCCACTTGAACAGGGGAAACCAAAACAGAAAATACACGGCGTAAATCATGGGAACCACTACAAAGGAGGTAGGATTGAATTCTGCCAGCCAGAAATTCAAAAGGGTGTAGGCAAAGTACCCGTAAAGAGCCCCGTAAAAGGCGGTCTTTAAAAATCCCCTTTTATGAATAAGATAAAAAACAGGAATCAGGGCAAACCAGGCCAGAAAGGAAAATCCCCGGGGGGAAATAAAATTGGGAAAGGAGAGGGAAAAAAGAAGAGCACCTCCCAAAAGAAGAAGAAGGTCGCCAAACCACTGTTTTGTCCTGAAAATTTGCAGCATCGTTATAAACTCCTGTTAGCCTGTCCCGATTCGGTACCATGACAGACGAGAAGGATTGTACAAAACTTTTTCTCTTTCCAAAAGACTTTTTTCAATGTAAAAATAAATTATGGGAATTTTGGCCGATGGGAGACAACGTCAAAGATTTACTTTCCTGGAACAGGTCAGAATGGAATAGCATTTTTAAAGTACTCTCTATTCCGATTTTCTGCGGCTTGTACATTCATATTGCAGGAATCTGTAAATATTTTCTTATTCAATAAAAAATCCTGTACAAGAGGCGGTTCCGGGAGTTGCCCCAGGTTTCAGACCATGTTACACTGCCCGCCAATGAAGTATTCCGCTTTGCCCTTGCTAATTCTTGCCCTGTTCCTGTCCTGCCGGGGGAAACAACTGGCCTATGAAACGGGAGATCCTCAAAGCGATGAGAAAATACAGTCCCTTTTAAGCCTTTTGGAAGAGGGGGATGACGAAACTTGCCGTTATGGTGTTATGGAGCAGATTATTTCCCTGATGCGCAAGCAGGGGGCATCAGGGGCTTTGAAAAAAATCATAACCGATTATCTGGTCCGTTTTCCCGGGGACAGCTACAATGGCTATTATCTCTTGCTTTTGGGAACCATTCACGAAGAAGAAGGGAATTCGGATATAGGGGCCATTTATTACAACAGGCTTCTTAAAAATTATGAGGATTTAATTATCCGGGGACAGTCCCTGCACCATTACAGCCTTAATAAACTCTTAAAGTATTACGAGGGGAATTCTCTTCAGCAAATACGCTGCCTGAAAGAACTGGCCGAGGGATTTTCCGGAGAAATTGATCGGGGCCGGATTTACTACCGGCTGGCCAAAGCCTGTGAGGCGGAGGGGTTGTGGAATGAGTCCATTACCTATTATGAAAAATTTCTGGAATCTCCTGAAACCACAGTTCCCGGAGCCCCCAATGTTTACAATGAGGTAAGACACTACCTGAATTTTCATGAATCTGATAAATCCTGGACCAGAGAGAATCTGGAAGATCTTGTCAATTCCATAAAGTATGCCATCCGTACCCGGAACGGAGCCCGTTTAAACCGGTACCTGGGGGAAGATTTTTTCATGATGAGCTGGGGGCAGGACCGTTACGATCTTTTTACGGAAATTCCCATGAATTTGTCCCACTTTCTAAAATCTTCTGTCTGGTACAGGAAAAACCTGGATCCTGCTTCCAATAATCACGAGGCCTTTCTGGAAACCGGGGGCTGGTCCTACCGTATCAATATATGGTACCTTTACTTTAACAGGGTTTTTTATCCAGTTGATCCGGAAATCAACAACAGGTGGGAATGGGCGGGTATTTACTTTGGCAACAGGCTTTAGGGGCTTTTTGCAGGGACAGGGTTTGCTGTTTCTTTTTTCCGGGTGGAAGGAGCCTTTCTTTTTTTTTCTGATTTTATTCTGCCTTTTGCTACCTGGCGGGAAGACCGAGGCCCGGGAAGGAGAGCGGCGGGAGCATTTGTCCTGTAAAATCTGGTCTGTCTCCATTCCGGAGGACAATTCCCGTTTTATCCATTACAAAAATTATTTCAGGTCTGAAAAAGGTCTGGCCTATTTGCAGAGGTGCATGGATCGGGCTGCTCCTTACAGGCAGTTTATTCTGTCCCGTCTCAGGGCCATGGGTATGCCCCGGGAAATCTTCTATCTTCCGGTAATTGAGTCGGCCTACAGGCTGGATGCGGTGTCTCCCTCAGGGGCGGCGGGGCTGTGGCAGTTTATGATGAACAGCATAGGCCCCTACGGTATAACAGTGGATGCCTGGCGGGATGAACGCCGGGATTTTTGGAAGTCTACAGAGGCGGCTTTGGCAAAATTAAAGTATAATTACGAGAAAACCGGGGACTGGCTTTTGGCCTTGGCGGCTTATAATTGCGGATTGGGCCGGGTTACAAAGGCCATGAAAGCCAGCGGGCTGAGGGACTACTGGGGACTTTGTTCCCGGGGCTTGCTGCCTGGGGAAACGGCAGGGTATATTCCCAAACTGGCAGCGGTGTCCCTGATTTGCAGCAACAAGGGAAGTCATGGACTTGTCCTGAACTGGAACCCGGGGCAGGAATGGGTAAGGCTGCCTTTGTCCCATAGTGTGGATGTTAGGAAAATTGCGTCCTTCTGCGGTCGGGACAGGGAGTTAATCCTGGGGGCCCACAGGGAACTGAATTACGGCGTTACTCCCCCGGCCTCCAGCAGCTATGAGCTGAAAATCCCTTTGCATTGCAAAACGCAGGTTCAAAGTCTTATTAAAAAGGATTGTGAACTGCTGGAATTCAAACGCTACCGGATTCAATCGGGAGATACCCTGTCGGAACTGGCCCAGTGGTACAGGATTCCCCTGTCCATGATAAGAGAGTATAACCCCGGCGTGTCCAGCCGGTCCCTCAGAATAGGTCAAGTCCTGTTAATTCCCCTGATTCACGGAAATATTCCGGAAAAGAAGGGGAGCATGGCCAATACCATGACAAAGGAATGGAAAGGGCGCTATACTGTAAGGGAGGGGGATTCCTTGTGGGGTATATCCCGCCGTCAGGGCGTCAGTCCCGAAGAAATTGCCCTGGCAAACAGTCTGCCCCTGGAGGGCATTATAAAAGCAGGGATGGTTCTGCTGGTTCCCCTGGATAAAAAGGCAAGGCAAAAGGAGGATGGACCATGACCCAGGCTGAGCGCAAAAGGGCTTCTTTTCCCTGGACAAAACATATTATCGGGGCAGGATTCATCCTGTGGTTTCTGATACCTGGAAGGTTTCTCTTTGCCCAGACAGAGAATCTTATCATAAAGAGCCGGACAGACTGGACCAGCGGGATTTTTGAGCTGGACATAACGGCCCCTATCGAAGAAAAAGCAAACCAGCCCACAGGGCGCTATAAAACAGAACAGCATATTCTGCAGGTTTTTCCTCTTGTTACGGGGCAAATGCTCCAGGATATTACCGTGGATTCCAGCAGGACCATAGGCGATCTGGTTTTGAAAGAGCCTCAGCTTCTGCCCCGTCTTGAAGAGTTGGCCGGGAGTATGATAAAGGTATTTGCTACTGCTGGCGCCGATAGAAAATTTCTTACCCTGCGTCATCGCCTGCCCCTTTTTCCGGCCCTTGCGGCCTTGCTTACCAGGGACTATCCTTTCCGTGAGACTCCTGTGGAAACCGGCTATACTCCCAATGGGGATTTTACGGGTCTGGTCATTTATGCGGGGGAGCCTTTACCCGTTCAGGGAAAAGAGGGCGAAAGGCAAATTCTAAAGCCCTGCCTTTTTCCCAAACTTTACTCTCCCGATTTGAAAATCATACACTGTGCAGAAATGACCAGGCCTGACAAGCTCAAGCTTTGGGGGAATGGGGCCTACAGCCGGAATTTTGATCTGGGGGCCTGGAAAGAGCGCATAGGCTCTTATCCTCTGCGGCTTATGGCCCGTAAAGTTTATGGAGTGAAAGGAACGGATCTCATCCTCCCCCGGGAGGGCGTTCAAAAGCTGCTGAGTTCCCGGCATAACCGGGAGGTGCTGAAGGAAGGACGGGTGCTGATTATTCTGCCCGGGGAAACTTCCGGGCCCAGTGCTTCATCCCTTCCATAAAAAAATCCAGAAAGGCCTTTTCATCTACCTCCACTGCCGCCTGAACCCAGGGAGCCCCGGCTTTTTCTTCGGATAGTCCCTGCTTTAAAACCTGGCCCCGGTGTTCTTCATCCTGATGTTCCACCCCCAGAAAAAGGGGCTTTTTTACAGTCAGTTCGGGACAAATTACCCCGGCAACAGCCAGGGGATCATGAAGTTTGAGGCCTTTAAAACCCAGACTTTGGTAGAAACCTTGATAATGGGCAATCATGTCCAGAACGGGTTTTAGGAAGGGAGAGCCCCAACTGGCCATTTCAGCTACTTTTTCAGGATGGAGCAGGGCTTTGTTTGTTACATCCAGACCGTACATATCCACAGGAATTCCCGAACGGAGTACCCGGTCTGCGGCCAGAGGATCGGCATAAAAGTTAAATTCCGCAAAGTCCGTTACATTTCCTCCTTCCAAAGCACCCCCCATGAGGGAAATTCTGCTTATGAGTTCTTTGGTCTCAGGGTGTTTTTCCAAAAGGAGGGCCAGGTTGGTGAGGGGGCCCAGGGCGATGATTTCCAAACGCCCCCGGGCCTTTTGCAACTCTTCATACAAAAGGGACACCCCGTCCAGAGGGTGGAGACTGCGGGTTACTGGGAGCTTTACCCCGCCTATTCCATTCCTGCCGTGAACTGCGGGCGACTCATGGCTTTTGCCTTTTAGCGGCCCTTTGGCGCCGGAGGCTACCGGACAGGAGCAGCCTGCAAGTTCACAAAGGGCCAGGGCGTTGCGGGCGGTTTTGTCTACCCCAACGTTTCCTGCCACAGTGGTAACTGCTTTTACTTCCACTTTGCAGGAGGCAAAGGCCAGAAGCAGGGCCAGTACATCATCAATTCCCGGATCACAGTCAATAACAACAGGTTTTTTCATGTTTCCTCCTTTTTAAAGGGTAACATGGGGAAAAGAGTCCTGCAATCCCGGGGGAGCTTATTAACAACTTCCGCATGACCGGGCATATCTTCTGGATAAAATCGGGGGTACACGTTTGCGGAGAATGGAAATGGGCTTCTTTTTTTCCCGGTCTTGGGGAACAGGAACTTGTATAATCCCTGAAAATGTGAATAATTCCTCCCATGGACGATCCTGACCCCTTTTTATGTGGGCCTTCCGGAAGTAATGGTACCGGGGCTTTCTTGTGATTTCGCAATTTTCCTTTCTGGTTATTCTTCTTGTGCTTTCCGGGCTTTTTTCTTCTACAGAGACAGCCTTTACCTCCCTTTCCATCATTCAGATTCATGATATGGAAGAGAAGCACAGGCGCCGGGGTAAACGGGTGGCCAAGCTTATGGAAAAACCGCAAATTCTGCTTACCACTTTGCTTATAGGAAATAATCTGGTCAATATTGGGGCCACTGCTTTAGCTACGGCCTTGACCATCAGGCTCTTTGGTTCTGCCTTTGTCGGGCTTATGACAGGGCTTCTTACTTTTTTTGTTTTGATTTTTGGAGAGGTCTCTCCCAAACAAATTGCCCTGGCCAGGAATGAAGAAATCAGTCTTTTTATGGCCTTGCCCATCGAGCTGCTGAGTTACCTTTTCCGCCCTGTCATCTGGGTCGTTTCGGGGATAAGTTTCTGGATTGTAAAGCCTTTTGTGGGTTCAAATGAAAAATCCTTTACCCTGGATAATCTGCTTCAGATGGTTTCTCTTGGAAAGAATATGGGTATTGTAGAAAGCTATGAACAGCAGATGGTAAAAAATGTTTTTCGTATTAACGATACCCCGGTAAAGGGAATAATGACCCATAGAACCGATGTCTTTTGTCTGGATAAGGAATCTTCCGTAGAAGAGGTTCTGGACAAAATTCTGGATAGCGGTTTTTCCAGGGTACCCTTGTACAGGGAAAACCCTGAAAATATTGAAGGTCTCCTTTTGGTCCGGACTGTCCTTACCGCTTTAAGCCGGGGAGAGGGCGGGGGCAAGCTTAAGGATTACATGATGGCAGCCTTCTTTATTCCTGAAACAAAGATGGTTCATGACCTTTTTCTTCAATTTAAAAAAAAGAAACTGGGCATGGCCATTGTCCTTGATGAATATGGCGGTCTTTCCGGGATTGTAACCAAAGAGGATGTTGTGGAAGAGATTTTTGGCGAGCTTTATGATGAGAATGAAAAGCCCGGGGATGAGAAGATTCAAGCTATAGAAGAGCAGGGCTGGATTATAAAGGGAGATTCTTCTTTTTACGAAATTCATGATTATTTGAATTTGGAGCTTATCCATGATCCCCAAATCCTCACCATCAGCGGTTATCTTATAGAAAAACTGGGGGAGATTCCCCGGGAAGGAACCATTATCGAACTCCCGGAGGGAAACTATACCATTGCAAAAGTAGCAAACAACAGGATTGAGGAAATCCGGTTTCATAAAAAACAGCCTGTCCTTTAAAAATTACTTTCAGAATTCTCTTTCCTCATTCTTTGAAGAGGGGGATGACGGGTATGGTGTTGTTTCCGGGGGTCATGCCTGTTTCCCGGATTTATGCCCAAGGTTTTTTATCAGGGCCAAAGGGAGGTCCAAAAGATGGCACAAAGGATCTGGACTTTTCGGGCTTTTCTATTTAGTCTGGGAGCAGAATCACCACGTATCGAAAGAAGGAGAAGGTTTTGAAAAAAGTTTGTAAAATTCGGAGTTCCAATAAAAAAATCCATCCAGGGTTAAGGGGGATTTCCATTCTGTGTCTTGGACTGTTCCTTTTGCTTTGGGGATCTTTGGTGTCCTGTTCCGGGAAAAAGAAGGAGCCGGAAAAAAAGGTGGCGGTTTTCGTACCGGGTGTTCTGGCCGGTAGTGCTACATACGAAAAGATGAACAGGGGTGTTCTCAGGGCAGCGAAGGACGCAGGGGCTTCTGTGCAGACTATTGAAGGGGGCTTTAACCAGGCAGAGTGGAAGTCCCGGATTCAGGCCCTGGCCGCTGAGGAATGTTATGATTTGATTGTAACTTCCAATCCTTCCATGCCCGAAATTTGCCGGGAAATCGGGGCGTCTTTTCCAGAGCAGGAATTCCTGAATTTGGAGAGCCGGGGCATCCCGGATGACCGGGTGACGACCTTTGAGTTTCGTCATGGGGAGCTGGCCTGGGTTTTGGGGTATATGGCAGGGCTGATTACCAGTTCTGAAGATCTGGAAGGCTGCAGTCTTCCCCTTAAGGCCGGGATGATTGCCGGGCAGGAGTATCCTGAAATGATGCAGACCATAAAGCCTGCCTTTGAGGAAGGGTTAAAGGCAGCCTGTCCTGGAGCAGAGCTGGATTTCCGTCTTGTAGGAAACTGGTACGATGCAGCAAAGGCGGCAGATTTGGCCAGAAGCATGTTTGCCCAGGGGGTGGATGTGATTCTTCCCATTGCCGGAGGGGCCGGGCAGGGGGTAATTAGCGTGGCCGAAGAAGAAGGGAAGTATATTTTGTGGTACGATTCCAACGGCTATGCCCTGAAAGAGGGGATCATCCTGGGCAGCGGTATAATTCATGAAGACAAGGCCGCTTATGAGCTGACCTTGAAGGCCCTGAAAGGAAAGCTGGACAGGGGAAGCCGTTTTTCCGGGGGGATGGCTGAAGGCTATGTCGATTTTATTGATGAAGATCCCTTTTATGTAAAATACACTCCAAAGGCCATACGCTTTGCCATGGCCCGAATTTTGAAGGAGCGGCGGGGAGAAAACCGGTCTTGACATCTCCTGTCCTTTTAAAATGCAGGGATTTGGAATATGCTTTTCCGGTTAATGGAATCCCTGTTCTTAAAGGGGTTTCCCTGGATCTCCGGCAGGGGGAGGTTTTGGGGATTATGGGAGAGAATGGTGCCGGTAAATCAACCCTGATGTTTCTTCTTTCCGGTATTTTCCCCCCCGGGGGAGGGAATATTTATATCCCCGGGGGCGGTTCAGGGAAAGGGACGGCGGCCCTCCAGAGGCTCTGCGGGATGGTGCATCAGAAACCCCTTTTTTCCAATAACCTCAGTGCTCTGGAAAATATCATTCTGGATGGCTGCGGCTTTCTTGTCAGGACAAGGCAGGTTGAAAGGGAAATCAGGGGCATACAGGAAAAATATGGCCTTCCCCTGGATTTGAAATTACGGGGACGGGATCTTGCTGCCTCCGGAATTCAGCGCTGTGAACTGATTCGGGCTTTGTGGAGGGGTAAACGGGTTATTATTCTGGATGAACCTACTGCGGGACTGTCGGAAAGGCAGAGCCGGGAACTCTTTAGGCTCATGGCTACCCTGAAAAAAGAGGGGAGGGGCATCCTGTTTATAAGTCATAAAATTCCGGAGGTGATGCACACCGCAGACCGGATTGGAGTTCTGTGCCGGGGAAAACTCCTGGCTGTCCGGGATACAAAAGATTATGACCCCCGGGAGCTTTCTGCCCTCATGGTGGGGCCGGGGGGGCTGAAAAAGGATGAGGCTCCTCTCCTGTTTCCGGGATTTTCTTCCCGAAAAATTGTGCTGGAGCTCCGGGATGTTGCCTTTGGGGAAGGGGGCTCCCCGGGGGTGGAGGGAATTTCTTTCAAAGTGGCCCGAGGGGAGATTCTGGGCATTGGAGGCATCCGGGAGAAGGGCCTGGATATTCTGGAGGATCTTCTGGCAGGGATAAGACAGCCCCAAGGGGGGAGCATCCTTTTTAAGGGCCGGAAAATACAGCCCCTAACTCCCTACCGTCTCAGAAAGATGGGGATAACCTATATCCCGGCCCAAAGGCTCACAAGAGGCTCTTCTCCCGAATCCAGCATTGCAGAGAACCTGTCCATCCTCCGCCCCCGGATTCCCTGGGGGGACTACCGCCGGGGGCTGTTAAAATGGGCCGGGGATATTATAAGGAATCAGAGGATTGCCGGGGAGGCGGAACAGAAGGTAAAAACCCTGTCTGGAGGAAATGTCCAGAAGATGATTGCGGCCCGGGAGCTGATGGGACAGCCTGCTCTTATTATTGTATCGGAACCCAGCTGGGGACTGGATTTGAAAAGCCGGGAGAGGCTTCACCGTCAGCTTGTTGAAACCGCCGGGCGGGGCAGCGGGATTCTGGTGCTTTCTACTGACCTGGATGAATTGCTCCTTTTAAGCCGCCGCATTGCCATTTTGGGCAGGGGAACGCTCAGGCCTGTTAAAAACTGTCCCGAAGAACGGAACCGTTTCCATCTTGGGGAAATGATGACCGGGGCAGGAGAGAGCCTCCTGTGAAAAAACATCCCCCTGTACTGAAACTCCCCTCCAGTTTTCCTGTTGTTCTCATTTGCCTCGCCGCCGCGGCAGTTTTAATCCTTCTGTTCAGCAACCAGCCTTTGTCCACCCTTTACTCTTTTTTCCCTGCAGCCTTTACAAAGGCCCTGTACCTGGGGGAAATGCTTAATACCACCGTCCTGTTGAGCCTTTCGGGGCTGGGAATCATCATTGCCTTCAGGGCCGGAGCGTTTAATCTTGGAGGGGAGGGACAGGCCTACGCGGGGGCTTTTTGCGTTATTTTGCTTCAGCCTTGTTTGCCCCGTGAGGGGTTTCCCGGGGGTATTGCCCTGCTTTTGGCAGCCGGAGCCGCAGGGGGAGGTCTTCTGGCCCTTGTTTCCGGGGCTCTTAAATCCTTCTGGAATGTGGATGTTCTGATTTCTTCCTTCCTCCTTTCCACAGGAGTGAGCCGGGTCATCGACTATATGATTGCCGGCCCTTTGAGCGACCCGGAAAGCTACCTCATTACCACAGCTCCCTTGCCTGAGGCCTACAGGCTTTCTTCCTGGCTTCCTCCCGGTCCTTTGAACGGGAGCCTTGTTCTGCCTTTAATCTTCATCCCCCTGGTTTGGTACGTCCTGAACCATACCAAGGGAGGGCATGAGCTGCGTCTTGCAGGTCAAAGTCCCGGGTTTGCCCGTTACGGGGGGGTGAATTTGAGGTTGTATGAAATTCTGCCCCTTGGGGTAAGCGGTGTTTTAAACGGCTTGGCCGGGGCCCTTGTCATTACAGGAAGCACCTTCGCGGGTATACAGGGGCTGACTTCCGGCCTGGGATGGAATGGCATGGCCTCTGCCTTGATTGCGGGGCAGAAGGTTTGGGCCCTGCTTCCGGCGGCCTTCTTTTTTTCCTGGTTGCGCCAGGGAGCAAAGCTGGCCGCTCTCCGCTCCGGCCTGAGTCTTGAACTGGGGGCGGTGATACAGGGGGTGCTGTTTCTGTTAATCACATCCCGGGTTCTGGGATTAAAAATCAGCATTCCTTTCAGGAGGAGGCCGGAATGATTGCCCATATTATCAACAGCGCAGCCCCTTTGCTCCTGGCTGCCATGGGGGGGCTGCTCACGGAACAGGCCGGGGTTTTGAACATCGCTTTGGAGGGGATGATGCTGGGCGGCGCCTTTATCGCCATTTTAATAGCCGGTGCCGGAGGCAGCTTGCCGCTTATTCTTCTGGCTGCAGCCTTTAACGGGCTGCTTTGGGGCGCTCTGTTTAATCTGACTGCCTTCCGCCTTAAGGGAAATCTTTTTATTTGCGGTCTTGGGATAAACATCCTTATTCCTGCCATAAGCGCCTCGCTGACTAAAATGCTTTACGGGAATTTGGGGATAATCCGGTCTGAAAAACCTGTTCTTATTCCCCGTAGCGGCCCTTTGGATTTCTTTACCCTTATGGCCATAGCCTGTGCTTTAGCTCTTGTGCTGTACCTTTACAAAACATTCCCGGGATTGGCTTTAAGAGCCTGCGGTGAAAAGCCGGCTCTGCTTAAGGCCCGGGGAATCCCCGTTGTCCGGGTACAGAAAAAGAGCATTCTTATGTCCGGGGTGCTGGCTTCCTTAGGAGGGGCTGCCCTCTCTTTGCGTTTGGGGGTCTATGTTCCCGGCATGTCTGCCGGCAGGGGGTGGATGGCCCTTGTGGCCATTTACCTGGGATTCCGCCGCATTCCCGGCATCTTTCCGGCCTGTCTTTTTTTTGCTGCTGCTGAATGGGGGGCCCATAGGGCCCAGGGGCTGTGGGGTATTCCTCCCGGGCTCATCCTCAGTTTTCCCTATTTCCTGACCCTTGGGGGGCTTTGGTTTATTTCTTCAGGGTTCTTTACTTCAGGTAGGGATAACTCTTTTATTTGCAGGAAAAGAAGCCTTCGTAAATCAAAAAAGAAAAAATGAATCCGTGCCCGCCTTCCTTCCTCCAAGGGTGGGCTTGTCCTTCCGGATTTCAGGGATCAGGAAAAAAATGTATGCCGGTCTCAAGCTCTTCTTTTCTGATTTTTTTATAACTTTCTGTCAGGCGGCTGCACACATGAAAGCTTTGGCTTGATTTTTGAAGCCCTGGAAAGCGGCGGGCCATGTATATTTCCTGGTTTATGGCCAGGGTAATAGCCGTTTCCCAGTGGATTTGTCGGTAATTTTGAATCAGATGGGGGGTCAGATAGTCCTTTACGGCCCACAGCAGGTGGGTTTCCATGGTCTTCCAGTGTTTATTCAAAAGAGGATGGGAAGGAATATCCTTTTCCTGTAAAAGGACGTAATTGTAAAAACTTCCGGTAAATTCGGTAAAATGCCCTGCGAGTATTCTGTCATATCCATGGGGGCATGACCCTTCCAGTTCCAGAATCTCCGGCATGAGCTTTTTAAGTATGCGCAGACACTCCCTGTAACGGAAGCGCCTTATTCCTTCCCGGCGTATTCTTCTGTTTTCAAGACCATATTCAAAAAAAATCTCACCGGCAGAATGGAATACCCGGGCTGTTTTTTTCAGTTCTTTCCAAAAGGCCGGTCTTGTGGCCGGGGGGCCGGGCCTGTAACTCGGGTGAAAGGCCGGGTAAACCCCAGCCTGTTCTTTTGTCTTTGAGGGGTGAGAAGAAGGCCGGGCTGCCGTGTCTTTTTCTTTAAGATTGTGAAGGCACTGCTCATAGGCCAGATTAATTTCCGTCATCCTTTTATGAGCCCATTCCTGGTTTGCCGGATTGGAATCGGGATGATATTTTTTTACCAGCTGTTTGTAGGATTTTTGCAAGTCCGTTTGGGAATAGTTTTCCTGAAGTTTAAAGATTGTCAGGGCTTGTTTCAGATCCGGCATATCAGGAAGTATAAGAAAATTCCTTTGTTATGAATACGCCCTTTTACTTCTTTCTGGCAACTCTGATTTCAGGCTTTGGGGAAATTCATTTTTGTATATTGTTACCTTGTATGTTTTTCTCTGATGAATATCAGCTCCTTTAGCCAATTTTCAGCTTTGAAATTCTGGAGTTTTTTTCAAAATTGGAATTGCCGTCCTCTTCTCCTTCAAGGGGCATGACTTTGGATGGATGAATCTGATAGAATGGACCAAAAGATAATTAAGTAAGGAGGGGGCATGAAAAAAGGACGTAGCTATGGGGCAAGGGCTTTGATCAGAACCCTTGAAAAACTGGGGGTTGATACCATCTTTGGCTATCCTGGAGGAGCCAATCTTCCTGTATATGAAGCCCTGGCCGCCAGTTCCATAAACCATGTCCTGGCAAGGCACGAACAGGGGGCTGCCCACATGGCAGACGGCTATGCCAGAGCCTCGGGAAAGGTCGGGATTTGTCTGGCCACCAGCGGGCCGGGGGCTACAAATCTGGTAACAGGCATTGCCACGGCCTATATGGATTCTGTTCCCCTTTTGGCTATTACCGGTCAGGTGCCCCGTTCCAGCATAGGGACAGACGCTTTTCAGGAAGTGGATACAACAGGGATGACCATTCCCATTACCAAGCATAACCTTCTGGTGCAGAATGTGGAAGAAATCCCTGCCAGAGTGGAAGAAGCTTTTCATATTTGCAGCACAGGACGTAAAGGACCGGTGCTTATTGATATTCCCAAGGATGTGCTTTTGGAAGAATTTACCATTCCGGAGCCCCGGGATATTGTGCTGGAAGGGTATAAGCCCAATGCCATAGGCCATCCGGGGCAGATAAAACGGGCGGTAAAAATTCTTGAACAGGCTGAACGTCCCCTCATTCTGGCAGGGGGAGGCATCGCTTCGGCCGATGCCTATTCTCCCCTGGCCCGTTTTGTAAAAAAAAGCGGGATTCCCCTTACTTATACTTTTATGGGAAAAACCGCTCTGGATGATGACCATGCCCTGAATCTGGGCATGTGCGGCTATCATGGAAGAAAAAAGGCGAACCATGCCATTGCCCTGGCGGATGTTATTCTGGCTTTGGGCAGCCGTTTCAGTAACAGGCATACCATCAATCTGGAAACCTATCCCGGGCATAAAAAAATTATTCATGTGGATATTGATCCTGCAGAAATCGGCAAAAATGTGGAAACCCTTTTGCCCATTGTGGGAGATTTAAAGCAGATTCTCGGAAAAATGACAGATTTGATGAGCCCCGGCAAATGGTCTTCCTGGCTGGGGGAGCTTGATGCCATCCAGCAGCTTCCTCTACAGGCCCCATCCTCTCCCGGGGGAGAACTTACCCAGCCCCTGGTAATGAAAATCATGCAGGAATACATGGATAATCCCCTCGTGGTGGTGGATGTGGGGCGGCATCAGATGTTTGCCGCCCATGAACTGGTTTTGCCGGCAGGGCGGAACTTTATAAGCTCAGGCGGTCTGGGAACCATGGGCTTTGCCTTTCCTGCCGCTATTGGCGCAGCCATGGCCCGGCCCGGCCGCAGGGTTGTGGCCATCAGCGGAGACGGGTCTTTTCTCATGAACTGCCAGGAAATCGTAACAGCCTCAAAAGAGGATATAAACCTTGTTTGTTTTATTATGAATGATGCTTGTCTGGGCATGATTTTGCAGCTACAGGAGGAATTCTACAAAAGCGGGTTTGACATAAGCGCTCTGGGGGACAGCCCCGACTTTGTTAAAATGGCCCGGAGCATGGGGGGCTGCGGCCATAGGGCCCTCAGGGAAGAAGAGCTGCGCCGCATACTGGAAGATGACAGGCTTCGCAAAGGGGTACACATTATCGATTGCCTGGTGCCTTTCGGGGAGCATGCCTACCCCATGGTAAATGGGGATTCTCTTCTGGATATTGTGGAAAGGAGGGAAAAGTCATGAAACATACCATATCCATCCTCTGTGACGATGTCCCCGGGGTTATGACCCGTATCTCCGGGCTCTTTTCCCGTAGGGGGTTTAATATTGAAAGCCTGTCTGTAGGAACCACGGACAAGGAAGGAAAAAGCCGTTTTACCATTGTGGTTCATGGGGATGATACAGTTTTGGAACAGGTACGCAAGCAGCTTCAGAAATTGATTAACGTCATTAATGTATGGGACTATAAAGAAGAGGCCATTGTATCCAGGGAACATGCCCTGATAAAAGTAAAGGCCCTTCGGAACAGGCGTTCGGAACTGCTTCATCTTGTCTCTTCCATCCAGGCCCGCATTATAGACTCTTCCGGGGATCTCTGGATTCTGGAGGTAACGGGAGATACGGAGGATGTGAACAGTTATATTGATCTGCTTCGTCATTACGGGATTGTGGAAAGTATAAGAACCGGAAAAATTGCTTTAAAACGGGGGTAATAACCGGGATGCAGGGGGAAAGGGCACTTTGTTTATGAAAAGACTTGCATTGTCTGGCAAGAGGTATTAGAATTTGGAAAAGAGTGGAACTTGAGGAGTTGACATGGCTAAAATACTGGATTTGTTTGAGGCATACGAAAAGAATGACCTGCCTGTGGAAGGAGGGTATGTCATTAGTAATTTTTTTGACGGGAATTCATCTTATTCCCGTATTGAAATGATTTCCTACGGGAATGTAAAGGATATTTACCGCACCGAAGAGGGCATAACCTTCCAGGCCGATGGCTTAAAGCTCTTTGTGCTGGTGGAACCCAATACCTATCCTAAAAAGCACGTGGAACCCTGCTATCGGGATGATGCCCACAAGGTGCCTTACCGTTTTAAGGAAATGGAGCTGCACACGACCAAAAGGCAGGACAAGGTCATGGTGGGAAAGGAGCCTGTGGAAACCTATACGTCCTTTACGGTTATGAATGAAACCGGGGAAAACCAGTCTTTTGTTGTCCACAAGGCGGAGGGCATCCTTGAATCCTTGAAGAATTACTATTTTCAGGTTTTGTGGAAAAATGTGAACATGGCCCGTAATGATGCCGAGGCGGCTTCCCGGATGATTGGGGATATTCTGCCCCAAATTATCAATCCCTTTAACTGATTTTCCCTTTCCATCCCGGGCAGGTTCAGGGCTTTGTCCGGGAGAAGTCCATGGTTTTGATTTTTTCAAGGTGAAAGTGCAGGCTTTGGTGGAGTTCCCTGTAGAGGGCACAGGAGTTCTGCATAATGGCCTCGGGGCTTTTACCCTTTGGGCCTTCCATTTGTTTTTCCAGAACAGGACTGAGTATGAATCCTGCCATTTGACGGCTTTCCCGGTTCATGATTTCTTTGTCAATGCGGTTTAATTCTGCCAGCCCCCGGGCCTCCAGCCCCTTGTGAATGAGGGCCCGGGAAATTTCCGCCCCTTTTTTTGTAAGACGGAGCAGGCTTTCCAACTCTTTAACAAGAGTCTTGTGGGCCTGTTGGAAGGCGGGCAGCCCCCCGGGAGGAGGAATTAACCGGGCCTCCATCAGTCTCTTTTCCATCATGTCCCGGCAGCATGGCAGAGCTTTGAGGGTTTCGGCCTTTTCCCATTCCATACCTTTAATCTTTATGCCCCGGGGAGAAAGCTGGATGCTGCGGACTTCCCTGTGATTCCGCAGCTGTTCTTCAAACCAGCGGATGTAAATTTTCATCCTTTGATCACTGAAAACCCGGTTTCCCAGAGCATTGAAGCCGGGAAAGGGGTTTCCTCCTTTGTAGCTGAGCCAGGCTGAAGTGGCTGCGGGATGGAAACGGCTGCTGTACATATGAGCCCGTTCTTCAAAGGTGCTGCCCTTGCAGTGGGTCTGACCATCGGGAAAGGAAAGATCCAGTCCTCCGCAGTATATGGTTTTTATACCGCAGAAACGGATAAAGTCCCAGGCTGCGGTGGCTACAGAACCTCCGGATTTTAGTTTGCCCTTTAGGCCTGTCCGTTTTTCGTAATACTGAGCCAGGGGAAAGGGGGTGGAGCAAAAAAACAGGCGCTTGTGATAGTGCCGCAGAGCCGGGGGATAGGTGGAGACATCACTGATCAGCAGGGTTTTTTGGGTCAGGCAGCGGTCAAGGTGTCTGGAATTCCAGTATTGAGGATCGGTCAGAATGAGGATGTCCGGCTCCATGCCCTGGCGCAGGCAGGCCTTTAAGGCGGTGTCAACGCAAACCAGAAGCATCCTTTTTTTCAACTCTGGAAGGAAGGGCAGAATCTCATCCAGTGTGGGGCCGGCGGCAAGAAGCAGGGCCGGAAAGCCGGAAAAATGGTCTTTCAGGTTGTTTACCCCCGGGATCCAGGGGCTTAAAGGCAGGTTCCGGCAGATGTTGCTGACCCATAAGCGGCTGAATTTATCCACCGTATTGGCATTAATTTCCTTGCGGGCCCAGAAAGACCGGATTTCCCTGTCGCAGGACTGGAAGTATTCCTTGTAAAGGGCCAGAACAGAGCGAAGCATGCAGATTTGAAAACGCCTGCCTGTATGTCCCTCAAACAGGGCTGGAAGGGCCTGGGGACTGGTTTCCAGAGCCAGGGACAAGCGGGGGGTATTTAGGAGCCTGGAAAAATCCCGGAGGCTGAGGCTTAGGCGGAAAAGAGCCTTGTCGGGGATAACCACCCCAAAAGGAATTTCCGGAAAACGTTTTATAAAGTATTCCAGATGATAGGCCAGGCCAAAGCCGTAAAAAAGACAAAACGGGGTATCAGGGGCGATGGTGCTGTCAATTAAACGCCGGGCTTCTTTCAGGGGGGCCAGGGTGGAATGGAGCCAGATCCCCTTATAGCGCAGGCTTATCAGGCCGTCTTTTGTCTTTTTCCATTCTGCTGGGGCAGGTTTTTGGGGCAGGTCTCCCAAAGCCCGGGAAATCCCGGGAAAACGGGCTTGCAGAATGCCTGTATTTTTTTCATAAAGTGTCATCACCGGAATTCCAGAAACAGGGTGGTTTCTTTATCAATGGGAGTGCCTGCCGGAGGAAACTGGAAGATGACCCAGCCTTCTCCTTTCAGGGACAAGGGAAGTGGTGAACCTTCCAGGGAAGCCATGACCTCTCTTTTGGACAGGCCGGTAAAATCAGGCAGGGTTTTGCTAGGGGGGAGCTTTTTTGTTTCCTTTAAATGGATGCTGCCATCATGTTCCAGAACACGGTTTCCCGCAATGGGAATGCCATAGAGGGGGGAAAGTTGTTCTGCCAGTTCCTTGACAATGGGGCTGGCAATCCGGCCGCCGTAAATGCTTCCCCCCTTGGGAAACTGGAGGATGACATAAACAATGAGTTTGGGGTCTTCCGTAGGAAAGAGGGCCAGAACCGAGGCCATGTAATCGGCATCTGAATAGGTGCCTGTTTCAGGATCAATCCTCTGGGCTGTCCCGGATTTTCCGGAAATCCGCAAACCTGGAACCCGGGCCCGGCGTACCGTTCCCACAGGGGAGGTAACCACCTGTTCCATCATAAGGAGTATGCTTTCCGCCACTTCGGGAGAAACCACATTTCTCACTACTTCCCTTTTGTAGTCCTTTATAACCTCTCCTGAAGGAGAAACCACTTTGCGGACAATCCTGGGTTTCAGCAGGCTGCCCCCATTGGCAAAAACAGTGGCGGCTGTAATCATCTGGATGGCAGAAACCCCAATTTCCTGTCCAAAGGCAATGGTGGGTTTGGAGCGGACAGACCATTGGGAAAGAGGGTTCAGGATACCGCTGGATTCTCCCGGCAGGGGAATTCCGGTTTTATTTCCAAAACCAAAATTTTTGAGCATATTGTAAAAACTCTGTTCATCTACCCTATCCGAGGCCAGGGCCATCCCCACATTACTGGAATGAATGAGAATTCCTGTGGTATCCAGAATGCCGTAATTTCCAAGGTCTGTAATGGGGGGAATCCGATATTTCCTGAACACATCGGGATTGTAACCATGGCTTGTATCAAAACTTTCGTCTGCCTTGACTCCTCCTAGTTCCATAAAGCTGGCCAGGGTAAAAATTTTCATAACCGATCCGGGTTCGTAGGTAAGGGTAACCGGCAGATTATTCCTTTGGGATTCCGAGTAGCGGTTAAAGTTGTTGGGGTCAAAGGAAGGGAGGGAAACATAACTGTAAAGTTCTCCGGTACGGGCTCCCATGACCATAATGACCAGCCCCTCGGGATTATGCTCTTTCATGGCTTTAAAGGCAATTTCCCGGGTGATGTACTGGGTATCCAAGTCAATGGTAAGAAACACATCATTGCCGTAAAGGAGTTCCTCCTTTTCTCTTGTTATTTCAGGGGGGGCCAGAACCTGATTAAAGGTATATTCTATACCGTCCAGTCCTATGTTGTCGGTTCCTGCATAGCCCAGAATGTGGGCGGCCAGATCCTTTTCAGGATAGCTGCGGCCCATCTCCGGTTCCAGATAAATCCCTTCCACTTTACGGTCATTGATAAATTCCTTTACCAGATTGCTTTCTGTAGGGGATAGTTGTCTTTTTATATAAAGGAAGCCCTGGCGATCGGGATCGTTAAAGCGATTTTTCAACTTTTCAGCATCCAGGTTCAGGATGTCTGCCAAGCGGAGGGCCACAGTTTCGGGATCTTTCACATCAGGAAGCCAGGCGGTTACAGAATGCAGGCGGGTCTGGATGGCCATGAGTTTTCCCGTCCTGTCATAAATGGCCCCCCTTTGGAGTTCCGGGAATACCAGAGGTTCCCTGGGGCGCAGAGGTTCTTCCAGGAGCATGATTTTGGCGTATTGAAGAATCAGCAGGAAAGTCATACCCATGAGAAAGAGGAAAAATATGTTAAAACGTTTTTGCATGGAGGCCTTGTTCAAGGTTTTTTGTCCCCCTTGGGATAGATAACTTTACCATGGATTGTTCTGACAGGAATGCAGCCGTAGTCCCTGGAGTCCACAGAATGGAAGGCGTTATCCCCCAGTACCAGAATATGGCCTTCCGGTATCCTTCGGGAAGCCTCCATACGTTTTCTCTGGGGCTGGGTAAGGAAAAAACGCTCCTGGTCAATTTGGAGCCAGCCGTCAGGGCTTATGGTAAGGTTTTCTCCCGGAAGCAGACGTACCCGTTTCACAAGCATTTTCCCATTATTATACGGGTCAGGAAAAACAATAATATCTCCCTTATCCGGCTTGGTGTTCCCCCTTTTATAGGCAGCCTTGTTGACCAGGATGGTCTGTCCATTGCGGAGTTGGGGATCCATGGAGTTTTCCCTGACCTGCATAATGTCAAAAAGGGAAAACCAGATAAAAGCGGCTGTGAAGACTGCGGCAGAGATTCCAAGGTAGTAAAGGATTGTTTTTCTTGCCATATTTCAGTTAATAGTAATACAAGCTCCTGTTTTTGTCGATATATCACCCAGGGAATTATAATTGGTATGTATAAAGAGCAAAGGAGCCCGTATCTTCAAATGAGCACCCAGAGAATAAAGGTCGGGAGTAAAAACAAAGGAAACAGGACAGACTTCAGAACCCGGATGCACTGGAAAAAGGGACATTCTCCGGCCCCCGGATTTTTACCCGCCTGTTGTCTTTTTCTCTTTTTATTGGGAACAGGAATTCCATATCAGGAACTGCCCCATCCTGTCAATTTTGTCAGCATAAAACTTCCTTCGGATGAACAGGAGTGGGGCGATATGAATATCAAGGCCCTGAAAGCCAAGGCAGCTATTGCTTTGCCTGTCTCCTCTTCTGGCGGGAAGTCTCGGGATACATTGTGGGAAATAAATTTTCAGGAGTACATTTTTCAGGAGCAGGACAGGCTTTCTTTTCTGGCTAACAGGTATGGATTGGCCCTGGATACCCTCCTTAGCTTTAACCACATCAGCAATATCAAAAAGCTTAAAGCAGGCCGCATGCTCAGAATTCCAGAAACAAACGGAATCCTGTACAAGACAGCAAAAAGGGATAACCTGCCTGCCATTCTGGAAAAATTCCAGGTGGATGGGAAGAAGATGCACCAGTATAATCCAGGTTTGCGTTCCTTTCGGGAGGGGCAGAGGCTGCCGGAGGGACTTGAAATTTTTATTCCTGAAGCAGCTTTGGGAAAAAAGAAGCTTCGGGAATGCATGAAGCAGGTGTATCTTTTTCCTGTCCGGGGGCGGATTATTACTCCCTACGGCCTGTGTGAAGATCCCTTTACCCAAATTATGACCTACCATGACGGCATAGACATTCAGTGCCTGGAAGGAAGTCCGGTTTATGCGGCACGGGATGGGCGCATCCTTTCGGCTGGTTACACCTCGTCCTATGGCAACTATGTAATAATAAAACATGGACAGGGTTACGAAAGCCTCTATGCCCATCTGGGAGAGATTACCCGCAAAGGGAAGGGCCGGGTTCTCCAGGGGGATATTATCGGGATTGCCGGAAAAAGCGGTTATGCTCCTGTGGTTCACCTGCATTTTTCCCTTCTTAAGGAAAAGGAAGAACTTGATCCCATGGACTATTTATACTGAATCAGTGTAATGTATGCATCGGTTTTCCACAGCTTATCCACCTTGGGAGGTTTCATGAGAAAGTTGGTTATTTTTATTATTGCCCTTATGGCTCTTTTTAATCTGTTAAGAGCCTTTGCCACCCATACGCACCATACCATGACAGCACAAACCCTTACAGAATTGGAGAATCCCTGAAAATTTCTCCGTCCCCGGGCGATTTTCCAGGGTCAGGCTCCGTGGCAGTTTTTGTACTTTTTACCGCTGCCGCATGGACAGGGTTCATTACGTCCCACCTTGGGGCCTGTCCGGCGTATCTGCATATTCCGGGAATTGGCTTCTGAGCGCTCCCGGGACTGGCCCGGCATAAAGCTATTCATGGCCGAATGGGAGGCTTGGATATTTCCCTGGCGGTTGGGATCATAGTGCCGTTCCGGGGCTTTGCGGATAATGACCCGGAAGATTTTCCTTGCCAGGGCAATGCGGATGTTGTCAATCATCTGGTCAAAGAGTTCAAACCCTTCATTTTTATACTCTACCAAGGGATTTTTCTGGGCGTAGGATCGCAGATAGACCGCTTCCCTCAGGGCTTCCAGGCTTTCCAGATGTTCCTGCCACCGGTTATCCAGATTCCCCAGATATTCGTAGCGGATAAACTGATTGAACTGACTGCTGCCCACCAGCTCTTTTTTCTCTTTCAAGTCCTCTTCCAGACAGGCCTTTGTCAATTCGTGAATTTTTGAAGATTCAAGGCTGTGCCAGGTTTTCAGATCTTCGGGGCTGTAATTAAAGTTGTCTTTCAGGCGTTCCAGAAGTCTTCCCCGGGCCTCTTCCTCGTTTTCCTTGCAGTCCTGGACAAAATCTTCCATAAGGATTTCCAGAATATCTTCCCCCGTGTCCATAATCTTCCGGCTTAAATCTTCATGACTTAGAAGCTCATCCCTTAATTTGTATATGGATGTACGCTGTTTACTCAGAACATCGTCATAGTCCAGGAGGTGTTTTCTGATTTCGTAGTTTCTGTCTTCCACCCTTTTCTGGGCCCGTTCCAAAGCCTTGTTCAGTACGTTGTGGTGCAGAGGATCATCTCCTTCCATACCCAGTCGTTTCATGGTGTTTTTGAAATTCTCTCCCCCAAAAAGGCGCATGAGGTCATCATCCAGGGAAATGTAGAATTGGGAGTAACCCGGATCTCCCTGACGGCCGGAACGGCCCCGGAGCTGGTTATCTATCCGGCGGGATTCATGTCGTTCTGAACCTATGACATACAGGCCTCCCAAAGCCCTGACCTCTTCGTTTTGCTTCCGCCACAGGGCATATTCCTTTTTCATATGTTCGGCAAGAACTTCCTCAGGGGCATCGCTTCCCGCGGCCCGTCTGGCCCGGAATTCGGGATTCCCTCCCAGCTTAATGTCCGTACCACGCCCGGCCATGTTGGTCGCAATGGTTACAGAGCCCCTGGCCCCGGCTTCGGCGATAATCAGGGCCTCCCTGTGATGGTTTTTTGCGTTCAGTATTTCAAATTTAATGCCCCTTTTACGGAGGTACGATGCCAGCTTTTCCGACTTTTCAACAGAAACGGTGCCCACCAGTATGGGCTGGCCTTTTTTATGCACCTCGGCAATGGTATCGCAAATGGCTTTGAATTTGTAATCTTCGTTGAGGTAAATTACATCATCCGCGTCAATGCGGTTTACAGGCCGGTTGGTGGGGATTACCACCACATCCAGATTGTAAATCCGGGCAAATTCCCGGGCCTCTGTATCTGCCGTACCGGTCATTCCGGAAATTTTGTCGTACATGCGGAAGAAGTTTTGAAAGGTAATGCTGGCCAGGGTTCTGTTCTTTTTGGCAATCCTTATGCCCTCTTTGGCCTCAATGGCCTGATGCAGACCGTCGGAATAACGCCGGCCTGAAAGGATGCGGCCGGTAAACTCGTCTACAATCTGAACCTGACCATTCTGAATGACATAATCCACATCATTATGAAAGAGTTTGTGGGCCTTCATGGCTTGGGTAAAATAGTGGATATATTCAAAATTGTCCTCGTCAAAGAGGGAGCCCGTGATGAGTTTCCTTTTTATGAGCAGCTCTTCAATCCGGTTCATCCCCTCATCGGTAAACACTACTTTTTTGCTTTTTTCATCCAGCTTGAAATCCCCTTTAGGCTGGATTCCCGTTATGGGGTCTTCCACGGGGTAATCTCCGGTTTCCGGATCTTTTTCGCATTCTTTAAGATAGGGGATCAACTGGTTCACATTGGAAAATTTGCTCGTATCTTCCTGAACCGGGCCTGAAATGATCAAGGGGGTTCTGGCTTCATCAATGAGGATGGAGTCTATTTCGTCAATGATGCAAAAGGGATGGTTTTTCTGGGCTTTTTTGTCCAGGCTCCAGCGCATATTGTCCCTCAGGTAATCAAAGCCGAATTCGTTGTTGGTTCCAAAGGTAATGTTCCGGCTGTATTCAACCTGCCGGGTCTCGGGGTCCATGTCCGAAAGAATGACCCCCACGGAAATATCCAGATAGTCATAGACGGGCTTCATCCAGGCTGCATCCCGTCCCGCCAGATAATCGTTTACCGTAACAATGTGTACACCCCTGCCGGCCAGGGCATTGAGGTAAGCCGCTGCTACAGAAGACAGGGTTTTTCCCTCTCCCGTCTTCATTTCCATAATTTTCCCCTGGTGCAGGACAATCCCCCCCAAAAGCTGGACATCATAGGGCCGTTCCCCCAGGGTTCTGCGGGCAGCTTCCCTGGCCAGGGCAAAGGCCTCTGGAAGAAGATCATCCAGGGATTCCCCTTTTTTAAGCCGTTCCCTGAACCGGGAAGTCATGATTTTGAATTCTTCAGCAGGCAGAGAAACCGCCCACTGCTCCTTGGCGTTGATTTTATGGAGGATGGGAAGCAGTTCTTTCAGATCCCTGTCCTGTTTGGAACCCACAATCAGGGAAAGCATTTTGTTTATCATGTCCCCAATGTACGGTTTTTGGGAACAGGCGTCAAGATTGGGAGCCGGGGCAATCGCATTGGAAAATGGTAACTTCTTGTATTAAAACAGGTTAGGATTAAGGGACGTTCCCATGGATTTAGGAAGTAAAAGATTATCCTGTATGGGGTTATGATTTTTATGGAATTGTCCCGGCAAAATCAGGATTACCTATTGCATTTTTTTTTTGATAAACGTTACAATGCAAACGATATTTTTTTAACGTTTGCATTGTAACGTTTATTAAAGGAGGGTTTTATGCTGGAAGTTTTGAAACAAATTGATGATATTGTCTGGGGTACACCCCTTTTGGTGTTATTGATTGGAACCGGAATTTATCTTTCTTTTGGATTAGGTCTAATCCAGGTTAGAAAACTCCATTTATCATTCAAGTACATGTTTGATAAAAGTGATGGCGATAAAGAAGGTGATGTAAGTAGTTTTGCTGCCCTGTGTACGGCTCTTGCTTCAACTATTGGTACAGGAAATATCGTAGGTGTTGCCACCGCCATAGCATTTGGCGGTCCCGGGGCGTTATTCTGGATGTGGGTAGCTGCCTTCTTTGGTATGGCAACAAAATATTCAGAAGGCTTGCTGGCTGTAAAATATCGTAATGTAGATGAAAACGGGCAAATGTCCGGCGGCCCCATGGCCTATATCGAGAATGGGATTAAATGGAAAGGCTTCGCAAAAATTTTATCCATCCTTTTTTGTATATTTGCATTGGGCTCTGCTTTCTTTGGCATAGGTACATTCTCCCAAATAAACAGTATAACTGAAAATGTTCACTCCCTGTTCAATGTGCCGGTATATATAACAACGGCAATTCTTATAGCCTTTGTCGGTGCAGTAACCATAGGAGGTATAAAATCCATATCAAAAGTGGCAGAAGTTATTGTTCCTTTTATGGCTGCTTTTTACATCATAGGCGCATTGATGATTATAGGAACCAATTTGTCAGCAGCAGGTGATGCCCTGGCTTTGGTTTTCAAGCTGGCTTTTTCAGCCGGTTCTGTAAAAGGTGCGGTTGTAGGTGTAACCGTTAAAATGGCAATTCAAAAAGGATTTGCCAGAGGGGTTTTTTCAAATGAATCCGGTCTTGGTTCTGCTCCCATAGCAGCCGCTGCGGCCAAAACGAATTCCTGTGTAAAACAAGGTCTTGTGTCAATGTCCGGAACTTTTATAGATACCATAATCGTTTGTACCATGACAGGCGTTATTCTTATTTTAAGCGGACAGTATCTTAATCCGGATCTTAAGGCCAATGTTATGACATTAGCTGCTTGGGATTCCAATTTTCCAATTGCTGGTATAGGGCAATATATCGTTACAATAGGACTTATCTTTTTTGCATTCACAACAATTATTGGCTGGAACTATTATGGAGAACGTTGTATTGAACACTTGTTTGGAGTAAAAGCCATTAAACCTTACAAGGTTGTTTTTTTGTTAATCATGGCTTTAAACTTTTTCAATTTGGGGCTGGAATTAATTTGGACTTTGGCGGATATTGTAAATGGTCTTATGGCTATTCCCAACTTAATTGCACTATTAATATTAAGTCCTGTAATATTTAAAGAATCTAAATCTTATTTCAGCGAACTGAAAAGCAAATGATAATCAGGTAAAAAAATCCGTAAAGCTCCCCGGCTTTTTCCTCTGGGTCGGGGAGCTTTGTTTTTATGCGAATCTTAAACCGGTAAAAAAGGCTTGTGTTTCTTCATTTCTTTAATTTATATCCTGGAAAGGTTATAGAGGAAAAAAACGGTCATTATGCTTTTCCCGAAATCTTGTTGGGGTAAGTTTTAGTTCTGACAGCATAAAGACCAATGCCGGGACTGCCACGTTTACCATATGAGACAGATTTGTCAGTTCAGAATTTGACCCCTACGATAACCCTTTCATCGGGGGCAGTGCTTTTCCCCGACAGTGGGAGAGCCCAGAACTTTGGCACTGCTCTTACCTGCACCGTAACAGCTGAAAATGGCACTACCCAGGTTTATCTTGTAGAAGTCATTACAGTCCCCAAGCCTGTCAAAATCATTAACGGCTCCTCTGCGGACGCATGGGCCGAGTTGAAAGTCGCTGTAGAAGGAACCGGGGCCTATGCAGGAACTCTGCTGGAAGAAATTATTATAAATGGAGAAGTCAAGGCCGCCGCAGGCAGCAGCGGTGAAATCTTTGTTCCCGGCAGCTGTACCGTAACCATTAAGGGGAATGGAGCTGAAGCTGTCATTAACGCCAACTGCACCGCAATAGGAGAGGAGCACCGCATCTTCAAAATAGAAACCGGTGGTAACCTATGCTGACATTACTTCAGATGTAATTCGAGAGGGGAGCTTTAATAGTCTTAAAACCCTTGAAAAATCAATTACGAAATATCTTGAAAAAAGAAATGAAAATCCAAAGCCTTATGTGTGGAAAGCTGATGATAAAAAAATCCTGGAAAAAATTAACAAAACTCGTGCGTATCAGCCGGCAGTCCGAATCCCGAAATCTTGATAAAATAAAACCTCAGCCTATAAAATCATACCGGATTTCCCCTCCGGTTTTTGAAACCATAATACGTTTCAGGAACTGTTCGTCATTTCCTTCAGGATAATCCTCCCTGTAATGGGAGCCCCGGCTTTCCTGCCGCAAAAGCATGGTTGTCAAGAGTACAGAAGCCATAATCAGGGATGTATACGCCCGCACAGCCTTTCCGGCTTTATGCCCTTGTTCAAAATAATGCCGGGGCATAAAACCTTTCTTCATATCTTCAATTTCATTCAGAGCCCGGGACAAAGAGGCTTCCTTTCGGATAATATTCCCGTTAAACCAGAGAATTTCACGGACACGTTTAATCACATCATCCGGCAAAAGCGCCAGCTCCCCCTGGGGATTTTCCGGCAGAAAGGTCAAATCGGCACTGGAAAACTCATCTACAGAAAAGGAAGAACCAGAGGGCACAGAATTCTCTGACAGGTAGGCAAGGGCACTGTCTGCGGCGATTTTCCCAAAGACCAGACAGCTGCCTGTCGCATTGCCCCCATGCCGGTCTGCCCCGTGTATTCCTCCTGCCGCTTCCCCGGCTGCAAAAAGCCCCGGAACCCCT
>PDWI01002091.1_pt1 | contig 31992 bp, 23 predicted proteins | sample 1430891 | NCBI WGS metagenome assembly PDWI01 (sample SAMN01162508, study PRJNA174530) | Oral metagenome, whole genome shotgun sequencing project. | biome: Marine environment; feature: Marine mammal; material: Swab sample of the gingival sulcus; isolation source: swab sample of gingival sulcus... | reverse complement strand
ACGGCCTGTTCTTATATTAAGCCACGAAGTATTTAATAAAAATTCTGGTACTGTTATTGCCGTCGCCATCACAAGTCAACCACAGCGTGCTGGTTTTCCACTGACGCTTGAGCTTGAAGAAACAAAACTTCCCAAAAAATCCTGGGCAAAAATAAGTCAAATCCGAACACTATCTGTAAAACGTTTGCGGAAAAAGCTTGGCAAGTTCCGCTTCGGCCTTTTTGATTTCCGGTTCTTTGACATCAAAGCCCTGCAATAATTCAACGGCGGCCCGCACCAAGCCGACCGACACGCCGGAACAGGCGTTCATGAATCCATAGTGATGCACCTTCATGAACCCGGACGGCAGCACATGCTGCAAAAACCGCCGTATGAACTCAAATGCCGGAAGCTCCATAACGCGCGTCCGTCGGCTCTTGGGCTTTCGGCACCGGAACGTCACCTTGCCGTCTTCAGATCCGCGTAGTGGCTTACTTGAACTCAGCGTTAGACAGGACAGATTCACATATGCTATCGACAGTCGGGTTTATTAGTGCTCCAGCTTGGTTTGACCCAGCGGTGTTGGAGTTTCCAACAGTTGTCGAAGAAGCCGTGCAAACACAGCAAGCGCCACTTCTTTTGCCAAATTTTGATTATAGCCTTGACAGCATTGCATCCGTTCAGAATGAACTAAATCTTTGCGCTCAATGTCTAAAAGCGATGGGGTGTAATCTCGTTGCGCAGGTTGGCAGCCCTTTTGCGTGGGCCTGTGCTTCCAGTGAGTCAGAGGCCCGTTCACGAAGAGAGGTCATGGCCAATTCCGCAAATATACCGTCTATAATGACCGGCCTCGCTATAGTCGATGCGTTGAGATCGCACGCGGTGAAAAAAATTGCTTTAAATTGCACCTATTATGAATGCGATTGGCGGGACAGCTTCGCAAAGTTCCTAAGCATCTGTGGCTTCGATATAGTGCATGCTTCAACACTTTCCGATCAGGGGTTGACTGCAGCTGATTCTAAAATGGGCGATTATGGGTGGGCTATGACCCATTTGCTGACAAGCAAATCGATTCTCGCTGTTGCAGAGGCTTCGCCAAGTGCCGAAGCAATCGTCGTAACTGGTGCAGGGACAAGAACCTTAAAAATTCTTTCAAATTTGGAATCAGAGATAAGGCGTCCGATTGTTGCCGCAGATACAGTACTTTACTGGGCGGTTGCAAAAAAACTGGGTCTTACGCTAAAGCCTGAGATGGGTTCTTTGACAGGTATTTAGGTTGTAAGTAAGGAATGTCTATCCCATAAGGATTAAGCTGCGATCAGGCCAGGGCGTAAATTCAAACGAGAACACAAGGTCAATAAGCGAGAGTTCCATATGAATTATAAGCCTTGCCGTTAACTTTATGACATTGGGGTGCGAGTAGTTACGTATTTTTTAGGGGGGGGACAATTACCTGAATAGTTGCAAATTTAATTCGCCTCCGCAGTATCAGGCGGCGGCGATGAAATCGTCGGCAGGATTGCCGCCAGGCAGAAATAAAGAAACAGGAGATCCGTATATTCCCGGGAAACAAAGGTGGCCGATATGCAGTACGCCGCCAAACCGGCGATAATGGATCGGGCATTATTCGCTTTCCAGGGATCTTTCTTCCGATATTTCCACCAAATGATCAGCAGGGAAAAGATGGCGGTAAAAATCATGCCAAGAAAGGCTCCCAGCCCAAGGAAACCTGCTTCGCTTATTAACTGAAACCATGTGGAATGGCAAACCGTCTTGCCGGGATGAGTTTCATAGTGGGCGCGCATAGCCACATAGTTGCCAACCCCAACACCGAAGAATGGATGGTCCTGCGCCATCTCGTAAGCCAGTTTCCAGTTGTAAACCCGCTCGGCGCCGGTGTAGTCGTCTCCATGCATGTCATGTTCGCTCTCCCATGCGCCGCCGGCGGCTTCTTTCGCGTCAAAGATGGAATTGAGCTGATCGGAATAGCTGGGCGGAAGATAAATGATCACCACCACCAGAAGCAGACCTGTCATCAGAAACGACCGGATTTTTCTCGGCTCTGTCAGCAGTAGCATGACGCCTCCCACGGCCGTTCCCAAAAAACCGCCTCTCGACGACGTCAACGGCAGCAACATTAATGCGGACAGCATGGACAGCATGAAAAAAATACGGTGCTTCAGATTTTTCGCCGTCAGGAGGACGAGATAGAACAGCGGCACGGACATGGCAACGGCAAGGGCCCAGTCATTGGAATCCCGAAGCCACCCCCCTGTTCCACGAATGGCATACCAGATGTGTTTGGTTTGTGTTTCCGTCAGAGATTTGCCAATATTCAACAATAAAGCGAAGGTGGCGGAGTAGATCAGGATATCATAATCCTTCCGGCTGGTGATGGACCATACCGTCAAAAAGCAAATGATCATGACCTTATTGAATTCAGACTGTTTTTTTGAAGTGAATTCAGGGTAGTACGCACTAAACGCAGAGATATTATAGATCAATATAAAAGCGATGAGGCACAAAAACTGGGGAGGAAAACGAACCCGTACTTTATCGCTGTTCATCAAAACGCTCAGAAATGACAGCGCAAAGGCCAGTTTCGCCATTGGCAGGGCATAAAACATCGCCGCATACTTATGGGGATTAATAATGGAACTGGCGAAATAAAGCCCAATCCCGGCAGACGGTCGTTCCAATGCCTTTAAGCCCGCGTAGCCGAAAACCAAAATCAGGGATAACGGCATCAGCGGACTCATATAATACACTTTTCCAATGAGATAAAGGATGCTGGAAGGCCCCATATGTGTTTCCTTTATCCGTCTTCTGAAGACCGCTTCAGTGCTTCCGCATGAATCCGAAGAAGCCGCTGCACATGCCGCTGTATTCCGAAACGCTTGCGCACGTCTTTTCCCGCCGCAACACCAAGTTGACCGCGATATTCTCTGTCCTTCAGCAGCGAAAGCAAGGCGGAGGCCAATGCGGATGGATCTCCGGGAGGCGTCAGCAAACCGGTCTGCCCGTGCCGCAGCACTTCCGCAGGGCCGCCAGCGCTGGCCGCCGCAATCGCTTTCCCCATGGTCATCGCCTCCAGAACGACACGCCCGAATGGTTCCGGTTCCGTTGAGGCGTGAACCAGAACATCACAACCAGAAATGAAAGACGCCACGTCCGAAACATGACCATGGAAGAATATCGCATCCCTGGCGGGACCGTCATCCGCCAGCCGCCGCAGACGTTCGAGCGGTTCCGGCGAGCCGTCCGGAGCATCCCCGGCAAAACGCACCGCAAACCGAAGTGACGGATCCGTCCCGCGCAGTTGGTGAAGGGCCTGGATGAGGATCTCCTGCCCCTTCCATCCCGCCAGGCATCCCACCATTCCGATGACAACAGGCCGTTCGGAGGTGAGAAGGCCGCCGTCGTCCGGTTTTGCCGCCGCCGCGAAGGCGTCCGCGTCAATTCCTTCCGGCACGACATGGATTTTTTCTTCCGGAACACCCAGCGACCTCAGTGTTCCGGTGATGAAACCGGAAACCGGCAGGAAGGCGGCGGCGAACCGGGAGAGAAGGCGGCTGATCCGGCTGGGATATTCGATGCCCCTGACATGAACGACGCAGGGAACACCCGCCAGCGCCGCGCCCAGAATGCCGGCGTCATTGATTAAAATTCCGTTGTTCAAATGGACGAGCCGGATGTGATGGCGCCGGATATGGGCGGCGACCTTCACGGCATGGGCGGCATTGGCGGAGACAAGATCCAGCAGGTAGGCGATGTTTCCGGCGCGAGCGCCAAAGATGCGGCCAAGATGACGCTGCAGGATGGATTCCGGACCGTACAGCCTCCTGCGCGGCAATACGCCCACATGCCGAAGAGCGCCGCCGGCCCTGATATAATCCTGCTCATAAGAGGTCAGCAAGTGATATTCAAACGGGGAGTCCGCAGGGAGCGCCCCCAGAAAGGAGGCGATGCTGGTGAGGGCGCCGCCGAATCCGGCGCCGTTTTCCAGAATCAATATCTGCGGCTTTGCGGACGGGGGTGTCTGTTTCCGTTTCCCGTGCGATCTCCGCCCGCAGATTTTGGCGGACTCCTGAAACACCCGGCAATGCGCATCCGCACACCGCCCCCAGTCATACCGCTCCAGTTGCCGACGCCCGTTTTCCCTGAGCCGCTCCCGCAGTCCGGCGTCATCCAGCATGCGGTCCATGCTCCGGGCAAACGCCTCCGGTGAGGCCGCATCCGCCAGGAACGCGGCTTCGCCCAGCACCTCGGGCAGGCAGGAGGCGTTGGCGGCGAGCACAGGCGTGCCGTATCGCATGGCGGTCAGGGGGGGCAGACCAAAACCTTCGAAGAGGCTGGGATAGACAAAGGCGACGGCGGTTTTCAGGAGCGCGGTCACCTGGTCTTCCGGCAGATAGGCGTGGAGATGGACCCGGGTTTCCAGCCCCAGATCGGCCGCCAGATTCTGGAATTTGCGGGCCGCCCGGGCCTGAATTCCCGAAACGATCAGGTGGACGGCCTCGTGGCGCGGCGACAGGCGGGCAAAGGCGCGGAGCAGCCCGGCGGTGTTTTTCCATTCGGCCTCCGCGCCCATGGCGTAGAGAAAGGGCGGGCGGGATTTGGGCAGAACGCCCTGGGAAACGAGCATCTGTTCGGGCTCGCGGTCCCCCGCATTCTCCGTCGCCGGAGGGGCCATGCCGTTATAAATGATGTCTGTTTTTGATCCGGGACATCGGAAGACCTTTTTGATTCTGTCCTTTGAGAAATGGCTGATGGTGATAATGCGGTCTGCGAACCGCCTGGCCAGAAAGGGCTGGACGCTCCGGAAATACGCGGCCTCCACCGGGTCGGAAAAGGCGACTTTTTCTTGCAGCAGGGTGTCGTGGATGGTCACAATCTGCGGGCAGGCGAGAAACGGAATCGTGCGGTTGGCCGGAGACCAGAACAGATCCGGCTTTTCCCTGCGCGCGGCTTTGGGCAGGGCGAACCAGTCCTGGATCTGAATCCGGCTGCCTCTGGGAGAGGGGAAGAAGCGCCAGGAATACCGGGCCGGGGTCCGTACCGGATCGGTTTTGGCCGGATTTTCCGCAAAAAGGATGAATTCGTCGGACGGACGCGGCCACTCGCGAAGAATGGAGAGCAGATACTCGGCCATGCCCCGCAATTCGGGGAGGGTGAGGATGCGGGCGTCCACTCCGATTTTCATGGAGCCGATATTCATGTCGGTTTCCGTTGTTTGGCAGGCCATCTGGATTCGTGGCTGCGACGCCGCGCGGGCCGCGTTTTTTCCGGCGGGGAAAAACCGGGAGATCCGGTCTGCGGCTTCCGCCGCCCGGGCGCTCCAGACATGGGCCGTCATGGCTTCCCGCCGTTGGATTCCCGCTCCGGGGGGCTCGTTCAGCGAGGCCGCCGCTGCCGCCACAAAGGCGTCCGGCGCGTCGGCGATGCGGATCAGGGGGCGGATTTCCGGGTGCATGGCCACATCCGTGGACACTACCGGCCTTCCGGTCGCCAGGTAGTCATAGAGTTTAATCGGATCCAGGGTGCGCGTCAACTCATCTGTTTTATGGGGCAGGATGCAGACGTCGCCCTGGGCAACGGCAATGGCGGCCTCGGCGTAGGGCAGGGGTCCGGTCAGGCGGATATTGGCCGCGTTCCGCAGCGGATCCAGAAAAGAGGGGGCGCACACCTGCGGGCCCACGAGAAAAAACTGCCAGTCCGGGCGCATCCGGGCCGCGTTTGCCAGCAGATCGACGTCCAGGCGGTCCGTGATCTGGGAAAGATAGACCAGTTTCGGCGCCCCGCCCGCGTCCGCAAAAATCGGATGCAAGGCGGCGGAACCGGCCGGGCGGAAGACGTCCGGATCCGTGGCGTTGGCCAGGTGGAAGACGTGGGGTCCGTATTCCCTGGCCCGGCGGCAGAGGACTTCGGAGACCCCGAAGACCAGATCGCAGCGCTGGAGCAGTTCGTCCTGCCGCCGGGCCAGCTCCCGCCGCTGCGCCTCCGGAAACGAGTCGGGCAGGGCCGCCACCCAGTCGTCGGTCCAGTCGAACACGATGAGTTCGGCCGCGTCCGCCAGTTCGTCCAGAAGGGGCGTCTGGGACGGATGATAGAGCCAGAGAACAGCGGACCTCATGCCGAGGCGCCTCATGCGGCGGCGCAATTGCCGTGCCACCAGCCGCCAGTTCCAGTCCCGGACCGGAGAAAAGGTCCGTTCGCCCGGGAGCGCGCGCAGGGGCGTGGTCAGGTAAAACTGATCTCCCCGGCGTTCCACAGCGCCGGTCAGGGCCCGTCTCATGCGGCGGCCCTCCGGCCCGTTTTCGCGCAGCAGGGAAGGGCGGTCCGCAACGCGGACGACCGGGACCGGCGGTTCGGCGTAGAGAATGGTTCCGGCCTTTCCGGTGGCAGCCATGTCCCGCAGCAGGCGCTGTTTTCGCTTCCACAGGGGGGACCAGGGATCCCAGCTCACACAAAGAACGCCGGGGATGCGCCCCGGTTCCGCACCCGGCCCCTGTCGGACGCGAAAACCGCCGGAAACCACTGCCTGGCTGCCTTTTTTGCCGGAAAAATCCGGTTTCCGGGCCGATTTATGAACCGATTTACGAATTGGTGCGTCCACCGCCGCCACGCGGACCCGGCCGTTGGCGGCGTCCAGCGTGCCCGTAAATCGCGCAGGGGCGCCGTCCCCCCACAGACGGATGAGCGTCCCCCCGGCCGTTTCAAAGGCGTTGCGTCCCACCTGCCGGACCTCCGGTGAAAACACGGCGCTGGCGGCGCGGATTTCCATTCCGGGGCGGGGCGTCCCGATTTTCATGGCGTCCGTCGCCTGCACAAAATGGGCGCCCTGGCAAAAAATGCGCCGCCGCCGGATTCCCTGAACGAAATGATCCAGCCGCCACCGGGCCGGGCCGGATCGGCTCTGGCGGACGGGGCGCAGCCTGCCGGCCGCGCCCGTCGGGGCGATCCAGTCCCGTCCGGGAAGGCGGACCAGCGGGGACCACAGGTTTTCCGGATGCCGGTGCGGTCCGTTGGAAGACGTGTGCCAGGAACCATATTTTCCGCCGCCCGGACCGCAGGGGCAGCGAAAAATGCATTCGTCGCCCACATACAGGGCGTGGGGCGTGATCCCGGCTTCCGTGGTGTAGCCCACGCCGTCTTCGCCGGCCGACCAGAGGGAAAAAATATGGGGGCCGCGCAGGGAGAGCAGTCCTGAATCCGCCAGATGGACGTCTTCCGGGCGGGGGGGAACCGGCGGCATTGCGGAGATCTCCGGCAGTTCACTGGCCAGCAAAAGCCAGAGGGCCGTAAAGGCGTTGTACACGCTGAGGTGATGATAATCGTACCATCCGGCCCGGACAGGTGCGGGAGTGGAATGGAGAACAAGGGGCAGAAAGCCTTCGGCCGCAAGGTGCGCGGCCAGAAGCCCCCCGATCCGGCGGACGGCCCAGGCATAGCACCCGGCCGCGTCCGGATCCAGAGAGGCGGCGGCCCGGAAGAGATAGACGGCCGCCGCATAGCCGAAAATCTGCCGCTGGCCCCGTCCCACGGCGTTCATATCGCCGTCGGGACCGGTGAGAACGAGCAGGCACCGCGCGGCCCGCACAACGGCCGCGTCAATGCGGGCCGGGGCCATTTCCCGCATCCGGTGGAGCAGGCAGGCGGTGTAGGCGTGGTATTGGGTCGGGCGGCTCTTGCCGGGGATGTCGTCGAAAAAACCGTCTCCGGTTTCGGCGGCCAGCACGCGGTCCAGCAGACGGCGGGCCACGGCTGCGTCCGCCGGATTCTCCAGCAGGATTCCCCGGCGGAAGGCGCCCAAGGCCCGCATGGCCAGCCAGTTGACGGCGGAATGGGGATTGGTTTTCCAGGCCCGCAATCCGTCTTTCCACGCCCCGCGCTCGTCCGCTGTCAGATCGCCGGACAGGAGACCAAAGGTCTCGATAAAGGCCAGATTGTTGAAATCCCAGTGATAATCCCAATTGCCGGGGGGATATTCCTCCGGACTCGTGCGCAGGTGAAAGGCAATGGCGTCTCTGGCGGCGGTCAGCCATTTTTCGTCCCCGGTCTGCCGGAACAACAGCGCGGCGGCCCAGGCGAAATGGGTGTGGGCGTAGTGATCGCCGATGACGCGGCGGTCCAGCGGGTCCATGAGGGCGCCGGCATCGTATCCGGCTGTTTCCATATGCCGCCGCCAGAAATTGAGAAGGGAACGGGCCGTGGAATTCATTTCGTCTCCGTTTTCCGGGCAGGGCCCCTGGGCGCCCAGATTCTGTAGCCGCCAAATTCGTCGATTTGCCGGTAATGGGTCGTCAGGGCCGCGACGACCTCCGGCGTGAAATGCTCGCGATACCATTGGGGATGCACTGTGGAAGGGTTCCGCATCAGCACGGCGGCGCGGAACTCCCGATTTTGAATGCGCCGGATCAGCTCTTCGGCGACTTCCGGCCGCCAGGCCGCCATCCGGGCGAACATGAAGGCGTCCTGCAACACGATTTTTTCCTTTGCAAAGGCGGGAACCAGAGGATCTTCTGCCAGCACCGGGCCGCCGCGCCCGCGCCGTTCGGCGGAAATTTCCGCCGCCACCCCGGCCAGAAAGGCGCGATGGGGATTGCGCCGGTCTTCATATCGCGTCGCGTTCACCAGAGGGGGCAGGGAGAAAAGAGCCGCCACCAGGCAGACGGCCGCCGGCAAAAAGGGCCGTTGCCGGACCGGGGCCGCCAGCGTGGGCGCCAGCACCAGAACGGACGCCAGATGCAGGTCGATCAAATGATTGATCTGGATGCCGGGAGAGCCATAAATAAAGACCGTCAACCCGAGGCTGACCCCAAAAAACAGGGCCGGCAATTCCCTGAGCCGGACCAAAGGCTGAGAGAGCAGGGCCGCCAGAGCCGCCGCGAAAAAGAAGAAAAAGGGCAGATCCTGCCTCATGGCGGCGGACAAAAAAGTCCAGGGGCTTTTTAAAATGGAAAGGGCCGTGGCCCCGCCGCTGGCGCAGACCGTCAAAATATTCCAGATGCGCCCTTCCGAGGCGGCATAAAAGAACAAAAAGGCCAGAACGCACCCCCCGGCGGTCAGTGCGGCGGTTTTCACCGCCTCCCGGCGACGTCCGGCAAAAAAAAGAAAAAGGCAGACCGCCGCCGCGCCGTGGATGGACGTCACCTTGGTGCAAAAGGCCGCCGTAAAACAGAGAACGCCCAACCAGATGGCAGGACGCCTGTTCCTGTCGCCGGAAAAGGGGTAAAAAAAGGAAAGCCCCAGCAGGTTCAGTCCGGCGGGCAGCAAATCGCCGCGAATCGTGGTCAGGGCCCATTGAGCCGTCATGGCGCAAAGGCCGAAGCAAAGGCAGGCGGTCAGCGCCGTACCGGAAAGTCCGGCCTGCCGGAACAGGCGGCACAGGCCCAGAATCGCCGGCAGCGCGGAGAGAACCGCCATGAGCTGTCCGGCAGAAAAGGGGGAACCGCAGAACCGCATGATCAGGGCGTGCAGTGAAAAATACAGCGGAAAAAAGCGGGTGCCGCCGTAGAGCCCGTCCGCCCCGGTTAGCGGGCGGTAAAACACCCCCTGATTCAGATCGGTCGCCAGGGTGATCCAGGCGCCGGAGACGTGGTCCAGACGGCTCAGATGGGTCCAGGATGCGTCGAAGCGAAAGGCTGTCGCCGCCAGAATCAGAAGGGAAACCGCCGCCAGGGGAATCCGGAGATGGGGGCGGGAGATATGAGATATGAGTCGGTGGTCTTTCCCGGATTGGCGTCCGTCGCGCATCAGGATGCCGTCTTCCATGTCCACAGCGAGTTCATGGCATAATTGATCAGCATGCCCGCGCAAATGCCGATCATATTGGCGGTGATATCCCAGACGCCGAGGGCGTTCACGAGAAAAAACAGGAAGCCGAAATTCACCAGGGCCGCGATGCTGGCGACCAGATGAAACTGGATGAGCTTTTTCCCCCAGGAACCATTGGTCTGGCGCCATTTGAAGGTCCATAAATGATTCAGGGTAAAATTGGATAAAATGGATAATTCAATGGCGATGGGAGACGCAATCTCAAGGTTCAGGCCGAAGGCGCGGGTGAACAGGGCGTAGCAGCCCATATTCACCACCACGCCGCCGGCGCCTACAATGCAGAACTTCACGAATTGCCGGTGCTGGTTGAAGCGGATGCGCGGGATATTCAGCAGAAATTCCATCTGATCCCGCAGGGCCAGTTTGGAGGCGCCGCGTTCCCGGTCTGGAAAGATGATGGGCATTTCCACCACACGCGCCCCGTTGCGGATCAGTTCGCACAGCAGGGAGGACTGGAAGGAGTACCCCCGCGTGGACAGATAGGACAAATCGCATTTTTTCAGCACATCGGCCTTGATGCAGCGATAGCCGGAGGTGCAGTCGGCAATGCGGGGCAGGCCGCCCAAAAAGCGGACAAGAAAATTGCCGATCAGGGACAGCAGCCGCCGCCGCAGGGAAAAATTGGGCGTATCGCCCCCTGCCGCAAAGCGGGAACCAATGACCAGGCTGAAGCCAAAACCGGTCAGATAAATGAAGGGCGGGATCATTTGGGGATCGTGCTGCAAATCCGCGTCCATTTCAAGGATCAGGTCCGGGTCCAGATGTTCAAAGGCCCAGGCCATGCCCCGCTTATAGGCCTCTCCCAGCCCGGCCTTTTTCCCGCTGATGATGTGCAGGCGGGAAAATTCCGGCATGAGGCCCTCCACCACGGCGCGGGTGCCGTCCGGCGATTCGTCGTCCACCACCAGCACATGGAGTTCATGGGTGAAGATTCTGGCCTGTTGCGCGAAAATTTGCGGCAGCAGCACCGGCACGTTTTCAGCCTCATTATATGTGGGCAGGATGATACAGGCGATCTCTGCGCCGCCTTCGAAATTGCGTTTTACGGCTGCATCCTTGCCGGGGATATAGCTTGCGGAGGGACAGTTCATGAGAGCCTTTCGGAAGGGGGGTGGTCATACAGCGCCAGAAGCCGCGGTGTCAGCCGGGACCAGTCAAAGCGATCCAGAACTTTCCGGCGGCCCGCTTCGCCCGCCCGGAGACGGAATTCCTCGTCGGACAGGATGGCGTATATGGCTTCGGCCAGAAGGACCGGATGTTCCGGCGGAATCAGGCGGCCGGTGCGGCCGTGGTCAATAATTTCCGGCGTGCCGCCGGAATCTGTTCCGATACAGGGCGTTCCCGATGCCAGGGCCTCCAGATAGACCGTGGCAAAGGGTTCTTCCAGCGAGGGCAGGACGAACAGGGCCGCGTCCGCCATGAGGGCGGGCATAAATTCCCGGTGGACGCGTCCGGCAAAATGAACCGGCAGTCCCTTTTCCCGGACAATGGCGCGGCAGCGGTCAGAATCCGGGCCGTCGCCCGCGATCAGCACGGACGGCCCCGCACCGGACAGACCCACGCCGGACGGCAAAGACGCGGAAAAGGGGCCTTCCGGATCAACGAGCAGGGCCAGGGCTTCCAGCAGGGTGAAAATGCCTTTCTGCCGCTGGAGCGATCCGGCGAACAGAAGGAAGGGCGCATCGCCGGGCGGCAGATCCATCTCTGGATGCGCGGCCCGCAGGCGGGCCAGGGCCGTGCCGCCCCCGGCTTTCGGGTGAAATTCCCTGGCGCAGACCCCATTGGGAATCCGGACGATCCGCCGGGCGCCCAGACGGCCGTGGGCCGTTTCCTCCACCTTGTTCAGGGCGATCATGGCATGGGCGTTCCGGACCATCCAGCGCCAGATGCTGTGGTAATAGATCCGGTAGAGCAGGCGGCGGCCGGGGCGTTCCATTCCCGGCGTGTCGTAGAGAAATTGCCATGTGCCGTGGGCCGTGAGGAAAAAGCGGGCGCCGGTTTGCCGGGCCGCCTGGAATGCGGGGAATACATGCTCCCAGATGCCGTGGGCGTGGACGGCGTCAGGCCGCAGGGCCGCAATGGCATCGCGGAAGCGTTTCCGGTTGCCGGGCCGCACGGAATGCACGACGTAGCCGGAGCGGTGTTCCGCAGCCGGGGCGTCGCCGGAGATGTTTCCGGCCAGATCATACGTCACCACATGGACCTCGCGTCCCTCCCCGGCCATGCGGCGGGCCAGCTGGTCCACATGAACGGTCACGCCGGTGATGCGGGGATACCAGACCTTGCAGACATGGACGATCCGCCGGACCCGGCTCATGGACGGTCTCCGGCGGCGCAACACTCGTCTGCATGGAGGCGCAGGCCGGTCAGAATAAAGGCGGCCGCAGCGTAGGCCGTGATCATGGGCCGGTTCCGGAAATAAATGATGGCGCCTTCCTCCCCCTCGTCCAGCAGCATGCCCGGCAGGGAGGCGTCCTGATTTTTGTCTTGATTTCTGTCCTGGTTCCGGCACAGGGCGTCCCATGCCAGGCGGACGGCTTCCATGAGCTGGTTCCCGTCTCCGCCGCCCACCTGATATGCTTCGCGGGCTTCCAGCAGTGCCCAGGAAATGACCGCCGTGCTTTTCAGGCATAACGGCGAGGTTTCGTGGCGCAGATCATGCCGCCAGAGGCCGGAGCCGTTCTGGCGCTCCAGGAGATACGAGAGAATGCGGGTGATCCACCAGACGATTTCGTCATCTTTGGTGAGATGCCAGGCTCCGTTCAGGCCCAGCAGGCCCCAGGCCTGCCCTCTGGCGAATATTTTGGCGGGAATCCGGTCCGGATTTTTTTCCCATTCCGGAAAGAGCGGGCGGCCCGCCGGCGCGGTGCCGGGTTCGTCGGGAAGAAAACGGGCCCGGCCCAGATAATCTTCGGGCTGGATCATTTTCACAATGGACCGGGAATACGCATGGATTCGCGGCATGTTCACGGTCCATCCGCGCCGGGCCAGCAGATGAGAAAACCGGGGATAGATGGCGGAATCATTGATCTGGCCGTGATAGCGCCATTTTCCGTCCGCCGTATGGAAATATCCGGCCAGAAGCCCGTCTGCGGTCGTTCCCCGGCTCATCATGATTTCGTCGCCGCGCACCGCCGCGTTCATGAAATCATCGGCATCCGGGCCGTCGGCGATATCCGCCGTCGCCAGCAGGCCCGCGCCGATAAAGGCCCCGTTAAACGGAACCACCCATTCGGACAGCGAGGGGGCGGAATTCGGTGTCATGTGCAGATCGGCCGCTTCCGGAAATCCGCCGGTGCAGTCGGGATGACCGGACTGCACGGCCACGAAACGCCGTCCGGCCCGGACAGCGCTTTCCCGGACAAAATCGTCTCCGTATCCGGCGGCGCACAGGGAAGCCAGGGCCTCCAGACAGATCCCCGAATCCCAGCGCCAGCGGCTCATGCGGAAGGTTTTGTCCACAGGATCATAAAAACTGTAAAGATCGCCGGTTCCCGGTCCTTCCGGCACGAGAAAGGAAGAGAGAGCCCGGCCGGCGGACCGGATACGGGAGGGGATATCCGAAAGGCCGTTTTCATTCCCGGGATTCTTCAGAACCGGCAATGCCAGCGGCGGGCCGTCCGCTTCCAGCCAGGCGGATGCCGGCCATCCCGTGAGGCAGAATTCATTTTCCCACGGAACCAGGTATTCCGGCGGGATATCAAAGATATCCAGGTTTTTTTTCAGGGCATGCCCATTGACAAAGGCCCGGTTCACGACGCCTTCCACCCGCAGACGGACATTGGCGGCGGCGGATGGCAAAACGGGCAGGGGCAGGAAGACCCGCTCGGTCCGGGGAATCATGCGCCGCATACCGGCATACGCGGATTTCCAGATGGTGGATTTATAGAATTTTATGGTCATCGCGCGTCCCTGATTCTCTTCCACGCCATGGCAATGCCTTCCAGAATACGGCGGGCATTGGCCTCCCAGGTATAGTCCCGGGCCACCCGGGCCCGGGCGCGTCCGCCCATTTCCCGCCGCCGGACGGGATCATCCGCCAGGGCGATAACGGCCTCCGCCCATTCCCCGGTTTTGCCCGGGGGCAAAAGGCAGCCGGCACCATCGGCCAGCAGGGTCCGGCTTTGTCCGGCGTCCGTGGCCAGAGTGGGAAGGCCCATGGCCATGTATTCGAAAATTTTCAATGGTGAAAAATACGCAGCTCCGCCAGCCGGGTAGGGGGCCAGGGCCATGTCCAGAAGCGACAGATGGGCCGGCACCCGGTCTTTCGGGATGCGCCCGGTCAGGCGGACGGCATGGGCGGCGCCGGACTTTTCCACGGTCCGGCGGGCCTGGTCCATGAGCGGCCCGTCCCCCATGATCATAAATTGCAGATCCGGTCGCCTGGCGCACGCCGCAACAGCGATGTCCAGGCTCTGTTCCAGTCCGCGATTCGGGCCGAATCCGCCGATCCACCCGATGAGCGGTCCCGTTTTCAGGCCATAGCGCGTACGCAGTTCCTCTCCGCTGCCGGTCCTGTCCGGTTCATCCTCTGAGGGGGGACGAAACCGGTCGATATCCACGCCGTTGGGGTTCACCAGGATATCATGATCCCGGATTTCGCCGCGCAGGGCTTCGGATACGGTCAGCACGAAAGGGGCGGAGGCCAGAAAGCGCCGTTCGGCCGTCCGCGCCCGTTCGGAGCGTCCCGCCTCCCCGGCCAGAAGCGCGTTGACCTCCAGCACATGAGGAATCCGGTTTTTACGGCACCAGTTCGTGACGGCATGATGACCCAGAGCATAGCGTTCGATCACGCCATCCGGCTGCCAGGAGCGGATCAAAGCCTTTGCGGCCCGGAAAAAACGGTCCCCGTAGACGGATCTTTCTTCCGCGAGATGCAGGTGATGGCGAAACGGCCCGTGGAAAAATGCGGAGACGGAGCGGCGGGGGCGAGAAGCTATGGCGCCGGAACGGTTCTCTTCGCGGCTGCGGTCCGGATCTGGCGGATTTATCGGGGAAGCGGATTGTGCGCCTGACGAACGGAAAAAATTTCGCGCCGCATCCGCAGACCGGATGATCCGGGAGAACCAGAGATGGCGGGGCACCCGCGCATCCGGACCGGCGCAGGCGGGGCCGCCGTACCGGAAATCCGGACCCAGCAGCCGGACACCATGCCCAAGGCCCCGCAAGGCCCGGATGGTTTCCTGGATATGCGATCCGGCGCCGCAGTCTTCGTCGGCGTTGATGCCGGGATCCGGTGAGAGGTAGAGAATTTTCATGCCGTGTCCGCCGGAAACAGGTGAAAAAAGGAAATCGTCACGATGCCGCCGGCATTTCCGGCTGACCAAAAATGCCGGCGGAATTCATGATCCGTCAGGGAGAAACCGATATTCTGGAAAAATCCGCGATGGCATCAAACAGGGCCGCGATGCGCCCCAGAAGGGCCAGGCGGTTGGATTTCAGGACCGGATCTTCGGCCATGACCATCACGCCGTCGAAAAAAGCATCCACCGGTGTACGCAGGGTGGCGATTTGCCGTAAGGCAGATTCGAATTCGCCTGTGGCCAGAAGCGCGTCCACCGTCCCGGAAACCTCTTTTACCGCGTTCCACAAAACGGTTTCACTTTCGTCCTCAAACCGGGATTCGTCCACCTCGCCGGCCGTATCGGCCTCGTTTTTCCGGATGATATTGACCACGCGCCTGAACGCGATGGCCAAAGGATTGAAATCCGCGTCGGATTTCAGGCTTTCCAGGGCCCGGGCCCGCTTCCAGAGATGGGGCACATGGTCAATGGAAATATCCGCAACCGCCGCGATCACATCCCGGGAGATCCCCTCTTCCGCCAGGATGGCCGATACCCGGTTTTTCAGGAATTCGAGGATGGCATCCGCCGTTTCGTCCAGCGGTTTTTCCGCCAGTTCACGGAAGCCCGACAGGCTTTCCGTGATCAGGTCTGCAAGAGAGAAGGTCAGGCCATGGCGGTGCATGATCTGGAGGATGCCGATCCCCTGACGCCGCAGGGCATAGGGATCGGCCCCGCCCGTGGGAATCATGCCCAGGGAAAAACAGCCGCAGAGGGTGTCCATTTTATCGGCAATGGCCAGAATCGCACCGGTTCCTGTTTCGGGAAGGGGACCGCCGGACCAGGCGGGCCGGTAATGCTCCTCAATGGCGGCGGCCACGTTACCGGGTTCCCCGGCAAGCCCGGCATAGATCCGGCCCATGACGCCCTGGAGTCTGGTGAATTCAATGACCACCTGGCTCACCAGATCCGCCTTGGACAGGTGCGCGGCCCGTACTGTATCGGCTTTCAGGGCCGCGTCGAAACCGGCCATATCGGCAATGCGGCCGGCAAGGGCTTCCACCCGCACGACCTTATCATATACAGAGCCCAGCCTGGCCTGAAACAATACTTTTTTCAGCTTTTCCACCCAGGCTTCCATATCGGCCTGGCGGTCGCCCCGGAAAAAAAACCGGGCGTCCGAGAGACGGGCGCGCAATACCCGTTCATGGCCCGTGGCCACCAGGTTCATGTCCCGGGCCGGGGTATTGTTCACCACCACGAAGCAGGGCATGAGGCGGCCGCGGGCGTCCACCACGGAAAAATATTTCTGGTGCTCCCGCATGGCCGTGATGAGGACTTCATCGGGCACTTCCAGAAATCCCGGATCAAAACGGCCCGTGGCCACGGCCGGGAATTCCACCAGATTGGCCACTGTGTCCAGCAGTTCCGGGTCCGGGCGCACCGTCCCGCCGGCGTCCCGGGCGGCCCTGGCAACGGCTTCCTCAATAATGGCGCGGCGGATGTCAAAATCTGCGATGACATGAGCGGACTTCAGTATCTCCTCGTATTGCGCGGGATTGGAAACGATCATGGCATCCGGCGCCATGAAACGATGTCCGCAGGTAAAATTGCCGGAAGTCACGCCCCCGTACTGAAAGGGGATGACGGTCTCGCCCAGGACCGCCAGTATCCACTGAATGGGCCGGGCATAGGCGGCCGTCTCATTTCCCCAGCGCATGGTTTTGGGAAAGGGAACCGAGGCAATGATGTCCGGCATGGCCTCGCCCAGGATTTCCGATGTGGGCCGGGCCGGATCTTCCCGCACGGCGGAAAGGTATTTTCCCCTGGGAGTTTCCCTGACCACAAGGTCTTCCACGGCCACGCCGGCCTTTTCCGCGAATTTTTTGCCGGCCATGGTCGGCGCACCGCTCCCGTCAAAGCCCACGGAAGCGGGGGGCCCCACGAGTTCGGCGGCGGAGGCGGTCTGGAATTCCGCCACGCCGGAAATCAGGAGCGCCATGCGGCGGGGAGTGGCAAAGCGCCGGATATCACCGAAAGTGATCCGGGACTTTTCCAGGTGGTCTGCGATGTCCCGGGCAAAGGCATCCAGGGCGGGAAGGATATATCCCGCCGGTATTTCTTCGGAACCGATTTCAATCAAAAGGGGTTTCATATGCATATTTTCCGGAAAAAGATGGGGAATTCAGGGTTCAGGGGCCGGGGGTGGTGAAAAAAACGGGCTGGCAACGCGAAAACCGCTCCCCCGTCAGGCCGGAAGCAGGGGATATCCCATTTCCCTGCGCTGTTCCAGATACGCGGCGGCGCAGGCCCGGGCCAGGTTCCGGATGCGGGCGATATACCCGGTTCTTTCGGTAACGGAAATGGCGCCCCTGGCATCCAGCAGATTGAAGGTATGGGAGCATTTCAGGCACTGCTCATAAGCGGGCTGGACCAGCCCCCTGTCGATGCAGGCACCGGCCTCGGTTTCACAGGCGGCAAAATGATGGAGCAGCATATCCACGTCCGCCACTTCGAAATTATAGGTGGAGCCATCTACCTCCTGCTGGTGGTGGACATCACCGTAGGTGATCCCGTCGTTCCATTTCAGGTCATATACATTGTCCACGCCCTGGAGATACATGGCGATGCGTTCAAGGCCATAAGTGATCTCGGCGGAAATGGGGGCCAGTTCCACGGATCCGCAGAGCTGAAAATAGGTGAACTGGGTGATTTCCATGCCGTCCAGCCAGACCTCCCAGCCCAGGCCCGCAGCGCCCAGGGTGGGGGATTCCCAATCGTCTTCCACAAAGCGCACATCATGATCCAGCATATCAATGCCCAGGGCCTTTATGCTGTCCAGATAGAGTTCCTGCACGTTTTTGGGGGAGGGCTTGAGGATGACCTGATACTGATAATAATGCTGGAGCCGGTTGGGATTCTCCCCGTACCGGCCGTCGGTGGGGCGGCGGCTGGGCTGTACATAGGCCGCGTTCCAGGGTTCGGGCCCCAGGGACCGCAATAATGTTGTCGGATGAAAGGTGCCGGCCCCGACCTCCAGGTCAAAGGGCTGGGCCAGAATGCAGCCGTTCCCGGACCAGAAATTCTGGAGATTCAGAATGATGGTTTGAAAATTCATGAAATGGTTCCTTATAAAATGGGCGGAATCAAGCCGTCCGAATCAATTTTCGGCGCCAGCGGATATCCGCCTTTCCGGGAGAGCAGATCCTGCCAGATTTCCCGCAGCCGCGCAATATTTTCGGTTTCGCCGAGGGCCCAGAGACATCCCCCGCCGCCGGCGCCGGTGAACCGGGCCCCGCAGTTTTCTTCTTCCGCCAGCCGGACCAGCTCAATCCCGGTGTCTGTCAGTACATCCGGCGTCATTTCCCGGCGGATGCGGGTTTCCCGGATCATCCGTTTTCCGGCCCCGGCAAAATTCCCGTTTTCCAGGGCATGGGCGAAATCGCGGGTCAGGCCGATGATCTCTCTCCAGCGATCCCGGTCTTTTCCGGAAAGAAACCGGCGGACCCAGCGTCCGTTGATATCAGCAGATTCATGAGGCCGTCCGCAATAGGCCAGGAGCAGATGCCCGGACAGCCGGGAAAGGGCCGGGGAGGATCTGACCAGTTCCCGTTTTTCGAACACGCCTTCCTTGACCCGGCCGTGCCATTCCCAGAGATTCACACCCCCGTAAGCGGCGGCCAGCTGGTCCTGCAGTCCGCAGGGAACCCCGGCGATGGATTCTTCCAGGGCATGGGCAATGATGGCCGTTTCCCTGCGGTACAGACGGCGGGACTGGCCCAGATGAGCCATGGCTGCGGAAAAGGCGGCCATAAGGGCTGTGGCCGCCACGGAGCTTCCCCCCAGTCCGCTGCGCACCGGAGATTCGGAGTGGATCTCAATGGCCACGCCGTCAGCCTGGAAATAGGCTGCGACAGCGCAGATCAGTCCCAGGGGATGCGAAAAGGGGAGGGCGGCGGATGAAAACTCCGCCGGTTCAAATCCCCTGGAGCGGATGGCGATCTTTCCTGGTTCATGGGGCAGGAGCCGCACCCTGGTGCGCAGGTCCAGGGCCAGGTTGACGGTGCAGGGGGAGAGATGGCGCAGGGGATAATAAAAGGTGGAAATATCCAGGGTGCCGCCCATATCCACCCGGCAGGGGGCCGAGGCGGTGATATCGGTTCCCTCCAGAAGATCCCGCAGGCTGTCTTTCATCCGCTCTCCCGATCCTTGTCCGATTTCCTGTGCCTTCCCAAACGGGTCGTGGCGGAAAAAAATGAGCCGCCATCCCGTCAAACAGCGGTTTGTCCAGAGCGGTCCGGATTACTGCCCGTCCACGGCGGACCGGACTTGCGATACCAGTTCCCGGACCCCTTCACGGATTTTCTGAAGATCCTCTTCAGCGGGCCTTCCCTTAAACTCCACCGGGTCAATAAATTCCCATTTCATTTTCATGCGCCCCATGATTTCATCCAGCTCTTTCTGGGCCCCGCCGGACCAGCCATAGGAACCGATGCGGAAGGCTTTCCGGTTCAGAATTTTTTTCCGGCCCATTTCATCAAGAGCGGCGGCCATGGGCGGAAACATCTTGTATTCATACGTCGGCATGGCCAGTATGATTCCGGTGGAGGTCCACGCGGAAGTCAGTATATCGCCGATATTGTCCTCGGGTACCTGATGAACACGCACCTCCACATCCTGGGTCTTCAGCTCGTCTAAGATCACGTTCACCCCCCGTTCGGTCATGCCGTACATGGATCCCCATATCACGGTGATCTGATTCAGAGCGGGGCCCTGGGAATAGCTGGCCAGCCGGCTGTAGTCCTCAATGATTTTGGCCGGATTTTTCCGCCATACCACCCCATGGCCCGGCGCGATAATCCTGATCGGCAGCGATCCCAGCTTTGCAATGGCCTTCTTTACCGGCTGGCAGAACGCGCCCACAATATTGGAAAAATAGCGGACAGTTTCTTTTTCAAAAAAATCAATATCTTCAGGGCTGAGCATATCATCATAGGGCGTCTGGTCATACATCCCGAAGGAGCCGAAGGCGTCGCAGCAGAACAGGGTCTGGGACAACGCGTCATAGGTGACCATGGTCTCCGGCCAGTGAACATTGGGGATATACTCGAAGCTCAGCACCCGGCCGTTACCCAGATCCAGCTGATCCCCCGGTTTCACCACCCGGATATCCTGGTCGATATCAAAAAAAGCCTTCAGGAGGGGCACGGTCTTTTCACTGGTGATGATCTGAAAATTTGGCCGGACCTTCATGAAATTTTCCAGCCAGCCGGAATGATCGGGTTCCATATGGTTGATGATGACGTAATCAATGGACTCCAGAGAAACATCAATTTCCTTTAACTGGGAAAAAAGAGACTCGGGAGCACCGTCCCAGCCGCAGACGCCGTCGATGATCGCCGTTTTTTCTCCCTTCACGATAAAGGAATTTATGGAAACCCCGTTGGGAATGGGCCAGATCCCTTCAAACAGGATGTCCGTTATATTGACACTGAGCCGAAAAACACCTTCCGTAACCGTCGAAACATTCATTTTTTCACACCTCTCATCTTGTCTTGTCCGGGTTATCTTGTTCTGACCGTCATCACGTCATTGGGACGGAATCTGAATAAATTGACATCTGTAATGTAAAAAGTCAATTAAACTCAATCAGCGCATTCTGGTTTCATATTCGTGAAAGACCCCGCGGTTTACCAAAACGACGGCAGCAGGGATCTGGTTTCCCGGGGCATCAGAATTTTGAGGATGAGAACGGCGCCGGCCGGAATCATATCACACCAGGGCTGTTATTTCACTGGGGAATTATGATATCCTGCCGGGAAACGTCAGCGGATCTGGTTCCGCCGCCGGAGGCTGCAGATGACCACGGGAAAAACAGGGAGAACGGCCGGATGAAGCCAGACAGCGGAAAGCGGACTGCGGCAATCATTCCCGCCGGCGGTTCCGGAACCCGCATGGGCGCCGGGGCTCCGAAACAGTATCTGGAGCTGGAAGGCGTATCCATTCTCATGAGAACGGTGGGCCTCTGCCTTTCCTGTCCCGATGTGGACGATCTGGTCGTGTCGGTTCCGGCAGGGGACGTCAGGCGGTGCCGGATGGATCTGGAAGCCCTGCTTTCCGCCGGCGATCCGACAGATTCCATTGCCGGGAGGCCGGGGAGCGGTGAAAGAACCGGCGCCCCTCCCCGGATACGGGTCGCGGCCGGCGGCGAAACGCGGCAGGAATCGGTGTACAACGGCATTCGGGCGGCGATGCCGTGGGAACCCGATTATTTCGTCATCCATGACGGGGTGCGCCCTTTCGCGCCGCCGGAACTCTTTTCCGCCGTCATCCGGAAGGCGGCGGAAACCGGGGCCGCCATCGCCGCCGTCGCGGCGGTGGATACATTGAAGCGGGTTACAAAAGGGGGTCTCATCACCGCCACCGTTCCCCGCAGCGAGATCATGCAGGCCCGGACGCCCCAGGCCTTTGCCCGCGATCTTCTGCACCGGGCCCATGAAGCCGCCCTTGCCAGCGGATTCCAGGGAACGGACGACGCCTCCCTGGTGGAACGCCTGGGGCATCCGGTCCATGTGGTGGCGGGCGGCCGCCGCAATATTAAAATCACCACCCCGGAAGATCTGGAACTGGCCCGACTGATGATCCGATCCAGATGATCCGATCCAGATGATCCGATCCAGATGATCCGATCCAGATGATCCGGTCCAGATGATCCGGTCCGGATGGACGTCTGTCTGACCCCCTGCCATCGCGTGGCCGCGATACCGGATCAGGGCAGCGTCAGAATGACCTTCCCCGTATTTTCATTGGCCGCCACAACGCCGTGGGCTTCCTGCACCCTGGTGATGGGCAGGGTCCGGTCAATGACCGCCGTCATTTTTCCGGATACAAGCAGGGGCAGCCACCGGGATTCGAATTCGCGGGTCAGGCTCACCCGCTCTTTCAGGGGACGGGAGCGCAGGCGGGAGCCAATGATGTGCAGGCGCTTCATCAATATCCGGCCCATGTCCAGTTCGCCCTTGCGGCCGCCCAGGATACCGATATTGATCAGCCGTCCCCCGGTATTCAGGATGGAGATGTTCTGCCGCAGATAGGAACCGCCCACGGGATCCAGGATCATATCCACGGATTTCAGGAGACTGGCCTTGATGGAGCCGGCGAAATCCTCGGTTTTATAGCAGATGGCCAGGGAAGCGCCCAGCTCCAGGCACCGGTCCATTTTTTCCGGGCTGCCGGCGGTCACGGCCACGGCGGCGCCGCTTTCCCGGCTGAGCTGGATGGCCGAGGTGCCCACGCCGCTGGCGCCGGCATGGATGAGTACGGTTTCGCCCTTGCGCAGTCTTCCTTCCAGGAAAAGATTGGAATGGGCCGTCAGCCAGACCTCGGGCACCGCCGCCGCCTGCTCATAGCTCCAGTGTTCCGGAACGGGCATGAGCAGGTCCGCAGGTACGCAGACTTTTTCTGCGTATCCCCCTCCCTGCAGCAGTGCGAATACCCGGTCTCCTTCGCGCCATCCGGTAACCCCGGGGCCGATGGCGCTGATGACCCCGGCGGCTTCCAGCCCCAGGATATCGGATTCTCCCGGGGGCGGAGGATACATTCCGGCGGCCTGAGCCAGATCCGCCCGGTTAACGGAAGTGGCCTTTACCTGGATTATGACTTCTCCCATGCGGAGTTCCGGATCCGGTACGTCCGCCCATTTTAGCTGTGAACCGGAATCAGAGGGATATACCTGTATGGCTTTCATGAAAATTTTCCTTTCATGGCGGAGGCCGCCGGTTGAAACGAATTGTTTTCATGGCAGTTTTCGGGTAATGCGTAGACAATTGCAAGGCTTTTTCTTCTCAAATTCCGGCCGGATTCCGTATTGCCGGCGCCCGAGCCGGCGCCCGGGGTTCTTTTGATGCCCGTGCGCCAGAAAAAATGAAAAGACGGATCAATGAGCAATGACCGCGAACGAGCTGCATTCTGCCCTCAATGCCGTAAACTTATTCCTCGAAACGCCATTATCTGCCCATCCTGCGAAACGGATCTGATCCGTCCCGGCCGCTGCCGGGTTCCCGGATCGGGCGCGGCCGCCGGAAAGACCGGCGTTCCCTTTTCCCGTCCCGGGCCGGATTCTGTCCCTGGAAGTGTCAATGACAGGATCAACGCCAGCGGATATGGCGTCGGAACAGGCCCCGGACCCGGCGGGCCGGATATGGATTCCGCCGTTCGGTTTTTCACCTCCCTGCGGTTTTTTTCCATTCATGCCGTGATCCGGGCGGGCATCGGAATCAATATCCTGTTTTTTACCGTCTGTCTTTTATTGTATCCGCCGGATTTCAATCTGGCCAACCCCATGCGGGCCCTGTCGCCCGACGGGCGCGCCCTGCTGTTATTGGGGGCCTCGGGCAGATATCCGCTTCAATCCGGACAGTGGTGGACCCTTCTGTCCGCCGGATGGCTTCACGGTTCCCTTCTGCATATCGTATTCAATATGCTGGCCTTTCGCCATCTCGGCGCCATGATCAGTCAGCTGTTCGGCCTCAGCCGGATGATTATCATCTATACGCTGGCCGGCATTTCTGGATTTACCGCGTCCTGGATGGCGGGGGTGGAATTCACCATCGGCGCCTCTGCCTCGCTTTGCGGACTGTTGGGAGCCGCCCTGTATTTCGGCAAAAGCCGGGGCGGTCAGACAGGACAGGCGGTATTTCAGCATTCTGTCGGATGGGTGATCGGGCTGATCTTGATCGGTTTGATGCCGGGCATTGACAACTGGGGTCACGGAGGAGGGCTTTTGGGCGGTGTCCTGCTGGCCGCCCTGCTGGGCTATAGGGAACGGCGTCCCGTAACCGGAACGGACTGGATCTTCGCGGCCGGCTGCATTCTGGTCACCGGACTGGTCTTGTCCTGGGCCTTGTTTTCCGGGCTGGTGCAATATGCGGGCTGAAGCGGGGTCTTGATATAATGAACTGTGGTTTGACCGATCAGGATATCTGTATTCAGGATATCTGTATTGACGAAAGGAGAAGCCATGCGTTCCAGAACAGGGGGTGTTTCCGGCGGCGCTGGAATCGGCGGACCCGCTGAAAGGACCGCCGGAAACCGGGCTTGCCGGCTGCGGTGACGCGTGATAAGGAAGCTGTCCTGGCGTTTACGCCCGCAAGGAAAAAAATCGCGGCCGGTATACGGCTTCCGTGAACATGCTCCGGGAAATAGCGCATTTATTCAGAAAAGAGGGAGAAAAAATGGACACAACCCCAACGCCCCGGTTCACGCCGGATGCCAGACCCACCCTCATCGGTTCCATGCCGCTGTCGGATCACGACGCGGCGGTTGATCTGGTGCTGTCGTATATCCCGGAAATTCCGGCATGGCCTCAGCTGCCGGTATATCTTCGGGAAGGCATGGTCGCCCAATACGCCCCCGGCATGCCCGGACTCCGCCGCGAGGGCGATTCTCTCCTGGCCGATGCCGGATCGGAATCCCATGCGGAAGAGCTGGTGGCTTTTTATGAGGAATACCTGATGATCACGGAAGGCGGCGCCGGGATGGACGACTCCCGCTTTGCACTTGATCCATCGGATGCCGCCGGGTTTTTTGCCCTGGAAAAACGGCTGTCCTCCCTGCCGGATCTCGTCGCCGTGAAAGGGCAGGTGACCGGCCCCTTTACCTTTGCTACCGGACTGAAAGACGCTGGGGGGCGGGCCGTGTATTATGATGAACAGGCGCGTGACGCCGCCGTCAAACTCATCGCCATGAAGGCCAGGTGGCAGGTCCGCCGCCTCAAGGCCGCCGGCGTTCCCGTGCTGATCTTTATTGATGAGCCGGCCCTGTCCGCGTTCGGGTCTTCGGAATTCATCAGCGTATCCCGCGAGGATGCCGCCGTCTGCCTGACCGAGGTCATTACGGCGGTGCGCGAAGAAGGCGGGCTGGCAGGCATTCATGTGTGTGCCAATACGGAGTGGGATCTGGTCATGGATGCCGGGGTGGATATCGTCAATCTCGACGCGTTTACCTATTTCGACCGGCTGCTCCTGTATGACGCATCCCTGCGGCGGTTTCTGGACCGGGGGGGCGTCATGGCCCTGGGGCTGGTTCCCACCCTGAGCGCGGAAGATGTTGCCGGCGCAACGGTTTCCGGCCTTCTGGAGATGTGGAAGGATCAGCAGTCCCGATTGGCGGATATGGGATTTGATCCGGAGCAGGTGCGGCGGCAGACCCTGATCACCCCGTCTTGCGGCATGGGGGCGCGCAGTGAAGACGAGGCCCTCCGGATACTGGAATTGACGCGGGGACTTTCTGACGCTATCCGGGCCGGGGAATAGCGCGGGTCCGGCTTGATCCGGTCTTATTTCATCCCTTCGGCTTTTTCCGGCGGAGCCGGCAGCCGGTAGAGGCGGCGGGAATTGGCGTAAATAACCGGCGCCAGATCTTTTGCGTCCATGCCGCGCACTTCCGCCAGCCGATGCAGGGTATGCCGGACAAACGCGGGTTCATTGCGCCGGAACTTGTTCCGGGCCGGGGCCGGGGTGAGATAGGGCGCGTCGGTTTCCACCACCATGCGGTCCAGGGGCGCGTCTGCGGCCAGTTCCCTCAGTCCGGCGCCCCGGCCCCTGATGGTCAGGATGCCGGTGATGCCGATCATGAGCCCCAGATCCAGATACGCCGTCATTTCCTCCCGGCTGCCGCTGAAGCAGTGGACCACGCCGCCGGCTGGCGGCGGTCCCAGGACGCGCAGCATGTCCAGAAACCGGCCTCCGCTGTCTCGTTCGTGGAAGATGACGGGAAGCCCGGCATCTCCGGCGGCTTCCAGCTGGGCCGCGAACCATTTTTCCTGGACCGGGCGGGGGGAGCGCATGCGGTTGAAATCCAGTCCGATTTCGCCCCATGCCCGGACTTTGGGGTGCCGGCTCAATTCCGCAAGCTCCCGGAGAGCGTCTTTGGAGCAGGAGGCGGCGTCATGGGGATGAATGCCCACCGCAGCATGAAATTCCGGGCGGGTTTCCGCCAGCGCCAGGGTCTTGCGGCTGTCGTCCAGGCAGATGCCCACGAGCATGATATCCCGGACACCGGCCGCTGCGGCCCGGTCCACAAGCGCATTCATATCAGTGGAAAAAACGGTATCGCTCAAATGGCAGTGGGTATCGAAAATATGCATCACTGTCTTAATCTGTTTTTTTGATTTATTGCAGGATACAGCGGTATTGCGGGGAGAATTCCGCAATCGCGGTATTCGAAAATTTTGTATTCCCGCAGCCGGCGCGAAAAAAAATGCACCGGCCGCGCCCGGAACCGGAGGGAAGCTCCGGTCATATTATGAATGGACCCCCTGCTGTCAAGCAAAACAGGGTCCGCAGGAAAGGAAAATCCATGTTTGTTATCACCAGGCGGGAAGAAATGGCCGGGGGAACCGTGATCCTGAACGAAATCCTGGCCCCGAAAATCGCCCGCAGGGCAAAGGCCGGTCAGTTCGTCATCCTGAAAGCGGACGAAAACGGAGAGCGGGTGCCCCTGACCATGGCGGATACGGATACCGAAGCCGGCACCATCACCATCATCTATATGGTCGTGGGCAAATCCACGGCCCGGTTCCGGGATCTCAAGGTCGGTGACGGATATCAGGATGTCATCGGCCCCCTGGGAAAACCCACCCATATCGAAAACAAGGGCCGGGTGGTCTGCGTGGGCGGCGGCACCGGCGTGGCGGTGCTGCATCCGATTACCCGGGCCATGAAAATGGCGGGCAATGAGGTGGATGCCATTATCGGGGCCCGGACCAGGGATCTTCTTATCCTGGAAGACCGCATGAAAGCCGCCAGCCACCGGCTTCATATCTGTACGGATGACGGTTCACACGGCCATCATGGCTTTGTCACGGACGTATTGCGCGGGCTTCTGGAAGCGGGCGGCATCCAGGAGGTGGTGGCCGTGGGGCCGGTGCCCATGATGAAATTTGTCTCCCTGCTCACCAGGGAATTCAATGTTCCTACCCAGGTCAGTCTGAATCCCATCATGGTGGATGGTACGGGCATGTGCGGCGGATGCCGGGTCACGGTCGGCGGCGAGACCCGGTTCGGCTGCGTGGACGGGCCGGAATTCGACGGCCACCAGGTGGATTTTGATGAACTCATGGCCCGGCTGCAAGCCTATCGTGAGGAAGAAGAGCAGTGTCATAACGAATACTGCATGATGGAGGAATAAGCCCCAGGGCTCTGACAACGCCGGAAAATGGCGTAAGCCGGATCAGCACGACGGAGCGCAGCAAAAGGAGGGGAGCGGAAATGACGAAAAAGGAAGCGGCGGCCCGGCATCCCATGCCGGAGCAGACCCCGGAAGTCCGCCGGAGAAATTTTGAGGAGGTGCCTCTGGGCTATTCTCCGGAAACAGCCGTGGCCGAAGCCAGACGATGCCTGCAATGCAAAAAACCCGCCTGCGTGACAGGATGTCCCGTGAGCGTCGATATTCCCGGGTTCATCAAGTGGATCGCCGAGGGGGAATTTAAAAAATCCATCCGGCATCTGTGGACCCGGAACAGCCTGCCGGCGATCTGCGGCCGGGTCTGTCCCCAGGAAATCCAGTGCGAGGGCCGCTGTATTCTGGGCAAAAAGGGGACGCCCGTGGCCATCGGCAACCTGGAGCGGTTTGCCGCCGATTATGAACGCGTCAACGGCAGCGGCGAGCTGCCGCCCAGGCAGGAGCCCACCGGCAGGAAAGTGGCGGTGGTGGGCTCGGGCCCTTCCGGATTGACCGTGGCCGGAGACCTCATTGTCAAAGGCCACGATGTTACTGTGTTCGAAGCCTTTCACAAGCCTGGCGGGGTGCTGGTTTATGGTATTCCCGAATTTCGCCTGCCCAAGGATATCGTGGCCCAGGAAATCAATTTTCTGGAGCGCCTGGGCGTGGAGATGGCGGTCAATGCTGTGGTGGGCCGCACAGTGACGGTGGATGAACTGTTTGCGGAAGAGGGCTTTGACGCGGTGTATATCGGCGTTGGCGCGGGCCTGCCCCGGTTTATGAAGATTCCGGGCGAGAATCTGATCGGCATTCTGTCGGCCAATGAATACCTGACCCGCGCCAATCTCATGAAGGCATATCAATGGCCCCGGGTGGATACCCCCATCCCCCGGGGGAAAAATGTGGCCGTGCTCGGCGCCGGCAATGTGGCCATGGACGCGGCCCGCACCGCCATGCGTCTGGGCGCGGACAATGTGCGGATCGTGTACCGCCGCAGCCGGGAGGAAATGCCGGCCCGGTCCGCCGAAATCCATCACGCCGAGGAGGAGGGGATTGAGCTGATGCTGCTCACCAATCCCACCCGCTTTCTCGGAAACGAGAAGGGACGCCTGACGGGAATGGAATGCCTGCGCATGGAACTGGGCCAGCCGGATGATTCCGGTCGTCGCCGTCCCGTTCCCGTCAAGGACTCGGAGTTCATGGTGGCGGCGGATCTGGTCATCATTGCCGTGGGCAGCGGCGCCAATCCGCTGCTTACCCGGTCCACGGAAGATATTGCCCTGAACCGCCGGGGCTATATTGATGCGGACCCGGAAACCGGTAAAACGACCAAAAAAGCTGTCTGGGCGGGCGGCGATATCGTCACCGGCGCGGCCACGGTTATCCTGGCCATGGGCGCCGGCCGCAGGGCGGCCACTTCCATTGACCAGTATCTGCGGCGGGGGTGGTAATTTCAGCGTCCCTGCGGATTGAAGCGTATACTGATGTCAGCACATTTGACGCCAGCTTTCGCAAGTGGTATAAGAATGAGGTTTTAACCATTTTTTATTTTTGAATGCAATCTGATGATAAGCAGGGAGCGGAAATATGAGTAACCGATATGGCACCACAGCAGATATGATCATCAAGGAAGTTGATCACGAGGGCATCACCAAACTCATTGCCATTGACAGCAATGGCCTGTATCTGACCACCCGCGAACGGGTAGACCGGAATGTCTCCGATGTCAACCGGTACGGTGTCTCCAGGGAAGTCACCTATGAATTTCTGCGGGGGATGGGGCTGGATCCCATTGAGATGTTTAATGAAAATAAACATCTGATCAAAACGGAAACCAAAACTGCGGGGAAAGCCCTCAACCCCATCAAGGCGTCCAAGCGGAAACTGTAAGTTTTCCGTATCATGGAAGGCTGTCTGCAAGGCCCGGTTGCGGGCGACGCTCCGGGTCTTCCCTGCGAAGACCTGGGGATCGCCTGCCGGGGCCGCCGGATATCCGTTTCGGTTAAACTGAATTTTTATCCTTCCCCTGATTCTGGACAAACTGATGAATTCCGTAAATATTGATATCATCCATATCATCGCCCAGGCCAGCTATATGGTGAAATTCGTGATGCTGGTTCTTCTGCTGTTTTCCATAGCCTCCTGGGCCATTATTCTTGTCAAATGGCAGTATATCCGCCGGGCGTTCCGGGAATCCCGGTTCTTCCTGGAAATTTTCTGGGAAAGCCGGGATCTTTCCGTGGCCAATAAGGAAGCGGGAGAGCTGGAAGGCAGCCCCATCGCCCGTGTATTCATCCTCGGATATGACGAGCTGAAAAAAATCCGCCAGACCGCCATGGAAAATAACGGCGTTGGGCAAAGCCCCATGAGCGAAAGATTTTCCGGAACGGACAATATCAAGCGGGCCCTGCGCCGGGCCATCGGCCAGGAGATCACCCGCATGACCCAGACAATTCCTTTTCTGGCCACGGCTGGCAATACCACGCCGTTTATCGGACTCTTCGGCACGGTCTGGGGCATTATGGAATCGTTTCATTCCATCGGCATGGCCAAATCTGCCAGTCTGGCCGTGGTGGCGCCGGGCATTTCCGAGGCACTGGTGGCCACGGCGGCCGGCCTGGCGGTGGCCATCCCGGCGGTCATCGCCTTTAATTATTTCACCCAGCGCATCCGTGTGATGGAAAACGAACTCCAGAATTTTTCTGCTGATTTTTTGAATATCATCGAAACAGATATCATGCGGGGGCAGTAAGGGTCTCGTATAATTCCATTATGAGTCAAGCTATTATCATTTTCAGATCTTTAACCAATACGTTCATTTTTTCAGTCTGCGCACTCAATTCTTCGGAAGTAGCAGCTGATTCTTCTGTATTGGCTGCAGTCCCCCGGGTGATCTGATTGACGGAGTTTATGTTTTTTTCAATTTGCCGGATGCCATTATCCTGTTCCCGATATGCCAATGCTATTTCTCCGATCAATTGATCAACCTCTTGGGAAATATCTGTTATTTCATTCAATGAATTTGCTACTTCCACCGAAATTTCAACTCCGTTATTTGCGTTATTAACGGAATCTTCGATCATTTTAGAAATGCTTTTAGCCGCTTCAGCAGATCGCATAGAGAGATTGCGCACTTCTTCGGCCACAACCGCAAAACCTTGCCCGGCTTCACCGGCGCGCGAAGCTTCAATAGCCGCATTTAATGCCAGTAAGTTTGTCTGAAAGGCAATTCCATCAATAAACTTGATAATTTTAGATGTTTCCTCAGAACTATGCTGTATCTCATTGATCGCATCAATCATTTTTTTCATATAACTGGAACCATTTTGTGCAGCTTGATTCGCCCTGGATGTCAGAGAATTCGCTTTTTGAGCACTTTCGGTGCTCTGTCGTATTTTAGAAGTCATTTCTCCAAGAGATGAAGAAATTTTTTCTAAATCAGCCGCCTGCTCTGAAGAACCTTGCGCCAAAATCTGCGATGAATATGCAATCTGTCGGGATGCGTCAGCCACCTGGCTTGAAATTGATAATAAATTTTCCACCGCAGCAGTGATAGATTTTGTGATAGTTTGTTTATTAAAAAAAGCAACGATTACCGAAATAATCAATAAAAATAGTGTAACAAAAATATAATTCAGCGTCCTTGTGGCAATAGCTTGATGCTCACGAACATTGATGGAAGTTCGCTCATCAATCATTTTAAAAAACTCAATAATGGGTGCAGCTATCGTCGCAATATTATCATGGTATGTACGATCAAACATTATTCGCTCTGCAAACTTGCGGGCAGGTTCCTCCCCCTTGTAGGCACTCCCGTCTAATTGCTTGCCTTCAACCGCTTTAAAAGCAGTTTCTTCAGTAGTCACAAGATCATCCGAGAGTCTGGTAGCTTCATCAAGCCTGGCAAATTCTTTATCTGTCAACCCATATCGTTTCATGAGTTCTGTTTGCTTGACAGTTTTCCCCGGCTCTATCTCAAAATTTTGCGGGCGAGGCTTCTCACCATTCCGCCAGGCCAGGATATCCCAATACTCTTTCTTGTATTTCTCATCACCAGTAACAACATATGTCCGGGCAAGGCGTGTTAAATCAGCAGAACTTTGACGAAGTTCGTCAGTAAGTACATAAGACCAGTATCTATCCTGATCAGCCTTCGCGAGCTCCCTGACACCGGTATTCATTTGAAAGGCCAAAACACCCAATATCAACAATAACAACACGGGGATTGCATATACCACTTTTTTTATGTTCATTACTTTCAGCCTTATGATTATGATTTAGTGACAGAAACTGATTTAGTGATAAATAACTTCAGAGCGGTTAAGATTATAAAACTCGAAAATTATATAATAATATTTAAATCGAAGAGAATCAGCCCTTGCTGCCGCTGAACCCCGGACGCTGGTATAACAACTTGGAATTTTGGGAAAACAGTAACCGTATGCATACCATCCTCCTTTCTTTTTAGCTTTATCTCATTACAATATCGGTATCAATCGAAGGTGTCAATAAAAAGCATCTCGCGGCAGGAACGTCCTAAGTATCTGTCCACATTTAACTTGAACACTTTGGTAGTATAGAGTAGTTCCACTCGCCATGAAATTCATCTTTTACGAGGAGAATTTCTTTAAGTTGAGCATCTGTTACTTTGATTCCTTTCGGATAGATGTTG
>PDWI01001933.1_pt1 | contig 31992 bp, 32 predicted proteins | sample 1430891 | NCBI WGS metagenome assembly PDWI01 (sample SAMN01162508, study PRJNA174530) | Oral metagenome, whole genome shotgun sequencing project. | biome: Marine environment; feature: Marine mammal; material: Swab sample of the gingival sulcus; isolation source: swab sample of gingival sulcus... | reverse complement strand
TATTTATGCCTTTGGCAAGTTTTATTACTTCCGAAAATTCTTTTGCAGATTTTTCAAAATCCTTATTCTGATAAGCCTCTAATGCTATTTTATATCCCTTACTTACCCTCGCCCAATCTTGTGCCTGTAACGTAAAAGTAATTATCAAACAAACACATAAAAATACTATTTTTTTCATATTAAAATCCTTTATTTAAAATTCAGTTTGCCCTAATGACGCACAATGCCGCCGGAGGGCTTAATTATGGCGTGAACCCCTCCAGCGGCATTGTTGTGCAAGTCCTTTCGGTTCTTGCACAACATCAATTAGCTTATTGCAACCGTTGCGCTTTGTGTGGGGAATTTTCGGTCTATTTTTTTGAGTAAGCCTTGCAAGACTTTTCCCGGACCTACTTCAATGTATTCTTTCATGCCGTCTTGAAGCATATTTTGCATGATTTGTGTCCATTTTACGGGAGCAGTCAGTTGGGCCACTAAGTTTTTTTTGATCTCAGTAATATCCGTAACCGGCGAGGCTGTTACATTTTGGTAAACGGGGCAAATGGGTTGGTTAAAGGGCGTGTTTTCGATTGCGGCGGCGAGTTCCTCGCGTGCCGATTGCATCAGCGGGGAATGAAAGGCGCCACCCACGTTTAATTTGATGACTCGCTTGGCACCCGCTTCTTTGAGTAAGTCCATGGCTTTATCGATTCCTTTTATGCTGCCGGAAATTACGAGTTGTCCGGTTGTATTGTAATTTGCGGGGACTACAATTTCTTCCGTTGTCGAACAGATTTCCTCAACTAATTGATCCTCTAATCCGATAACGGCTGCCATTGTGGAGGGTGCTTTTTCGCAGGCTTTTTGCATTGCGCCGGCGCGTTGGGACACCAATTTCAGTCCGGATTCAAAGGATAGAGTGCCGTTGGCAACCAAGGCTGAAAATTCGCCCAGGGAATGTCCGGCTACCATATCAGGTTGAAAATCCTTGCCCAACATCTTTGCCAGAATAACTGAGTGTAAAAAAATGGCGGGTTGTGTTACTCGGGTTTGTTTCAAATCCTCGTCAGTTCCGCTAAAAATTGTATCCGTAATATTAAAGCCCAGAATCTTGTTCGCTTCTTCAAACATTTCTTTGGCTTGTTCGAAATTGTCGTATAAATCTTTGCCCATTCCTACGAATTGAGCCCCTTGTCCGGGAAAAACGTATGCTTTCATATTATTTTGTTTATTTTATAAACTGCAAATATAGTTTTTTGAGCAAGAATAAAAAAAGAGCAAGGACAAAATCCCTGCTCTTAGTGAAGAGGTTTTATTATAAATGAAAAAGATTTATTATTTTGCAATACTGATGTTTTCGTTGTAGAACAACAGATCAACCGAAACCTCAACTTTGGGTGCAATATCTTGTGCACTGTGTTCCGGGATGATGACATCGAACATTTTTAATATGAGGGGAAAATTTGCTTTCACTTGCATGGTTTCTTTTGATGTTACATTGATTTTACCGGTGCAACGAAAGGGGTGTCTTTTTCCGTGAATTTCTATATTTCCCTTTAATTGAGCATTGTACATACCCATTTCGGAAAATTTAATATTATGCAGGTTCTCAATGCGACCGTTCAAAATAGCTTTAGGATATTTGTCGGTGTGTAAGTAGTCCGTTTGAAAGACGATCTGCATCATTTCTTCCTTGAACGTAAATTTATCCATCGGGATCTCGGCGTGTACTTCTCCCGAAGACAGGTCTATTGAGCAAGACAAGAATTCGTTGAGTCCCGAAATTTCCTTCAAGACTGCATTCGACTGAAAGGTTACAATTCCGCTTTTCGTGCTGATTTTTTGTGCAGTTGCTGCACTGACGCTTAGAAATATCAAAGCAATGTAAATGGGTATTTTTTTTATCATGGAATTAAATTTTGTGGTTTTATATTGGGGGCAAAGTTAGGTGTTTTTCTTAAACAAAGAAATAAAAACAAATAAAAAATAAAAAATGATTTATTGTGCTCATAGTCAGCGACTTATAGTCTTTAAAAAGAGCAGAGTATCTAATCGTCTGAAATATTAATCAAGTGTTTTCTGTAAACTTCAAAAAGTTTTGATTTTGAAACAAAACCGATGTATTTCCCGTCTTTTGTTACGGGAAGATTCCAAGCTCCGGTTTCATTGAAGGCTTGGACAACTGTGGACATGGTGTCTCCTCGTTTTACTATTGCAAGCGGAAGGGTACGCAGGTTTTCCACACGAATTTTATCATACATTTCTGTATCGAACATAATATCTCGAATATCGTCAAGTGTGATGATGCCCAACAGTTCGTCTTTTTCGTTGACTACGGGGAAAATATTTCGGCGAGATTTAGAAATTGTCTTTGTCAATTTTCGCAAACTCATCTCCGGAGGAACTTTGAGGAAGTCAGTTTCAATAACGCTGTCCAGATCCATAAAGTGCAGCACTGCTTTATCTTTGTGGTGAGTGAGCAGCTGTCCGGATTCCGAGAGCTCTTTGGTAAAAATGGAATCCCAGGAAAAGGATTTGACAGTCAAGAAGCTGATAATGGCAACAATCATCAGGGGTACAATAAGTTCATATCCCGAGGTGATTTCTGCAATCAGGAAGATTCCGGTAAGCGGTGCGTGAATTACGCCGGCGAGCATGGCAGCCATTCCGACCAATGCAAAGTTTCTTTCAGAGATATAAAATCCTATGTCTAAGAGGTTTACAATATGTGCAAATAGAAATCCGGTGATGGCTCCAAGAAAGAGAGACGGAGCAAAAATTCCTCCGATTCCACCTGCTCCTACGGTTGCTCCGGTAGCAGGAACTTTTAAAAAGATCAGCAACAGGAGGAACGGAATAATAACAAATTCATGATGTTTATACTTGTGTACAAGAGTATTGTCGAGTATGTGAGAAAGGTTGCCGGCAAGTAGTGTTTTTATTGTATTAAATCCTTCCCCGAAAAGAGGCGGAAAAAGAAAAATAAGCACACCCAGCGTTAATGCTCCGAGCAGTATGCGATTGCGATTTTTATCAATTTCTTTGAATTTCTTGATTATATAAAGGTATGTTTTGTTGAAATAAACGGCAACAAAGCCGGCGATTAGTCCCAGTAATACATAAAAAGGAATATCAACGATGGTAAAAGATTCTTCAATTTTGAAGTTGAAAAGGATTTCGTCCGGGAAGAATATTTTGGTAACAACGGCTCCGCTTACCGAGGCTAACAGAAGCGGGATGAGGGTAAATCCGGTCAAATCTATCAACAAAACTTCGACTGCAAATACAACACCTGCAATGGGAGTGTTGAATATGGCAGCCATCGCGCCGGCAGCTCCGCAAGCCAAGAGTATAGTGATGCTTTTGTAGTCCAAACGAAGGTATTTGCCGGTCGATGAGCCTATGGCAGATCCGGATGAAATAATAGGGGATTCCAAACCGATAGATCCTCCAAAACCGGCGGTAAGCAATCCTCCGATTAAGGAAGAAAAAATCTTGTATGGAGGGATCAAACTTTTTTTCGCGGAAATGGCATGGAGTATTGAGGGGATGTCATCTCTTTGATTTTTGTGTATAATGAAGCGGAAAAAAATCACTGTCAGCGTAATGCCGATTATGGGATAGAGCAACAAAGCGAGATTTTCGTAATCGAATATTTTATTGAAAATCAGTTTTCTACGCAGATAAAACACTCCGGATTTCAAGGATAAAGCACCCAGTCCGGCAAGAGTCCCTATAATAAAACTGAATATGAGCAAATAATATCTGTTGGTATATTTCCTCAGTTTGATCAGGGCATATCGCAATATGACTTGAGGTTTGTGCATCAGTCGAAGAGAAGGTAAGAAAGATCTAAAAACAATACAAATAAAACTCTTGCCATCGGTAATTGTATTCCTTTGATTTATAGATATTTATAATAGATTATAAAAGCAAAACAGATGCCTGATAAAATGATGATTTGAGAAAATTTGGACGCTAAACTCCATCCTTTTTTGGACTCAATACGAAGCAATCGGACACTTAAATATAAAGATGGCAAGACCAATGTTACTACGATATACACAAGGGCCAAAGTACCTCCTGCGGCAGAATTTGCGATGTAGAGAAAATAGGTAAGAAGAACCAAGCCGGCAGTCAAAGCACTGAGAACGGCGGTGAATATTTTTGTAAAAGATAAACCGGCAACCACCGGCAGCGAGCGACTGCCGTAAGCTCGGTCGCCCTCAAAATCTTCGGCATCTTTTATAACTTCGCGATTGAACGTGCTTAAAAATACAAATGCCGAAAATCCGCAGACCCAAAAGAAAATATCATTAAAGTTGTCTTTCAGGGAAAGTAATACTTCGCCATAAGTTTCATTGAGCGGAGGTATTTCATAAAGCACCGGCATCAGCGGAATGATTGCGGTCAATATGGCAACAATCAGGTTGCCGATGAGAAACATCCCTTTATAAGTTGAGGAATAAAACCACAACAATCCGGCAATCAAGATATAGATATAAAGTAATTTCCAAAGATGAATTTGCCAAGAAACATAAAAGCCTACAAGTACTCCTAATATGCTTAATATCAAGTGAATATTCATCACATGACGCCGATTAAAAAGTCTGCCGGAGATGACCTCTTCGGGTTTATTGATCAAATCGAAACGTGTGTCAAAATAATTGTTGATGGCATATCCGGAAGCTGCCAAAAGTATGGTTGAGAGTACCAAGAGGAAGAAGTGCAAGTCGCTGAATTGCGATACATATCCCTTTGCCTTCAACATGGGGAAGATGACTGCATAGCGCATTGTATATTGCGTAAATGCAATGATTATAAGGCTTTTAAAACGAATCAATCTCAAAAAAGTATTCATAATTTCCAGGATTTTTCAAAGCCCAAATGTATAAAATTATTATTTTTTCAGCCCATATTTTTTTCTCCTGAAATTAAATTGTCGGAATAAAAAAAGACATTATCTTTGCGCCCGCTTTGACTGTGTAGTTGTTTCAATATTTAAAACAAGAAGATGTTTCCAAAAGCACTGAGAATAGAGAAAAAATTAGATACTCCCGGGATTACTTTTGATAAAGATATGTTGCTCTTTGATATTAACGGGCGTTCATTTCCCGAACATTCCGGAGTTTTTTTTGCTCCTGTCTTGCAATGGTTGAAAGATTACAAAGCAACAAAGCCGACTAATGTTACCGAACTTCGACTAAGGTTTGAATATTTGAATACATCATCTTCAAAGTTATTGTTGGAGATTTTGCACATTTTTGCCGATATCGAAAAACAGAGTGGTACGCATTTGACTGTGAAGTGGTATTATCCCGGTAAGGATGAGTCGATTTTCGCAGCAGGTCAGGAATTTGAAGAAATTTCCGGTTTGCGATTTCGTTATGTAAGGAGCAAATAAAAGAGACTCCTCTTTGCTTTGAGGGAGGGGAGTTCGCTTGAATTGCTTTTGGGGGCTTAGAATTGATACGAAGCTCCGGCTGCAATATAAATCGGATACATCTTGAATGATATGGAGTCAAAATCTTTTTTGAATATATCACTCAATCCCCAAGTAAATTCACCCAAAACGTAGAAGTGGGAGTAAGCCAGCCACTGAGTGCTGAGTTGTGCGCCGAATCCCATTTTTCGTAAGTGCTCGGAGAAGTCGTAGCTTGCGTATTGTTTTCCCGTAAATTCTATTTTTTGTCCCACGGGAGTTTCTTCTCTCAGATATCCGTTAGAGACTTTGCCAAAAAACTTTCCGTTCATGTTGTAGGAAATATAGGTGCCGGTTTGCACGCGCCAACGGTCGCCGAATGCGTAATTAAATAAAATAGGTATCGTGAGGTAAGATATTTTGGAATTGGTAACACAAGTTCCTGTCCAATAGCCTTTTACTTCGTTTCCTTGTTCTACGATCTTTGTAAAGTAACTTTTAACAAAAGCGGCAGTTTCCATCCCCTTATTTTCAAAACGAACTCCGGTTGTAACGCCATATTTGTCTGTTACCCATTTTGTTACCTGAGCTTCAATCATTGCGTTGTAGTTTGGCGAATATTTTTCGATTTTTCGCACTTGTACGGGGAGTGGAAAAGGAGAAGTTCCACCTATGGTTACTCCGGCTCGCAGCTCGTAGGTAAACGTTCTTTGATTGCCTGGGATTTGTCCGAAAGCAGTGGTGCTGAACAAGAGAGCAAAAAAATAAAATATTATTTTACAAGCCTTCATCTTTTTTATTCGTTATTTATTCCACTTCCAATTCTACTTCATCTATCAGCAGGGTGCTTCCTACTGCGCCGTTGTAACGATTTCCTTCTTTGCTTGATGAAAAAACAACGGTCAAATTATAGCCCCCGAGGCGCAACCTTTCCGGGTCTATCGTTTTTCCGTTTTTTAGTGCGAAGGGGATTTCGAAAAAAGTCCAGTCTTCGGCTTCGTCTATTTTGTCCAAACGTGCGACAGATACGATGCTTGGATGGGTCAATACGTTTGTTCCGTCCAGATATTCATTGCCGGGATCAACTTCATAGAGTACGGCGTATATGTCGCAGGAGTCTTTGCGGTTAAGAGTTTTGCCTTCATCGGAGATGTATTGTCCGTCGTTATCAGTGTGTTGTTTAAAAACTTCACCGGATTTGTATTTGTAATATCCTTTCAGTTTTACGGGGACGCTGTTGAAGGGAATGCCGAAATGGGTTGATTTTAAGGGAGCGGATATATTTAAGTCAAATACGCCGAGAAACAGGCTTCCGGCGGCAATGGGAGAATTGCCTATGGCTCCGAGAGCTCCGGTCGAGAGGGTTACGAGTTTGACGGCTTGATTTTTATATCCTTTGGGTTCCGTGGTAGTGGGATATTCTTCAGGCGGTCTGCTTCCTGCTACACTTGCAAATCCGGAGTTACCGCTTGCCCAAACGATGCTTTCTTCGTTATTAGCATCTCTTTCATAAATGACATAATATTTTCGTTCTTTTTTTCTGTAATCAAAATGAAATTTGGTGAGGGAGCTTCCGGCAGTTTTGAATTTGACGACATAGGTCTTTTTCCATTTGCCGTCTTCGGAGGTAACCATGTAGTTTTGAGTGCGTGTGAAATCACGTACAGAGCCGCTTTTGGGTGTAATTTTAGCACCTTCCGTCAAGTCAAAAGTGGGCGCCATCTCTTTTAGATAGGCTTCTTCGTTTACGTAGCAAACAATTTCTTCATTGCTGATTATGGGTTCGCGTTGGAGGATGTTTCCGGGAACATAAATTTTTAGAATATCCGCTTCGCAGTTAGGTGCTTCGTCTTTAATACAGGACGTTTGCAAAAGTACAGCCCCGAGTAGCAGCAAGAAGCATGAAGTTTTGATTCTCATAAGTCAAGGTTGCAAAAATGCAAAGGTAGTAATAAAAAGGAAAAGAAAAAAACGGCGGTTTTGCACTCTTTGTGAAAATCCTTGAGTAAATTGCAAATTTAGGGACAGTTGGGGCCGTTTTTTATAAAGAAGTTGCCTTTTTCCTTATTTTATGACTCAAAATCTTGTTTTTTTGAACTCGATTTTTTTTATTCATTTTAGATTCCAAACAGAATTTTTGTTTCAGAATCTTAACTATAATTTTTAAAGTTGAGTATTATTAAAAAAATAAGCCGATGAAATTATTGACAACAGTAATTTCTTCGGCTTAATAAAATATCAAAAAATATCGGACTTTTTCTTTTATATCACCTTTTGTAAATCAGGAATTAAAAAAAACGGACAAATATTTTTTGTGGTTAATTTTGTGTTTTAATTTTCACGTCATTGATTTGCCAAGTACAGGTTTGGGTATTTGTACTTTTGTATTTGAAGGCGAGGTAGATGTTTTTTTTGCCTCCGTAGGCGGAAAGGTCTATATCGCCTGAGTCAAACCAGTCCCAGTTGTTGCCGGGAGGGTAGGTGGGGACGTTTAGTTTTGTCCAAGTTCCGTTTTTCGAAGGATCGCTACTTCCGTCATAATCATCTGATATATAGACTTCTGTGTCATTGTAGGAAGTTTTGTAGTTTAGAGCATGGCGAAAGGTTAGCGTTAGCCCGCTGTAATAGCTTAGGTTGATGGGAGGAGATATGAGCCAGTCTTCATTTTCAAATCTGCTGCCGGAAGAATAGCCGCTCATCAAGACACATTTGAATCCGGACTTGTATTCCCATTTTTGATTGCCTTTTACGCTGTATTCGGTAAATTTGCCAAAACCGTCTCGGAAAGATTCAAAAAAGATGGATCCGGTTCTTTTCTTGGTTAGGTTGACTTCGTTTATATCTCTGATTATCAATTGATTGTCGTCTTTAAATTTGGTGTAAACGGCGATGAGGTTACCGGTTTTCTCGGGTATGGTATCTCCGGCAAAATTTGCGTATCCGCTTGTTTTTACTTTTATATTTTGCCCATCTTGGTCTTCGAGGTCGATAATTTTGTCTAATTGGTATTCGGGAGTGGCGAAGGTGCTCCCCACGTAGTTGGCCGAAAATTGGACATTTTCGAGAATTACGAGGGTATTGGTAAACTCTTCTTTAAGGTCAGCTAGCGATACGTGGCGCGGGGGGATGGGTTTACCGCCTTCGGTTTTGAAAATATGTCGCGGTATTAAAGGTTCTTCTATTCGTCCTATTTCTCCTTCATAATCACTTCCGAGTTTTATTTGTCCGGCATATTGCCCTAAGAATAACTTTTTGCAAGAGATCAGCAGCAGGTCGCCTACATGGTATTTGTTGTGAAGATTGTAGGCATTAAGTCCGATTTCAATCCCTCCGGTACTGTCTTGTACAACAATGGTTTTGTAATAATTCCCGGATTTGTCGTTGGCTACAACTGTGGCGGCGAGAACGAGACTGTCTTCAATGCAAGTAAGTTTGCCTTTGTAAAGCATCTTTAATTCCTTGATACTTGTGTTGGCTTGCAAGCTTGGGGTGTAAGTCTTTTGTTCGGGAGCTTGATAGTCTTTTTTCTTACAAGATGTAATGAAAAGGAGCAATATTGCGGGGATAATAAAAATTGTGCGATAGGATTTCATAATATTTTTTTAAGATATGATGGATATTATAATTATTTGGAACATCTTTCTCCGTTGAGTTGTACGTCTTCGATGCTGATTATTTTTAGTTGATAGTCGCTTCTGTGTATTTGAAACAAAGCTGTGATTGTTCCTTTGCCTTTGGGCAATTCTTGGTCAGCAAATGTGGCATAACTTCCGGTGCGTACCGGGATGGTATTTCCCTCGCAATCTTCTAAAATTCGGTTGCAAGCTTTTCCGGGGTCTTCATCTGCCTTGGTATAATATTTTTTTGAAAGTTCACTTTCTTGGAATTGGACGTTTTCGAGTTTTATTAATCGGCAAGCATCTTTGTTGCTGAGTTCCGGAATGGTTCGCAACAGTGCTTCCACCGGTTGTTTTTCGGGTAAAATGTCCGGGATTTTTTCGTCGTCCATGAACTTTGCCGGTAATCTTCCCACTTTACTGCCAAAGCCCAATTGCATAGTTCCCTTATAATCATTTATATATAAACCTTTGCATCGAACGTAGATTGCTTGTCCGGGAGGGAATTTGTTGTACAATTTTTTGCTGTCCAATCGCAGGCATATACCGCCGCTTTCATCTTCAAAAAACAACTCTTTGTGAAAATTTTGAGATTCATCGCTTGAGGTAACAACTCCTTTTACGATGAAGTCGTCCTCAATTTTGAAGGCACTGCCTTTGTACATGGATTTCAAAGAGTCGATGCTTATGGTTTTGAGCTCTGTGATGTCCGGCTTGTATTCCGGAACTTTATCAAAATCCGTTTTGTTACAAGATACAAATAAAGAGCTGATAATCAGTGATATAAATATTATTTTCTTCATTTTTCTTTTTTTTTAAAATCTGTAATTGATATTGAAGTAATACTGTATGCCCGGGAAGTAATAGTATTTGGGCGGGAATTTTTCTAAGTTTTCTGTACTTGCATCAATGCGAGATTGTTCATATCCGCCGGTAATAATGTCTTTTTTGTTCAAGACATTAGATATATTCAGGCTCAAACTGATATAGTGTTTGTAATTGATGCGAAAAGATTTACCCACAAAAACGTCCATTGTGAATGAATTCGGGAGGTCTTTCTGTCGGGTAAGTTTTTGAAATTCTTCGGAATTATGATCTATGAATTTTACGGCGTCTTCAGTTCTGGTCAATGCGCTGAAAGCGAGGTATCTATTTGCTAAGTAATTGGCATTAACTCCAATCCACCAATATCCCGGAGCAAAATATTTGACCCCTCCGGAGAATGCTGTTTGCGGGGTGCCGCTTACTCGAAAGTTTTCAACATAGGCAGTTTCGTTTTCGTATTTTACTTCCGAATTATTGTCCACATACACGCTGAATGAAGGGCGTGAAGACCAGTAGTAATAACCCAAACTTCCCACTCCGTGGATCGTCAAACCGGGGAAAGGCAAGTATTCTACTCCGAATTCGACGCCTTGGTGTGTTTTGTTAATGTCCGAAAGAACGAAGTTTACAAAGTTGCGATAGCCGTCAAAATAGAAGTTATATATGTGGGTTTGATTTTTAAATTGAGTATAAAAAAGGTCAACAGTTGCTTTTATTTTAGAGGCTTGCAGTACATACCCGACTTGTCCGGAGAGTATGTTTTCGCTTTTTAGGTCTGTTACAACTTGATTACGTGTGCGCGGCGATATAAAAGAATTTCGAAAATCCGGAGCCTTGGTCATGTAAGTAGCTGCGGCATGCAAAAAGTGCATTCCGGAAAGTTTATATGTTCCTCCGACCTTAGCCCCGTAGTTGATGAAGGATTTTTTCTCGGAATCTCCCAAGGAACGATTCGGGAATTTCCCGTTTTGCATATTTCCCGTTCTCCAAAACTTTGTAAACGAGGCATTTACAGCAGCATAAGCTTCAAATCTTTCTCGTTGCAATTGGGATTGAACATGGAGGTTTGCTTGATGTATATTGGAGTAATAATCATTGCCGAATACATCTCCGGTTTTGGTTATAACGTGGTTCGGGTGCCGGATGTCGTTATCCGAGACTCCTTCGCCCGCAAGATCTCGTTCGGCATATTTATCAAAATCCAGTATAAAATCACCGCCCATCAAATCTTCTAAAGTTTTATAATGTCTTGCTTTCAAGTATCGATATTGTACTCCGGCATTCAGTAAAATTGTTTCGGATAAATTTGTTTTTAAAGTTGAGGACGCCCACAATTGATTGTTTTCGTTTCGTCTGTTTTCTACGATATATTGTGATTGTCTGCCTGATATGGTATTTCCTTTGATCCCGTTTGCATCTTTAATTTCTTCATAACTGGTGTAATTGGCTTGATACATAGCGTCCCAATCCAATTGTCGTTCACCGTCTTTGAACTCTTGCTTACGAATTTCTTTGGCAGTTTCGTCCTCGAAATAACTTGGAAGAAATCGGTAATAATCCGGTCGCGGATCTGCCGCATTAAACCAATTTAAAGAGGTCTTGTTATATTTTCCGTGAGAATAGGCAAGGTTGGTTTGCAGCTTGCTTGTATTGTTAATTTTCCAGTAGTGGGAGAGGATCGCAAACGGAGTATGCGAATCGGTCATTCGTGCATTGCGTTTTTTTCCGTTTTGCATGCCCCAGTTGGGGTTGTAGCGAGTATTTGTTAAGTCATACACCTCTTGTGTTGTAGCACTTCTTCCGCCACGCAATGAGGGTGCCCCGAAGACAACCAATCCTAAAGAATGTTTTGCATTAAACATTTTTTCTGCTGCCAAAAAGTAAGCGTAGGCGTCGTAGGAAACCCCTTCGGTTGGGGCATCTTTAAAGATGCTGTTCACTTTGGCGTTTCGTAATGAGGCTGAAAGACTGAATGCCCATCCGTTAGGCAGCATCCCCGTGGTGTGGGTGATCATGGCTCGGTGTCGGTAACTTCTGTTTGTAAAGGAGTAGGTCAATTTGGTGCCTAAGGGCTGGTGAGATGCTCGTGTATTGACAGAGGTATATCCCCCAACTTCTCCAAAAGCGGATTCGTTTTCAGTAATTCCTTTGCCGGAGACGGCATTGCGGGTAACGTCATTCAAACCTCCCCAATAAGCCCATATTGCACGCCCGGATTCCAGATCATTGGTTTGTATTCCGTTCATGTGCAATGAGGTGTATTTATTTTCATATCCCCGCATTCGGAAGCGTAACGGTCCCCAAACAAAGCCGGCTGTATTTGTAAAAACATCTCTGCCGCTTCGCAATACTCCGGAAACATTGCTTTGCAAGTTTTCGTCTCCTTCGTTTAAGTCCGTGTCAGAAAGTTCTATGACAACGGCTTTGTGTTGATCTTCGTTGTCAGTATTTTTCTTTGTAAGATAAATAGTCAAGTATTCGCCGGAGGAAACTTTCTTTTGGTATGGTGCGTAATCCGGGTGCTCTACGAGGAGTTCCATGGAATCTTTCTCAAGGTTTGAAATCGAAAATTTCCCTGAGGCATCGGTAGTAATTTCTTGCCCGGTTTCTTGAAACTTTATTTTTACCCCGACAAGCGGAAGTTCCGATGCTTTGTCTTTTACCGTACCGGATACACCTCCGTACTGTGCATATGCTGCAAACGGTATGAAGACCAGAATGCTGAGAAGGTTAAATACTCTTTTCATAAACTTTTTTTTGATATTGAAATAAAATACTCTACTTTTGGTTTTTCTCGTTGAGCGCAAAGGTTTTAAAAAAATATTTTATAATCAAATTTTTATTTCAGATGAGTAACAAAAATTTTAAAATACTGTTCATTTTGTTGGGAATTTTTATCGCGGGCTGTTTGGACGGAACGGCACAAAGTAACCAATATAAGGTGATGTGTGTGGGGTTTTATAATTTGGAAAATATGTTTGACACGATCGATTCTCCCAACACGAACGATGGTGATTTTACGCCTTCCGGAAGTAAGCAATGGTCTGCGAAAAGGTATCGCCAAAAATTGCATAATATGGCGGAAGTCATTGCAAAAATCGGCAGTGAGTATGTTGTCGGAGGTCCCCATGTGTTGGGGCTTTCCGAGATGGAAAACAGGGCGGTTTTGGAGGATTTAGTCAAAGAACCGGAGTTGTTGCCGAGTGATTACGGGATTGTTCATTATAACTCACCTGATGAACGAGGTATTGATGTTGCTTTGCTGTATAAAAAGAAAGATTTCAGGGTTATTTCTACCGGTACTCACGAATTGCATTTTGATTTTGACCGGAATGATTTAACACGGGCTCAATTATTAGTTACCGGAATTTGGGAAGGAGATACTTTGCATATGATCGTAAACCATTGGCCATCAAGGGGTGGAGGAGAGTTGAAGAGTAGACCGAAAAGGAATGCTGCCGGTGATTTGACACGCCACTTGGTCGATTCTTTATTCCAAATAAACCCCAAGGCTAAGGTTATAGTCATGGGGGATCTTAACGATAATCCGGACAATGCCTCAGTTAAAGAGCATTTAAATTCAGGGGGAAAACGTGACAAATTGAAACCCGGTCAGTTGTATAACCCTTATTACAAGGTGTTTAAAAGAGGTGTTGGTACGACTGCTTATCGAGATGCTTGGAGTTTATTTGATCAATTGATTATTTCTCCGGGACTTATTTCAAAAGATAAGGCACATGTCGCATATTGGAAAGCTCATATTTTCCGCCCGAGATTTATTCTCAATGATGAGGGAAAATTTAAAGGATATCCGAAACGAACGTTTTCGTACAACCGTTTTCAAAATGGATATAGTGACCATTTTCCGGTTTATCTCTTTTTGTTGAAAAATAAATAGATTCAATCCTGCCGGGGAGGGATATTTTGCCTTTTGAAAATAGACTTATTCCTCCCGGGGTGTTTTGGGGAAATAGAAAGATGATGGGAGAGGGGCTTATCCGGATTTAGGACCACATGATCAGTAAGGTCTTTGGAGGAACCGGAAAAAAAAGATAATTGATTTTTTTTTCGAGAGTTGTTTTTTGCTTGGAAAAAGTACCCCAAGCAACTCCTTTTTCTTGTAAACTGTTTATGTTTATTGTGAAGTCATCTTTGAAACTAACTGATTGATTATCAGTAATTTTAAACAAAACTTCTTTGCCACACCAATGCAAATAGCACTCTCGTATTTTATCTGCAGGTGTTTGGGACAGAAGGAGCTCCGGCTCAATAAATTTAGGATAAAGATTCAATATTTTGTCGGAAAGAATTTCCAGATCAATGCCAACCCGTACATTTTTTTTTGCCAAGATTATACCCACAAAGCCGGAAGTGTGCGAGATGGATGTCTCGGTTCCGTCCGCAAGTCCGGGTTTTCCGTGATCATTGTAGTGTACGGGTACATATTCCCCTTTTAGAAGGTATAACAATCTCCGAGCTGCAAGCCACTCGGCTTTCCGTTTCGGGCTGCGCAAACGTTGAAGGGTTTTCCTCTCTTGCCGGCACAAAACAGGTTGCAAAACTTCAAAATGATCCTTCCAATTTGTAGAGAACATTGCGACAGCAAGTTCTACCTCCTTATTTTCCGTATGAAAAATTATTTTTAAAATAGAAGGAAAATCCGGTTATTTCTATTTTGATTTTGCTTGATTGGCGACACCACTTATTGCAGCCTTGATTGCTTCTTGATCACCGAGGTAATAGTGTTTGATTGGCTGCAAATCTTTATCAAGTTCATAGACAAGGGGTACACCGGTCGGGATATTCAATTTTAAAATATCGGCTTCGCTCATTTTATCTAAGTATTGAACCAAAGAGCGAAGACTGTTTCCGTGTGCAGCTATGATAACTTGCTTTCCGGATTTAATGGCAGGGGCAATTTCATCATGCCAAAAAGGAAGCATACGTGCATAAGTATCCTTCAAACTTTCTCCGGGAGTTTTCTCGGTCTCGCTTAGGTCTGCGTACCTTTTGTCGAAATTAGGATGTCGCTCATCAGTTTCTTCTATCAACGGGGGGCGTACATCGTACGAACGTCTCCATTGTAACACTTGATCGGCTCCGTATTTTTCGGAAGTTTCTGCTTTGTTTAACCCTTGCAATGCTCCGTAACTTTTCTCGTTCAACCGCCAACTCTTAACTACGGGAATCCAGTGTAAGTCCATAGTTTCCAGGGCAATATGAAGTGTTTTAATGGCTCGCTTGAGGACGGAGGTATAGGCAATATCAAAGGAAAATCCTTCTTCTTGCATCACCACTCCGGCTTGCTTGGCTTCATTTTTTCCTTGTTCTGTCAGATCCACGTCAGTCCATCCGGTAAAAAGGTTTAGCTGATTCCATTCACTTTGTCCATGTCTGAGTAAAACAATTTTGTACATTGAGCCTTTTTTTAAGTTATTTAGAAGAAATATAAACCCCGTAAACGTTTGATTTACAGGGTTTAAGTATGTTGGGTGACAGATGGGATTTGAACCCACGACCCTCGGAACCACAATCCGATGCTCTAACCAACTGAGCTACAGTCACCATTTGATTTTGCAAAGGTACTACTAATTCTTTTCTTGTACAAGAAAAAGTGTCTTTATTTTTTAAAAGAATTTATGACGATTATCCACAACGCCCACAGATTGTTCCAAAGCTTCTTGCAAACCTCTGCTTATTTTAAAAAGTAATCTGTTTTCAGCATTTCTTTTATCTCCTGAAAAATCAATATTTTTATCATCATTAGGGGAAATACTTGTTTTGGAGGTTACTTTGATTTTGTAAACACCATTTTCTCCGACAATGGGTTTGGATATTTCATTCTTTGGCAATTTGGTTGCAACTGCAATAACCTGAGGCTCAACGCCTTCATCCTTAATTGTAAAGGATGAAAAACTGATGTTTTGAGCAGATTTATTCAAGTCTGTTACTGTACTTATTTCTTTTTCTAAGATTTCTCCCTTTTTCTTTTTTATAACAAGGTTCTCTATTTGCTCTTTGATTTGTTCCAAAGTGGCAATTCCTTTTTCTCTAATTTCTGTTACGTTTGCCACAATAAATATATTGCCGTCTTGGAAAGGCATGGAGACATCCTCTTTCTTGGTTTCGTCTTTGTATAACCAGTTGATGACGGGAGAGGGATTTTCAATACCCGGGATATTTTCATTTTCCGGAGCTATTTCTCGTGCCAATCTTTTGGTATATCCGTTCTTTTCGATCAACTCGTTGAATTTTTCTGTATTATTTTTTGATTGTGCCGAAAAATCTCTGGCTTGTGCGTAGTATTTGCTGATAGTTTCGTTACCGGGAGAGACCGGAATTTTGGCAACGGCAACTCTTACTTTCATAACTTTGGGTGTACTTTGTGAAATGATGCGGATTACATGCACCCCAAAAGGACTTTTTACTACAGTTATATCGCCCGGTTTTCCTTTGAAGCAAGCATCGTTAAATGCAGTAACCATTGTTCCTTCCGTGAATTTGTCCAGTTTTCCTCCTTGGGAAGCGGAACTTTTATCTGCAGAATATTCCTCTGCCAAGGCGGCAAAATCTGCTCCGTTTTCAATGAGAGATTTTAAACTGTCGGCTATTTCTTCGGCACGAGCCAAGTCCGGAATGTCTTTGTTGGGTTGTATCAAAATATGTTCGGCTTCTACGGTATCGGGAAGCACTGCGCGGTCTATGACACGTTTTAAGACAAAGTGCTCATTTTCGTAGAAAGGTCCGAAAACTTCATTCGTAGAAGCATTGAACAGGAGGGAGTCGTTCAGCTCTTCTCGGCTCAAATGTTTGGGATCAAATGGGGCTTGTGAATTATTTCTCAGCCAAATCTCCATATTCAATTGACTTGTATCCACGTTTACGGCAGCAAAATCAGATTTTTCAAACATTACCTCTTTTTCTGCCTGTTTGATGTCTTCTTCCGAGGGGGTGATTTTGAATACCACGTAAGAGATATCTCGAGATGCTTTTTGCTTGTATTCTTTTTTGTGTTCTTTGTAGTAGTTATTCAAATCTTTTTCGCTCACTTGTATAGTGTTGTCCGGTATTTCCGCATATTTTTTTACGGCATAATCGAAGTCCACAACTGCTGTGCGCTCCAAAAATTTTTTCTTTGCCTCAAAATCGGTAACATTGATACCTTTTTGTATCAGGGCTGCATATTTTGCGTATTGTCGATTCTTGATTAATTCTCTCTCCAAAAAACGAGCAATATCTCTGCCTTCTTTGGTTTGTTCTGCGTTTTGAAAGAAAGAAACTGCTTGTTGGGAGTTGAATTTTCCGGTTTGCGGATCGGTAAAAATCTGGCGAGTCAGCGGATCTATACTGTTTTCCATATTATTTCCGCTGATGATTTTGGCAAGTTCACTTCCGCTTACTTCGATGCCCAAATTCTTGTAGGTTTCATCCAACATGTATTCGGTGGTCATCTTATTCCACACTTCGTTCTTGATGTACTTTTGGTTTTGTCCGCTGACAGAGTTTTCTCCAAAAATTGTTTTAAATCCATTCTCGAAGTTGGTATATCTTGCTTGATATTCTCGAAGCGAAATACTTTCTCCGTTTATTTCAGCGATACTGTCGTCGTTTCCGGAGGAAAATAATTTGTTAATATCGCCCAATAAAAAAGCCAATAAGGCGATCCCAAGCACAATGATTACAACGGGTCCTGCATTTCTAATTCTTTGTAGTGTAGCCATGTAAAAAAAAGTTAATGTTTTATTTTCAAGCCGCAAAGGTAAAAAAAATATTAAAAATAGAGATCATTCAAAAGAAAAATATTTCTCACTGTAAGGCTTGGGGCTTTAAAATTTTTATTGTTGCGGAAAAATAGCATGGATTGTTTTGCTCTTGATGCTGTATTCCGACAAGAAATAATTCCTGAATTTGGTAAAAAATAAAAAAAGTGTACCTTTGCGGCCTGAAAAGGGAGTCCTGTTGAAAAAAAGTTGTTTCGACAGGCTCCTCTCTTTTTAGTCTTAACCAAAAAGAAGAATGTAATGTCTAATGTAACTTATTTGACAAAAGAAGGTTTAGAGAAGTTAAAAGCTGAGGTTGAACATCTGGTCAGCGTAGAAAGACCCAAAATTTCGGCTCAAATCGCTGAAGCGAGAGACAAGGGAGATTTGTCTGAAAATGCAGAATATGATGCAGCCAAAGAATCGCAAGGACTCTTGGAAATGAAGATCGCTCAACTGCAAGAAATCCTTCGCAATGCGCGGGTGGTGGATGAGTCAAAGATTGACATTTCCGTAGTGCAATTGATGAACAAGGTTAAGTTAAAGAACCTTGCCAATGGTGCCGAGATGGAGTACACTTTGGTCTCTGAAAGAGAGGCTGATTTGAAAGCTAAGAAAATGTCGGTAGAGACACCCATTGCCAAAGCTATACTTGGCAAAAAGAAAGGCGATAAGGTAAAAGTACAAGTGCCTGCCGGTGAGATGACCTTACAGGTATTGGATATTTCATTTTAAATTTTGTTCCAAATTTCCGTTCGTCATGACATCTGTATTTTCAAAAATCATTCAAGGAGAACTTCCCGCCTATAAAATCAATGAAGATTCCGGATTTCTTGCCTTTCTTGATATAAATCCGGTGGTGGAAGGTCACGCTTTGGTTGTTCCCAAGCAGGAAATTGACTATCTCTTTGATTTGGAAGATTCTGTATTGTCCGAAATGATGCTCTTTGCAAAGAAAACTGCGCATGCCATTGAGAAAGCCATTGATTGCAAACGTGTCGGAGTGTTGGTGATCGGTACCGAGGTGCCCCATGCGCATATACACTTGATCCCTTTTAACAACGAGTCTGAGGTGGATATAAAGAATCCGAAACTTACATTCTCTCCGAATGAGTTTGAAGCTGTGGCTGCGAAGATTCGTTCATACTTATAATAAGGTATCCAACCGGAGGTCGAATTGCCTTAAAGATATGTATAACCCTCTTTAACTCGGCAAAGAAAGCTCGTTGTCAAAAATATTTTATAGCCGTATTATTTTGTGTGTTTCTAAAAATACTCTATATTTGTGCGGTGTATCAGTAATTATTTACTAAAAATTCAAATTATTATGGCTCGAGTTATATCTATTAGTAATCATAAAGGGGGAGTCGGGAAGACAACCAGTGTGGTAAATATCGGTGCCGGATTGGCGAGACAAGACCGAAATGTGTTGATGATAGACTTAGACCCTCAGGCGAACCTGACAATCTGTTACGGATGTGCTGAATCGGAGAACAATATATACAATGCCATTGTGAAAGGTATTGATTTGCAGCCGATTAATGTACGAGAACACTTGGATATTATCCCCGCTTCTTCTACGGATATGGCTTTGGCAGAAGCGGAAATTAATACCGAGACCGAGGCGATGGATAAAATCGCAGTGATTACAGACAAATTCAGACAAAAATACGACTACATCTTAATTGATTGCCCCCCTTCCTTAGGATTATTGACACTCAACGCCTTTGCGGCTTCCGACGAAATTATCATTCCGATACAACCGCACTTCTTGGCAGTTAAAGGTTTGGCGAAGATTATAGAGGTTGTCAATAAGGTTAAGATCAATATCAACCCGAAATTGGAGATTAGCGGTGTGTTCATCACCATGTTTGACAAGAGAAAGGTCTTGCACAAAGACGTGCTGGATACTGTCGAGATGTATTTTCAGGACAGAGTATTCCAAGCAAAGGTGCGTGAAAACATTGCATTAGCTGAAGCACCTGCTGCCGGAAAGGATATTTACGAGTATGACATGGGAAGCAACGGTGCGTTTGATTATCTTCGTGTTGTGTTGGAGATAATTGACATGGAAAAGAAATACAAATCTTAAAAAAGGGAAGCCATGGCAAAGAAAAGTTTTATCGGAGGACTGGACAATTTGTTGGCTTCTGCCGGAGTCAAGAAGAGGGATGTTGAGCAGAAACAACTGTCTGACTCGGTGAAAGACAGTGAAAAAGAGGCAATGACGGATGCCGAAAAGGAAATACAAGAGCTGTCCGAGAGAGTGGAAAGACTCAATCAAGAACTCTTCCTGTGGCGTACTCAAAAATTGACCTCTCCGCTTTTCCTCTCAACTCTTAAAGAGGCAGGATTACAGTACTTGCCCGAAACGAACGAGATTGTAGAGCTCTGATTTACACCCTTTCTACTCATCCGCATTCTTCTTGATTTTGCGCCAAACAAGCAAAAACACAACGGCTGCTGCCCCTATCGTCAGCATTTTTACGATTGCAAATGTCTTGAAAAGTTCCATTATTCCTTAGTTTTTATATACTGCAAGGGGGTGTAAATATTCCCCCGGATTCACCCCGGTACAAATACAAGATTATCGCTTCTTGAATCTTTCCGGTTTTTATATTCCGCATGATATATAAGCACCGATACCTTGTATATGTGTACTATCGGTATTCTTTTGAGAATATCGAATCCTTCCGTTTAAACGTATCTGTTTCCGGTATATTGTATTGTTCCTTTGTATTTTTTTATTTCGGCAATATTTCTTGAGTTTTGATTGCTTTGTTATTCGGTATTTCTACTCTTTTATTTTATATGAAAAATGTATAATCTTTATATTTCTCATTAGATATGTCGTATTAAATTTTCTTGTTTATAACAATTTGCACGAAGTGCTTTGTACTGATTTCTTCCTGTAATGATAGTTTGTAAAGGTTGTTTTATGTTAAAATTGAGAGAAAATAGTATTTTGCATGAAATGTTTTGTAGTATAATGAGCCGAGTGTTGTATTTTGTAAAAGATGTTTTATGATAAACTCGCAAAGAGATTATATTTTGCATGAAGTGTTTTGTGTTAAATTCTTGAGAAAATACCATTTGTCAAAGATGTATTTGTATAAAAATCTGTAGTATTAAGTGTTCTGTAAGATATGTTTTGTATTAAATTCGTACAGATATATATTAATGTATAAAGTGTAGAGTATTGTTATCTCTTAGTTTTACTATAATATAAATGATGTTATTTGTTGATGTATGCAGTTTCTTGTGCTTAACCGGAATAGTTTTGTATCAGTATAAAAAAAGCATAAACCATGAAGTTTATGCTTTGTATTGTATGTTATAGAGAATAAGAAGATCGAGGAAGTGTTACTCCTTGTCTTCTTGCAATATCTGATTGATAAACCATTTGATGGCTATGTAAGAGGTGATGAAATAGATCACACATTGAATCAACAAGGCGTATATCTCTGAGGATACATGATGCGTCTCGGCTCCCATGATACGCACTCGAAGGTAGGCAGGCACCATGAATGTACTGGGGAATACATAAAACAATTGACGCAAGAAAGTCGGAATACCTTCTACGGGCCATGTTGCTCCGGTGGTAAACATCACCGGTATTGACAGAAAGACCATAAAGAGAAGTGCATTCTCTCTTCTTCGGAAGAAAACTGCTATTGTCATCCCGAAAAAGATGATCGCCGTAAGGTAGGGGACGTAAAGCGTCAGAAGTTCCCAATAACTTGTCTTGTGCGGATACCCGAACCAACTGTGTACCCACACTAAGCTGAACATGCCGATAAGCATAAATATCAGAAAATAAGCCAAGAACTTTCCTAATACGAAGTGCATCAGCTTGACATCTCGTGTATTCAACTCTTTCCGTATGCTGTATTTGCGTATTTCTTTGCGTGTCCCTCCGAGTATCCCTATTCCGATCAGCAGAGTTTGCTGTATGATGACCAAGATAAGTGGAGGCATCACAAAGGAACCATAGGACGCATAAGGATTGTAGAGGTCTGCCACTTCAAATTTAACAGGAGTGTAGGATTGTAAAGCACTCTGCATGTTGCTTCCTTTGATCAATTCTTTGTGTATGAATATTCCTCCGTTGAGAGTCGTATAGGTAAACACCGCTGAGGAGTACAATTGTTTGTAGAGAAGAAAGTAACTGGCATCTGCGTAGATGCTGACCGAGCTTTGTTCTCCCGCTTGCACTCTCTTGGCAAATCCGTCCGGTATGCTGACGATTCCTCTTACTTTAGAGTCATAGAACAGTTCTTTGGCAGACTCCATATTCGGAACACGTCTAGACACCTTAACACCCTCCGTGGCATCAAGCATCCGGATAAACTTTCTGCTGATAACACTGTTATCTCGGTCTACAATCGCAATGTCAAGATCCTTCACTTGCTCCGGAGAGTAGGCTCCGCAGTAGATCAAAGGGTAAATCAGGTTGGCAACAATGAATACCAAGAGTATGGCAGGGTCGCTCATGATGGTTTTCAGCTCTTCCCATGTATAGCTTCCTATGTTGAATAAGTCTTTTTTAGGTTTCACGTATTTTTTGATTTGGTAAAAGTGAGAAAAAATAGGGAGTAGATTATAGTTTTTTCCAGTGTTTCGGGGTCGAATAACGAAGTCTTAACCAGAACATACTGACAATTCCTACGGTGATGAATACAAAGAAGTACAGCATTTGCGGCATAACGGTGCGTATCGGATCGTTACGCAGGGTTTCTCCGAGGAATATGCGCAGCCAATAGGTCAACGGAAAGATGCCGCTGAACATTTGTGCGAGGATAGGCATACTCAGCAGGGGAAAGGTCAAGCCGGAAAAGGTAAGTGCCAATATACTGTAAGCACTGCCGAGTGATACGGACAGGCGCAGATTACCCAAAACTCCGACGAGCAATACGGCGATCGACTGGTAAGCAAGTATCATCAGTATTTCGGAAATGACAACCACGGCGAAACTTCCCTTAAGGGGAAAGCCCATAAGCCTAAAAATGACGTAGTTAAAGGCAATGGCATGGACGGTGAAGAGCAGAGTGTAGGGGAGGAGCTTACCCGTGGTGAGTACAACAATGCTGTTTTCTGCTTTTTTCAAGGCTTTGCCGGCGGTACCGTTTCTCAATTCGTTACCTAAACTGTACACGGATCCGATGAGAGTAAACAACACCAGGATGAGAGGCATCAACACAGTAGCGAGGAAGTAGAAATAATTGGTGTAGGGATTGAACAGAGCGTGTGCATCTCCCCTGATAGGTTGAGCTTTTACTACAGCTTGCTTGAAGTTTTCTCCTTTTTTCATGGCAATTTGTACCTGTATCCCGGCGTTGAAGGTCGATACCGCTTGAAGGATACCGGATTTCAAGAGGCTCCCCTTCAAAACATTGGCTCCGTTGAGGTAGATGACAGTCTTGGCATCGGTTGATTTGGAGAGGATACTGCGCTCCAGTCCTTTTTTGATATCTATGATCGCGTCTGATTTACCACGCAACATGAGGTCGTGAGCCTCCGAAAGGATCGGAGTACGGTATTTGACTTTGGCGATGGGGGTGGCATCAATCATTTTTACCAATTGGCGCGATGTTTTGGTGTTGTCATTGTCCACGATGGTGATATTCAGATCGCGTACCACACCCCTGTTAAAGATGCCGAGGATCAGTGTGAAACCGATTAAGGGTCCGAAAAGCGTCAAGAACCAGTATTCTTTATTCTTGTTCATCCACTTGATCTCTCGCCAAAAGATGACTCGAAAGGATTGCAATAGTTTTGACATAAGAGTTTTTTTTCCGAAGTTATTCTGAGATTTCGTCCCAATTGACCAAAGCACTCATTCCGGGACGCAGATCGACTTGTTTTTTTACCGGAGTGGCATGGATTTCAAAGGTTTGCATGTCAAAATCTCCGGAGGTTTTGGTAGCATGCCAAGCGGCGTAAGTCCCCATCGGGCTGATGTAGCTTACTTTCAACTCGATGTTGTCTTTTCCCAAGGCGGGGATACGGGCTTTGAGCACGGTGCCTTTGTGTATTTTGCTCAACAAATCTTCACGTACGTTGAAGGTGATCCAGATGTCATCGAGGTCAACGATGGAGATGATGGGGAATCCGGCGGGTACCAATTCGCCGACTTCGGACATGATATTGGCGATCTCGCCTTTGATCGGGGCGGTAATACTACGTTCGCTCATGTAGGATTGGACTTCTGAGATGACTCCTTCGGCTTTGCTGACGATTGCCCATGCTGCTTCTTTGTCTTCTACCCTTGCTCCTTTCTTGGCTTTCTCCCATATCGAGCGAGCTGCTTGTGCTGTCTCTTTGGCAGCGATCATTTTTGTCTCGGCTTCATCTCTCTTCTGTTCGGGCACTACGCCTTCTTTGTAAAGATTGCTTACTCGATTAAAGGTCTTTTGCATTAAATCTGCTGCGGCAGAGGCTTTCTGATAGTTGTTGTATGCTGCTTGTATGTCTTCTTCCTGTGCTCCATTCTTTGCTTTGTTGCTTTGTGCCAAGGCTGCACGTCTTGCTGCTCGTGCTTGACTGAGTTTTGCGTCCAGTTCCGGGCTGTTGATACGGAAGAGATCTTCTCCGGCTTCTACGGTTTGACCTCTTTTCACGTATAGAGTGTCCAGTCTTCCGACCAGTTTAGAAGCTACGCGCACGTGGGTAGCCTCGGCTTGTCCTTGTAGAATGATTTCACGGGGTTTGCTGACTACAATTGCGGTGTAAGTCAAGAATGCAATAATCAATACAATGAATGTAATCGCTAAGATATTTCTGGTTTTGTTCATTTTGAGAATGGTTTTTTGGATTAAAAATAGATATGTAAATGGGTTAATAAAGGTCTGTTTTGGCGTCGGTACTCGTTTGGTAGCGGATGAATTGGTCTGAAGTTCCGCAGAGTTCCAACAATTTGGCTAAGGCGACATCGAATCGATAGGCGGCTTTGAGGCGTTCGGTCTTTACTTTGACCCTTGCCAAGTTGGCATCTACCACATCGGTAGAGGTTGCCATACCTTCTTTGAAGGCTTTTTGGCGTACACGATAATATTCTTCGGCAAAATCACGGGCGGGGACAAGTTCATGGATCTCTTCCAGTGCGATCAACATTTCTTGATAATACTTTTCGATACCGGTGATGATGTCTTTTTCCGTCTTTTGTTGAAACTCTCCAACTTGTGCCAACTTCAATTTTGCCGACTTACGTTCACGTTCGCGGGCGAGCCCGTCAAACAAAGTCCAAGAGAGACCCACTCCGACAGTCCAGTCAGGTACCATTTCCGATACTTGGTAATCCCACAGTTTGTATGTTCCCATGGCAATTACGGTGGGCATATACCCTGCGTTCTTTACTTTAACTCCTATGTTCGCGAGTTTTTTCTTTGATTCAATCTTTTTCAAGGAGGGATTGTTCGCCAATGCTTCTTGTTCAAAGTGGGTGATTTCGGGTAAATGTTCCAAGTAGAAGAGTTTGGAGATCGGTGTAATATCTCTCATGGAGCTGTCATTGAGCGTAGTGAGCAGTGCTCTGTTGCTGATCTTTGACATTCGTTTGGCTTTCATCAAGTTGCGTTCGGCTTGAGCTTTGTGCATTTTCGCATGCAAGACTTCGGCTTGTGCTAAAATTCCTCGTTCTCTCATCTTCTCTGCATAGTCGAGATGCTTTTTCATTGCTTCATCAACCTCTTGGGTGATGTTTTCCATCTCTTTTGCGAGGTATAATCCGAAGTAACGTTTGACGAGTTCGGTTGTCAATTGATTGTTTTTGGTCTCTGCTTCAAGTTCGGCATCTTCAATATCCAACTTAGCGGCATTCCGCTTGGCATGCAGACGCCCTCCGGTGAACAAGGGCAGGGAGGCATTCAGGTTGACTGATGCAAATTGTTGCTTTTGCAAGGTTTTGTCCCATTCTCCTTCCTCTATGGCTACCAAGCCTTCAGCTAATTTCTTGCGTGCTTTTGCGGTAACTATGTCGTCCGGAATGGGTGGGGCAGAGAATACGCCATATTTACTCAGGCCTTTATACAAAGGAGTAATTGCATCTTTCACCGGAGTCAAGTCCATGTGTAGATCTTCAGGCATGTACACATAGGTACCGGAAAGCGAAATCTTGGGATAGAAAGTTCCGCGAGCAGCTTTGAGCTCTTGTTCTTTCTCTTGCTTAAGAAATTCGGATTGTTTCGTTACGTGGCTTTGGGTGCGTGTGCGGCTTTCTGCCTCTTCAAATGTCAAGTTTTCTTGGGCAAATGTGAGGTTTGTTGCCCACAAAGTTACTGTGGTAACCATCCACAAATATTTACAAAGGTTCAAGTTCATAGGTTTTTATTTAATTGTTAAGAGTTTTGTTACAAATTCTGATTACGTTTTTGATGTCAGACTCCTTCCATCCTTTCGTTCCCAGGAAGTTTTTGAGTCTCAGGTTGATGAATTGTATGGGATATACGACTGTAAAGAGGAAAAGTTCTTCGATACCGGTATCTGTATCCAATTGTTTTAAATAGTCTCCTCGTTTTTTTGCTTCTTCGAGCAGCTCGATGATTCTTTGTTGCAAGTCGGCATGTACCCTGAAATTGTAGTCATTCATCATTACGTACACAAATTTTATGTCCGTAATTGAGTTTGTGGCAATCTTAAAAATACCTTGCACGATGAATGATACAAGTTCTTTGAGAGAGTTACTTTCTTGCAAAGAGCCTTCCACTCGGTTGATGATGTCTTCCAAGCGGTTGTTAAGCAGACAACTCACGAGTTCTTCTTTGCTTTTAAAGAATCGGTAGAGGTATCCCTCTGCAACTTTGGCATTTCGCGCAATGCTTGATATGGATGCACCTCCGTACCCTTTTTGTACAATGAGCTGCATGGCACTTTGCTTGACGCTTTCAAGTTTTGTATGGTCTGTAAGTCTCGCCATAAAAAGTTTTCTTTGAATGAATACTCATTCATTAATTTTGCGCAAAAGTAAATTTAATTTTATTAACACAAATTTTTTTTTGAAAAAAAGTAAAATTATTTGTTTCAAATAGTCTTATTGTCTTGAAAAATCAACAAAGAAGAGGGGTCTGTTTTTTTTTACGGAGGTGTTTTTTGGGGGAAGTTTACATGTTGCTGATGGCTTCTTTTATTTTTTGCATGAGCCAGGCGGGGGTGGAGGTGGCTCCGCATATGCCTACGGAGCTTACGTCGGTGAACCAGTTTTTTTGAAGGTCTTCTGCTTCGGAGACAAAATAGGTGCGTTTGTTACGTGCTTTGCATACGTTGTAGAGCACTTTGCCGTTGGAACTTTTTTTGCCGCTTACGAAAATGATTATTTCGTAGTTTTGGGCAAACTGTTCAAGCAGAACATCGCGGTTGGAGACTTGCCGGCAGATGGTGTCGTTGCCGACAAAGTGAATTTGCTCAGTGTTTTGAGCAGTTTTCATTCGTTTTTTTATTTCGTTGATCAGGGAAAAATATTCTTTGGGGCTTTTGGTGGTTTGTGAGAAGATATGTACCGGTTTTTTGAAGTCGATTTTGTTTAAATCTTCTTCGGAAGATATGACGATTCCTTTGTTGTCGGTATGTCCCAAGAGTCCGACAACTTCTGCATGTCCGGGTTTGCCGAAGATGACCAATTGTCCGTCTATGGGGGATATTTGCTTGAAAGAGTGGTCGATTTTTTTTTGCAGATTCAGGACAATGGGGCAGGAGGCATCTATTAATTCGATGTTGTTGTTTTGGGCGATACGGTATGTTTCCGGGGGTTCTCCGTGGGCGCGGAGCAGGACTTTGGCATTTTTCAATTCTTTGAATTGATTGTGGTTGATGGTTATCAGACCCAATTGTTCAAGTCGCTTTACTTCGGCGTCATTATGTACAATGTCGCCGAGGCAGTACAGTTTTTTTTCTTTTTTTAATTCTTCTTCGGCAACCTTTATGGCTTTGACTACTCCGAAACAGAATCCGGAATTGGAATCAATTTCGATTTTCATTGACTTTGGACTCTGATGTTTTTTGTTTGCAGCCATTCTAAAATGCTTGCTTTTTGTTCTGCTTGGTTAATGTTTGAATTGTCAAGAAGGAAAGCGTCTTCGGCACGGCGCAAGGGGTTGGTTTTCCGTTCGGTGTCTATTCTGTCGCGTTCTTGCAAACTGTGCAGTACATCTTTGAATGATACGTCTTTCCCTTTGTTTATCAGTTCTTTATATCTTCTTTCGGCTCTGATCTCCGGACGTGCGGTTAAGAATATTTTTGCTTCTGCTTCGGGAAAAACATGTGTGCCGATGTCTCTGCCGTCCATGACTACGGGTTGTTTTTTTGCAGTTTGTCGTTGTAAATTTACCAAGGCCTCTCGCACGAAGGGCAGAGCTGCTATTCTGCCTACCGATTCGGATATTTGCATTTCTCGTATTTGAGATTCTACATTTTCTCCGTTCAAAAGTGTTTCCGAGGTTCTTTTTTCGGGATTGTAAGAGAAATCAATCTGTATTTTTCCGTTTTCTAAACAATTTTGGAGTGTGTCAGTATCAATTTTTTCCGGATGAATAAGTTGATTGCTAAGCGCATAGAGGGTTACGGCACGGTACATTGCTCCGGTATCGATATAGGTGTAATGCAGGTGTGAGGCAAGGGCTTTTGCCAAAGTACTTTTTCCGCAGGAGGAGTGTCCGTCTATGGCGATAACAGGATATTTTTCGTGGGTCATATTTTTTTTGTTTCGACTGTTTTCTTTGTGCGTAAGTTATTTATATTCAGGTAGAAAGAGATATAATTGGCAGAGCCTGCCAAGTGATATCCGCTATGGGCAAAGTGGATACCGAATCTTTGCAAGGTTAATCCGGCTCCTACGGAAAATCCTGCAAATCCGCCTTTCTCAGCTATTTTTAATTCCATGCGCCTTTGGTGATTATATCCCCCCGCAATATAAAAACTTTTCAGGAGAAAAAAATCTACTCCGACAATCAAATGACGAGAACTGTTGTCTAAAAATCGTAAAAATTTGTTGCCGAAATTTTGTGAGGCATCGGACGCTTTGTTTTCGGGATCCAAATTGTGTTTCTCTTTGGGGACAGTGTACAACAAGTTCCAATTGTTCAGCTTGTGAGCCGTAAGGTGAATGCGAAAGGGGGCGTGTTGCAATTTTTTTGAGATTCCGGCTTGTATCTCCCATGCAACAGGTTCGTAGTGTCCGGGATAGTAGGGCTTTATTTGCGAACCCAAGTTTTTCAAGACGATCGACGCCGTAAAATCTTTCTCGGAGATGTACGTAATGCCCAAATCAAGTACTGCGCCTATGGAAGTGTAGCGTTCATAATGAGAAAATAAGGTTTTGAGGCTTGCGCCTACGGATATTTTTTCGAGAAATACTTTTGCCCAAGAAAGAGAGGTAACATAATCGGCGGCAGTAAAGCTACCGGTGATTTTTCCGGTTTCATCGGTGGCGGTGAATGTGCCGTAGTTAAGGTACCGTGTTCCTACGGCAAAAGTGCCGCAGGTGTTAAAGTCTTTGGCATAAATGAAATTGCCGAAGTTTATTTTTCCCGGAAAGGAAGTATAGTTGATTGACAGATGATTGTCGGCTTGCGGATTGAGCAATGAGGGATTGCTCTCGGCAAAATTCAAGTCAGCTCCGTAAACGGAGATGTTCTTTCCGCCCAAAGCTGCTACGGATGCCGAACCTGTATTGTTTAAAAAACAATAAGTCCCCTTCCCTCCGGATTGTGCTTTTGCTTCTAAAGAGAACACAAGGCAAGCCGCGCAAATAATCAAGGTGGATATGCCGGTTAGTCGTTTCATGGAAGTTTGGACAGGGAGAGAAAGTGTTTACCGGACTCAAGAAAATCAGGCGATGTTTGTAAAAACGGCTTGTATATCGTCGTCCTCGTCCATCTTGTCAAGCATCTTGTCGATTTCTTCTTTTTGTTCGTCCGTAAATTCTACGGGAGAAGTCGGGAAACGTTCCAAGGTGGCTTTTTTTACCTCTATGCCTTTTTCTTCGAGAGCTTTGGAGAGTATGCCGAAATTGGTATAGTCCGCATAAATATTCACAATTTGTTCGTCTTTATCCTCTTCAATTTCTTCCAGTCCGAAGTCTATCAATTCTAATTCCAACTCTTCTAAATCCAGATTTTCTTTGTTTTGGATTTCAAATACGGCTTTGCGTTCGAATAAAAAATCCAGCGAGCCGCTGGGTACCATTCCATTGCCGAATTTGCTGAAATAATATTTTACGTTGGCTACTGTTCGGGTGGTATTGTCCGTGGCACATTCTACCATGACCAACACGCCGTGCGGACCTTTGCCTTCGTACACGATTTCGGTATATTCGGCAGCGTCTTTTCCTTCGGCGCGTTTGATGGCGCGCTCGATGTTCTCTTTGGGCATATTGCCGGCTTTGGCGTTAAGGATTGCGGTACGCAGTTTGGCATTCATGCTTGGGTCGCTGCCGCCTTCTTTGGCTGCGATGGTTATGGCTTTGGCTAATTTGGGAAACAGGGTGGACATTTTTCCCCAACGTTTCATTTTGGCTGCTTTTCTGTATTCAAAGGCTCTTCCCATAATTTTTATTCTATAATTTGATATTGTTGGCTTTTGTTTTTTTCGGAACCGGAGTGTTTTAACAACCGGAACCGTCACAAATATGTTCCTCTCCTTTTTTTAATTTGTAATTTTTATCCAAAAGGGCTTGTTGGTTTTTTATGCAATATATTTTGCGTTTGCGTAATTCTTTATTTCTGCCGATGCTTGTGTCGGGGAAGGTTCCTTTTTTCGAGAAAAAGGTTTGTACGCCGAGGGCTAACAGAGCAAGGATGAGCAAAAATAAGGAGATTAAGAACAGGATTCGAAACATGGTTTTATGATTTTATTTTGCAAAGGTACAAATTTTATGTGGATTGCACAATTTTAGAACGAGAAAGATTGTCTGTAAGGAGTGGATTTTTCGGCTTATTTTTCTGTGTAAGTTTTTAAAAATCAGTAATTTGTAATTTGATCAGAAATTGTCCAAGGGGCTTTTGATTTTTGATTTGGAGATGTCGGTAACGTTTGTGTAAATTTCGGTGGTGCGGATGGAGTGATGCCCGAGTAATTCTTTGATAAATCGAATATCTGCTCCCGATTCAATGAGGTGGGTGGCGTAACTGTGGCGCAGTCCGTGAATGCCGATTGTTTTGTGGATGCCGGCTTTTTTCATGGCTTTTTTGAATATGGCTTGTACGCTTCGCACGGAATATTGTCCGCCGTATTGCCCTTCAAAGAGCCATTCTTTGGGGCGAAATTTTTTGTAATATTCGCGCATGGGTTCCAATACGGAGAACGGCAAATTGGTGTAGCGGTCTTTTTTTCCCTTTGCCCCTTTTATAAGGACCAACATATTGTCGCTGTCGATATGTTCGATTTTGATGTTTACGATTTCGCTTACTCGCAAGCCCATTCCGTAACATAGTTTCAGGATCAGCAGATGTTTTTGATTTTTTGTAACTTTAAATAACTTGGCAATTTCTGTTTTGTTTAAAGTTTTGGGTAATAATAAAGGCTTTTTGGGTCGAGGAATGTCAAAAAACATTTTGGGCTGATGCAGCACATGTTCATAGTAGAATTTTACGGCGTTGATTTTTGAATTCATCGAGGATTCTTTCAGTTTGTGTTTTTTGAGGCAGTACAAAAAATAATTTTTTAAGCGTTCGGGGGTAAGAGTGTTTACATCCGTACTTTTGAGGGCGATCAATAATTTGCTGAATTCGTAAACGTATAATTTGATGGTATGCTTGCTATAGGCTTTGAGTTGGAGTTGCTCGATAAATTTTTTGAGTGCTTCTTGATTCACGGGATGTATTTTGCCGGCTTGTGTCGGGTACTCTTGTTTTTCAGGCAACTTTAATTCTCTTCGGATGCAGGGGAAGTCCGGAAGGTACCATTTTTTGTTCTCCGGGTTCCACTTGGCAGAAGGGTAGCGTTTTTTCAATTCTTCTTTTCGTTGAAAAGAGTAGGGGAAATCTATCCAAATTACGTTTTTATTTTGATATTTCCCGAATGAAAAAGTATAGTGTTTAAGATTCATAGGGTTACGCATTTTGTGTTAGAAGAAAAAGTGCAAATATATAAAATTAATCTAAAATACGCAAGTTTTAGGGATTATATATTTTGCTTATTTTCAGCGGGTTGATTTTTTTTTGAAAAAAGATTTGATTTTATTTCTTAGTTTCAGAATATTGCGTATATTTGCGTGTTGTGCCTTATGTAAAAATACTACATAATTATGAAAAAAAAAGGATTAGCAATAATATTGATTTTAGTTTTACTGAGTTTATCAAGTTGTAATCAAGATAATAACGTAGTTAATTGGGATAAAATTTTTCAAGAAAATCATGTTAATGGAACTTTTGTCTTAAAAAACACAAAAACTAATATA
>PDWI01001959.1_pt1 | contig 32009 bp, 30 predicted proteins | sample 1430891 | NCBI WGS metagenome assembly PDWI01 (sample SAMN01162508, study PRJNA174530) | Oral metagenome, whole genome shotgun sequencing project. | biome: Marine environment; feature: Marine mammal; material: Swab sample of the gingival sulcus; isolation source: swab sample of gingival sulcus... | reverse complement strand
GATCGTCAAGCAGGTTCATGTCAATACCCTGGGGCAGGTCATCACCCCTGGTATGGATCTGGTGGAAATTGTGCCGGTAGAAGATAAACTGCTTATCGAGGCCCGGATCAGACCATCAGATATCGCCTTTCTTCATCCAGGACAAAAGGCCACGGTAAAAGTCACTGCCTATGATTTCTCCATCTATGGCGGACTCTCGGGCAAGGTGGCACGAATCAGCGCCGATACCCTCAAGGACGAGAGAAACCAGACCTATTTTCTGGTGGAAATAGAAACCCCGAAAACCAATCTGGGCACCAGGGAAAAACCCTTGCAGATTATTCCTGGAATGACCGTTTCTGTGGATATTATTACCGGAAAGAAAACAATCCTGTCATATATTTTAAAACCGCTGCTCAAGGCAAAGCAAAACGCCCTCACCGAAAGATAATGGTCAGTAACACGTTTTTTCATAATACATAGAGCAAACCCAATCAGGGTGGTGTACATTTTACTCTCTCTACCAATCACAAATTGCTCTTTTCTCCCAATCACTGGCACCCAGATACCAGGAGGTCTGTAATGCCATCTGAAAAGGCTGTTCGAGTTTGGCGACCTTTTTTTATCCGCATTATTCTGCCCTCACTCCTTGCTGTTCTGCTTTTTGGAGGGATCATTTTCCTGCTCATCATTCCATCCCTTGAACACTCTATGATGACCGGCAAAAAGGAGATGATCAAAGAACTTTCCATTGCAGCCTGGTCCATCATCGCTATGGCTCAGAAAAAGGAACAAGCTGGCAATCTGCCAAGAGAAGAAGCCCAGAAACAGGCACTGCAATATATCAAATTCCTCCGTTATGGTGAGGAGATAAAAGATTACTTCTGGGTCATGGATGTGAGCCCCAAAATGCTTATGCATCCCTACCGAGATGATCTACTTAATCAGAACCTGCACGATTACAAGGACCGTGAAGGGCAGTATCTCTTTCTTGATTTTGTCAATATTGCCAGGCAGCACGGGGAAGGGTATTTACAGTACCAGTGGGAAGACAAAGAAAATCCGTCCCTCACAGGTCCAAAACTGTCCTATGTGAAATTATTTCAACCGTGGGGCTGGATTATCGGCACCGGAATTTACCTAGAAGATGTCCACCAGGAGATGGATTCGTTAACCAATCGACTTCTTCTTGTTTCCTTTGCTATCATAGTGGTTATTGCTGCGTTGCTTTATCTTATCACCCGCGAGAGCATGCGCATTGAAACTGAGCGCCAGAAAAATGAAGAAGACCTGAGGCAGGTTGGTGAAAAATATCGAACCCTTGTGGAAGCTTCAACAGAAGGCGTACTCATGATGATCGGGGAGGAGATCGTCTACGCCAACAAAGTGTTTGAGGATATGAGCGGCTACACCGAGCATACGGTGATGGCTATGTCTTTTGGTGATTTTATCGGGCTTATCAGAGAGGAGGGCGATTCCGACCGCCCTGTGAACCTGCTTTTGGGCAATCAAATGCACGATCAGTTTGAGGCCTTGCTTACCCACGCCACTGGCTCCACATTTCATGTGCTTATCAATGTTTCTCCCATTGAGATCAATCAGCAACAGGGCGTTATTGTTGTTATAAAAGATATCAGCACCCAAAAGGAGATCGATAGTGAGCTTGGATCAAGGCGGGAGAAATTCGAGCATCTCACCGATAACATCAGCATTGGTGTTTTTCGCACCACTTTTGAACCCACCGAAGTGTTTGTTGAGGCAAACCCGGCAACAGCACGCATTTTTGGCTGTAACTCACCTGAAGATTTGTATACCAGTTCTTTGGGCCGTCTCTTGGGAGACACTGAGCAATACCAATCGTTTAAAAAACAACTCAAAAAAGCAGGTAAGGTCAGTGATGTAACCTTCCAGTTTACCCCTGCACCTGGTGTCGTCGCAATACTTTCCATAACTGCCACCCTTGTCCGTAATCAACATGGAAAAATAAGCTACTGTGATGGGTTTGTAGAAGATATCACCCAGCGATACCATAAGGAGCAGGAACGTGAGGGGATGATCAGCGAACTCCAGGCCAGCGTGCTTTTTCAAAATGAACCCATTCACAAGGCCTATGCTGTTGCTGTCCCAAGCTGTTTACTGGACACCACCACGGAAATTGCGGCAAAGTTTATGGAACAGGCAGGTTCCAGTGCTATTGTCATTAAACCAGATGAACAAAGTGCTCCCATCGGTATTGTGACCGATAATGATATCAGGGAGCGGCTTGTGGCCACAGGCAGGAAAGGTGATACCCCGGTTTCCCAGATAATGAGCGCCCCTCTGATCGGGATTTCTGGAGATGCCTTAATTTTTGAAGGTATTGTAAAAATGCTTGAAAAAAATGTGGATCACCTGCTGGTGCGTGATCCACAGGGCGACTACTTCAAAGTAATAAGTGCCAAGAACCTGTTGAAAAATCAGCAGTATATTTTGTCTAAACTTATCGCTGACATTGACCGGATAGAGGTGCCAGAACAATTTTCTCTAGTCAGAGAAAGACTTCCTTTTTTGATTCAGCGGTTATTTGAAAGTTCCCCTGATGCACGTAATTTAACCAGGATTATCTCTGCGGTTGCCGAAGCAGCGATGAAAAAGTGCATTGCCCTTGCAATAAAGGAGCTTGGTAAACCGCCCTGTCCATACAGCTTTTTAGCGCTTGGCAGCGTTGGGCGGGAGGAACAAACCCTGGTAACAGATCAGGACAATGCCCTGGTTTATGACCTTGGCGACAGCGATTCCCAAAGTGCAGCAGACTACTTTCAAGCCCTTGGGGAAAAGGTGTGTAACTGGCTGGATGATGCAGGGTACGCCCTATGTAAAGGGGATATAATGGCGAAAAATCCTCGCTGGTGTCAACCGATTACAACATGGAAGGAATACTTTGACACCTGGACCTCGGCCATGGAACCTGCTGACCTGCTTGACACGAAAATATTTTTTGATTTCAGGTTGGTGCATGGGGATACTGCACTGGTAAGCGAGTTGCAGGAACATCTTGCACGGTTGATAATCAAAAAACCGCTTTTTCTCTATCACCTGACCCATAATTGCCTTCATTCAAAACCACCGCTCAATCGGTTTAAAAATTTTGTGGTGGAAACAAGAGGCAGGCACAGTGAGCATTTCAGCATTAAAAAAGCCATGACCCCATTGGTGGATTATACCAGAATCTACGCACTAAAATATGGCATCAACCAGACTAATACTTTTTCCAGATTGAACCAGCTTCAGGCGGTTGCTCACTTGTCGGCCAAAGAGTGTGAGGAACTCACTTTTGTCTATAAATATTTACTTGAGCTTCGGTTTAAACATCAGATACAGTCTCTAAAAAATGGTCAGCAGCCACATAATTATATTGCCCCTGTTGAGCTTACCGAAATGGAGAAGGTACTGTTAAAAGAAGCGCTTTCCCAGATAGTTGGTTTTCAGACTAAAATGAGCTTTGATTTTAAACAGATGTAGCAAAAAAGAATTGAAAAGGAGAAACCAATGAAGACCCCTCTGCACCGATTTTATTTCCTGACAACATGTTTTTTTATGCTTTTTTTCCTTGCCGGGTGTGGGTACAACTCCCTGCAGGTTGCAGAAGAGGAGGTGTTCAAAGCGTGGGCAGATATCGAGTCTACGCTGCAGCGCAGGGCTGATCTTATTCCCAATCTGGTAGCAACGGTGAAAGGCTATGCCAGCCACGAACACAAAACCCTGGAAGCGGTTGTCAATGCCCGGAACAAGGCGACTGCTGTTCAAATAAAACCAGAAGATTTAGGCAATGCTGCCGCCATGCAGCAGCTCCAGGAGGCTCAAGGTGGGTTGACCTCAGCGTTGTCTAAACTAATGCTTGTGGTGGAACGCTACCCTGATTTAAAAGCCAATCAGAATTTTCTGGATCTGCAGAATCAACTTGAAGGAACCGAAAACAGAATCAATGTGGCACGCCAGCGGTATAACCAGGCCGTCAGTACATTTAACGGGGCCATCAGAAAATTTCCTCAGAGCCTGACCAACAAGTACCTGCTTAAGCTGGAACGTAAAGAGTATTTTAAAGCAGAACCACAGGCAAAAGAAGTACCAAAGGTGAATTTCGAGTGAACAGAATACATTGCTACTCTGCTGCCTTAAAGGAGTTTACCTGTATTTTTGCGGTTTCGTGGTTGCTGGTTTTGGCAGGCTGCATCCAGGCCATGGCGCTGGACGTCCCACCCCTGAAAGCAAGGGTTAATGATTATGACGGGTTACTTTCCACCGGAACCAGGAACCTGCTGGAAGAACAACTCAAGCAACTGGAGCAGGAAGACTCTACTCAGGTGGTTATTCTAACCATCACCTCCCTTAAGGGTGAAAACCTTGAGCAGTACTCATTAAAGGTAGCAGAGACTTGGGGGATAGGGCAAAAAGGGGCTGATAATGGTGTGTTGTTACTTATTGCAGTAAATGACCGCAAGATCCGAATAGAAGTTGGTTACGGACTGGAAGGCGTGTTGACCGATGTTGTTGCGGGCAGAATTATTCGTAATGTCATTACTCCCAAGTTCAGGAAGGGGCAATTTGATGCAGGGGTAATCAATGGCGTTGCGGCAATAGTTGGTACCGTTAAAGGCGAGTTCAATACTGAAAGCCTTAAAAAAGCCTCTGATGCTGACCCTGCATTGTGGATAATAGGAGGGATGTTTGGCTTTTTTACCATCGGCTCCATTTTCAGAAAAAAAACGATTATTGCAGGCATTGCAGGTGGTGTGTACTCTACGTTGCTGGGGCTTACTGCACCATTTATAAGTGGTGTGACCTCTTTACTCATTTTCGCCTTAGTTGGCGTGATCGGCGGAGTTATAGCCAGTTCCATTATTTCTTCCAGATCACACAGAAGAAGCAGCAGAACAACTGGCTTTTCTGGCGGCTTTAACACCCTTGGAGGTGGTTTCGGTGGCGGTTTTGGTGGTTTTGGCGGCGGTGGAGGTGGTTTTGGTGGAGGCGGTGCTTCCGGAGGATGGTAATGGGAAAAACCTTAGCGCAACAATTCTTAACCCCTGAAGAACAGGAATCTGTTAAGTCGGCTGTACGTGCGGCAGAACGGCGAACTTCCGGTGAGATCGTACCTATGATTGTCTCATCCAGTCATTCCTATCCCAGTGCTGCGATACTTGGAGGTGGCATCTTAGGGGGGATGGTTTCTTTATTGCTCACTGCCTGTGTTGCTCATCTTATCTGGTCTGGGATAAACGAGTTGTGGATATTTCTGGTACTGTTTATCTGTTGTACGCCCGTTACAGGCTTCCTTGTTTCGCGAACCAACACCCTGAAGCGCCTTTTTCTTACTGAACACCAGATGGAGGGTGAAGTACAAAAGAGCGCTTTTATAAGCTTTTTTACAGAAAACCTGCATAAAACAAAGGATGAGAACGGGGTATTGCTCTATATCTCATTGTTTGAGCGAAAGGCCTGGATTTTGGGTGATACCAACATTAACAAAAAAATACCATTTGAAACCTGGCAACATATCGTGGACGGATTGACCAGAGGCATCCGTGAGCAACAGCAGGCAGAGGCACTATGCCGCGCCATTGATGAAGTTACCCAAATATTGGCCACGCACTTTCCATGGCAAAAAGATGATGAAGATGAGCTGAAAAACCTGATACTAGAAGAAAGGCCCAGGCAATTGCATAATCTGGTTATTCACTGATGTTCTGCAAGTGATGAAGTACCCGTTATCAGTTACGATTGAGCGGGTATCTGTTAATCACAGGAGCCTGAAACGAACGTTCCAGCCATTTTTGAGAATCGTTCCCATGACTGGGGATTTTATCTCAACGGGTTTAAAGTTGTACTCATGGGGTTGACGTTTTTGATAATTTTCCACTCCCCACTGTTCCCCCAGTCCCACCCGAAGGAGCGGCTTTGGCCGTGCCAGGAAACCTTTTTTCACTCTATCTGGGCAATCTACAAACCCCACTTTTCGCATTTTATCAATGAGTTCAACCGTTTTGGTGGCGTCATCAAAAAAGAGGTGTAACTCATATAATTGTGTCATTCCATTGCGGCTCATCAATTCGCACCACAGCTTTTCCTGATGCTTCCAGGTCACCAGATGCTTCCGTTTTTTCTCCATTATCTGCACGGGGCCGTTGGCCGCATTGATCTGCATGAGGGTTTCCTGCAATCGAGCACGCGTTACAGGCTCTCCTTTACCTTTAAAAAACCATATCTTACCAATGATGACTGCAAGTGCTGGAAAGAGTGAAATCAGTACCATTGCTCCCCATATGCCAAAGGAAAGCAGGTGCTTTTGCTGAGAAAGGCCGGAACTGACCAGTGCCAGAGGAATGAAGGTAAGGCTGTAGAGCACAACAAGGCCAAGAAAAGCCAGAATGGTCAACAGGTAGCGCTTGATCATAAAAGTGGTATGTTATAAAAACTGTGCGCAATCAAAGTGAAATTGCAGCGTGCCATTATTCTCATCCATGGTTGCTGGTAAACCAAAAGGCAAGGCGAGATTTTCTGCTAAATGACCTACGGGGAATCTACCCCAGACCGGCAGGTTCAGGTGTTCGGTCAATTCGAGTACTCTTGTCCAGACCTGTTCTTCAAGGCGCTGGTTTTGCAGGGCGTCACCACCGCCAGTATCAAAACTTCCAAGGAGGATTCCTGCAATCCTGTCTAATTTTCCGCTCATGGCCAGTTGAGTGAGCATCCGGTCCAGACGATATACATGCTCGCCCGTATCTTCGAGAACGAGAATCCTGTTGTCAAGATTGTGTTCCCACCGGGTACCGATCAGATGCACCAGAGTGGTCAGGTTTCCTCCTGCAAGAATACCACGGCAGCTCCCTTTACGCAAAATTTCGAGCTGTTTTCCTTTGACCACATTCTCTCCGTCCCCTGAAACAAGTCCAAGGAGCTGATGAATGGACCTATCGTTACTGGTTGCAAGGGATGTGACCACCGGACCATGGATAGAGATGGTGTTAGCCTGTGCAACCAGCGCACCGAGGAGCACCGTGACATCGCTGAAACCGATAAGCAGCTTTGGCTTTTTTTGAATAAGCTCAAAATCAACATAAGGGAGCATTCGCATGCAGCCAAAACCACCACGAGCAGCCATTATTGCAGCAACTGTATCATCATCGAATAAAACATGAAGGTTGTTGGCACGCTGCTGATCTGCATCTGCCAGATAGCTGCCCTGATCATACACGTTTCCCTGCACCTTAACCGCAAGCCCAAATCTTTTAAGTATCTGCACTCCGCGTTCAAAGGCTCCAATATCCCTCACTGGTCCAGCTGGGCAAAAAACACCAACAGTATCCCCCTTTTTCAGTCGGGGCGGAAATATGGGGTTAGTTTCCTGTTTCATGGGTGGCGTTCAGGTCATAAATCTGTTTGAGCCCGGTCAAGGTGAGCTGAGGATCAACATGCTCCAGGGTTTTGGCATAGGGCATGATGAGTTGGGCCATTCCACCAGTGGCAATGGTATGCACTTTTTCATTATCATCCGCCAACTCTTTGGCAAGAAGAGATATCATCCTGTCGACAAGCCCGCCAAAACCATACAACATTCCGGAGTGAATAGCTTTTACAGTGGAAGAGCCGATGGGGTTTTCCGGAGTCACGTCAATGTCCAGTCGTGGGAGTTTTGCGGTTCTTGCGGCCAATGCATCGAGTGAGATGCCAATTCCAGGGTGGATAGTCCCACCAAGATACTCATGGTTTTTGCTTATGCAGTCAAAGGTAATGGCTGTACCAAAGTCTACCGCTATAAAGGCTTCCTTAAACCGTTCCCATGCAGCAACAGCATTAACCAGTCGATCCGCACCGGCCTCTGAAGGGGTATCGATCTTGACCTCCAATCCCCCCAGATTAAGCTGGTGAGTAACCGCAATAGGCGGGTTCTGCAGCCCAATAAAGTGCTCCTGGGCAAACTTGATCCAGCTGGACTCAAGCAAAGGCACAACCGAAGATATAATAAATCCCGTAATCTGGCGTGGATCAATCTTTGCCATGGAGAGCAGGGCAATATAGCGAATGGACAGCTCGTCTGCGGTTTTATCCTGGGTTGACTGGAGCCGCCAGTTAGCGATAAAGGAACCATTATGGAATACGCCACTGACAGTATGTGAGTTACCAACGTCTACCGTAAAAAGCATACAGTCTCCTGCTGTTTACTTCAGCATTTAGCAATATTTGTTTTTTTTGTCTGGGATTGTTAAGATAACTGCCCTGAAGATGCGGGATCCGGCACAGGACGGTATCTGAAAAAACTCTCTAACAGGTATTGCGCGAGGTGTAAATAGTGTCTGACTATATTCAGGTTCAAACAACGGTTGCAAACCGATCCGATGCGCTTGGCATAGCCCGGAAAGTTGTGGCAATGCGGCTGGCCGGATGCGTGCAGATAACAGCATGCACATCCGTGTACAGCTGGCAGGGTACTGTTGAGCAGGACGAGGAATATCTCTGTACCATGAAAAGCAGCAAGGGGGTGTTTGACAAATTAAAAACAGCTCTTAAAGAGCTCCATCCTTATGCTGTCCCGGAAATCATTGCTACCCCCATTACAGGCGGAGGAGAGGCCTATCTGAGCTGGCTGGGCGAACAGCTTGCTGTTGAAGACGGAGACGAGGTATAATGAGCAGTACAACCAGTAAACGCAGGCGGCGAAGGAAAGAATTCAGATGTCACTGCTGTAAAAAAGAACAACCGTTTTGTTGGAACTGTTCGTGCGGATTTCAGATTTGTCCGCACTGTTTTCACGAAAACACCTGGGGGATCAGCAATGGCCCAACCTGGATATGCCCGGATTGCGGCCGGGTTCATATGATGGAATAAGCATTTTTCACTTTATTTTTTTCAAAAAAGACAACTACATTTTCAAAGCGAGTCTTCATGGCCGACCAGCAACCCAAACATCAGTACGATGAATCAAAAATTAAAACGCTCAGCTCTCTGGAGCATATCCGCAAACGGCCAGGTATGTACATTGGCCGGCTTGGCGATGGCTCACACCCTGATGATGGTATTTACATCCTGCTTAAGGAGGTTATTGATAATGCGGTGGATGAATTTATCATGGGCTATGGCAAGAAGGTCGAGGTCAGTATCAGCGAAGACGGTTTCTGTCAAATCAGGGATTACGGGCGTGGAATACCGCTGGGTAAGGTGGTTGAATGCGTGTCGGTGATCAATACTGGAGCCAAGTATAACACCGATGTGTTTCAGTTCTCTGTGGGGCTCAATGGGGTTGGAACCAAGGCGGTTAATGCGCTTTCCACAACGTTTACCGTATGTGCCTTTCGTGACGGTCAATTTAAAAAAGCTACCTTTGATCACGGAAAGTTACAGGACGAGGAAGAGGGAGAAACCAAAGAGAAAAACGGTACCTTAATCCAGTTTACTCCAGACCCTGAGCTTTTTCCAAAGTTCACCTTTGATAAAGAGTATGTTGAACAACGCTTATGGCGCTATGCCTACCTGAACGCAGGACTCTATCTCCATTTTAATGAACATGAATTCTTTTCTAAAAACGGGCTCCAGGATTTGCTCGAAAATGAGGTAACTACCCGTAAGCTTTACGATCCTGTTCATTTTGTCGATAAATCCATGGAGTTTGCCTTTGCCCATACCGATGATTACGGCGAACTCTACTTTTCCTTTGTCAACGGTACCTACACCAGTGAGGGAGGAACCCATCTTTCAGCATTTCGTCAGGGCTTTTTAGCCGGTGTTAATGAGTTCAGCGGTAAAAAATTCAGCGGTCAGGATGTACGGGATGGCCTGGTCGGGGTGCTGGCGGTAAAGGTTCAGGAGCCGGTTTTTGAATCCCAGACCAAAAACAAGCTGGGCAATACCGATATCCGCTCCGGGCTTATCAATACGACCAAAGAGGCGGTTGCCAATTTTCTCTATATGAACCCGGATGTGGCTGAAATGCTGCTGGAAAAGGTGCAGCGTAATGAAAAGGTACGCCGGGAACTCCAGTCTGTTCGCCGCGAAGCCAAGGCCAAGGCCAAAAAGGTCGCCTTGAAAATACCGCAGCTCAAGGATTGCAAGTACCATCCTTCCAAGGGGAAACCCTCCAAAGAAGGCCGAGAGAACATGCTCTTTATAACAGAGGGTCAGTCGGCAGCCGGTTCCATTGTCAGCTCTCGTGATCCTATGACCCAGGCGGTTTTTTCCATCAAGGGCAAACCAATGAACGTCTTTGGGCAACGGTTGGACCTGTTATATAAAAACGACGAGATGTACTCGCTCATGCGAACCCTTGATATTGAAGAGTCTATCTCTAATTTACGTTTTGATCGAATTATTTTGGCAACGGATGCTGATGTGGATGGATTGCACATTCGTAATTTATTGCTGACCTTTTTTCTTCATTATTTTGAGCCACTTATTAAACTTGGTCATGTCTTTATTCTTGAGACCCCGATATTCAGGGTGCGGAATAAAAAAGAGACCATCTACTGCTATTCAGATGCCGAGATGGACCAGGCCTTTACCACCTTAAAAGCCAAAGGAAAAACCGATAAATCCATAGAAGTAACGCGTTTTAAGGGGCTTGGTGAGATATCGCCGCCAGAGTTCAAGCAGTTTATTGGCGAGGATATGCGGCTTAAGCAGGTGCGTATGGATTCATTACATGAAGTGAGCAGGGTGCTGAAATTTTATATGGGGAAGAATACACCTGAGCGGCGTCAGTACATCATGGATCACCTCAATTTGGAGCCGGTATAATGGAAACAGGCGAACGTACACTCGGCAAGCTGCACAGGCTGTTTGACTTCAACTTCCTGGAATATACCTCCTACGTTATCCGTGAACGTGCCATTCCAGACGTAGATGACGGCTTAAAGCCTGTTCAGCGCAGGATTCTTCAAACCCTGCACAACATGGATGATGGTCGCTATCACAAGGTTGCCAATGTGGTTGGGGAGACCATGAAACTCCACCCCCATGGTGATCAGTCCATCTTTGCCGCCTTGGTGAACCTGGCGAATAAAGACTTCCTTATTGATCGACAAGGGAATTTCGGCAACATTTACACCGGTGACCAGGCCTCTGCAGCACGGTATATCGAGTGTCGCCTTTCCCCCCTTGCCCGTGAAACCCTGTTCAATAAAGACCTGACCGACTTTATCGATTCCTATGATGGACGCATGGAGGAACCCATCAGTTTACCGGTGAAGATTCCCTTGTTGCTGTTACTGGGAGCAGAAGGGATTGCCGTTGGTATGGCCACCAAGATCATGCCCCACAATTTTAACGAACTGCTAAAAGCACAGATAGCCTATCTTGGTGGGGAAGAGTTCATTCTGTATCCGGATTTTCAGCGTGGCGGCATAATTGACGTAACTGATTATGATCATGGCAATGGCAAGATTCGCTGTCGGGCAAAGATTGAACAGCCGGATTCCAAAACCATTCACATCACAGAGCTCCCCTACAATGTAACGACCTTATCGCTGATTGAGTCTATTGAACGGGCAGTGCGAACCGGAAAACTTAAAATAGCCTCGGTAAACGATTACACAGCCGAAGAAGTGGAGGTGGAGATTAAGCTGCCTCGCGGTATTCATGCAGAAGAAACCATTGACGCGCTCTATGCCTTTACTGACTGTGAGGTCAGTGTATCACCTAACCTGATCGCCATTGAAGATAATATGCCCAGGGTGATCACCGTTGAAGAGGCGTTAAAACGCAACACGGATAAACTGGTTGGGTACCTGCAAAAAGAGCTGGAGCTGGAGCTGGAGAGGTTGCTCGCCAAATGGCACGCCCGCAAGCTTGAGCAGATTTTTATTGAAGAACGCATCTACAAGGAAATCGAGGAACAAACCAACTATAAAAGCGTGCTTAGCGTTGTCCGTGATGGGCTTGCGCCTTTTGCAGAAGAGTTACAGCGTAAGGTAACAACAGCAGATATTGAACGACTGCTGGAAATTAAAATCCGACGTATCTCCCGCTATGATATCAATCGCCAGCTCAAAGAGCTTCGGGATATAGAGAAAAACATTAAAAGGATCAAAAAAGAGTTGAAGGATATGGTTGGTTTCACCATCAACTATATTCAGCAGCTGCTTGATAAGTATGGTGCCGAGTATCCCAGAAAAAGCAGGCTGCGCACCCTAGGCGAGATTGATGCCCGCGCAGCAGCACTTTCCAATCTGCAACTTGTGTATCAGAAGGAAAGCGGGTTTGTAGGGTGCAAGATAAAAGTTGAGAACCAGCGAAAAGATACCGAACTCAGTTGCTCAGAGTATGATCGCATATTGCTGATCTTCAAAAACGGGATGTACAAGGTAATTACCGTACCGGAAAAGCTGTTTATCGGCAGTGATCTCTATTGGATGGGCCTGGTGCAACCCCAGCAGACCTTTAACCTGATTTATCGTAACGGCACAGAAAATTTAACCTATGTGAAGCGGTTCACCACGCCCAAATTTATCCTTAACCGGGAATACCGCCTTTTTGATGAGCATAAACGCTCAGCCATTCTGTTTCTTGTAACCGGTGATAAGGATATCCGCGCCCGAGTGAGCCTCGTACCTTCTGGCAGAGCCAGGTATAATTTTGTTGAGGTTGAGTTTGATGAATACCTGATTAAGGGAGCTGCTGCCAAGGGGAAGCGAGTATCTAACCGGGTGGTTAGAAGGGTAAGTAACCTTACGGGAACACCGAAGAAAAAACCGCAAACAGCTCCAGAGTTACCGGGGTTTAGCAAAAAAGATTGATATTGTTCATGAGCTGTGGGCATGGCACAGCTCATGAAACTGACGTTCAAGTCAGGTTGGATTGGTTTCCAGAACCCTCTTGCTCCGCTTCACTGCACATAAATCACCGCACATGGTACAGACCTCTTCATCTATGGGCTTGGATGATTTTCTGTACTCACGGGCTTTTTCCGGATCCATGGCCAGCTCGAACATTTTTTCCCAATCAAGCTCCTTTCTGGCATGGCTCATGTCGTTGTCCCAGTTGATTGCACCTGGAATGCCTTTGGCTATATCAGCGGCATGGGCAGCAATGCGGGATGCAATGATGCCTTCTTTCATGTCGTCTTTATCTGGCAGGCGCAGATGTTCCGCTGGGGTGACGTAACACAGGAAGTCTGCACCGTAAGATGCTGCCATTGCGCCTCCAATGGCAGAGGTGATGTGGTCGTACCCAGGAGCTACATCGGTCACAATCGGGCCAAGCACGTAAAACGGAGCCCCATGACAGAGTTTTTTCTCCAGCTGCATATTCGCGATGATTTCATTGAGCGGCACATGACCCGGCCCTTCAATCATCACTTGTACATTGTGTTCCCAGGAGCGTTTGGTCAGTTCCCCCAGTATAATTAACTCCTGAATCTGAGATGCATCGGTGGCATCCTTGAGGCAGCCCGGGCGCAGGCCATCACCAAGACTTAAGGTGACATCATTCTGTTGGCAGAGCTCAAGCAGCCGGTCGTAATGCTCAAAAAATGGATTTTCCGCATCATTGGCGTCCATCCAGTCAAGGAGCAAGGAACCACCCCGGCTAACCACATGGGTGAGGCGAGGATTGGTTTTTAACCGTTCCACAGCGGTGCGGTTCAGACCTGCATGAATAGTCAGAAAATCCACTCCATCTTCTGCATGCTGTTTAACAACGTCAAAAAAGTCGTCCACAGTAATTGCCGCAACATCTTTTCCGTAGCGTGCCACAGCATCATATACAGGTACTGTCCCGATCATTGCAGGAGATAGCTCAACAGTGCGCCTGCGAAAGGAACGTGTGTCACCAAAGGTGCTGAGATCCATAATAGCATCAGCCTTCAGTGCTATGGAGCGGCGCACCTTTTCAAGCTCCACTTCCACATTGCAGCAATCTTCAGAAACCCCCAGGTTCACATTTATTTTTGTGCGTAGTCCGGCGCCTATACCACAACCGACTAAACTTGTATGATTTTTATTAGCAGGGATTGTAATCTGTCCCTTGGCCACATGTTCAAGAAGATAGGCTTCGCTGACAGCTTCGTTTGCTAAAACATCCTGCATTTGGGGCGTAACGATGCCTTGTTTAGCGGCATCCATCTGGGTGGTATATTGAGGCATGAATAGGTCTCCTGAAAGTTATGGGTTTATCCGAGGATCTGATTTGTTATTGAACGGGTGGTTTCGGTTACATCTTGCGCACCAACGATTTCAGTAACCAGGCACACCGTTTGTGCGCCTCTGTTGACAATTTCGCTGATGTTATGTGCTTTTATGCCGCCAATGGCCACATAGGGCAGGGGGATAGTGCTGGCAACGTACTCCAGATATTCCAGGCCCACAGCCTCACACACATCTTCTTTTGTCTGGGTGGTAAAGATTGGGCCTACACCAATGTAATCTGCACCAGCCTGTACCGCTGCCTGAGCTTGTTGTGGGGAGTGGGTGGATAGGCCAATGATTTTTTCTGGGCCTAAAAGCTTTCTCACATCTGCAACGGACATGTCCTCCTGGCCCACGTGCACGCCGTCAGCATCAACTAAAAGGGCAATATCAACAAAGTCGTTGACGATAAAGGTAGCGCCCAGTTTTTTGGTAAGCTCACGCATTTGGCGGCACTCTGCAACGATTTCACAATAGTCTTTGAGATGTCGTTTCTCGCGGTATTGAATGATCTTGACCCCGCCTTTAATCATTGCCTCAGCCACATCCAGGTTAGAGCGGCCTAAAGAAAATTTTTCAGCGGTAATGCCGTAAATGCCTTTGGGTAAGGTTTTTTCTTTCATTGGTTTGTTGCTTTGGTGGAGAGAAGGGAGAGTAGGGTGGCGGCCATGTGTGCTGCAACTGTAACCACTTTATGACTGGTGAGTTCAGCACCAGCACAGTCTGTGCAGAGATCGCCTATGATGTAGGTATTGCCTATCTTTTTGGTGGTAATGGTAGCTAAATCACTTCCTGCTATGCCGCTTGCTGCGATGATAGCGTGTTTTTCATTGTGCAACGCTTCAATGAGCATTTTTTTATCTTCCTCACCATCCAAGCCTTCTACGATCACATCACAGTCAGCAAAAAGGTGATGGATGTTTTCAGGAGTGATTTTTTGGTGTACTGCACAGATATCAATCTCCGGGTTAATGCGGCGCAGGTTTTGTGCAAGCATTGCAACCTTGCTACTGCCTACCTGGTCTATAAAAAAGAATTGCCTGTTCAGGTTTGAGGCTTCCACCACATCACAATCGATAATGGTAAAACAGGGTATGTTACTGCGCACCAGATGAAGCGCTACATTGGAGCCGATCCCGCCCGCACCGGCTATACCAATTCTCGGGAAATGCATCCTCTTTACAGTGCCTCAACCCAATCTTTGTACACGGGCTGATACCCTTGACTGGCGATGGCTGCCGCCACCTGCTCCACGCTCCGTTCATCGGTAATCTCAAACTGTGGTGTGGTCGAATCTTCAGCCTTTGCATATCCGCCAACACTGGTTGAAACACCTGCTGAAAATCGGGTAGCTCCAATGTGCATGAGGTGATCGCGCATGTAACTGGATTCCCTGGTGGAGATGGTTATACCGGCACGTGGTTGAAAGAGCCTGAGCGCAAGTAAAAACTGGACAAAGGTTGTATCATTCACCGGGTACTGCGGCTTAAAATCGCATTCTGCTTCATTAAATCGGGGAAGGGATACTGCTATCTCCGTATCCAGATAGGCATCATCAAGATACCTGGTGTGCAGGCCGGTAAAGAAACACTCGCTCCTGCTTTCACCAAGCCCCAGCAAGGCGCCGATATTTACCGTGCGAAAACCAGTGCGGGCACCTCGTTCAGGCGCATTTAAGCGATAGTGGTAATCTGCTTTTTTACCCGCAAGATGCACCGCTTTATAAATGGATGCATCATACACTTCCTGAAACAAGGTGAGCCCGTCCACCCCTGCCTTTTGCATGATCCGGTATTCATCTTCATCCATGGGGAAAATTTCGATGGATACCGAAGCAAAATATTTTTTGAGACAGGTGACTGCTTCAACAAGATAGTTTATGGGAGTAGCTCTGCGCGATTCACCTGTCAGCAGCAACAGATGCTGGATGCCGGTTGAGGCAATAGCTGCCGCCTCTTTTTCTATCTCTTCCATGGATAAGGTTTGGCGTGAGATAGTGTTTTTTTTGTTAAAACCGCAATAAATGCACTGGTTGCTGCAGACGTTGGAAATATAGAGCGGAGCAAAAAGCTGGATGGTTTTACCAAAATACTGGATGGTGAGCTGGCGAGCCTTTTGTGCCATGGGCTCAAGGTGGGCGGCAGCGCATGGACTGAGCAGGGTCAGGTAGTCCATGGCAGATAACTGATCCTTGGCTATGGCTGCTCTGACATCAGCATCGCTGATAGACGCAAAGTAATCAGCAAAGGGAAAATCCTGGTATTTTTTAACTACTTCATAAAAAGACATGTCCTGCTCCTGAAAAAGTTTCCTTACTCGAGAAAGCCCGTCAGCGGGGAAGACGCTCGCGCTGTGTCACTTTGGCCCGCAGCTTGGGCCAGAAAGGCGGTTCTGCCTGCCTGGACTGCCAAGCCAAAAGCGCGTCCCATGGATACTGGATCAACTGCTGTGGCAATGGCGGTGTTTACCAACACTGCATCTGCGCCCATCTCCATGGCATCTGCTGCCTGGGAGGGCAGGCCAATACCGGCATCCACGACAACGGGCACACTACAGTTTTCGATGAGCATGGCGATAAGGGCCCTGGTTTCCAGACCCCGGTTAGAGCCTATGGGAGCACCAAGGGGCATGACTGCAGCCGCACCTGCGTCTTCAAGGCGTTTAGCCAGAGGGAGATCAGGTAAAACATAGGGAAGCACCGTGAATCCCTCTTTGGCAAGCACCTCTGTTGCCTTGAGAGTCTCCCAATTATCAGGCATAAGGTACTTGGCATCGGTGATTACCTCTATCTTGATGAAGTCGCCGCATCCTGCTTCGCGGGCAATTCTGGCCACTCGTATTGCCTGTTCAGCAGTTCTTGCACCTGAAGTGTTGGGCAGCAGGGTAACGTCTTTTGGAATACAATCGAGGATATTGTCTGTCACAGAGTTGATGTCTACGCGCCGCAGGGCAACGGTAATCATCTCAGAACCGCTTGCCGCAAGCATCTCAGGAATCTGGTTATTATCTCCAAATTTGCCTGTTCCAGTGAATAACCGACTGGTGAACTCCGTATCACCAATTGTTAAACTCTCTTTGCCCATGATGTTCATCCTCCACCTACAAAATTAAGTAGTTCAAGCGTGTCTCCATCGCTTAACCGTGTTGCATCCCATGCTTCCTGTTTGACAATGGCACCGTTGTATTCGACCACCAGGGATTTTTTTTCCAACCCCAGGTCGGCAATCAATGCACCAAGTGTGGCTGCCTGGGAAGCTTGTTGTTGTCCGTTTATCTGAATATTCATAGTACACCATAAAAAAAGCCGCTTCCCGGGTAAGGTAAGCGGCTTGAGAGGAGCAAAATATAAAAGATTTTGTCGTCGCTTCCCTTCGCCAGTATTATCCGGATCAGGTTCTAAGGGTTGGAGAATTTCCTCTCAGCAGAGATTGCACCCCTAGCGTTGCTGTAGTTTATAAGAGGAGGGCTGGGTTTTGTCAATAAGATATTCGTCGGTGGTTTACGGTTCAGCTGTTTCCACTTTTTGGATACCTTTTGGTACAGTTTTTTGTGGTAAACGACCAAATAATGCGGTCTTATCGTATAGCCAACTGGCTAATTCATCTGTGATAAAGCGTTGGGCACAGCGCCATTGCCAGTTATGTGCAACAGTCCCTGGAGTGTTGATCCTGCAATCATTGCCAAATCCCAACACATCCTGCATGGGCAAAATCGCTGTGTTTGCGACAGAAGATAAGGCTAGATAGATCATGTCCTGATGAAAGATGGATTCGTGTAAGTTGGTTTGATGAGCATAGTTTTTTGCCTGCTTCTTGCTTTCTTCCTCTATTTCCGGACTCATGTACCAGCCAACTGCGGTATCGTTATCGTGGGTTCCCGTGTACACAACTGTGTTGGGCTCATACCAATGGGGGAGATAACTGTTATCGGGTGAGCCATCAAAGGCAAAGAGCAGGATCCTCATACCGGGAAAGTTCAGGTCTTTACGCAGCTTCTCCACAGGCGGGGTGATGGTTCCAAGGTCTTCTGCAATGATAGGAAGCTCCCCAATGCGTTTTTTCATTTCCTTGAAAAAAGGGAAACCAGGTCCTTTTTTCCACTTTCCGTTGATGGCAGTCTCTTCTTCAGCAGGAACAGACCAGTAGGATTCAAAACCTCTGAAGTGATCAATGCGCACCACATCGGTCAGGAGAAAATTATGCCTGAGCCGCTCTTCCCACCATTTCCACAAGGCTTTTTTAGTCGCTTTTTTTGTGGTGTTCCATTTGTAGAGTGGGTTGCCCCATAGCTGTCCGGTTTTACTGAAGTAATCTGGCGGAACACCTGCAACTTGGGTGGGTCTGGAAGTTGCTGGGTCAAGCTGAAAGATATCCTGTTGTGACCAGGCATCTGCACTGTCTGCGGCTATATACATGGGGATATCACCAATAAGGGAGACCTCTTTTTCCCTGCCATAGGCTTTTAATTCCTGCCATTGACTGAAAAACAGATATTGTTCAAAGGTGAAATATTCCACATCATCCTGATAATCCTGAACAATTTTTTTCAGTGCTTCAGGTTGGCGTTTTTTGAGTCCTTTGGGCCATTCAAACCACGCCTGGTTGTGACAGTGTTTTTTACAGGCTTGAAAGAGGCTATAGTCTTCTACCCATGGGTGATCAGTGATAAAGGTCTTCAGTTCACCTCTTCGGGGGCTGGCATCAAATCGCTGCCATGCCAGGCGCAGTAGTTTTTGCTTAAGGTGAGCAGCTTGTTTGTAATCTACAGCATGCTCGGCATCAACGGTAACCAGTACCTCACCTGGCTCAAGTAATCCTTTTGTGACAAGACGCTCAGGACTGATATAAAGAGGGTTGCCGGCAAAAGCTGATGGACTCATGTAGGGAGAATTGCAAAATGCTGCTGCTGTTGGTCCCACAGGTAAAATTTGCCAATAACACTGACCGGCCTGGGCAAGAAAATCAATAAAGCGAAATGCCGTAGGTCCAATATCTCCAATACCAAAAGGACCAGGCAGGGAAAACAGGGGAAGGAGGATACCACTTGCTCTTTGGTGAAGTAATGATGCAATGGATAGCGACATAATATTTTTCCTTATAAGGTGGAGCCTGAGAGTTTTGTTGTGTTATAACAGGCGGTTGGTAGGCCTGCTGGTGGTTATCATACAAAACAGCTGGATAAGGAGTTGATTTTTCATGCCATGCGCATTAGGTTAATATATTCTTTGTGCTTTTTAATAGAATTTTATTTTCCATATACGTTGTGGGGGGAGAAGGCAGGTGCTAGCAGGTATCAAAAATGACCTTCTTGAAGCTAGTAAGGATGAGGGCTGCATTACTTTCCAGCATCTCAACGAGTTACTTCCTGAAAAAATAAACGATCCGGGTGCCATAGAAGAATTATTCGATTTTCTAGGCGAAAACAACATAGAAATTGTTACCCAGGAAGATTCCGGTAAACGAAAAACGCTTTCAGGCGAAGAGTGGACAGGAAAAAAGACTCCAGAAGAGGCTACCACTGAAGTTTTACCTGACAGTGAAGAACACGAGTCAGAAGAAACGACAACAACCTATCTCAGAGAGATGGGCCAGTTTGATCTTCTCACTCCTGAGGAGGAAGCCAAGTATTCCAAAACAATCCGCGAAGGATTTGATGCCATCATTGAGGCCATTCGAACTGATGAGTCCGGCACCAGGGAAATTTCCATGCTGGTCGAGCGGATTGATCTCTGGCAGCGACGTGACCCTACCTTAAAGCCTAAAAAACAGCAGCTTAACTATATGCGGCATTGTGTCAATATTGCAAGCCGTAATCATCCTGATACCAGGGAGCTGTTTACCTTAAACACCAAGTTGGAGGCGTATAATCGCTCCATTGAGGTGGCCAAAGACTGCATGATTCGGGCGAATCTGCGGCTTGTGGTTTCCATTGCCAAGCGGTATATGCATCAAGGGCTCACCCTGGCTGATTTGATCCAGGAAGGTAACCTGGGGCTCATGCGTGCTGTGTTTCGTTTTGATTATAAAAAAGGGAACAAGTTTTCCACCTATGCTTCATGGTGGATCAGGCAGGCTATTACCAGAGCTATTCTGGATAAAACCCGGACCATCAGGTTGCCGGTTCACTTTCTGGAGTTGCGGAGCCAGTTTTTCAAGGCCTTTTATTCGCTCTTAAAGGAGCTTGGCCGAGAACCTACACCGGTTGAAATTTCCAAGATGACCGATTTGCCCATGGATAAGATCCTGGCAATTCTTGAAGCATCGCGGGAACCTATTTCGCTGGAAACCCCGGTCGGTGATGATGATTCCACTTTAGGTGATTTTCTTGAAAACCAGGAATCTGAATCTCCTTACGATGCTGTTCAAAACCGTGAGTTGGCACACCGGGTTACTGAGGTGCTCTCTACGTTAACCGAACGCGAGGAAAAAATTATCCGCCTCCGTTTCGGGATTGGTGAAAAGGCGGAGTACACGCTTGAAGAGATCGGTAAACGGTTCAATGTTTCCCGTGAACGGATTCGTCAGATTGAGAAAAAAGCACTCAACAGGCTGCGCCACTCCAGCAGAAGAGATAAACTGCGCTATTTTCTTGATTAGCAGGAACAACATGTGTATGAACATGAAGCCCCTTGATGGTATCAAGGGGCTTTATTTTTTTCTCGTTTATGCGTTTTTGTAAGCAGGTGCGGAAACATGGATAAATATATAGAACAGGCAGGCCTTGGTCACATTCTTGAAAAGGTTCGTAATGAGCAGCGAATCTCCATAGCAGAAGGAAAAGAGCTTTATGAATGCTCTGATATCCTTGCGCTGGGGTATCTGGCCAACATTGTCCGCCAACGAAAAAACGGTGATGATGCTTTTTTTATCTACAACCAGCATATCAACTATTCCAATGTCTGTACCAATCTGTGTAAGTTCTGTGCTTTTGGACGGGAAAAAGGGCATAAACTCGCCTATGAGATGACGGTTGAGGATGTACGCAAAAAAGTGGAAGAGCGTCTTGATGAGCCCATTACTGAAGTCCACATGGTGGGCGGTATTCATCCAGATCTCCCCTTTTCCTATTATGTCGATTTGCTGAAAGTCATCAAAGAGGCTCGTCCGGAGCTGCATATTCAGGCGTTTACCTGCGTGGAAATTCATCATCTGGCGAGTCTTGCCGGTAAACCAGTGGACGAAACCATTGAGATCTTAAAGGATGCAGGACTCGGCTCGTTACCAGGCGGTGGAGCTGAGGTGTTCAACCCCCGAATTCGTGAGATTACCTGTCCTGATAAACTCCCAGGAGAAGGCTGGATAGAAATTGCGAAAACCGCTCACCGGCATGGTTTGCACACCAATGCCACCATGCTCTACGGACATATTGAAACCATTGATGAACGACTGGAACATCTTGACGCCCTGCGCAAAGCCCAGGATGAAACCGGCGGATTCCTCGCTTTCATTCCCCTTGCCTTTCATCCGAAAAATACTGCAATGTCCGAGCATTCCAACACCACAGGAATCAATGATCTGAAAAACATTGCAGTAAGCCGCTTGATGCTGGATAATTTCCCCCATATTAAGGCATACTGGGTGATGATTGGGCCCAAGCTTGCTCAGGTAGCCCTTTCTTTTGGTGCTGACGACATGGATGGTACGGTCAAGGAAGAGGTTATCACCCATATGGCTGGAGCTGAAACCGCTCAGGGGCTTGGGCATAAGACCTTGATTCGGCTGATCAGGGAAGCAGGACGTAAACCCATAGAGCGGGATACGCTGTATAACGTGTTAGCAACCTTTTAGGTCACGATGCTTACTCCAATCATAACCAAAATAGAGCAGGGCGAGCGTATCAGTGATGACGAATATCGCCTGCTGGAAAACCATGCAGACCTGCACCAGCTCGGTTTTCTGGCCAACAGTATTCGTAAACGGCTTCACCCTGAGCCTGTCGTCACCTACGTTGTAGATCGCAATATCAACTACACGGATATTTGTGTGTCTGCGTGTAAATTTTGTGCGTTTTTCAAGGCTCCTGAAGCCAGGTCAGGTGAATTGCTCAGCCTGGAACAGCTGCTCGATAAAATACGGGAAACCCAGGAGCTTGGCGGCACCCAGATTTTGCTCCAGGGCGGATTACACCCCGATAAACCGCTGGAGTATTACGAGGATATGCTTCGTGCCATGAAAAAGACGGGAATCCATATTCACGGATTTTCGCCTCCTGAGGTGTACCATTTTGCTCAATTATCCGGCCTGTCCACCAAAGAGGTGATCCAGAGGCTAATGGATGCCGGTTTGGGTTCTATTCCAGGTGGTGGTGCGGAAATTCTTTCCAATCGGGTTCGCAAAGAGCTTGCACCTCGAAAATGCGATGCTGATCAGTGGATATCCATCATGGAACAGGCGCATAACCTTGGTTTGCGAACCACAGCAACCATGATGTATGGGCACATCGAAACGGGCGAGGAACGCCTTGAGCACCTGCGGCGTTTGCGGGAACTGCAGGATCGTACAAAAGGGTTCACAGCCTTTATTCCCTGGACCTTTCAGCCCGATCATACCCCGCTTGCAGAAAGCAGAACCATAGAAAAAGTATCGTCGTTTTCCTACCTGAGAATGCTTGCCTTAAGCCGGATATACCTGGATAATTTTGATAATGTCCAGGCCTCCTGGGTTACCCAGGGACCTAAGATAGCGCAACTCTCCCTGTTTTTTGGAGCCAATGATTTTGGTTCCACCATGATTGAGGAAAATGTGGTCGCTGCAGCAGGTGTCCATTTCAGGCTCTCTGAAAAGGAAATTCAGCGCCTGGTGCGCGATGCCGGGTTTACCCCAAAACAACGTTTAATGGATTATTCGCTGGTTTAATCAACTGTTGCTCTTTCGTGGCTACCACAATGGAAATTCACACTGGTGAGTGGGTTGTTCCTGTCGCTGAACCACCCATAAAAAATGGTGGAGTAGCACTCTTTCAAGATGGTATTGCAGCGGTGGGTTCCCGTAAAACCCTGCTGCAAGCTTTCCCGGAAGCACAATGTGTTGCCCATCATGGAGCTGTACTTACCCCGCCTCTGGTAAATGCTCATATCCATCTTGAGCTTTCCTCCCTGAAGGAACTCGGCCAAGGCGCATCACCTTCCCATTTTACCCAATGGATTCTTGCCCTTGTCTCTTTACGTGCAAAAAGAGGTGCAATGGGCAAGGAGGTAAGCAATGCTGCTCTTAAGCAACTTAAAAAGCAGTACAATGATGGTGTGAGTGCGATTCTTGATATCGGAAACACACCGGTGGTTGCTGAACTCACCCAGGAGTTCCAGGGCTTCCTTTTTCCCTGTAAGGAGTATCTGGGGTTTGCTGGAGATCACCTGGAAAACAATGTATCACGATTAGATGCTGAAGAGCAGAACATCCTCTGTACGGGGCACGCTCTATATTCCACCCATAAAGTATTGCTTATGGCTTTGAAAAACCGTTGTAAACAACAGGACGCTGTTTTTTCCATTCATGTTGCTGAAACCAAAGCAGAGGTGGAAATGGTGCAACAGGGAACAGGTGAAATGGTTGCGTTCCTGTGCGACAGAGGGTTTTGGGACGAGCGTTTTTTACCAGAAGTTGGTGCATCAGGGGCTGTTGCTTATCTTGATAAGCTTGGTTTGCTGGATGAACAAACCCTGTGCGTGCATTGCGTGCATTTAAGCGATGGGGAAATAGAGCTGATTGCGCGTAAAAAAGCGCATATCTGTCTTTGTCCAGGAAGTAACAGGTTCCTTGATGTTGGGAGAGCACCGGTGCAAAAAATGGTGAATGCGGGTATATTGCCAGCCCTTGGTACGGATAGCCTGGCAAGTAACCCTGAGATTTCCTTATGGCGTGAAATGCAGCTGCTTGCTGAGGAGCATCCAGGTGTTTTACCTGAGACCATTTTTTCCATGGCCACTTTGGGCGGTGCGCAGGCATTGGGCATTGCAGCAACTCTGGGTACGCTTTCCAGGGGGAAATTGCCAGAAATGCTGAGCATCCAGTTACCAGGGCCTATGGCTTCAGCAGAGGACGTTATGGAGTATCTAGTTACTACAGGAAGCGCAATCCAACCAGTGCGTATAAAAAGCATGTCCGGGAGTAAGCAATGGCACGTATAGGCATGGTAAACTATATCAACACGGCCCCGCTGTATGAGGTGTGGAAAGAGATGGAACACCCGGAGTCCTGGCAGATTATTGAAGGGCAGCCAAGTGAGCTGAACACGATGCTTGCCGCAGGTGAAATTGATATGGGGTTTGTTTCATCCTATGAGTATGCTGCCAGGCCGGAACAGTATCAGATTTTTGCTGATCTTTCCATCAGCGCAACAGGACCGGTGGGCAGTGTATATCTTTTTTCAAAGCTTCCCATAGAGGAGCTTCACCTGAAACCAATTGTGTTGACTGGTCAATCTGGTACATCTGTCTGCCTTGGCCGTATATTGTTGGAAGAATATTATAAGGCGCATCCAGTCTATACGGTGGGAGACGCTTATAGTGCTGAAAAAGAAGACCGTAGCATTGCTGGCGTGCTTGCCATTGGTGACGATGCATTGAGACTCCGCTTTGAAAATCGGTATCCTGTGCAGCTTGACCTGGCAGACGCATGGTTTCAGCAAACCGGCCTCCCTTTTGTTTTCTCAGTATGTGCGGTCCGTCAGGAATACCTTGATAAACACGAGCAGACCGCCAGAGCCATTCGTGAGACCTTTGTTGAATGCCGGAAAAAGGGAGTGCAGCAGATGGCCGAAATTTGTGATCGGGTTGCCAGACGTATCCCCATGGATTGTGAAATGTGCTCAGCCTATCTCAATGGCATCCAGCATGACCTTACTGCGGATAAAATCCAGGGACTTGAGCTTTTTTACAAGCAACTGGTGAAGCGAGGAGAGGTTTCTCCAGCTTCGCTGCCGCTGAAAATATTTTCTTAACAAGCTGGTAATAACTGAATTTCAGTAAAATAAAGTGTACACCTTATGCAAAATATAGATGCTCCTGAAGGGAAAAAGCAATTTGTTCGGGAAAAATTCTCTTCCATCAGTAATCGCTACGATCTTCTTAATTCATTGCTTTCTTTTCAGATTGACCGGTACTGGCGGTGGAAAACCACCAGAATGCTCAAAGCGTTTCCCGCAGGAGCTGTACTTGATCTCTGTGCTGGTACCTTGCCCTTATCCTTAGAGCTTGCCAGACAAGCGAAAAAGCGAGAAGTTGTTTCCATTGATTTTTGCCAGGACATGCTCTACGCTGGAGTAAAAACCTTACCAAATGATGAGCGAAAATCGCGTATTACCCCTGTCTGTGGTGATGGTGAAGAAATTCCTGCAGCAGATAATGCCTTTTGGGGGTGTACCGTTGCCTTTGGAGTGCGCAACCTGTCGCGAACCTTAATCGGCTTGCAGGAAATGCACCGGGTGTTAAAACCCACTGGAAAACTCCTTATTCTAGAGTTTTCAAGGCCAACTAACCCTATAGTTAAGCCCATGTACACTTTTTACTTAAACAAAGTTTTACCTGCTGTTGCTGGTGTTGTTTCAGGGGACAAGGAAGCCTATGAATACCTGGCATCTTCCATCGCAGCCTTTTATGAGCCACAAGAGTTACTCTCCATGATGCGAGAGGCCGGTTTCAAAGATGTCCGCCGTATTCCGCTTACCTTTGGCATTGTTTCCATCTATATTGGGATAAAATAATGGCTGTTACAAAAATCCTGTTAGGGATTACCGGAGCAACTGGAATGCTCTATGTGTCATCGTTACTCAAACAGCTTGGTGCACTTGATGTGGAAGTGCATGGGATTATCTCTGATGCAGGGTTGCAGGTGCTCAAGTTTGAGCTCCAAATTGCTCCAGATCAGTTATCAGGGGTTACACAATGGTATTCTGCAGATGATTTTTCTGCTGCCCCTGCCTCAGGTTCCGCCCGTTTTGATGCCATGGTGATTTTGCCTTGCACTGTTGGGAGCTTGGCAGCCATTGCTTCAGGGTATACCGCTAACCTCATCCACCGCGCGGCCGATGTAACCTTAAAGGAAAGGCGGCCATTGATTTTAGCGGTCAGGGAAACACCACTGAACAGAACCCATTTGAAGAACATGCTCACCGTGCATGACGCTGGTGCTCTTATTTGTCCACCATTGCCTGCCTTTTATTCAAGGCCCACCTCTTTTGAAGAAATGGCGGATAATTATACAGGACGACTGTGTGAACTACTGGGATTGCATGCTCCAAAATATAACAGGTGGCCTGGAGGGACAGCCTAATGTGGAAAAAAATTCAGGTGCTGCTTGAGATGATTAAATTTAAGTACACTGTTTTTGCCATGCCCTTTGCGCTTATGGGTGTTTTTCTGGCTGAACGTGGTATCCCCAGCTTATGGGTGTTCATCTGGGTGGTTGGGGCCATGGTTGGTGCGCGAACCTGCGCCATGGGATTTAACCGCATTGCAGACCGCACCTTTGATGCTGCCAACCCGCGGACCGCTAAACGAGCAATCCCAGCAGGAGAGGTGAGTTTACCAGAATCATGGGGCATGGTTATTCTTGCGGGGCTGCTCTTCTTCTTTTCCTGCTTTATGCTGAACACCATGGCCTTACTCATCTCCCCAATTGCCTTGGGGTTGACCCTTTTTTACTCGTTAACCAAACGGTTTACCTGGCTCTGTCATGTGGTGCTTGGAGTGGCGTTGGCCTGTTCTCCACTAGGTGGCTGGGTTGCCGTTGCTGGTAGTCTGGAAGGGTTCCCGTGGGTTCTCTCTTTGGGGGTGCTTTTTTGGGTAGCAGGCTTTGATTGTATTTATGCATGCCTGGATGCTCAGTTTGACCGCTCCGCCGGGTTACACTCCATGCCTGCAATTTTTGGCAGTAGAAACGCCTTTCGGATTGCCACCTTATTTCATCTGATCGCCTTTGTTTTTTTCATTCTGACCGGCATCCAGACTGGTCTTAACGGGTGGTATTTTGTAGGCATTATCCTTACTGGTGTTGCTTTGTTCTATCAACACATGATAGTCAATCCTTCAGACCTTTCACGGATTCACATGTCTTTTTTCTCCATGAATGGTTTTATCTCCCTTGCTCTTTTTTGCGCGACATGTCTTTCCTTGGCAACTTCAGGTTGATCCGTTTTCTTGTTCCTTCCCTACTGCTGCTGATTGCTGGAGTGGGTATTGCCCATGCGGTTATGCAAACTACAGCAGAACAACTTGAGCAGCACAGCCTGAACAATATGTTTAACGGTGCTGAGCAGATGCATTTTGCTGTTTCCTGGAGTGGTGGGATTAAAATTGGCGATCTCTTTATTTCTATTGTCCCCGTTGAACCTGGTACAGACAGGTTTGCTATAAAGGTGCGAGTGACCGATTATGGCTTGTTTAAGCTGGTGTATCCAGTGGATGATACCTTTACCACCATTGTAGAGGGACCATTGAAGCTTCCTTTGCAGTATGCTGTCCACCAAAGGGAAGGGTGGGGGAGGGAAACGTGGGGGAGGGAAACCAAACGTTTGACGATCTATGACCAGCAAAAACTGGAGGTGACCTATCAAAAAAATGCCCAACCTCAAAAAAAGTACCCCATAGCAGGGACGGTTTACAATGAGTTTTCTGCGTTTTTTATCTCTCGTGCACTGACCTTTGAACAGCTTGACACTCCCATAAGGGTGCCAGCCTTTGTGGATAAACAACGTCATGAAGTCGCTGTGAAAGCGGTGGGAAGAGAGGTGCGAAATTCGCTGTTTGGTGAAGTGGCGACCCTTAAAATTCAGCCTAAGATGACCTTTAAAGGGTTGTATGACAAGGATGGAGACACGGTCTTCTGGGTAACCGATGATGAGTGCCGCGTCCCCATTGAGATTCATTCAAAAATTGTGGTGGGTTCCTTGGTTGCTGAGCTAGAGGAATACAACAATTCACGTTGTACTCCGCCTAGCCACCGTAACACGCCGTAACTACCTGCTTCCATTACCCCTGGGATAAGACCTGGTCTTCAAAGGTGGTCAGGGCCGCCTTGGCACCCTCTCCCATGCTGATGATGATCTGTTTGTACGGCACGGTGGTGACATCACCAGCAGCATAGATGCCTTTTTGACTGGTCCGGCATTTTTCATCGATGACGATCTCGCCCATCTGATTTGTTTCCACAATATCCTTCACAAAAGTGCTGTTAGGGAGCAGGCCGATCTGGACAAAAATGCCATCCAGAGGATACAGGTGCTCTTCATTGGTTTCCCGATCCTTATATTTAAGGCCGGTCACCTTTTCGCCATTGCCAACAACTTCGGTTGTCTGGGCATTTGTAAAAATGGTGACATTGCCCATGGTTTTAAGCTTTTCAACCAGCACGTTGTCTGCCTTAAGTTCCGGCAAAAATTCAAACACAGCCACCGATTTTACCATACCGGCCAGGTCAATTGCTGCTTCGATACCAGAGTTGCCACCGCCGATCACGGCAATATCCCTGCCCTTGTAAAAGGGACCATCACAGTGCGGACAGAAGGCAACACCGCGACCGATATACTCCTTTTCTCCCGGTATATTCAACGTCCTCCACTTGGCACCTGTTGCCACAATGACGGATTTGGCCTGCAGAAACTCACCGCTGTTGAGTTCAAGTTGCTTCATGTCGCCCAACGCTATTGTGTCAAGCCGACGATGCTCAAGTGTTTTGATGTCATATTCAGCAAGATGTTGGGCCAACTTGCCGGCAAGTTCCGGTCCTTCTGTGTAGGGCACCGAAATAAGATTTTCTATCCCTTTGGTTTCCTTCACCTGACCGCCAATTTTTTCTGCGACAAGAACGGTTTGTAACCCTTTTCGTGCCGCATAGATTGCCGCAGAAGAGCCGGCAGGGCCACCCCCGACTACAGCAACATCAAACGTTCCAAGATCAACAGGTTCGGTTTTCGCTTCACTGTCGATACCAAAATGTTCCTCCAGTGTAGTCAGCAACTCAGCAAAATCGGTTTTACCGGAGCTGATCAGATCTTCCCCGTCCACGACACTGGGTACGCCTTGAATACCAAGGGCTTCTATCTCGTCCTGAAAAAAAGCGCCGTCTACCATCTCGTGGGTAAAATCGGAATGCAATACTGTCATGACGTTGAGGGACTGAACTACTTCCGGGCAGTTCTCGCAGGACAGAGAAACAAAGGTCCTCAGGTTGATCGGCCCTTGCAGATTCTGGACTCGCCTGATAATCCCCTCATCGGGCAGTTTTCCCTGGCGATCTGCATTCAGGACAGCGAGGATAAGCGAGGTAAATTCATGCCCGCCAGGGATACCACTGAAAGCGATCCCGGTTTTTTCACTGTTATGGAAGATTTCAAAAAACGGAGTTGCGCTGCTCTTGTCTGACTGTCTTGATGCCACATGGCTGGAAGTAGCAGCTACCTGTTCAAGCATCTCCACCAGCTCCGCCTGCTTCTCATGACTGCTTTGGGCATAGACAAGCTCCACCGCACCCTGCAGCTTTTCAAAAACCGTTGCTAACTGTTCTACAATCTGACTATCAAGCATATCCTCTACCTCTATGAAAATACAATCGGGTGCTTCACCTCATAACAGGAAGCACCCGAAAACCAGCAATAAACAAAAAAATGTTGTGCCTGTTTTGAGCTTAGATTTTGCCCACAAGATCAAGACCAGGCTTCAGGGTATCTGCGCCTTCTTTCCATTTGGCAGGACACACCTCATTGGGGTTGGCAGCGATATACTGAGCAGCTTTCACTTTTCTTAGCAGTTCGTCTGCGTTCCTTCCGATGCCGTTGTCATTCACTTCGGCCAGTTTGATCTGTCCTTCCGGGTTAACCAGAAAGGTACCACGATAAGCAAGGCCTTCTTCAGGAATATAAACACCAAAATCCTGAGACAGCTTTCCGGTTGGATCGGCGAGCATGGGGTATTTAATCTTCTTGATCGTTTCAGAAGCGTCATGCCATGCCTTGTGGGTAAAGTGGGTGTCGGTGCTTACGGAATACACTTCTACGCCCATCTTCTGGAACTCTTCATAGTTATCAGCCATATCCCCAAGCTCAGTGGGGCACACAAAAGTAAAATCAGCGGGATAAAAGAAAAAGATGGACCACTTCCCTTTTAAATCTTCCTGGCTTACCTCTTTAAAGCCGTCGTTTACATACGCTTGAACCTTGAAATCCTTCACCTGAGTGTTAATTAAAGTTTCCATTGTTTCTCCTTTTTTGTGATGATTAAAATGAGCTGTATTCCTGAGAAATTGAATTCTTCCAGCAGTTCAGTTACACGTCAGAAGTAGAGAATGACGCAGAAGTACAGACCCTGTGATTGGTTACGATCTGTGTTAGTATAAGCTTATATCCTTAGAGGGCAAGAAGTTCTGCTCACTTTTTAGTTACTCTGCCTGAAAAAACGATATGTGAACAGATTGAACTTCTATCCGTTACTGGCCTTAAATTCTCTATAAGGCGCTGGTATTGCCTGTTTGGCTGATGCTGTTGCATCAGGTGCAGGAGCAGGGACGGGCAAACAAGCCTGCTCCTGTGATTTGACAATTAGATGATTTTCATCCTGATTCTGGTTACCAGCAGTTCAGCAAGGATGACAACGGTGAAGATGGACAGCAGGATGACAGAAACTCTGTCCCAGTAAAACAAGTTCAGCGCTGTATCCAGCACCATCCCAATACCGCCTGCTCCAACAAACGAACTCTGGAATTTCGCAAACATCATACCTAATTATTGACAAAAGTCCTGCTGACAGAGTAATCATTTTTTATGGCACGCATGGCGAGAGTTGTTGCTCCAGGTTACCCTCACCATATTACCCAGCGAGGCAACAGCAAACATTTTTTCATGACAAGGACTACCAGATATATGAATGAACTGGCCGTCCCTGTGGAGACAGTCTGTTTGTAGATCAACTGGAAAACCTTCTTGGGAGAAAGCTGAACCCCCAAAAACCCGGGCCAAAAGTGAAGAATTAGGTATGGTGTCCCCGGAACAGTCTGTCCCCGGAACAGTCCTGTCCCCGGAACAGTCCAAAAAGGCACTGACCTCCACAAAACACATCATCGATACTACAGGCCTTGGGAATAAGGATATTATTTATGAAGACTAAAAAAATGCAAGTAAGTCTAACCTTTAAGGATTTCAAAGCTAAATCAGAAGAGTTTGTTATTCCTTTTACAGGTAATGAAAAAAAAGGATTTAGAGGCTTAAACAGCGGCAATGCATCAAAATATGGCATGATTACATTTGTTGGAAGAGAAATTAGTACCAATGACGTTTTTGCTAAATTAGTTGATAGTGGGCAAAAAATAGACGATGTGGACGCGACTCTCTCTATTATCAGTCAATACCTTGAGGAACTTCAACAATTTAAGGTCGGTAACGTGATTAGCGTGAGTTATACAGATAACCTTGCCTTTAAATTGATAAAGGAAGCAAATAAACCCACAAAAAAGAACGAGAAAAAAGGAAGACTTCCCTGATCAGCAGCGGAGGTTCTGGAGGAAAGGACGGTGACCAAGGGTAAATTTTGGAAAGACCGCCTGTGACCTGCACACAGCGGCAGAGGTAAACATTGCGGAATTCCGGGGACGGAATTCCGGGGACATCATACCTAATTATTGACAAAAGTCCTGCTGATAGAGTAATCATTTTTTATGGCACGCATGGCGAGAGTTGTTGCTCCAGGTTACCCGTACCATATTACCCAGCGAGGTAACAGGCGACAGCAAACATTTTTTCATGATAAAGACTACCAGACATATCTTGATCTGATGGGAGAATTTTGCCAGCGGCATCATGTCCGGATCTTGAGGTACTGTCTCATGCCTAACCATGTGCATCTTATCGCTGTTCCAGAATCAGCAGAAGGACTGGCTCTTGCCATTGGAGAAG
>PDWI01002022.1_pt1 | contig 32022 bp, 25 predicted proteins | sample 1430891 | NCBI WGS metagenome assembly PDWI01 (sample SAMN01162508, study PRJNA174530) | Oral metagenome, whole genome shotgun sequencing project. | biome: Marine environment; feature: Marine mammal; material: Swab sample of the gingival sulcus; isolation source: swab sample of gingival sulcus... | reverse complement strand
CAATCTATGCGTGATTATTTTAACTCACAAAATTATATTGAAGTAGATACGCCTGTTCTTCAACCTATTCCCGGTGGAGCATCGGCACGTCCATTTATCACACATCACAACGCTTTGGATATTCCTTTGTATTTAAGAATTGCTAATGAGTTGTATTTAAAACGTCTTATCGTTGGAGGTTTTGAGGGTGTGTATGAGTTTTCTCGTAATTTTAGAAACGAAGGAATGGACAGAACGCACAATCCAGAATTTACAGCAATGGAAATTTATGTTGCATACAAAGATTACAACTGGATGATGACATTTACTGAAAATATGATTGAAAAAATCGCGATGGACACCAACGGAACAACCGAAGTGAAAATGGGCGACAAAACAATCAGTTTCAAAGCGCCATTCAAACGTATTTCAATGATTGATGCTATCAAAGAGCATACAGGAATTGATATTAACGGAATGAACGAGGAGGAATTGAGAGATGTTTGTAAGCAATTACACATCGAAACGGACGAAACAATGGGTAAAGGAAAATTGATTGATGAGATTTTTGGCGAAAAATGCGAAGGCAACTACATTCAACCAACATTTATCACAGATTATCCTCGTGAAATGAGCCCTCTTTGTAAACGCCACAGAGAAAACCCTGAATTGACAGAACGTTTTGAATTGATGGTAAATGGTAAAGAGTTGGCAAATGCTTCGTGCTTTGGAATATGGTATGCCTCCAACATCAGGTATGGGAATTGGAATGGATAGATTGGTAATGTTGATGACAGGACAAGAAGCCATTCAAGAGGTATTATTCTTTCCACAAATGAAACCGGAACAAAAACCTGTAAAAGATGGAATAGAGAAATATACTGAAATTGGTATTTCGGAAGATTGGTATCCTGTTGTTCAAAGTGCCGGATTTACAAAAGTGGCAGATTTGAAAGGAGTTAATCCGAACAAATTGCACCAAGACCTTTGTGGTTTAAATAAAAAGAACAAATTAGGACTTAAAAATCCAACCAAAGAGGAAGTTCAAAGTTGGATTTCAACGTTAGAAACTTTATAATTCTAAGAAAAAAGGAATTATTAAGTAGTAAGTAATTTTTTATATTAAAATTATAATCTAACAAAAAATGATAGACGAAAGTGTTGAATTAGTAAATTCTAACGGAACAACTTTATCGAAGATTATTGAAAAACAGTCTAACTTAAAATTAGACAAAACAAATATTCGAATAGGAATAATCGGTGGAGGAAGTTGGGCAACAGCATTGGCAAAAATTATACTTACTAATGTTAAATACATCAATTGGTATTTGCGTAGAGAGGAAAAAATCGATGAATTTATCAGACGTGGAAGAAATCCATCGTACTTGACAGGTGTAAAATTTAATACAGATAGGATTACCTTTTCCACAGATATAAATAAAGTTGTCAAACAATCTGATATTGTTCTTTTTGCATCGCCTTCACCTTTTTTGAAAAGCCATTTGGAAAAGTTAAATCGAACGCTTGAGAATAAGGTGGTGATTTCGGCAATCAAAGGTATTGTTCCACAAGAGAATATGCTTGTCTCGGATTATCTGATTAAAGAATATGGTTTAGAGCCTGATAACTGTATCGTATTGGGTGGACCTTGCCATGCTGAAGAGGTGGCGCTTGAAAGAAAATCTTATTTGACAATTGCCGGAAAATCAAGAGATAGAGCCAGGGAAATTGCTACTTTTTTTGAAAATGAGTATGTTCACACACGCATTAGTGATGATGTTTACGGATTAGAATATACTTCTGTAATGAAAAACATTTATGCCATTGTTGCAGGTATTTGTCACGGACTCAAATATGGTGATAATTTCCAAGCTGTTCTGATATCCAATGCCGTACAAGAGATGAACCGTTTCTGTACTGCTACCAATCCACAACACCGAGACATTAGTGAGTCAGCTTTTTTAGGAGATTTACTCGTTACTGCTTATTCCAAATTTAGTAGAAATCGACTTTTTGGAAATATGATAGGACAAGGATATTCGGTAAAAACAGCACAAATTGAGATGGAAATGATAGCCGAAGGTTATTATGCCACCAATACCATTCACGAATTGAATAAAACATATCACGTTAATATTCCTATCGTGGATGCTGTATATGATATTTTATACAACAAAGCACTACCAAGTGATATCATAAACAAAATGACAGAAAAATTACAATAAATAATAGTTATGAGTTATAAGTTTTTTACAAGCTATAAAAACTAACATAACTTTTATAACTAAAAACGACAATTAAACAATTAATAAAAATATGGAAAATATTAAACTATCAATCGACAAGGCATTTGATTTCGTTTCGCCTGAAACCATTAATAATTATGAATTTGCCGTTCAAAAAGCAAACGAAAAATTGCACAACGGCAGTGGAAAAGGAAACGACTTTTTAGGTTGGTTACAACTCCCCTCTTCTATCACACAAGAACAGATAGAAGATATTGAAAACACAGCTAAATTACTTCAAGAAAAATGTGAAGTGGTAGTTGTTGTAGGAATCGGAGGAAGTTACTTAGGAGCCAAAGCAGTCATTGAAGCATTATCAAATAGTTTTGATTGGCTACAAACCGATAGAAAATCGCCTGTTATTTTGTACGCAGGACAAAATATTGGTGAAGATTATCTTTTTGAATTACAAGAATTACTAAAAACAAAGAGATTTGGAATTATTTCTATTTCAAAATCGGGAACAACAACAGAACCTGCTTTGGCATTTAGACTGCTTAAAGCACAATTAGAAGAACAACAAGGCAAAGCATCAGCAAAAGAGCTAATCGTTTGTGTTACAGACAAAGAAAAAGGAGCATTAAGAAAACTGGCAGACCAAGAAGGATTAAAAACATTTGTTTTGGCAGACAATGTGGGAGGTCGTTTTTCTGTCCTTACTCCCGTAGGATTGTTGCCTATTGCTGTTGCAGGATATGACATTAAACAGTTGATAGAAGGTGCTAAAAAGATGGAAGAAATCACTTCTACTGAGACACCTTACAAAGAAAACCCTGCCGGAATTTATGCGGCTGTAAGAAATGAACTTTATATCAATCGTAAAAAGATTGAAATTTTAGCCAATTTCAATCCGAAACTTCACTATCTATCAGAATGGTGGAAGCAACTTTACGGAGAAAGCGAAGGAAAAGAGAACAAAGGTATTTTTCCTGCATCGGTAGATTTTACAACTGACTTGCACTCTATGGGACAATGGATACAAGAAGGCGAACGTACTATCTTTGAAACGGTTATATCGGTAAAAGAGCCTAACCATACCAAAACTATTCCTACCTCGGAAGCCAATCTTGACGGTCTGAACTATTTGGCAGGAAAACGCATTGACCACGTTAATAAAATGGCAGAATTGGGAACAATGATTGCTCACGTGGATGGTGGTGTACCCAACTTAAAAATTGAAGTACCGAAATTAAATGAATACTATCTTGGACAACTACTTTATTTCTTTGAAAAAGCGTGTGGAATAAGTGGTTATCTTTTGCAAATTAATCCATTTGACCAACCCGGAGTAGAAGCATACAAAAAGAATATGTTTGCTTTATTGGAAAAACCCGGATTTGAAAAAGAAACCAAAGAGATAAAGAAAAGGTTATAAATTCAAGTTTTTATATATAATAATATACCTCACAGGTTTTAAAATCTGTGAGGTATATTTTTTTATCATTTCAGCTACGCTCAATGACGATATTTCTTTAGTATTTTTCAGTCTCCAAAAGGCAAAACCTCTCTACTTTAGACTTTCAACTTTACAAACTTTCAACTCTCTACCTAATACGATTTTGCAAAAACAACACGTTGTTTTGACGGTTTTCCGGTAACCATACATTTCCCCTCTTCTTCTTTTCCATCTAATGGAATACAACGGATGGTTGCTTTTGTTTCTTCTTTGATTTTTTCCTCTGTTTCAGGTGTTCCGTCCCAATGACAATACAAGAAACCTCCTTTTTCCACCTCTTTTTTGAACGTTTCATAATCATCGACTTCACGGCTCATTTCTGCTCTAAAATCAAGGGCTTTTTTGAAGATATTATCTTGAATTTCTTCCAATAAATCTTGGATATAAACCTCAATATTATCCATTTCTACGGTTGTTTTTGTAAGCGTATCTCTACGTGCCACCTCTACCGTGTTATTTTCTAAATCTCTTGCACCGATAGCCAAACGAACAGGCACACCTTTCAATTCATATTCAGCAAATTTCCAACCCGGTTTTTTCGTATCGTTGTCATCAAACTTAACACTCACTCCCACTCTTCTCAACTTTTTAACAATTTCGTCCACCTTTTCGGTTATCTTTTGTAACTGCTCCTCTGTTTTATAAATAGGAACAATCACCACTTGGAATGGTGCTAAATTTGGAGGAAGTACCAACCCATTATCGTCTGAATGAGTCATTATCAATGCCCCCATTAAACGAGTAGAAACTCCCCAAGAACTTGCCCAAACGTGCTCTATTTCATTCTCTTTATTGACAAAAGTAACATCAAATGCTTTCGCAAAGTTTTGTCCTAAAAAGTGAGAAGTTCCTGCTTGTAATGCCTTTCCGTCCTGCATCAACGCTTCGATACAATAGGTCTCCAATGCACCGGCAAAGCGTTCATTCGCAGATTTTAACCCTTTCAAAACAGGAATTGCCATAAATTTTTCAGCAAATTGAGCATAAACATTTATCATTTTTTCTGTTTCTTCTACTGCTTCTTCACGAGTAGCGTGAGCAGTATGTCCCTCTTGCCACAAAAATTCAGCAGTACGCAAAAACATACGTGTTCGCATTTCCCAACGCACCACATTTGCCCATTGATTCACCAAAATCGGTAAATCTCGGTAAGACTGTATCCAATTTTTATAAGTATTCCAAATGATTGTTTCAGAAGTTGGACGAACGATAAGCTCATCTTCCAATTTTGCATCGGGGTCTGTAATTAATCCTTTTCCGTTCGGGTCAGCTTTTAGTCTGTGATGTGTTACTACAGCACACTCTTTTGCAAAACCCTCCACATGCTCTGCCTCTTTACTTAAAAACGATTTGGGTATGAAAAGTGGAAAATAAGCATTTTGATGACCTGTTTCTTTGAACATACGGTCTAATTCCGCTTGCATTTTCTCCCAAATAGCGTATCCGTAAGGCTTAATAACCATACAGCCACGCACAGCTGAATTTTCTGCTAAATCAGCTTTTACCACTAAATCATTATACCATTTTGAATAATCTACACTTCTTGAAGTTAATCCTTTTGCCATTTTATCTATTAAAAGTTATTTTTCTATTTTAGCCACAAAGTTACAATTTTTTTCCTACTCTTTGTTACTATATCTCTATTTTTATACATAAAAAAGCAGAGACAACTGAAAATTCAATTATCTCTGCTTAAAGAGCGGAAGACGGGGCTCAAACCCGCGACCCTCAGCTTGGAAGGCTAATGCTCTATCAACTGAGCTACTTCCGCAACAACATTATTATTAACCTTAAAAAATCGTGGGCAGTGATGGATTCGAACCACCGTAGGCGTAAGCCAGCTGAGTTACAGTCAGCCCCATTTGACCACTCTGGTAACTGCCCTTTTATCACGTAATATGATAACTATTTCTTAAAATCGCTTTCCCATCTCGTTTGGGATTGCAAAGGTAATACTATTTTTATAAATTACAAAATAATATTTGCCATTTTTATCGCAGTAACTGCTGCTTCTATTCCTTTATTACCATGTTTTCCCCCTGCACGGTCAATCGCTTGTTGCATATTATCTGTTGTTAGCACACCAAAAATAATAGGACAAGACTCTGATTCTGAATTTAATTGAGTTAATCCTTGTGTTACTCCCGAACAAACATAATCAAAATGTGGAGTTTCTCCCTGCACAACGCAACCAAGTGTTATAATGGAATTATATTTTCTAAGATTATTGAGTTTTGAAGTAATATATGTCAATTCAAAAGTTCCGGGAACGTGAAAAACATCAATATTTTCCTCTAAAACTCCATTCTCAATCAGCGTATCTAAAGCCCCTTTCAATAGATTAAACGTTATATTATTATTCCAATCAGAAACAGCAATGGCATAACGTTGTTTTTCCAAAATCTGTTTAGCAGGTAACTTATCTACGTCGTAATCAGATAAATTTTGATATTGAGTTGCCATCTATACTATTACTCTTGAACACGAGCGATATACTTATCGATATCGTACGCCTCACTACTTTGAGGATAATCATCTTTGATAGTTTGAAATCTTTTTAATGCTTCGGCTTTATCTCCTGACACCTCATATAATATTCCCGATTTTTTCAAGTAAATAGGGCTTATTATATTTTCAGCATTAATTGCTTTTTTGTAATAATTCTGTGCTTTTTTAGCATTATTCAATTCTGCATAACAATCTCCAATAAGACCAATTACCGTTGTTTTGAAATAATTATCTTCAGCATCATATTTAGACAGATATTTGATTGCTTGTTCATAATTTCCTAATTTGTACTCACAAATACCGGCATACGCATTGGCTAAATTTCCACTTTTTGTCATTCCGTAATTAGAAGCTATTTCTTCAAAACCAATTACTTCTGCATTTCCTTTTAATGCTAATTTGAACGAATCAACAGCAAAAAAACTTTGAGATTGATACATAGCATTTTCAGCTTTTATCTCACGTGGTTTTTGATAATAATTGCGGAATAAAATCACTCCCAATACAATTAATACAATAACAGCCACTCCAAAAAGTATCGATTTTTGGTTGTTTTCAATAAACTGTTCCGTACTGCTTAGTACTTCCCCCACTGACTGTTCAACTTCTGATTGTTGCTCCTTCTTTTTCTTTGACATAATTTTTTATTGTTATCTTAATATTTCGTTTTTATAGTTTGCAAAAATAGAATTTTTCCACCAAATAAAGAAATTTTTATTCGGAAAAGTGAAGTATTTATTGCTCATCTTTTCTCATTTTTATTTTTGAGAGTGATTTCCTCTATTTTCTTCGCTAAATTTACCCCTTGCTCTATCCTATTCCCCATTCCTATTCCGTCTTTCAGATTTCCGGCTAAAAACAGTCCCTTAAACTGTTCTTCTAGTTTAGCAATCGCTTTCAATCTCTCCTCTGTTTCTGCCTCATACTGTGCAATACCATATTTATACCTAAATATTTTTACAAATTTGGGATTATAATCAGACAGTTGAAATAGTTCAGTTAGTTCTTCTTTCAATGTATTCTTTATTTTTTCATCACTCCACTCAAAGATATCTTGACGCCGTATTCCACTCATAAAAACGGACAAAAGAGCCGATTCTTTATTAGGTATGGTTTCTGGAAATATCGAAGAAGGAAATAAAACACCCAACACGGGCTTATTACGATGACTTGAGATTAATCCGCCAAAAGCATTCAGCTCCACTCCACTCCACTTCTCAAAAGCCACTCCCACTTGTATTATCGGAGCATATCGTATTGATGTTATTTGAGCAAGTAGTTCTTTGTTGATAAAAGGTAAAATGTGATTAAGGTAAACGGAAGGAATGGTTGTTACAACATTTTCTGTATTCCATATGGTTGATTCTTGATTTCGTTGATTTACTGTTACCGTATATTTTTGTTCAATATTTGACTCACAATTTATCTCTATGGTTTCACAATTCAAAACGATATTTTCTCGTCCAATTTCTTCAACCAATCTTGTTATAAAGTTGGAAAATCCACCCTTTACTTTAAAAATTTCTTTGGTAACTTTCTTTTCTCTTTCCGTTTTGGGTTCTTTGGCTTTCTTAATAGCCCCCACAATAAAACTACCATACTTTTGCTCTAAATTGTACAGTTTGGGCAGTGCATATTTTGTAACAATTCGAGAAGTATCTCCGGCATATATTCCTCCGAGAAAAGGGTCAACAGCATTTTCAAGATACGACTTTCCCAATCTACGCAACACCATTTCCGAAAGAGTTTCGTTTGGATTAGTACCTTTTTTTCTAAAAGGCTCGAAAATCATTCCAATTTTATCTCTCCACGTAAAAAGTGGCGTTTTAATAGCAGTAATAAGGCTTGTAGGTAAAGGTTCCCAACGGTTTTCGTACCAAATCCATCTACTTTTTGTTTTTGAATTTCCTACTAGTAAATGGTCGGTAAACTTCAAATCTTCAAACAGTTCAATAATCTCCGGAGAATTTATCATTCCCGAACTGGGACCTTTCTCATAAATAAAGCCATCGGAAGTACCGGTTTGCATTACTCCACCGGCTCTATCTGATTTCTCTAATAGAACAAAGTCTATTCCTTTTCTTTTGAGGTAAAAAGCAGTAACAAGCCCTGTTAATCCGGCTCCAATTATAACAACTTTTTGATTCATTTTTAGGTAAAATAGACTTTGTACTACTCTCAATGAAATGATTATTTCATTGCCTCTAATTTCATTTTCTGTTTAATATATTTTTGTTTTACCTTTAACATATCAGCTTCAAACTCTAAATCTTCTTTGTATTTTTCTAATTGAATTTCACGCTCCTCAATTTCTATTTTATACAAATCCAAACGTGCTTGTTCTTTCTCAATTACAAAAAGTCTTCCTTTTAACTCTTTGGACTTCGATTCTATTTTATCAGAAGTTACCAAATTTTCTTTTTCACGCTGTTCAAATTTCTCTTGAGATAGTTGCACATCTTCTGTAGCCATCTCTTTAGATTGTTTCACCAAATTTTTCTTGTCTTTAAGCAACTGTTTTCTCTCTTTTTTCAATTTTTTAGTTAATTTTTTAATGAGTTTTTTATCTTGCTTATAAAGGTCTTTCTTATCATCTAACTTATCTTGTGCTAATTTAAGTTCTTTTTCTTTATCTTTTAACTGTAATTCAAGAGCCTTTAAAATATTGAAATCATTTTTGTTTACGTTCAACAAACTCTCTAACTTCAACAGATATTTCTGATTGGTCAATTTCAAACCTTCAACCTCTGCAAAATTAATATTCTGAAATTTAGGAACATTCCATTTATAATATTTTTGAGATGCGATTGATTTTTGTTTTATACTGTCATTTACTTTTACTTTTTGTGCACTTATCATACTGAATGACAACAATAAAAGAAGTGCTAAACTAATTGTTTTTTTCATAATTATTGTTTTTTAAATGATTAAATTGTTTTCTTTTTCTTTATAAATTTTCACACAAAAATAGAGAAAATTATTCATATTGTTACTTAACTGTCTCTATTTTCTTTTCTGATTAGAATATATTTTTAGACTCTTCGCTTTACTAAAAGGAACGACATAAAACAGTTCATTACTTCGAATAAATTGAGAGTAATAATCTTTCCGTATATCAAAAATACGACGTACTAACATATCCAGTGACCTTATAAATAATTTCTTTACGGACAAAATCTTAATTCCTATTCTCAAATCGTTCATTGCTTCAAAAGCAAGTAATTTATTTGCCTCATCATCTTTACTCAACTGAAAAGAGTAAACTTTATCAAAACACTCCACATTATTAAATAAAGGTGGTAAAGTTATCATCGTTCCCATTTTTCCAAAAGGATGATGAGAATTAACTGAATTGTGATTAGAGTACAAAAACAAGTTCCCTTTACTATAGTTCATCTTTTCCAAAGCCTCTGAAACAGCTACTGTTGAGTAAATATGGTCTTGATGTTTGTCTAAATAAGGATGAGCTGTTACGATAATATTAGGTTGAACTTTATTAATTACTTGTTGAATATCTGACACAAGTGTGTCCCAACTTTTCTCTGTTTGAGAGAAAGAACTATCATAAAAAGAATTCATTTGTTTCAACATCTCTACTCTCTCTTTATCTATAGAAAAAGTTCTCTCTTTATTTTCATAAAGTCGTTTCAAAGAACCATCAACATAACCTAAGTTCAATAAATTATTAGCAGAAACCTCGGCTAACATTGGTACAGTTAAACTATTCCACGTCCGTAATTTCATTCGAGCCAATTCATTCTTCTGCTTATCAGCAAAAACATTATAATAATTATATCCATATTCGCCCCCTGTAAGCGTAAGAATAAAAGTATTTTTGGCATTTCTACTATATAAACCGTAAGAGGCTATCTCAGCATCATCAGGGTGTGGTGCAACAATCAAAATCTGAGCATTAGATACATCCTCATTCTTATAAGAATAAACCTCTATTTTTTCATTCTGAATGTTACAATATTTCGATTTTAATTTCACTATCCTATCTTCATTGCATAGATTGGTCAAATTCAAATACCGATACCCTTTAACACGAGCTTCAAAGTACTGTTTTGATGCCTCTCTACCATTTATTTCAATATTTGGAGCCACCAAATATCCCAATAAATTCGACTTTATTTTGACTTTACAAAATAGTGTAGAGTTCAAATCTATCTCTTGAGGCAAAACCATCTCATTATTCTTCATTTCAATGAGATAAGGCTCTGTATTCATTTGATAAATATAGTCTTTCTTCGTATCATAATGATAGAATATCTTTTTACGCAAAAAGACATATACCAAAAAAAGTATTAGAAAGATTACAATTATATACATAAACTAAGTAAACAAAGATAAATAAAATTTCATTTTAGAAGTTCTCAATTTTCGTACCATTCCACCACAGTACCAAACTACTTATTTGAGCATTATTAGGTATTTTACTCACATTGACAGTTTTAGTCTTCTCATTCCACCAACCTTTCTTTAAACTTGTTTTAGGAATACTTAAACAAGCATTTAACTCCTTTACAATAATCACTATATGTTCTCTTGTTGGAACAATTTTAGTAATCTTATAAGCGTTTTTTATATCTTGATAAGTCGATTTACAATGTATCCCTTTATCTGTTTTAAATATTGGATGAGCAATAAGTACTCTATTGATTTTTTGATTAATATTTCCCGTATCTTTCGGAGTTACGGTAAAAAGATGTTGTCCGTTACGAGAATAAATCTCATAGTCATCATAAATATCATCTTTAAATTCTCCTACACCTTTTTTCTTTTTTATCTGCTCCAAAGGCGTATTGTGTAAAACATCTGAAATTGTATTCTTTTGAGTAAAAGTACCGATACTATTCTCTGTAATGCTGTTTTTGATATACTCTCCGGCAAGTGAACCACCACCGTTGCAAAACAACATCAAGCGAAAACGTTCATCATAGTTTTTAGTAAAGACATCTACACCCAACTGGTCGTGAGTAGGAATAATGATCATTAATATCTCTTTGTCCTCATCTTCCAAACTTACATCCACCCATAGCGTATCGTTTTTAATCACTCCTTTGCCTATAAAAGAACAACCACGTACACCATTTACTATTGAACCCAAAAACTTAACTTCATACTTATCATTCTCTTGTTTCTTAATAGTTAGAGATTGTTTGTAACCCTCTAAATAGTGCTTAGCAGGAAGACTTTCGTAAGTACCTTCATAAGAAAATGTACATTTATCAATACCCAAAGAACTACTATTGTCATTGTTATTATTCACACAACTGTGCAAAAGAAGACTTAATAGCACAAGAAGTATTACTGTTTTTTTCATTATTTTTACAAGTAATTATTTAGTAGGATGTTCACAAAGTTCCGTTAAAATACCGGCAGTTGATTTTGGGTGCAAAAATCCGATATTTAACCCTTCGGCTCCTTTACGAGGATGTTGGTCAATCAAACGAATCCCTTTGGACTCTGCTTCTCTTAACGATGCTTCCAAATCATCAACACAATAAGCAACGTGGTGAATACCTTCTCCCTTTTTCTCAATAAATTTAGAAATAGGACTTTCGGGACTTGTACCTTCCAAAAGCTCTATCTTTGTCTGTCCTACTTGAAAAAAAGCAGTAATCACTTTTTGGTCGGCAACTTCTTCTTTAGCATAACATTTTAATCCTAGAATTTCTTCATAATAAGGAATCGCTTCTTCAATATTTTTTACTGCAATTCCTAAATGTTCAATGTGTGTAATATTCATAATAATATGGATTTATAATTTAATTAATTCATTTAATATCTACTTTTCAAGTTGCATTTTAAAAACCATTGCATACAACTTTATCTGCTTTATCATTGCCAATAAACCGTTAGAACGTGTAGGCGAAAGATGTTCTTGTAATCCTATTTTTTCGACAAAATAGAGTTCGTTATCCAATATATCTTTAGGGTTTTGATTAGAGTAAATCCGAACTAACAAAGCAACGATACCTTTTACCAAAACCGTATCGCTATCTCCTTGTAAAACCATTTTATTCTCTTCATTCAGTTTGGCACTAATCCAAACACGACTTTGACATCCTTCGATAATATTTTGAGGGATTTTCAACTTCTCATCTATCTCCGGTAAAGAATTTCCGTAATCAATCAATAATTCATATCTATCCAACCAATCATCAAACTGCTGAAACTCTGCTACTATTTCGTCTTGTATTATATTTATTGTCATAATTATCCATTTTAGAACGATAACATTTATATAAATGTTATTGTTTATCTTGATTATTTTTTATTTTTTCAACTCAACATCTTAATTGCTCTTTGCAACGAAGCAATAAAGACATCAATTTCTTCTTGTGTATTATAAAATGAGAAAGAGGCACGAACGGCTCCTGTTATACCTAATCTATCCATTAACGGCTCGGCACAATGTTGCCCTGTTCTTACAGCTATGCCCATTTTATCCAAAAGCATTCCCATATCGTAAGGGTGTATATCATCAACAAGAAAAGAGATGACTGAACTCTTTTTTTCAGCTGTTCCATATATTCTCAACCCCTCTATTTGAAGAAGTCGTTCGGTAGCATAACGAGTTAAATCGGTTTCATATCGGCTGATATTTTCAATGCCGATATTTTGAATATATTTTAATGCTTCTGCTAAAGCCACCGACCCAACATAATCAGGTGTTCCTGCTTCAAATTTAAAAGGTAAATCATTATACGTTGTCTTCTCAAAAGTAACTTTTTTTATCATTTCGCCACCTCCGTGATAAGGAGGTAACTTTTCCAACCACTCTTTTTTAGCGTACAAAATACCTATTCCCGTAGGTGCATACACTTTATGTCCCGAAAAAACGTAAAAATCAGCATCTAATTCCTGCATATCCACTTGCGTGTGAGGAATGGCTTGTGCTCCATCAATCAAAACAGGAATATTTTGCTCGTGCAACTGTGCAATAATTTCTTTTACAGGATTGACAGTTCCCAAAACATTGGAAATATGCATTATACTAACCAATTTTGTCTTTTCAGTTACTAATTCTTGCAACTTATCCAACACTAATTCTCCATTATCCGTTATCGGCAAAACTTTCAACTTCATTCCTTTTTTCTCACAAAGCATTTGCCAAGGAACAATATTGGCATGATGTTCCATTGCAGATATAATAATCTCATCATTTTCATCACAAAACTGCTCACCAAAGGAAGATGCCAACAAATTAATTGCCTCTGTAGTACCACGCGTAAAAATAATCTCTTCAACACTTTTAGCATTGATATACCGGGCTATAAACTGCCTTGCTTCTTCGTGTGCTTGGGTTGATTTTTGACTTAAATAATGCACTCCACGGTGTATATTGGAATTGAACTGTGTGTAACTTTCCATTATTTTATCCAGCACTTGACGTGGCTTTTGAGTAGTAGCTGCATTGTCAAAGTAAATAAGTGGTTTATTATAAACTTTGGTAGAAAGTATGGGAAAATCAGTTCTTATAGTATGAATATCTAATTGTTGCATTCTTAATTTTAATCCTTAAATTAATCAATATAATACCCAAACAACCAAACTCAATAAATAGTTTTTTTTATTTACATTATTCGTTACTTTACACATTGTCACATTATCGTTTTATCACACTCTTAAAACAAATGATTAAAGCCTCAAAAAGCAATTCTCCTACTATTATTTTGATTTATTCGTTCTGTTTTTCGTAAAATATGATAGATATTTTTTACATTTGCAGTTGATAATATTTCGATTATAAAATTAAAACACTTAAATAATGGCAACTATCAGACCTTTTCGTGGCATTCGTCCACCCCAAAACCTTGTAGAAAAAGTAGCTTCACGTCCTTACGATGTACTTAACTCGGAAGAAGCAAGAGTAGAAGCAGAAGGAAATCCTTACTCTTTGTATCATATTATTAAACCGGAAATTGACTTTCCAAAAGGTACCGATGAACACGATGAAAAAGTGTATCAAAAAGCGATAGAAAACTATCAAATGTTTAAGAAAAACAGTTGGTTGGTACAAGATGAGAAACCTAAATATTATGTTTATGCACAAACAATGAACGGTAGAACGCAGTACGGACTGGTTGTGGGAGCAAGCGTGGAAGATTATATGACAGGAAAAATCAAAAAGCACGAACTAACTCGCAAAGACAAAGAAGAGGATAGAATGAAGCACGTTAGAGTAAATAATGCCAATATAGAGCCTGTGTTTCTAACCTATCCTCACAATGGGGAGATTGATGAAATAGTAGGAAAAATAATTACCAAAGAGCCTGAATATGATTTTGTGGCGGAATTAGACGGTTTCGGACACCACTTTTGGGTAATTGATGATGATGAAGTTATTGAAAAAATCACTAATATCTTCAATGATTTTCCTTCTCTTTATATTGCAGACGGACACCACCGTAGTGCAGCGGCAGCTTTGGTAGGTAACGAGAAAAAACAACAAAATCCACAACACCAAGGCGATGAAGAGTATAATTTCTTTATGGCAGTTTGTTTTCCGGATAATCAACTGAATATTATTGATTACAACAGATTGGTTAAAGACCTAAACGGATTAAACGATGAAGAATTTTTAAAACGTTTAGAAGAGAACTTCGAGATAGAAAAGAAAGGAGAAACGATGTACACACCTAATAAATTGCACAATTTCAGTCTTTATCTTTCGGGTGAATGGTACTCTCTAACAGCCCAAGAAGGAACTTACAACGATAATGACCCAATAGAAGTACTTGATGTTACCATATCATCGAATTTAATTCTTGACGATATATTAGGCATCAAAGACTTACGCACCGATAAGCGAATTGATTTTGTAGGTGGAATACGTGGATTAGGCGAATTGAAAAAGCGTGTGGATAGTGGCGAAATGCGTGTAGCGTTGGCATTGTATCCTGTTTCGATGCAACAGTTAATTGACATAGCCGATAGTGGAAACATTATGCCACCTAAAACCACTTGGTTTGAGCCTAAACTTCGTTCGGGATTAGTTATTCATGAATTAGAGTAATCAATTAGAACATTTAATTTTGTCTTTATTAAACTGTTACAACTAATTTTCATTAGTATAAAAAATCTTAAATATAAGGTTATTTTTTACTTCAACTGATTTTATTTGTACCTTTGGAAAAATTTTAAAAATACTTTTTATACAATTACAAATACAATGAAGAATTTTCGTTTATTAAACAACGTTTTCGGTTGGGTTGCTTTCTTGATAGCAGCCATTACTTATTTGATGACAATGGAAGCAACAGCCAGTTTTTGGGACTGTGGCGAATTTATAGCATCGGCTTATAAATTAAACGTAGGACACCCTCCCGGTGCTCCTTTCTTTATGCTTACGGCGAAATTCTTCACGCTTTTTACTTCAGACCCGACAAAAGTTGCTTTGATGATAAATTCACTTTCTGCTATCAGTAGTGCATTTACTATATTATTCCTTTTCTGGACAATAACACACATAGGAAGAAGAATAACTACAAAGTCAGATGAAACCATCTCTTTGACTAACGGTATTGCAGTGCTTGGTGCAGGAATGGTAGGAGCGTTGGCTTATACATTTTCAGACACATTTTGGTTTTCGGCAGTAGAAGCGGAAGTATATGCTTATTCCTCCTTCTTTACTGCAGTGGTTTTTTGGTTAATGTTGAAATGGGAAGATAACTCACATCGTGAAGGTTCTGACCGTTGGTTGATTTTAATCGCCTATTTAATGGGACTTTCCATCGGAGTTCACTTGCTGAACTTATTGGCATTACCCGCTATTGTATTAATATATTATTTCAAAAAATATGAACCGACACTCAAAGGGGTTATTATAGCCATTGCTGCTTCTGTTGCCATATTGGCATTTGTGAATTACGGATTAATACCCGGATTTGTGGGTTGGGCAGCACGTTTCGAACTCTTTTTTGTCAATACACTCGGACTGCCTTATAACACAGGATTATTCACCTATATTGCAGTTGTAGTTGCACTTTTGATTTGGGCTATTTACGAAACAAGCACCAATAAAAACAAGAAAAGAATGTACATTTCCTACATATTAGCAATGTCTTTTATAGGAATACCATTCTTAGCAAATAATTTAGTTATTGGTCTTTTAGTTATTTTAGCTACCATTGCTTATTTCTTCTTCTTTAGTAAAAAAGTCAGTTCACGCTGGTTAAATACAACAATAGTTATGGCATTGGTAATGCTTATGGGATATTCTTCGTATGCCATTATAATGATTCGTTCAGCAGCACAGCCAACAATGGACCAAAACTCACCTGACAATATTTTTTCATTACAATATTTCTTAAATAGAGAACAGTACGGTGATAGACCTTTGTTATATGGTGCAACTTTTAATGCACCGATGAAATTAAAAGTGAAAGGGAATAATTGTAGTTACGATGTTGATAAGGAACCACTTTATGCCCCCAAGCCAAAAGATAATGAGAGCGAAAAAGATGAATATGTTGTAGCAGGACATAAATACAAATCGAAAAAGAACGAGAAATTTATGATGCTGTTCCCTCGAATGTATAGTAGTGACAAAATGCACGTTTCAGCATATAAAATGTGGGGGAATATTACAGGAAAAACAATAAAATATGACTATTGTGGAGAAATGAAAACAGGCTTAAAGCCCACAATGTTGGAAAATCTAAAATTCTTCTTCGATTACCAAGTCAATTTTATGTATTGGCGATATTTTATGTGGAACTTCTCCGGTAGGCAAAATGATATGCAAGGACACGGAGAGATAGAACACGGAAATTGGATTACCGGTATTTCATTTATTGACAATCTCTTAGTAGGTGACCAAACCTATCTTCCTAAAGAATTAAAGGAAAACAAAGGACGAAATGTCTATTTTATGTTGCCATTCTTATTAGGATTATTGGGAGTATTCTATATGATAAATAGAAACAGAGCAGGAAACCATAACTTTTGGATTGTCTTCACGCTTTTCTTTATGACGGGATTGGCAATTGTGATTTATCTTAACCAAACACCTTATCAACCTCGTGAGCGAGATTATGCTTATGCCGGTTCGTTCTACGCATTTGCGATTTGGATTGGAGTTGGAGTACTGGGAATATATGAACTTCTAAAAAAATTCTTACCTAACAAAGTGAGTGCGGGATTAGCAACTTTGGTATGTCTATTAATTCCTGCCCAAATGGCATCTCAAAACTGGGACGACCACGACAGAAGCAACCGAACTGTAGCACGAGATTTTGGACAAAATTATTTACAATCTTGTGAGCCAAATGCAATTTTATTCTGTAATGGAGATAACGATACATTCCCACTTTGGTACAATCAGGAGGTAGAAGGTGTGAGAACAGACATTCGTGTTTGTAATTTGAGTTATTTACCAACAGACTGGTATATTGACCAAATGAAACGAGGTGCATATGAATCAGCAACATTACCTATCTCTTGGAGTAAAAAGCAGTACATTTCAGGTAAAAATGACCTCATTATGACAATGGATATGTATGATGGTCGGTCGCTTGATATGAAAACGGCTTTCGATATTATTAAAAGTGATGACCCTGATTTTAAATATGAAGGTGAGTCATTCTTCCCTGTAAAAAGTCTTCATTTGCCTATCAATAAAGACAAAGTAGTAGCAACAGGTACAGTAAGCAAAGAGCGAAAAGAAGAAATTGTACCAAGAATGTTGTTCAATCTTCCTCAAAGTATGTATAAAGGAGAGGCTATGGTACTGGAGATGATAAAAGAAAACGATTGGAAACGTCCTATGTATATTTGTACGACTGTATCAAACGACACATATCCTGCTAGTTTACAAAATTATATGGAACGTACGGGATTGGCACTACAAATTGTTCCTATCAATAAAAAAGATAAGGAATTGATGAATGTCAATACTGATAAAATGTACGAAAATATGATGACTAAGTTCAAATTTGGTGGTATTGACCAACCCAATATTTATATTGATGATAACGTGATGAGAATGTGTCGTACACATCGTATTTCGTTTGAACAGTTGGTAGATGAGTTGATAAATGAAGGAGATACGACAAGGGCTAAAAAAGCATTGGCATATTGTGAGAAAGTTATTCCGGCAAGTAATGTGCCTTATATCGAATATTCAGATATTGATATGGCTAAATGTTATTATCGTTTGAATATGATAAAAAGTGGAAATCGTATTTTGGAAAGCATAGCACAAAACAATGTTGAATACTTGAAATGGTATGTTAGCTTAAAAGAGAAACAACAAATATCAAGTGTTAATGCCATTAAACGTAATTTGATTATTCTAAATGAAGTACTTCAAACTGCTGATAGTTTCAAGGCAGATGATGTACTTAAGAAATATGGCAAACAGTTTGAGTACTATGCAACAACTTTTGGAGCAACAAGATAATTGAAAGATTTAAGCACCGATAATCTGTGTTTCTTACACAAATTTGATTGTCGGTGTTTTTATTATTGTAAAAATAAATATGTTACAGCTTCCTGATTTTATTAAGAAAAGAGCAAGAGTGCTTATCTTTAGAAAAAACAAATTCGATAGAAGTATCTATCTTACTTTTGATGATGGTCCCCACCCTATCGTAACTCCTTTAATATTGAATATATTAGACCAATATTATTGCAAAGCGACTTTCTTTTGTGTTGGAGAAAATGTGAAGAAATATCCTGAAATATACCAAGAGATTTTAAAACGTGGGCATTCCGTTGGAAATCATACTTATAATCATTTAAAAGGTTTTGGAAAATCAACAAAAAAATATGTCGAGAATGTAGAAAAGGCAGATAAACTGATTAATAGTCGTTGGTTTAGACCACCTTATGGAAGAATTACTCCAATGCAAATACACAAATTAAAGAAAAAGTATCGTTTGGTAATGTGGGATTTGATAACTTACGATTATGACAAAAAAGTATCCCCTAATCGAATAATTAGAGAAATACAAAAAAAAAGTAGAAATGGTTCTATTGTTGTTTTTCACGATTCGGAAAAAGCAAAAAAGAATGTGTTAACTGCTCTTCCCAAAGCATTGGAATTTTGGAACTCAGGAGGATATATTCTAAAAACATTTGAATAGAAATGAAAGAGTCGATATTGCACTATATGTGGTTCTCTAAATTGTACGACAAAAAAGAGTTACAAACAACAGACAATGAAGCTGTTGAGATAGTGCATACCGGAACTCCCAATTCTGATGCAGGTCCTGACTTTTTCAATGCCAAAATTAAAATCGGAGATACTTTATGGGCAGGAAACGTAGAAATACACACCAAAAGTTCCGATTGGTACAAGCATCACCACGAAATTGATTCTGCTTACGACAATGTGATTTTACACGTTGTAAAAGAGGTTGATACAGAGGTAAAACAGAGTAAAGGAGAGAAGATACCACAATTAGAATTGACCATTCCCAAAAATATTCTTAACAATTATGACACACTTATTCAATCTCAAAAATGGATAGCCTGTGAAGATAGAATCTCTGAAATAGACGAAATCTTAATTCACTCGTTTATGGAAAAAATGCTGATAGAGAGATTGGAAAACAAAACAGAGGCAATAGAGTTGCTACTGGAAGATTCAGAAAACAATTGGGAACAAGCATTTTATATTTCATTAGCACGAAGTTTTGGCTTTGGACTAAATAGTGATGTCTTTGAAACATTAGCACGGAAAACGCCACTGTCAATATTGGCAAAACACAAAGACCAAATCTTTCAACTGGAAGCGTTACTTTTGGGACAAGCAGGATTTTTAGAACAAAACGAAAAAGATGATTACTATATAAAATTAAAGCAAGAGTACACCTTTTTACAGAAAAAGTATCAACTCAAACCTTTGGATAAAACGGCTTGGAAATACCTTCGATTACGTCCCGATAACTTTCCAACCATACGGATTGTACAGTTTGTACAACTGATACACTATTCTCATCATCTTTTTTCAAAAATAATAGAATTAAAGAGTTTGAAAGAGCTGAGAGAACTATTGCAGTTTGAGGTTTCAGAATATTGGCAAAAACACTACTCTTTTGGTAAACCGTCCACTTTTTCACGCAAAAGAATGGGAAACAAATCTGTTGATATTCTGATTATCAATACTATTGTTCCGTATCTTTTTCTATACAATAAAAAGAATAACCTCAATTCAAATAGAGCCATAGAACTTCTTGAAGAACTCCCACCCGAGCAAAATAACATTATAAAAAAATGGAAAAAGCAAGGCATTGAAGTTGAAAATGCAGGACAAACACAAGCCTTATTACACATTTACAAAAACTACTGCACTGACAAAAAATGTTTCAGGTGTACGATAGGACATAAAGTTTTAACACAAAATAGTTTATAACAGAAAATGAGAAAATCAACCAGAATAAAATATACAATTTACACTTTATTGGTACTTTTATCTTTTGCTTGTGCTAATCGAGGACAAGGTCCAACAGGAGGTGCAAAAGATGAACTTCCACCTCGGTTTATAAAGTCTATTCCCACTCCCAATCAGCGAAATGTGGATAGAAAAAAAATAGAACTCTATTTTGACGAGAATATTAAATTGAAAGATATAGCTAAGAATGTTATCATTTCCCCACCACAGCAAAGACAACCTCAAATACAAGCTTATATGAGAAAAGTTGTTGTCAATTTGGAAGATACATTGGCTGAAAATACGACCTATTCTATCGATTTTGGACAAGCGATTACCGATAACAATGAAGGAAATGTATTAGAAAATATGGTTTTCTCTTTCTCTACCGGAAACTCACTGGATACAATGCAGATTTCAGGTACTTTGCTTGATGCTGAAAATTTGAACACTGTAAAAGGTGTTAACATTGGAATTACTACCGATTTAAGCGACTCGGCTATTTTACAAAAACCATTTTTGAGAATTGCTCGTACTGATGAAAATGGAAAATTCACAATTTACAATGTAAAAAATGGAAAATATAAAATCTATGCATTAGAAGATAAAAACAGAGATAACAAATATCAACGTGGTGAGGCCATTGCTTTTGACAATACTCCCTATCAAACTTCTGTAGAAAGTTACCTAAAATCGGATACTATTTGGAAAGACTCTTTAACAATAGATACCATACGTCTTATCCCAACGTTTAAATATCATCCGGATACAATTTTATTAAAATTCTTTCACGAAGAAAAACAGCGTCAATATTTGGTGAAAGCAAAACGAGCACTACCCCATAAAATCTCATTCACATTTAATACCAAAGCAGAAACTTTACCCAAAATAAAGCCACTGAATTGTAATTGGAAAGAGGTCTTGGTAGAACATAATCTTACACTTGACACCCTAAACTATTGGCTAACGGATTCAATGGATATTAAACAAGATACCATTTTGTTGCAAGTCGATTATATGCAGACAGATACGGCTTATCAGTTAGTTAATCAAAGAGATACAATACGTTTAATAGACAAAAAGAAAAGAAAAAACAGACGAAAAAAGAAAAAGAAATCATTCTTAAAAATTACTACGAACATACGTTCTAACTTTGACATTTATGCACCGTTGCAACTGACTTTTAATACACCGATTAAGAGTTTGAATAAAGAAAAAATCCATCTATATCAATATTTTGATACCATTCCGAAAAAGATAGATTATTCAATAACAAAAATGGATAGCGTTGGAAAACGGTTTGAAATTAGCAAAAAATGGCAACCCGAAACCAAGTATGAGCTAACAATTGATTCAACGGCTATTATTAACATAATGGGACAACATAATGATAAGTTAAATGAACAATTTACGATAAAATCGAAATCAGAATATTCTAATTTACAACTCACACTCATTCCTTTTGAGACTACAGCCATATTCCAACTGGTAAACAAAGAGGACAAGGTTGTTAGAACAGTAAAAGCAAAACCTAATGGCACAAAAATAGCCTATATAGAACCGGGAGAATATTTTATTCGCATTTTCTTAGATAAAAACAATAATGGAAAATGGGATACAGGAAACTTTTTACAACAATTACAACCTGAATCTGTTTTTTATTATTCGAAAAAACTCACTTTAACTAAAAATTGGGATTTTGAAGAAACAATTCACCTTTATGAACGTCCTATAATAGAACAGAAACCGAAAGAAATACTGAAAATAGTCAATGCAAAAGGAGAAGTACAACAAAGTAGAAAAAAAGAATAAAAACTTATTGAATAATTTTTCAGTATTTAAGAACTTGTTAATACTTTTTAAGCACGTTTTCATTTCTTGAAAAAAAGTACTATTTTTGTGCATTAATTTGTTGCGAAAATAGCTCAGTTGGTAGAGCATAACCTTGCCAAGGTTAGGGTCGCGGGTTCGAGTCCCGTTTTTCGCTCAAAGAATAACAAGCGTAGGTGGTGAAATTGGTATACACGCTACTTTGAGGGGGTAGTGGTCGCAAGACCGTGTGAGTTCGAGTCTCATCCTACGCACTTATATTGGAGAATAAGAATTGATTAATTCAAAACATTGCTTTAAAAATCATTAATTGATTTTTAATTATAAACCTAAACAAACTACTAAACTTCAACGAAAAAGAGGTGTACAGTAATAACTGTACTCCATAAAGTTGATAAAATTATACTGTTTTTAAAGAAAATAATCCTCACTTTTTATCTGTATAATTTCCCCAAAAAGATTCCAGTACTTTATAAACTATTAATTAATGAAAAATTAGTATGAATATGAAGTATATCAAATTAAAAAGAACTCATATTATTGAGTTAGAAAAACAAGGTTGCTCTGCAGAAAATTGGGAAAACGTCTATTTTAAAGAAACCAAAAACTTAAAACAGATACAAAATGTTCATTTTTCAGGAGAAGTAAAAATAGGTCTTTTATCAGGTAAAAATGTATCTTTTGGTAATGTAGAACGTCCGAATGGAGTTTACAATACACATTTACATAACTGTACGATTGGAGACCGTCCATTTATCAGAAATATCAAAAATTATATTGCGAACTATACAATTGGTGATGATGTTGTCGTTGAGAATGTTGATATTATTGCCACCGAAGGAAAATCAAGTTTTGGCAATGGTTTAATCGTAGAACCTATGAACGAAGGAGGTGGACGTGCTTTTCCTATTTTTGATAAACTAAGTGCCCAGATAGCGTATATTTTAACTCTATATAGGCACAGAAATAAGGTCATTGACAATTTGAAAAAGATGATTTACGACTATTCTGAAATACATAGTTCGGAAAGAGGAATTATAGAAAACAATGTCACCATTACCAACACAAAAACAATCAAGAACGTTGCCATAAGAGAATATGCACATATAAATGGTGTTTCGTGTTTAATAAATGGGAGTATCAACTCTCATCAAGAGGCTCCTGTTTATATTGGAGATTCTGTAATGGCAAATAATTTTATTATTTCAAGCAATTCCATTGTAGATAATGCTACGGTAATTTCGAACTGTTTTGTGGGACAGGGTTGTGTACTAGACAAACATTATTCAGCAGAACACTCTATATTTTTTGCCAATAGTCAAGGTTTCAATGGTGAAGCGTGTGCTATTTTTGCAGGACCTTACACAGTTACACACCATAAATCAACCTTATTGATTGCCGGAATGTTTTCATTTATGAATGCAGGAAGTGGGTCTAATCAAAGTAATCATATGTATAAATTAGGACCTATTCATCAAGGAATATTAGAAAGAGGAGCGAAAACCACCAGTGACTCTTACCTTCTATGGCCTTCAAAAGTAGGAGCCTTCACACTCGTTATGGGACGACACTATAACAATACAGATTCTGCAGATTTACCATTTTCTTATTTAATAGAGCATAAGAATGAGAGTATATTAGTACCGGGAGTCAATTTAAGAAGTGTAGGAACAGTAAGAGATGCTCAAAAATGGGCAAAAAGAGACAGACGACACCCCAATTATCGAAATGATTGTGTTAATTTCAATCTATTGAGTCCTTTTACTATTAATAAAATGTATAATGGATTGAACATCTTGAAAGAATTAGAAAAAGTTTCGGGACACAATACAGAAGAATATAGTTATAAAGGAATGAAAATTACTCGTAGAGGCTTAGTAAAAGGGATTAAATTCTACACTATTGGAATTTATAAGTTTTTGGGTAATTCATTTATTAGTAGAATATACAACAAAGATATTCATTCAACAGAGGATTTACAAAAAGTTCTGAAACCTAATGAACCTTTAGGAAAAGGACGTTGGATAGATGTAGCAGGACTTATCTGCCCTCTCAAATCACTGGAAGAAATATTAACGGACATTGAAAGAGAGAAAATAAAAAGCTTGAGTGAATTACAACATCGATTTGTTGATTTACATTCCGGTTATTATGATGTTGAATGGACTTGGGTTGCTTGGTTATTTGAACAAATGGAAGGTAAGAAAGTCGAAGAAGTAACACCACAAGAATTTATTACATTAGTAAAAAAGTGGCAAAAATGTGTTGTTGATTTAGATGAAATGATATATAAAGATGCTAAAAAAGAGTTCTCACTATCGACTCAAGTTGGATTTGGTGTAGATGGAGATGAGAAAGCAAGACAATTAGACTTTGCCAGTGTACGAGGTAATTTTGACACCAATGATACTGTAAAAGAGATATTGGAACATATCAAAAGAAAAACGAACTTGGGAAACCGAGTTATATCTGAAATGCAAGAAATAATAGAAAACGAAACAAGAAAAAGATAAAAATATGTGTGGAATTGTTGGATATATTGGACAGCGTAAAGCCTACCCAATACTTATAGAAGGATTAAAAAGATTAGAATATAGAGGGTATGATAGTGCAGGAATAGCATTACTGTCAAAAGACTCTTTTGAGGTTTATAAAGAAGCAGGAAAGGTTGCTGATTTGGAGGCAGTTATTCCTGAAAAAGAATATTTACAAAATGTTGGTATAGCACATACACGATGGGCAACACACGGACAACCAACCTTTAAAAATGCTCACCCTCATTATTCTGAATCAAAAGACATCGTAGTAGTACATAATGGCATTATTGAAAATTTTATGCTATTAAAACGTCGTTTAATAAGTCAAGGATATCAATTTAGAAGTGATACCGATACAGAAGTCATTGTAAATTTGATTGAAAGTGAATACAAGGGAGGAGACGTTAATTTTGAAATTGCTGTTAATAAAGCATTACAGCAGTTACATGGTGCTTATGCTATGGCAGTTCTTTTTAAGGAAGAACCGGAAAAGCTCATTGTAGCAAGAAAAGGTAGCCCTTTAGCAATTGGAATTGGCAAAGAGTACGCAGAATTTTTTATTGCTTCAGATGCCATTCCGATTGTCGAATATACACAAGACTTGATTTATCTAAATGACAATGAAGTCGCTATTTTAGAACGTAATAAAAGAGTAAAGGTCAAAGATATTTATGGAAAACCTAAAAGATATAAGGTAAAACATATTGAGTTAGATAATAATATGATTACCAAAGGAGAATATGAACATTTTATGTTAAAAGAGATTTTTGAACAACCCAATACCCTTTCTAATACAATATTTAGTCATTTAAGTGAAAAGGAAGATACAATTTACTTTGAAGGATTGGGAGACCTCAAAGAGCAACTCAATAATGCCAATCGCATTTTAATTATTGCTTGTGGTACTTCTTGGCATTCCGGACTTATTGGAGAATATTTAATCGAAGAATTAGCTCGTGTACCTGTAGAAGTAGAATATGCTTCGGAGTTTCGTTATCGTAATCCAATCGTAAAGAAAAATGATATTGTTTTAGCTATTTCACAATCAGGAGAGACAGCAGACACTTTAGCAGCAATGCGTTATTCAAAAGAACAAGGTGCTACTACTTTTGCCATTTGTAATGTTTATGGTTCATCAATGGCTCGTGAGGCTGATTTTGTCGCTTATACTTATGCCGGAGTTGAAATTGGAGTAGCTTCAACAAAAGCCTTTACAGCACAAGTAGCAATATTGTCTTTACTTGCTATATCAATGGGAGAGAAAAATAAGATTTTGGATACAAAAATAGCCCAATCTCTAATAAAAGAGTTACGAGAAGTTCCTAAATTGGTAGCCAAGACTTTAGAAAAAGATTCAACAATAGCCAAATTAGCAAAAGATTTTCTCAAAACCACAAGTTTTCTCTATTTAGGACGTGGAGTGAACTTCCCTTTGGCATTGGAAGGAGCATTAAAATTAAAAGAGATTTCTTACATACACGCTGAAGGCTATCCTGCTGCTGAAATGAAGCACGGTCCTATTGCAATGATTGATGAGACACTCCCTACTCTCATTATAGGAACAAATGAGGCGTATTACGAAAAGGTTGTATCCAATGCACAAGAAGTAAAAGCAAGAAAAGGAACAATTATTTCTGTTGTTAATGAAGATGATAAACAACTGGCAAATATGTCAGATTATGTAATTAGAGTTCCTAAAGTTGCTGATGTGTTACAACCAATCGTTGTGGCTATACCTTTACACCTCTTCTCATACCACGTAGCTGTAATGAAAGGTTGTAATGTTGACCAACCTCGTAATTTAGCAAAATCTGTAACCGTAGAATAGTATTTTATCAATCAGACTTTATTGAAAAAAATCAATAAAGTCTGATTTGCTTCTACTTCAATTTTTATATATCTTTGAAAACAAATTTCAAGACAAAAAATTGGAACTTATTTTATGACAGAAACAATCCTATGAAATACTTTTACGTTTTTATATTTTCTTTTTTGATACTTTTTCCCCTAAATGGAATTGCACAAAAACAACAGTTTATTTCTCCTTTAAAATTACCTCCTGCATTAAATGCAAACTTTGGAGAACTTAGAAACAATCACTTTCACGCAGGATTAGATTATAAGACCAACCGAAAACCGAACAAACCAATATATGCTGTTGCTGACGGTTGGGTTTCACGTATTAGTGTATCACCTAGAGGCTATGGTTTAGCACTTTACATTGACCACCCCAATGGTTACACAACGGTTTATGCACATATGAACAAATTCAAGAAAGCGATAGCTCAATATGTAAAGCAACAACAATACAAGAAAGAGAGTTATAAAGTCAATCTTTATCCGAAAAAAAATCAATTTCCTATTCGTCAAGGTGAAATTATTGGTTTAAGTGGCAATACGGGAGGTTCGGGAGGACCACATTTGCATTTTGAGGTAAGACACACCCAAAGTGAAGAGCCAGTTGACCCTTTTCAATTTTTAGGAAAAACATTTACAGATTCGAAAGCACCTTATATTCAAGCGATTTCAATTTACCCACAAAGAAATCAAGGAGTTGTAAATCACAGTTCATCACCTGTTTATATTCTTGTTAAAAAGTCAAAAAAGGGATTGATAAAACCAATAAAGGCTTGGGGAACTATTGGATTGGGACTAAAAGCCTATGATAAAATGAATAATGTATCCAACATCTATGGAGTAAAAGAGATAGCTCTTTATGTGGATAATAAATTGGTGTACAAAAGCATTATGAACCGATTTTCATACAACACAACCCGAATGCTCAATAGTTTTATTGACTTCAAAAAATGGAGAAAAAACAAATCATTCTATATGAAATCATTTGTAGAGCCTGGAAACAAGTTGCAAATGTATCAAACAACGAATGCTAATCGTGGATTGATAATCATTAACAAGGAGAAAATTTACAAGATAAAGTATATCTTAAAAGACCATTTTGGCAACCGTTCTGTTTACCGTTTTACGATTTTGGGTAAAAGGCAACCAATTGCTAAAAAAAAGTGTAAAAATATGATGAAATGGAATAAACCGAATCTCTATTCAAGTAATGATTTTTCTATAACGTTTCCTTTAGGAAGTCTATATACCGATATTTGTTTTAATCATTATCGACGTTTAGATAAAGTATTGGGTTGGTGTCATAAAGTGAATACAGAGCCTGTTCCTTTGCATAAAAAGGCGACTATTTGGATAAAAACTCAGGGATATATAAAAGGAATGGGAATTATTCAAGTTATAAATCATCAAAAACAAAATTGGATAGGAGGAAAATACAAAAACAATGGTATAGAAGTTCAGATTTCGGAATTAGGACACTCCTACTCTATTGGTCGTGATAATCAAAAACCAATTATTGAACCATTCAAACAAAAACGGTGGAAGCAACGAGGTCGTATTCAATTTCGTTTACAAGATAAATTCAGTGGAATAAAATCATTTAGAGGAACAATTGACGGAAAATTCGCTCTATTTGTTCACGATACAAAATCAACTATCTATACTTATTACTTTGATAATAAAAGACTAACCAGAGGAAAAACACACCAACTAAAATTTGAGTCTACAGATAATGCCGGGAATAAATCCATCTATCGAACAACATTTTATTATTAATACCTAAAAAGAATATCTCTCACTCTACTTTTCGGTTGTTTTCACTTTATCGTTTTTTACAAACATCCAAAGAACTGCCGAAATAAGCAATGTTGTAGCACAGATAATAAACACAATGTTTTTATCAGAAGCTGCATTGATAATTTCACCCATTTTGAAACTTGCTACCAACTGTGGCAATACAACGGAAAGATTGAATATTCCCATATAAAGTCCCATTTTAGTAGGATCAACTTTCTCACTCATAATCGCAAATGGAAGCGATACCACCGACCCCCAACCAATACCTGCAATCGCTATAAAAATATAGTAGGTAATAACATTGTTTGCCAATAGAAATATTCCTGCATAACCAATTGCCATTATAAACATAGAAATATAATGCGTTTTAACCATGCCTATTCGTTTGGCTATGGGATTAAGCACAAAAGCAGGAAGAATAGCACTTACCACGCTTAAGATAAAGAAAGCCAATGAGTTTACTTTTCCTGCTGCTTCTCCCAATCCTAATTTTTCCGATAAGAAGAAAAAAGCATAAATAAACATTGTTTGTACACCTATCCAAGTGAAAGAGTGTGCCAAAAGAATTTTCTGATATTCGTTGGTATTTTTTGAAGTGCGTGTAACGTTCAATAACACCATCACAGCAGTAACTACAAAAATAGCCAATGAGATAAATTCAACAATTCCCAACTCAAAATTAAACAGAGAAATAGTAGTTGTAAACTGCACTCCAAACAATTTAGAAACAAGTACATAAATTCCATACACAATTAATCCGATAAGAGGTAGAATAGAAACCAAAATATCTTTAGAGGTAGAAGTTGAACCCTCATTTTCTTGCTCTACATTTTCTAAATGACGTGGTTCTTCAATTAAAATAGCGGGAATGGCAGCTCCCAAAAAGGTAATCGCTACACCAATGTAAATCAACGCCATATTTCCCAATGTTCCACCAATAAAATATGCCAAAACTGCAAATGTTCCGGAAATTGTTTGCATCCAAGTGTATCCTTTACTTCTATCTTCAGTGCTGGTACAGTCTGCGACAAGCGAACGAGTAGGATTCAAACTTACATTTATCGATAAATCAAGTAATAGTGCCACAATTACAGCAATCATTAAAAGTCCTGCTTTAGGGTCATTTCCACTAGCAAAAACACTTTGTATAATGTGTAAATTAGGTAGTGCCAATAACATTAATGCACCGAGTAAACTACCAAGAATAATCCAAGGTCGTCTTCTTCCACCCAATAACCACGTTTTATCGGATACAGCTCCTACAATCGGTTGAGCTAATATTCCTGCAATCGGTCCTGCTGCCCAAACAATTCCTATATGCTCAATAGAAAGTCCGTAACGTGTTGAAAGTATCCAACTTAATGCTGAAATTTGAACAGATAGTGTAAATCCCATTGCCGTAGATGGCATACTAAGAAGTACGAAAAATGGATTGGTTTTCTTTTTTTGAATGTTTAACATAGTATTTTATTGGTAAATCTTGGTTAATGAAATCAATTTTATTCTGTTTTTCAAAAATATCTTGCAATTTTATTCATTTTTATTGGGTTAATAAAGAAAATCAGATTTGAAAATATATTGAGAGAATTGCAAACGTTTGCAATTGGTTGATTTTAACTTGGAATATATCCGCACTTTCTCAACTCATCTTTATTCTTAATTTCTTTTGTTCCCCCATCATGAATAATGATAATTCGTGTTGCTATGTCAAGAATATTTCTATAATCGTGGTCTGTGATTATAAAGCCTTTGTCAACTGATTGTTGTTCTATTAAATCTTTTATACTTTCCTTATAAATAGGAGCAATACCATTAAAAGGTTCATCAAGCAATGTAAACATAGCCTCTGAGTAAGTAATTAATAACACCTCTAATAATCTCTGTTCTCCACCGGAAAGTTGTTTACTTTTCTTATTTAACATCGGTAGTATTAAATGATGTTTTTTCATTAATTCGGCTTTTGTTTTATCACAGAAAATATCAATAATGGTTTTGATTTTCAGATTATTAGGAAGAAAACTTTCTTGTGGTAAATATTTAATTATTTTTTTATTATCAGACAGTCTTGTTATTATTTTATTTCCAACTCTTACAAACTTATTGTCTGCTTGTAGCGAACCAAAGATGATTTTTAAGAGTGTTGATTTTCCTGTTCCGTTTCGCCCAAGTAGTCCAATAATTTCTCCTTTTTGACAAGCCACAAAAACATCAGTCAATACCTGTCTGGTATTGAAACTTTTAATAACACTATCTACGTGTAATAGGCTCATAATATGATGAAAAACAATGCAGTTATTAACCCAAAAACGAATGTGACAATCCAAAGGTTTAGTTTGCTAAATCCTAGATTATAATAGAAATAGTATTCATTCTTATTTCGTAATTCATATATAACATAATGAAATAAAAAACCTAAAAAGAGATAAGAAATTCCGAAGGTTTTTAAGAATAATTCTACACTTACTGTTAAACCGATAATCCCTAACAATCCTGCTAAAAATATCGTTGGAATAAATATTTTTTTATAAAAAAACAATATAGCTTTGACTATATTCATCTTTTTGCATTCCTCTACTCTCGAAGTGAGTTGTTTATCTCTTCAATATATTCCAAAAGTTCTTCTTTTCCTTTGTGTTTTTCGGACGAAGTAACAAATATCGGTGGTAATTCTTCCCACGTTTCCAACAATTTCTCTTTGTAGGCTTTTAGTTTTTCTCCCAACTGTTTTTGTGAAAGTTTGTCGGCTTTAGTAAAAACAATTGAGAAAGGAATACCACTAATTCCGAGCCACTCCATAAATTCTAAATCAATGGGCTGTGCTTCATGTCGGCAATCAATTAACACAAAAAGATTCGTCAGTTGAGTACGATTTAAGACGTAAGTATCAATGATTTTCTTCAACTTGGTACGCATCGCTTTACTAATTCTTGCATAGCCATAACCGGGTAAATCGACAATATACCACTCTTTGTTAATGATAAAATGATTGATTAAAATTGTTTTTCCCGGCTTGGAGGAAGTCATTGCCAATCCTTTTCTATCACAAAGCATATTGATTAAAGACGATTTTCCTACATTGGAGCGTCCTATAAAAGCGTATTCGGGTTTGTTATCTTTAGGGCAATACCTAATATCCGTATTGCTAATTACAAATTCTGCTGATTTTATTATCATATTTTTTAGTTTGTAAAGTTATAAAGTTGAAAGTTATGGAGGGTAAAACTACCTCTAACGGATTAAGTCTATATGCTATGATGGTCTTCTTATATTCTATTTCTATTTTTCTCAAATATTAAAAATGATTGTTTATTTAGAAATTTTAAATCTTGTGTAACTGAAAAATCTGCTTCTTTAAGTTCCTTAATTATTGTAGCCTTTTTGGTATAA
>PDWI01004385.1_pt1 | contig 32029 bp, 26 predicted proteins | sample 1430891 | NCBI WGS metagenome assembly PDWI01 (sample SAMN01162508, study PRJNA174530) | Oral metagenome, whole genome shotgun sequencing project. | biome: Marine environment; feature: Marine mammal; material: Swab sample of the gingival sulcus; isolation source: swab sample of gingival sulcus... | reverse complement strand
AAAGCATTTTTTTTATTCATAACCTTTCGTTTGATGTAAAAGTAATAATAACAAGGGATACAGAAGATTTTACCATTAAAAATGTCCATTAAGCCTAAATTTTGCATCCTTTGCGGTTAAAAATTACCTCCGGCAAGCATTTTTTAATAATGTAATAATATTGATTCTCTTTTAGCTGTTTATCCCTACTAAGATTTGAACCGCAAATAAGGATTTGGTTTAGCTGCAAATCATAAATCACTTTTTACCAATATCTTACAATGCCTCACATTATAATCATACGCACTATTGTTGAAAGGGCTAAAGAAATAAACCGTTCCAAAATCTATTTTTTTACAATCAGTTATAAGATCATAATTTTTTAATAGCCCAATTCTAAATTTATACGAATAAAATTCATTAAATATTAATGCCGGAATAAAATAGTATTGCCTGTTTTGTTCAAAATAACCATTTTTTATTTTTCCTCTGATAATATAAGACTTTAAAAAATTGTTATTAACTTTTAGCGTTGCATAAATTGTATTTTCGTTTACTGCTTTAAGCGTGATAAAATAGGACGGAGTTTTCTTTAACTTCATATTATAAACCGCTTTCCATTCTTTCATGGTATAGAAAGCTCCCCAAAAATAGTCTAAATAATACGGTTTCTGATTTTTATTGATTTTATATGTTCCGTTTATCAGCTTTAAATTTTTATTGTTCAGGTCTATTTTGTTTTCAATTATTTTATTCTCTTTGAATGTTGCACAAGAATAATTCAAAAGCAAAAAGCTCAGATAAAATATTAATTTATATAAATTCATATCTTGTATCCTACAAATTAGAACCTTGTTGCTATCTTAGGCAAGATGCAAGTTTATTTGTTCTTTAAACTTGCCACCGCCAAAATTAAGCCGAGGGCAATACCCAGCAATGCCGCAAAAAGTACTCTGAAATCCGAAGGCAATAAAAAAGTTATGGTATGTGCCGGTATCCAAAAAAACGGAATGGTTTTTTTTAAAACAAAATGCCATTGCACCTCCCAATCAATTTTTTTAAAAATGCCCGCAAAATTAATTTTCTTTGCCAATGCGCTAAGTTTACCCGCATGGTCAACAATGTGTATGTCCGTAATTTTATGCAAGGTCATCATAACGGGGGCATAAATAAGGTTCATGGCAACACTGATTGAAAAAGCAACCAATACTTTGTTTCCGTTTAAGCTTCCCGCAAGCATTTCTCGGGCATTTTTCATGCCCAGATATTCCATAAATACCGGTGTGCCGGAAGCAAATATAATAAAAGCCGCTTTAATGGTTATTCCCAAAAACCCCCAAACAACAGCACGCGGCAATAAGCCGAAACCTTTTTTATTGTAAACGCCGGCTCTTATTCGCAAACCAATAGCTTCTCCGAAAGTTGCCAAAATTGCAAATTTTATAAATGCGGTAATTAATCCGTGATTTCGGTTAAACTCGGTATAAAACTCATAAACATCTTTGAACAGAAAAAACGGACTGAGGATTATAATGACGCCGATTAATACAAAAAGGTCTTGTCGTTTCATGGATTTTTTTATTGAATAATTAGTTTCTTTTATTTTACCCGCATTATTGTAAATTGAATGCTCACAATGATTTCCCATTACATAATTCGGGTTTATGCGTAGCCAAAAGTAATGTAAGAAATGATAAAAAAGAAAAAAAGACTATATTTTCTTTTTAAGCCGAATTTTTAAAAATTTTAAAAAATAAAATAAATTATAGTTTTTAACAATAAAATATGGTTCATTTTTATTGAAAAAACAGTTATTTTACTAAAATAGACTTACCCATTCTGTTAATAACTTTATTTTTTCTTACTATGAATATTTATTTTCTTCGTTAGCAGTAAACACCAAGACGTTCTTATCGCTGTTTCATGCTAAAATAAAGGATATTTGGCTAATTTATATAAGTATAAACCGGAAAAAATTATCAAAAAATGTTCATGGGTCATCAAATAACGTATATTGTAAAAAGAGACGGAAAAAAGGTTCCTTTTTCCATTAACAAAATTAAAAATGCCATTCGCAAAGCTTTTTTATCTGTAGATGCTTATGTTACCGAAGAGGACATGGTAAATATTTTATCTCGCTTGCATATAACCAATGAAATGCCTGTAGAAGAAATTCAAAATCAAGTTGAAGTTGCTTTAATGGCTGAAAGGTATTTTGCAGTAGCAAAAGCATATATGCTCTACCGACAAAAACACACGGAGATACGCGAAGTTTTTGATGAATTAAAATTTTTGACAAGCTATTGCGATGCGGCAAATGCTGCCACCGGCAGCAAGTTTGATGCAAATGCAAATGTCGAAAAGAAAAATATTGCCACATTAATCGGCGAGTTACCGAAAAAGCATTTTATCAACTTAAACCGAAAATTGCTTACCGACAGAATCAAGGGCATGTACGGGCGTGAATTGTCGGATAAGTATATCAATATGTTAAACGAGCATTTTATTTATAAAAATGACGAAACCAGTTTGGCAAACTATTGCGCAAGTATCACGATGTATCCGTGGTTGCTGAACGGAACTTCAAGTATCGGCGGAAATTCTACCGCACCAACGAACTTAAAATCATTTGCCGGCGGGTTTATTAATATGGTATTCATGGTTTCCGGAATGCTCAGCGGGGCATGTGCAACACCAGAGTTTCTTATGTACATGAATTACTTTATCGGGCTTGAATACGGAAACGACTATTATTTGAATACGGATAAAGTTGTTGATTTATCAAAACGCCAACGTAGTTTAGATAAAGTTATTTGCGATTTCTTCGAGCAAATTGTTTATTCCATTAATCAGCCGACAGGAGCCCGAAATTTCCAAGCCGTATTCTGGAATATTGCCTATTACGACAAACCCTATTTTGACAGTTTATTCGGAGAGTTTGTATTCCCGGACGGAACAAAACCGCATTGGGACTCTTTAAATTGGTTGCAAAAACGCTTTATGAAGTGGTTTAACAAAGAACGCACCAAAACCGTATTGACTTTCCCGGTGGAAACAATGGCATTATTGAGCAAAGACGGGGATATGATTGATAAAGAATATGCCGATTTTACGGCTGAAATGTATTCCGAAGGACATTCATTCTTTACCTATGTGAGTGATAATGCGGATTCTTTGTCGAGTTGTTGTCGTTTGAGAAATGAAATTCAAGATAACGGCTTCAGTTATACTTTGGGTGCCGGCGGTGTTTCAACCGGCTCAAAGAGTGTGCTTACCGTAAATGTTAATCGTTGCGTGCAGTTTGCACGTAAGAAAAATATTTCTTACCTCGACTTTTTGGGCGAAGTGGTTGATTTAACACATAAAGTGCAAACCGCTTATAATGAAAACCTTATTATGCTGCAAGAAAAAGGAATGTTGCCGCTTTTTGACGCAGGTTACATAAATATCAATCGTCAATATCTTACCATTGGAGTAAACGGTATTGTAGAAGCTGCCGAATCCTTGGGAATGGAAATTAATGATAATGAGGAATATCGTGAATTTGTCGAAGAAATATTGAGCTTAATAGAACGCTATAATAAAAAATATCGCACAGAAAAAACAATGTTCAACTGCGAAATGATCCCTGCCGAAAATGTCGGTGTAAAACATGCAAAATGGGATAAAGAAGACGGTTATTATGTGCCGCGAGATTGCTATAACAGCTATTTTTACAGGGTGGAAGATAAAAGTTTGAATGTTTTGGATAAATTCCGTTTACACGGCAGACACTATATAGAGCATTTAACGGGAGGTTCGGCATTGCACATGAATCTTGAAGAACATTTGTCCAAAGCACAATATCGTCAATTGTTGAGAGTTGCCGCAAAAGAAGGTTGTAATTATTTTACTTTTAATATTCCGAATACGGTTTGCAATGATTGCGGAACCATTGATAAACGCTACTTAAAAGAATGTCCGAAATGCAAATCGAAAAATATCGATTATCTTACGCGCATTATCGGTTATATGAAACGCATCAGCAATTTCTCTTTACCGCGACAAGAAGAGGCAGGCAAAAGGCATTATAATTCCATGAAAAAGAAAAAACAAAAAACGGAAGCAGCGGTATGTTAAAATATACTGATTACGATATTGTTTTTCAGGAAATACCCGATGAAGTTACGCTGGCGGTAAATATTTCCAATTGCCCGAATAGGTGCAAGGGTTGCCACAGTCCGCAACTTATGCAAGATATCGGCGAGTGCTTGAGCGAGAGAGTGCTGTCGGAACTATTGCATAAGTACGGACAGTCAATTACCTGTGTTTGTTTTATGGGCGGTGATAGCGCACCTTATGAAGTGGACAGGCTTGCCGCTTTTATAAAGAATACTTCGCAAGGAAAAATTAAAACAGCATGGTATTCGGGCAAAGACCGATTGAGTGAAAATTGCAAGCCGGAGAACTTTAACTTTATTAAACTGGGTTCCTACAAAGAGCATTTGGGCGGCTTAGATTCTAAAAAAACCAATCAACGTTTATACAAAGTAAATAAAACCGAGTTGCAAGATATTACATTTTTAATGCAGGTTTAAAAGATTTGATTATACTCAAAACTTTTTGCATTTTTACAAAAAATTACATTCTTAATAAAAACATATGAAACACCCATGACCTATAAAAGACACACATCGGAATGATTATTTGCCAATACTATTAATCATTTGTACCGGACTAACTTAGGGTGTTCCTATATGACTTTTGAAAATTATAAATAAAAACATATGAAAAACATAGAACGTTCCATATATTTTCAAAAGCTTGAACCTTATATTCGCAAAAATCTAACCCGCATTATTATCTTCGCTGCTACTTCGTGGTCATCAAGTCTTCGGTAAGGGATACATCGCTTGTGGTACCACCTGGAATTGAACCAGGGACACACGGATTTTCAGTCCGTTGCTCTACCAACTGAGCTATGGTACCTTTTTTGTTTTGCGGGTGCAAATATACTTATATTTTTTTAATTCCAAAAAAAATATTGACTTTATTTATGCTCTTTTTTTCGCAAATTTCTGCGAATGAAATAAAGCAACAGTGCAACAAGCACAAAAACATAAAATAGCAGGCTGTCTTTAAAGGAAACATATATTGTTTTGTGCAGAGCTGCAAATAAGCTCATTATGGCTACGGCAAGCCATAGCAACTCTCTTGCTTTTGAGGGGTTTTCGCTTGTGTTCATTGATGTTTATATTTTTATGCCTATAAGTAAAATATCGTCTATTTGGTCATTATCGCCCATCCACTTTTTGAGGATCCTTTCTGCTGTAATTTTTTGCTCCTCCGGCGGAAGTTTATGAATGAATATCAACAACTCTCTGAAACGCCCAGCATTAAATTTCTTTTCAAATTTGCCGCCGAACTGGTCGGGATATCCGTCGGAAAATAAATAAACATTATCCCCTTTTTTTAGTTTTACATATTTGTTGTTGAACGGGATATGATTAAGCGCCTTGTTATAACCTACCGGCATGTGGTCTGCTTTGATTTTTGCAATTTGCTCATTTCTGATAATATAAGCCGGATTATGTGCTCCGGCAAAATTAAGTATCATATTTTCTTTGTCTATTACTGCCAAAGACATATCCATGCCGTCTCTGCTTTCTTCGTTTCTTGAAGAACTTAGGGTCGTGATAATTTTCTCTCTTAATTCATTCAATATATCGGCAGCAAGTATTTTTTTATTTTCTTTACTTTTTTCTTTAACAATTTCATTGAGGAAAGAAATTCCCAGCATACTCAAAAATCCGCCGGGTACGCCGTGTCCGGTACAATCTACGGCAGCAATCAGCAATCTGTTTTTGCTTTCGCTTATCCAATAAAAATCGCCGCTTACAATGTCGCGCGGTTTGAAAAGAATAAACAAGCCGTCAATATATTTTGAATATATATCCGGTTCGGAGAGTGCAGCCTGTTGTATTATTCGGGCATATTTGATGCTTTCGTTAGTATCTTTATTTTGACGTTCTATTTTTTGATACTGATTATAAATTTCAATATTTTGTTTTTGTATTAATTTATTTTGATTTTCTATTTCTTCGGTTCTTTCCTTTACTTTTTTCTCCAATTCTTCATTATATTTTTTTATCTTTTTTTGTTTCTTTCGATAAAATAAAGAAATTGCCAATGCAACAAGAATAATAAATACCAAAAAGACTGCAACAATAAACCATGTAGCTTCCCAAAAAGGCGGCGTAACCTGCAGTGTAATATAAATTACTTCGCTTTTGGCACCAAGAGCATTTTCAGCATACATGGATAATATATGCTTGCCCGGACTGAGTTGGTTTATATGAAAATACGCATCTTGGGTGCTGATATATTCATCCGAGTTTTTGACGTCTATGCCATAGTAATATCGAACAAAATCTTTTTGCAAATAAGCCGGTGCAGACAGCTGTATCGTAATTCTCTTGTAATTACTGTTTAGTTTCAGTTTTTCTTCAATCGGCAAGAAATTGCCTTTAAAATCTTTTATTCCCGTAAGAAAACATTCAAACTTTTGCGCTTGTTTATTTTTTTCTTTTTCTATTTTATAAATTTCATTTGCGCCGGTTACAAGCCAAATATCTTTTTCCGAATCTATTGTTATATTTTTTATTTGACTGAATATGCTCAAATATTTTATGTGCGAGAGCGAATCGTTTGGAATATTGCTGTATAATATTCTATGCCCTTGGTTTATGATAAATAAAGTGTCGCTTAGCATATATACTTGACCTTGTTCCGATAAAATATTATTCAAATTACTGTCTTTTTGTAGAATATTTTGCTCTTCATTGTAGAAACAGGCACTCGTGTTTGTTAAAAATAGTATTCTGCTGTCCTTTTTTGTAATAATTATTTCCTCATTAAAGTCATTTTCAAGATTAAATGTTTCACTTGAAACAACTTTGTTGCCGTGTATGCTAAACAAGAATGCTGTATTGGTACTGCTTGCCCAAAGCAGGGTGTCGTTTACGGTAAATAATGATTTGAATAGGGTATTCTCCGGAATGTTTTTGCTTATTAGTTTTTTTATAAACTTGCTGTTTTTATAGTTTATTTTATACAAGCCTTCCGATGTGCTCACATAAAAGATGTTTGACTTAGCTCGGCAACTGAGATTATAAATATAGGCATTCGGAATAACAAGCGATGTCTTATTATTTTTTATGTAGTATAGTCCGGCATTTGAACTGATTAATAAACCCGAATTAAATTTGGTTATTTTTTTGCATTTGCTGTCAATATTGTCTATTTTCTTATAGATATATTTTATCGATTGCAGTTCATAGATTTTTTTATAATTTGTTACTGTTTTGTATTTTGTTTTATACCTTGTTTTATAAGACTTCGCACTACTTGTATTTTTTTTTGTTTGCTCGTTCCGGCTGTTTCCGGAAAAGATTTTATCCTTTTCTTTTTCCGTTTTTTTTTCTTTTTCTTTTTCCTCCTTTTTTCGTTTCTTTTTTCTGTTCTTCCAACGTTTTATAAAATTCCACCTCTCCTCTTTATCCTCTTCAATTTCGTCTTTTTCTTCTTCAACAACTTCTGCACTTGTTTCAACAGCATTATACTTTTTCTTTTGAGGAACTTTAACTTTGCTCAAATATTTAACCCGTTTCTTTTCTGCAACTTCAACTTCTTCGTAGTTTTTTATTTTAAGCAGACGATATAAGCCTTCGCCGGTTGCAATATACAAGGTGCTGTCATGAAATTCAACGGCATTAATCCTCCCTTGCAATCCGGGATAACGGTCAAAGTTTTTTACGGGAATATCCAATGCAATGCGACTTACTCCGTATTCTTGCGACAACCAGATGCTGCCGGCAAGGTCTGTGCCAGCCGCATAAATTTCATCATCCGGCAAACCGGTTCGGTAATTAAAAGTATTTACGATTTTGCCGCTTTTTTTGTTAAGCAGAACAGCTCCGCCATTCAGGGTTGTTACAATAAACTGCTCGGAATTTATGTTTTTTGCATTGTTTATGATACTTTCTTCAATATATTCTTCGGCATCGTTCGCATACGGACTGTAAGCATTTCCGTCAAAAAGATATAACTTATTATTGCTTAATCCTATAATTACACTTTCTCCGTAAGGAACCGAGAATATGATTTTTGATTCGGCGAATAAGGAGTCTGTAATAAGAGCGCTGAATTTTTTGTCTCTTATTTTATGCAAACCTCTGCCGGGAAAATTTATGAATAAAGCATCATTTAAAATGATATAGCCGGTATGTGGTCTTGATGTGTCATTATAAAAATTTGAGACAGTATCTTTTTGCGGATTGTATTCCGTAATTTTATGCTCTCCGCAAAATAAAATATTATCTCCGAACTGTTCTACATGATTAAACAAACCGGTTTCATCAAATCTCTCGGATAAAGAAAGATAGGCAAACTTCCCGTTTTTTTTTGTTTCCACATAGCCGTATCCATTGCGACAGGCAATGTAAATGCGGTTTAAATATTTGCTTCTTACAATATCATTAGGCGCTTCTTTTATTTTTAAGAATTGTTCGTTTTTGCCATCGAAAAAACTTAGTCCGGTATTATCGGCAAATACCATTTTTCCGATACTGTCCGTACAAATCGATTTGATTTTTTTTTGTTTGGCAAAGGAATAATTCGTTATAAACGCATAACCTTCGGGAAGTTCCTGCAATAAAGAAGCTTTGTGTGGAATTCTGTTGGTTAAAGTGTCATATATATCTTTGCTGTCGCTTTCCGGTTTCGTATTTGGAAGCCCCCATGACACAAAGAGTAATATCGAAAATAGAACAATATAAAATACGTTTTTTTTCATTGAAAATTCGCAAAATTTTAGAAGACAATTTGCCTCTTTTTAAATAAAACGGTAAATGTATTATTTTTTTTATGATAAATCTAAATGAAATGTAAAATATTGTAACTTTGTCGTATGGAAAAACATAGTGTTTTGCAAAAAATTATTTTTGCCGTATTGGTCGCTCCCGTTAAATTTTACAAGTATGCAATATCGCCTTATACGCCCGCTTCATGCAGACATGTGCCTACTTGCTCGGAGTATTTTATTGAAGCTGTCAGAATCCACGGCGTGCAAGGAGTATGGATGGGAATAAAGCGAATAGCAAAATGTCATCCTTGGGGAACTTCCGGCTATGACCCCGTCCTGCCCAAAGGAGTGCCTAAGATTAAAGTTAAGCAATATAAACCCGAAAAATAAACAAGTTTTTTTCTAAGGGTGAAATTAATACTTTTGAGGTCTAAAAACGAACGGAAATGTTTATTTTCTCTATCTTGCAACAAGCTCTGACAATTACGGTTTTTGTGCTGGTAATGATGATTGTTATCGAGTATGTAACGATTCGGCAAAATAATCGACCGAAAAAAAAATTGCCGTCAAATTTTTTTATGCAAATTTTATTTGCGGTTTTTATGGGTTTAATTCCCGGCTGTTTGGGCACCTATGCGGTTGTTTCCATGTATATACACGGCTCTTTAAGTTTGGCTGCACTAAGTGCGGCTTTTGTAGCAACTTCCGGCGACGAGGCTTTCATAATGTTTTCAATGATACCAAATGCTGCTTTGAAAATAATCGGCTTCACGGCTGTTTTTGCCATTATTACCGGATTGCTAACGCACTATATATCAAAAGGACGAATGTATAAAGGTGCTTCGGCTAATTATAGTGCCGTACATTCGGAAAAAAACAAATGTGCTGCGCATAATTTTGCGATATTGCCCCAACAATTAAAAAAAATGAGCTTGGCGCGAATACTTATTCTTTTGTTCGGCATTGTTTTTTTGCTGCTGCTTATTTTTGCTGGAGACGGACATGAACACGCATTTTCTTTGGTAGAACACTCCGAAAACCACCACGAACACGGCACATGGGGCTGGGAACGAATTGTATTTTTAATTGTTAGCTTAATTGGCTTGTTTATTGCATTAACAGTTACAGATCATTTTTTAGAAAAACATTTGTGGGGACATGTAATAAAAAAGCACTTTTTTAAGTTATTAATATGGACCTTTGCAACATTTTTCGTTTTGCATTTTTTAAACGAATATGTTGATTTGAAAGAGATAATCAGAGGAAATGTATATCTTGTTCTTTTTATAGCGGCACTCATAGGCTTGTTTCCGGAAAGCGGACCGCATATTATTTTTATCAGTATGTTTGCTTCGGGAATTATTCCTTTTCCGGTTTTATTAAGCAATTCGATAGTTCAGGACGGGCATGGTTCTATACCTTTGTTGGCAGAATCGCCCAAAAGTTTTGTTCTCGTAAAATTTATAAATTTTATCGCCGGCTTAGTCGTCGGCTATCTGTTTTTACTAATTGTATAATTTCTATCACTTAAATATAAAAATCATGAAAAAGTACCTTATTTTATTCGTAATTCCTTTGTTTTTTGCATGTGGCAAAAGCAAAGAAGAAATCAGATTGGAAAAACTTGTAGATAGTTTGCAAACCATAACATCGCAAGATCAAGCATCTATTAATGAGTATTTAAAAACCTTTAATGAAATTCAAAGTAATATTAATGCCATTAAAGAAAAAGAAAGTATTATCACAACTAAAACAATTGGCGATTCGGAACTGGAAGATAACGATGTAGAGGCTATAAACAACGATATATTGGCTATCTATGAGATGATGCAGGAAAATAAAAAGAAGTTAGCCCTTATGACAAAAAAGTTTAATCGCTCAAATTCTAAAAATGCGGAACTGAACAAAATGATTAAATTTCTGAAAACGAATATTGAAAACAAAGAAACCGAATTAAGCGATTTGCGTAAGCAATTAGAAGACAAAAATCTGAATATTGAACGTTTGAACAAGCAAATTGATTCAATTGCAAACAGCTATAATGAGTTAAGTTTAGAGAATGAAAGCAAAGATGTTATTATTGAAGTGCAAGAAACAGCAATGAATACGGCGTATTATATCATTGATACAAAGAAAAATTTAAAACGCAAGGGAATATTAAAATCGGACGGCGGATTTATCGGTATTGGTCGCATAACAAAAATAAAACATAAAGAGGAAGAGTTTGCAAAAATTGATATTCGAGAAGTAAGTGAGTTTATTCTTGACGATGCGAGAAAAGTGCAACTGTTTACTGACCACCCTGAGACTTCTTATACTTTTGAAAAAAATGAGAAAGGAAAGTATCAAAAATTGCTGATAACGGATGCGGAACAATTCTGGAAAAAATCTAAATATTTAATTATCGCAACAAAATAAAGAAAGAGAAGCTGTATAAAAGCTTATTAAACTTAAACCACAAGGATTTTAAAGCCCTTGTGGTTTTTTATTTAACCCGAATTTCGAGACTTTTTTTAAGTAAAACCAAATAGCGAACTTTATCGGCGCAGCTTCGGAAGAATTAAAAAAGCTTTTCGCAAAGAGCACAATAGCAAATTCCCTCTTGAAGAAGAGGGTGTAGGGAGATTGACTTTTAAGAAAACTTATAAAAAGTGTAAAAACTCTTCATATAAAACAAATTTCTTCTTGAAAACCTTTTTATATTTCCTATGAAACAAAAAGCTCGGGTAAAAACTTCTTGTAACTTATATTTAAGCCTTTGCAATAACTTATCAACTCTTGAAGAGTTGCACGATATTTATTTGTCTCTATCAACAAAATTGTATTTTCATCTAAGCCTGTTTGAATAATTTTGTATTGTATAGAGTTTTTTTGTGTGTCCCCTTTTGATAAATTTTTAAGTTCAGAAACAGATAAATTTTGTATTTCAAAGTCAATTTTGTTAGATTCATCCGGTTCTGCTGCTTCCGTTTTTGCCTTTAAAACAGATTTTCCAATTAAATTTGCTTTTATTTCCGAAATATTTAAGGATTGTATAAAATCGTCCTGTTTTTCCGGTGTTTCGTATGTAAAGTTATTAGTTTTCATCACTTTCGCTAAATGCTGTTATTACAATAATATTATTGTATTTGTCTATTCTGAATATAACGGTTAAATCCTCTGATTTGTTTCGTAATTTATCATTTTTTAGAACAGGAACATTGCCGGTTATTATAAAACTGTCTTTAAATGGAGCTTTGCTTTCAAATAATTCATAGTTAGCGTCTCTGAAAAGATAATTAACAGCTAAAAATGAAATATTTCGGTGCTTAAACACTATATTCTCCGTTATATGATTTAAGTGCTTGGGCAACCATTTGAAATTAGCTTGTTTTAAAGCCTTTTCTATTTCAGTCATACTATTACTTGCTTAACAAAGTTCCTATACATTGCAAGTTTAATTCTTTTTTGCAAATAGTCAGTAATTTTTTTGATATTTTTTTATCAGTGCGGCAAGAAAACCGGCAATCTTATAAATCTCCGGGAAAAAGCAAAAAGAATGAGGATTGCAAAATTTTTAACCCGAATTTTGAGACTTTTGCAAAAGTAAAACCAAATAACTAACCTTATCGGCGCAACTTCGGAAGAATTAAAAAAGCTTTTCGCAAAGAGCACAATAGCAAATTCCCTCTTGGAGAAGAGGGTGTAGGGAGATTGATTCCCCAAAAGCTCAAAAACACAGTAAACTAATAACTTACGAATTTAATTAGATGAAATTACTCAACCAGTAGCATCGAAGATAATATTTTAAGCTATTGAAAAAGCCATTTTAATGCCTCCAATAACCATTCCTGTACCGATAATCGCAAGGATCAGCCCCATTAATTTTCCGAGAACTGTAATTATATTATTTCCTAACTTACTAACAATCAAATCACTTAAAGAGAAAGCGATGTAAGTAAGCAGTATCATCAAAGCAAAAATAGCGATGACAATACCTATGTGAATAAAATTTGCATTGGTTACATAGTTCATTGCCGTAACAATAGTTCCCGGACCTGCAAGAATAGGGATTGCCAAAGGCGAAACGGCAATATTATTGGTATCCTCATCATTATTATTTACGCTGTGCACTTTCGATTTCTTGGAAATAAGCATCTCAAAACCCACGTAGAATATTAAAATGCCGCCTGTTATTTTGAAAGCCGGAATGGTAATGCCAAAGACTTCAAAAATGTATTTACCGAGTAAAATAAACGCCACCACAATTAAAAATGCGGTAATGGAGGCTGATTTTGCAATTTTCTTTTTGTTGGCTTTAGATTGTTCACCGGCTAATCCCAGAAAAACAGGAATGTTGGCAATGGGATTCATAATGGCAAAAAATCCCATAAAAACGCTGAGGGCATAAGTAATTAAACTGTCCATTGTATGTTTATTTTATGTTATCCCTCTACAAACCGAATACTTTTTGCACTTTATCTTTATAGTCTGTTTTTTCCCAAGCAAAAAATTCAACCTCTTTGCAATGCGTATTTCCGTTTGACGAAAATCGGACTTCTCGCGTAAAGGGACTTCGTCCCATGTGTCCGTATGCTGCGGTTTCTCTGAAAATAGGATTTTTCAAACCAAATCTTTTTACAATGGCAGCAGGGCGCATATCGAATATTTCCAACACTTTTCGGGCAATTTCGCCATCCGACATTTGCACTTTGGATGTGCCAAAAGTATTTACATATAAGCCGACCGGTTTTGCCACACCTATTGCATAAGCAACTTGTATGAGGACTTCATCGGCAACTCCGGCAGCAACCAAATTTTTGGCAATATGACGTGTTGCATAAGCAGCCGAACGATCCACTTTGGAAGAGTCTTTGCCCGAAAAAGCACCTCCGCCATGTGCTCCTTTTCCTCCGTATGTGTCCACAATTATTTTTCGTCCTGTTAAGCCGGTATCACCGTGCGGTCCGCCGATTACAAATTTCCCCGTAGGATTTACCAATAGTTTATAATCATCTTTAAATAATTGCTTGATTTTATCCGGCTGTTTTGCAATTACTTTAGGCAATAAAATATTTTTTACGTCATCGTAAATTCTTTGCAGCATTTTGGTATCAGCTTCTTCTTGCGAGATGCCTTCTGCTTTCACAAACTCGTCATGTTGCGTTGAAATAACAATCGTATCAATTCGTAAGGCATTGTTGTTGTCATCATACTCAACCGTAACTTGCGATTTAGAATCGGGGCGCAAATAAGTCATTTCCTTTCCTTTTTTTCGAATATCTGCAAGTTCAATTAACAGTTTGTGCGCCAAATCAATGGGCAAAGGCATTAAGTCTTCGGTTTCATTATTGGCATATCCGAACATCATGCCTTGGTCGCCTGCGCCTTGCTCTTCTTCGGAGTTTCTTACCACGCCGCGATTAATGTCCGGCGATTGCTCGTGAATACAAGACATAACACCGCAAGATTCTGCCTCAAACTTATAAGCTCCTTTGGTATAGCCAATGTCTCGGATTACACTTCGAGCAACTTCCTGCGTATCCACCCAAGCTTTTGTTTTCACTTCGCCGCTTAAAACGGTTAAGCCGGTGGTTACCAGTGTCTCGCAAGCCACTTTGGATTCAGGGTCTTGCCTTAAAAATTCGTCTAATAAAGCATCTGAAATTTGGTCGGCAACTTTGTCGGGGTGCCCTTCGGATACAGATTCGGAGGTATAAAAATATGACATCTTTAATTTAATTTATGTTAAAAAAAGGGAAAAGAATACAATTGAGGACAGAATTAATGTTTTAGCATTTTTTTCTGCGGTTGCAATCAATCAAATCTTTCCGCCGGAATGCAAAGATAAGAAGATTATAATTAACTGCAAAAAAAGAATTTTTTTCGACAGAGCATATCCCGCATTTCGAGACTTTTGCAAAAGTAAAACCAAAATGCTAACTTTTTACGATTTCATGGTTTTTGGCAAATTGCAAATTTCCTCTTGAAGAAGAGGGTGTAGGAAGATTGATTTTTCAAAAAACATTAAATCATAGTACATTAACGATTTACAAATTTAGTTAAATAAAATCACTCATCAAGTCTTCGTAGTGAATGCTGCATGTACAATAAAATAAGTGATAAGGCGATTGAGGCATATCCTTTGATATGGAGAATGAGGCTTATCAAACGAAGTATCTTATTTTGAAGAAGATGCTGACCGGAATAGAACTACTTGGTGAATAAGGCGTGTTAATTAATTGCATTTTTGCCATGTTTTTTAAATTTGCGAAAAATATAGCACACAAAATGAAATTATTTACCGACAATCAAAATCGTATCCTTAGCAAAAAAATAGTTTTAGTATCTTTTATTACCGCTTTATTTATTGTATCGGCATGTGATAAACAATCCGTTCAGTTTTCCGAAAATAAAAATCAATCGCATATAATTCAAGACAATATCTCAATTTTGGAGAACATCTTGGATGCCGACAGCTTAAGAGATGCCGCTTATAAACAAGACGATAGTTTGCAAAACGTGCTTTCGGACAGTTTGTTGGCAGAATACAGAGGTGTTTTGGCGATACTGTTTTACAAAAAGTCCGATTTTTATTTGGCGGAAGATTATTTTCATAAATCCGAAGAAAGTTTTCGTAAGGCAAACCTGCTCTTAAAAGCCAATCAAATGCTTGCCAACAGAGCTGTCGTAAAGGATTTGCAAGGGAATTATCCCGAAGCCGTTTCAATATATTTAAGCGTGGTTGAGTTTTTCAAAGAGCAAAAAGACAGTACGTCTTGGGCATCGGCTTTGGGTAATATTGGGACTGTTTATGAAGAAATGGGAATGGCAGACAAAGCAATTTATTATGATAAGTTAAGTTTGTCTTTAACATTACGCATTGGCGACACTTTAAGAGCTGCCGGAAAATATAACAATATTGGCGTGGCTTTTGAAGAATTAGTGCACAACGCTGATTCTGCCATTTATTATTATACGAAAGCTTACGATATTTATGAAAAAAATAGCCACCGGCTTTCCTTTGCGCAAGTTTGCAATAACCTTGGGCTTCAATATGTATTGCTGAATGATTTTAAGCTTGCCGAATATTATCTGAAAAAAGCGCAACAGATCTTTGATTCTTTGCACAACAAACAGGGAAAAGCAGATATTTATCATCATTACGGGAAATTTTATTTTGCAAAAGGAAATAATGCACAAGCTGCCAAAAGTTTGAATGCCGCAATAAATATTATGAAAGAAACCGGCGATAAAAAAAACTTGATAGAAGTTGGTTCTATCTTATCCGAAGTGTATATAAAAATGGGTAAATACACAAATGCGCTTAAGATGATGCAATTTTCAAATAATTTGAAAGATTCTGTTTTGAATGTCGAAAACACAAAGATTATTGCAGATATGGAAGCAAAATATCAGTTAAATGAAAAAAATAATACGATAGAAATACTAAAATTGAAAGAAGATATTTCAAAAAAACAAGTTAAAATACAATGGGTATTTATTGGTTTATTAATAGTGGCTTTTGTGTTGATTGTTTTGGTATTTTATTTCAATGTTCAAAAAAATAAATTTAAAGAAGAACATCTCAGGCAAGAGTTGCAAAACTACATGCTGCAACTGGATAAATTGCAACAAGAAATTAGCGAAAGCCAAAACAATAAATTTCATGGCGACAGATTAAGCCGGTTTCAATTGTCGGAACGAGAAAAAGAAGTATTAAACTTCATTGCACAAGGATATAAAAATGCCGAAATTGCCGAAAAACTTTTTGTTTCAAAAAACACCATAAAAACGCATATAAAAAATATATATATAAAATTAGATGTCAGAAACAGGGTTGAGGCTCTAAAAAAAGTTGATTTTATACCTTAATCCGAATTATTATTTTCGGTGTTGCTTCGGTCTAAACAGAAGACTTTCTTGAAAAAGGGTAGAAAATTACAGTTTTCTAAGGGCTTGCAAGAGACCTACCTATCAAACTAATTAACAAGCCATTACCCCCTACTCTTTCTTATTGCATTGGAATATATTTTTTAAAAATCACCCTTTGGGGTGAACGCTATTTCTTTATTTTGTTTTTAGTTTGCAATAGTTATTCAAATTTATTAACCAAAAATAATTAAACAATGAAAATGATTAAATTTTTTACGGTAATTTTTTTTATCGCTTCGCTATTCGTTACATCATGCAAAAAAGATCCTGTAGAACCTGTTTTGCCCGGCAGTGATATTCACATTAAGGAAGATATTACAAAAAATACCTTATGGCAAGCGAAATATGTGTATTATATCGATGAAGATATTAACATAACAAACAATGCCACTTTAACCATTGAAGCCGGCACCATTATAAAATTTGCAAATGGTGCAGAACTTAATGTTTCATACAGCAGTGACGGTACTTACAATAATATTGTTGCCAAAGGGACAGAACTTGCACCCATTATTTTCACTTCGCAATCCAAATCTCCGTCTCCGGGCGATTGGGACGGAATATGGCTTTATGAAGGTTGCACCGCTTCCGAATTCAAGTACTGTGTATTTGAATATGCCGGAGGCTACGGATGGGATGGCGGCGAAGGAGGCATTACCATAAATTATGCAAAAAATGTGTCAATAGACTATTGTACATTTAGGCATAATGCAAGCTATGGCTTTTATATATACCAAAGTCCGGCGGCTTTAAAATCTTTTACCTTTAATACTTTTTTCAATAATGCAATTAATGATATTAAATTAGGAGCATATAATATCAATTTATTAGGAGCGGGAAATACTTATACAAAAGACATTGATGTAGTAGGTACAAATGTTGATGCACCCGGAGAGATTGTATGGAAAAAGCAAAATACGAATTATATGATTAACGGTGAAGTAAGAATTGGTTCGGAACAAGGTACAACTATTATTATAGAAGCCGGTGCAATGTTTAAAATCAAAAGTGGAGCAAATCTTGCTGTAGCATATTATGACAGTGGAAAAATAAAAGCACTGGGAACAGAAGAAGAACCTATTATATTTACTTCTGCCGACCCGAACCCTTCTAAAGGTGATTGGGAAGGAATCATAATTTCTGACGGCTCTTTAAACGGTTCTTTGTTTGACTACTGTAATTTCTCTTATGGTGGGGGATATTCAAGTTCACCGGCGATGATTATTTTCAAATATGAGCAAGCATCAACAACAACTATCCGAAATTGTTTGTTCGCACATTCTGCCGGCTATGGAGTTATGCTGGACCATGATCCTGAGGAAGACTTAAGCCGCCCCGTAATGTCAAACAATACATTTGTGGATAATACATTGGGCAATGTAAATTGGTAATAATTGCCTGCAAAGTCTTGTTTGCAAGAAAACTATTTGCAATATTGCTGCAATAATACTTTTGCGTAAGCAATGCCCAAATCCGATGCCTGCTTAAAATCTTTGCAAGCATCGGATTTTTTATTCATTTGCAAATACAGCAAAGCCCTGTTGTAATAAGCACCGCCCATTTTAGGATTAATTTCTAAGCATTTTTCGAAATCGGCTAATGAACCTGCAAAATCGCCTTTCTTTTGTTTTGCCAAAGCCCGGTTTAAATAGCTTGTGTAATGATTGGGATTTAGATTAATGGCTAAATCGTAGTTGTTTAAAGCAGCATCAATTTTGCCTTGCATCATTTTTGCTTTTCCCAAGTTTGAATAAATTGTACTTTTATCTTCAACATCAAGTTGCAGTGCCTTGTTAAAATCGGCAATTGCCCCGTTTAAATCATTACTTTTGCCTTTTGTTACGCCCCTGTTTACATAAAACTTTGCATCATTGGGATTAAAGCTGACAGCCAAATCCAAGTCTGTCAATGCTGTCTCTAATTCTCCGAGTTCGGCTTTTGCGTTTCCTCGATTGTGGTAGGCATCGGCAAATTGTGCGTCAAACTGCAATGCTTTGTCAAAATCTGCAATTGACGAACGTATATAACCGGTATCCGTTGCTAATTTTCCGACTTCAAAAGAGGAAACGCCTCGATTGTAGAATGCGTTTTTATAGTCGGGTTTCCCTTTTATTGCTGTTGTAAAATATTCGATAGCCTTTAAGCGTAACTTTTTTGCTTTGTCAAAATCCAATTTGTCTTCGAATTTGGACGCTTCTCGGTCATACCAACTGCCCAAATTGTTTTGCGCCACAACCGAGTTCGGCGATTTTTTTACGGTATCTTTCCAAAGAGTTTCGCTGTTTTGCCATATATTGCAGCGTTGCCAAGTAAGCACGGATAAAAGCGCAATATAAATGCCGACAATTCCGAACACAAGCGATTTAATCTTTTTCTTTTTTTCAATAAGTTTTTCTGCCAAAAAGGCAAGCAAAAGAACATAAGCCAAAGACGGAATATAAACATACCTGTCTGAATGAACGGCACTTCCTACGGGAATAAATTGCAAGAGTAAAAATATATTTACAATGAAAAAGCCGATTGCAAAAGTTTCCGTTTTTTTCTTTTTAAGCAGAAAATAGAAGAAGAGAAAAGCTGTTGCCGCTGCCGGAATAATCATAAAATAATAGAAAGGCGGCAAACTTTGGTGTATAATATCCGGATAGGGATTGATTGCAGAAAGATTGATCGGTAAAATTAGTTCTTTGATATACGTCATAAAGGCAAATCCGCCGATAGCCAAACGTTGTAAAAAGGTATATCCTTGTTCATCAACCAATGCTTCACTATGTTTTTGGGCACTGATTGCGATTAATCCGAAAATAAAAGCCAAGACGAAAAAAGGTATTTTTTCGAGAATAAGTTTTTTGTTCAGCAAATTACGTCCGCGCAAATAATCAATCAGCAAGAGCGTTACGGCTAAGGAAACAGCCTGTCCTTTTGAGAATAAGGAGAGCAAAAACAAAAAAAACGATGCGATATAATAGCCGAGCTTATTTTTATCGACATATTTTAGATAGGAGATTAAGGAAAGCATAAAAAAGAAAGCATACAAAACATCTTTGCGTTCCGATATCCATGCGACCGATTCTACATGCAAGGTATGCACCCCGAAAAGCAATGCGGCAAATCCGGCAAGCCGCAGATTTTTAAAGAGTAAAAAAATAAATTGAAACACACATAAGCTGATTGCTATGTGCAACAACAAATTAGTCAAATGAAAAATAAAGGGCTTGATGTTTCCCGTGCTGTCTTCGCCGCCTATGGCATAATCAACAGATAGTGAAATCATTGCAAGGGGGTGATAATTCCCCATATAATAGGTGTCGGTCTTGAACAATGTTTTTACCTTTTCAAAAGAAATATCTTTCAGATAAGGGTTTTTGTTAAGATAAAATTCATCATCCCAGCTTGTAATTTCATTATCGAGAGACGAAAAATAGGCGACAAATGTTATCAGTGCTATGGCAAAAAGCCACAAAAGTTTTTGTTTTGCACCGCTATCCGGTTGAGCAGATACCTTGCTTTGCACCGATTTGCCGGTTTGCCGCATTGATTGTTCCTTATTTGTTTTTTTTCGTTCTCGTTTCATACTGCCGAATATGATGTGCCGAAATACCCAACTTTAAAACAAGCAAGATATTTCGGCATAAAAGAATTTGTTTACAGATATTTTTGCAACATATTCATACTTTTTTCATACAATTTATCTTGCAATTCGGTATCGTAGGAAACCGGGTTGCTTTGCATGGGTCTGCGATTTTCAATGTATAAACCGGATACACCCTCAACGGCATCACTTTCGGCAGCATAGAGCATTGTTGCCGCACCTTCACTTACGGGCAAACCCCCACTCCACGAAGCATTCAACAACTTGGTGTTAATAACACCGGGATGCAAGCTGTTTGCATGCACATTGTTGTTCTCATACATTCTGCCGAGTTTATAGGCATGCATAATATTTAAAAGTTTGCTGAGCGCATAAGCTGTATCGCCCTTATAAGCCTGTTCGCCTTGCAAATTATTTAAATCAAGGGTAGAAGCATGAATCATTGAGGTGCTGTTTAAAATTCGGGCACCCTCGGTATCTTTTATCTTGTGTATTAATTTTTCCGTAAGAAGCACCGATGCCAAATAGTTTACTTGGAAAGTCTCTTCAAAGCCGTCTTTGGTCAGTTTTCTTTCCGGCAAAAAATCGGCGGCATTATTAAAAAGAATATCAATTTTTTCAAATTTATCGTCAATCTCTTTTGCCGCATCAACAACTTGTGCCAAATCATTGAAATCGGCTTTCACACCATAAACATTTTCGCTTATCTTTTTTATTTCTTTAAGCGTATCTGCAATACGCTCGTCTTTTCTTCCGTGAACAATAAGATGCGCCCCTTTTTTTGCCGCTTCAATTGCCGTTTGCTTTCCAATACCGTCGGTTGCTCCGGTAATAAGTATGATTTTGTTTTTTAGTTCCATATTTTTAAGTTATGAATTAATGAATATTTTTGTATTTTAATTATGGCAGTTTAGTGTATCTGCTCATAAAAAATGTAAAAATACAAAAATGCCTTAATTTCAAAAATTAAAAGGCAATTGAGTTGCCCGAAAAAATTAAATCGTAAGAATTTGATAAAATAATACATATTTTTTTACGTTGAAACTCGGGAGAAGTTTTATTGCATGAATGCTTTTATCTTATAAAATATGGAACAATGTTAAATAAAAGTCGAAACATAAAAAACATATTCAGTATTATTATTGTCCTAATAGTATCTGCAAGTTCTCTTTATCTTACTTTCAATACCGGCAGGTTTAAAACTCCGAGCAAAATAATAGCTTGGGATGTCATTTCTTATTATTCATATTTGCCGGCAACTTTTATCGAAAAAGACTATAAACTCACATTTTTAAAAGATTTCGAGCATTATTGGCCTGAAACAACGGAAGATGGTGCCTATGTAATAAGAACAACGATGGGTTTATCCATAATGTATTCTCCTTTTTTCTTTATTGCACATTGGCTGGCTCCTGAATTTGGCTTTGAAGCCGACGGGTTTACCCAACCTTATGCCTTAGCATTAATCCTAAGCAGTATTTTTTTTGTGTTCTTAGGGTTTCTTTTTCTAAGAAAATTATTGTTGAAATATTACTCTGACCTCGTTGTCGGAATAGTTTTGCTGATTATTGGTTTAGGAACAAATTTATTTTGGTACACAACCATAGCAGCGCCGATGTCTCACGCATACAGTTTTGCTTTATTTGCCATATTTCTATATCTGACCGAAAAATGGCACCGAAAGATTAGCCTTAAAAACTCTGTTCTTCTTGGTTTAGTATTCGGGTTAATCAGTTTGATAAGACCCACAAACAGCTTAATTATCTTGGTATTTGCTTTTTATAAAGTATCCAATTTCCGAACATTTAAGGAGAAGTTTATTTTATTTCGAAACAATTTCTTGCAACTATTTATTATAGCCTTTTTTGCATTTCTGGTTTGCCTGCCGCAATTTTTATATTGGAAATCGCTTACCGGAGAGTTTCTCTATTTTTCATACGGCTCCGACCAAAACTTTTTCTTTCAGAACCCCAAAATTTTTAAGGTTCTTTTCAGTTTTAGAAAGGGCTGGCTGGTTTATACTCCGGTAATGATTTTTGCTCTTTTAGGATTTATTTTGATGGTAAAAACCGAAACGAAACAATATCTTTTGGCTATTTTATTATTTACGGCAATAAACATTTATGTTATATCCTCTTGGTGGTGCTGGTGGTATGGCGGCGGTTTTGGTATGCGGGCATTAATTGAATCATACGCCTTGTTTGCAATTCCTTTAGCCGCTTTTTTTTCTTGGCTGCTTAAACAAAAACTAAAAAAACGCATTTTTTTACTACTCCCTGTTATTATGATATCTTTGCAATCGGCATTTCATACGGTGCAATATTATTACGGGGCAATACATTGGGACAGTATGACGAAAGAAGCATATTTTGATTCCTTTTGGAGGTCAAAAAGATCCGAAGACTTTAAAAATAAAATAAAGCCCCCCGATTACGAGGCCGCCAAAAAGGGCATAAGATAAATGCCGGGTTTGAAAAATCATAAAAAATGGAAATAAATACAGCGAAATCGGAAAGAAAAATTGCAGTTGTCGTTCCTTGCTATAAAGTGGAACGGCATATAGAAAAGGTGGTTGCCAACATCCCGGAGTCGGTTGGTTCTATTATTTTGGTTAATGATTGTTCGCCCGACAACACGAAAGAACTGCTTGAAAAAATGGCTGCCGCAAACCGGAAAATAACGGTTTTGCATCATTCTGAGAATAAAGGCGTAGGGGGAGCTATGATTTCCGGATTTAAGGAAGCCATAAAACAAAATTGTTCTGCGGTAATAAAAATGGACGGAGATAATCAGATGGATGCAAAATATATTCCTTTGATGATCAAAAAAATAGAGGCAGGTTATGATTTTGTAAAAGGAAATCGATTTTTTGACCGAAAAGCTATTATGCAAATGCCTCGGATCAGAAGATTTGGGAACTTAATGTTAAGTTTTTTGATAAAAATGTCATCGGGATATTGGAATATTGCCGACCCAACCAACGGTTATTTTTGCATAAAAACAGATGTGCTGAAAAGATTGGACTTTGCCGGAATCGATAATCGTTTTTTCTTTGAAAGTTCTTTGATTATTGAGTTGTATTATACCGGAGCTAAAATAAAAGATTTGCCTATTCCGGCTGTTTATAATGATGAGGTATCGAATTTGTCCGAGTGGAAGTCCGCTTTTATATTTCCACCGAAATTGCTTCGTGCTTTTATCCGAAGATTGTGGTTGCGCTATTTTATTTGCGACTTTAATATCGGTTCTATCTATTTAATGACCGGCTTGCCTTTGTTCTTATTCGGAATTATCTTCGGAATTATAAAATGGTGGTATTATGCAAGTGTAAACAGCTTAGCGCCTACCGGAACAATTATGATAACTGTTTTGGCAATTGTCTTGGGTTTTCAAATGATTTTGGCCTCCGTTCAATACGATACAACGGCAAAAAACCCTTTTGAAATTGATAAGCCTCATTCACCATATCAAAGGATATGCCTCAATCGCCTTATCACTTATTTTATTGTATATGCAGCCCTCATTACGAAGACTTGATGAATAATGCGGGTTAAGCCGTATTTCGAGACTTTTTTAAAAGTAAAACCAAATAGCTAACTTTATCCTTATAGCAAGATGCAAAAGTCTGAAGTCTGAAGACCGAAGTCAGAAGCTCGTGCTTGTTTGCTATTTTCATGATTTTGGGCAAATAGCAAAATCCCTCTTGGAGAAGAGGGTGCAGGGAGACTGACTTCTTAAAATTACAAAACACAACAAATCAAAAACTTAACAATACAGCTAAACGAAATTATTCTTTCCCGGAAAAAGATATTTCTCAGGTCTTTTTTAAATAAAATTCCAACAATTAACATTTATTTTTATTTTTATCTGCTCAAAATTAAAGACTTTATTATGTACAAAGATGTCAAAAACAGCAGGCATATTGCTGTTTCCGGAAATATCGGCTCCGGAAAAACAACGCTTACCGATATTCTTGCCAAACACTATAAATGGGAGGCTCATTTTGAAGATGCCGACGAGAACCCCTATTTGTCAGACTTTTATGAAGACATGCAACGCTGGTCATTCAGTTTGCAGGTATATTTTTTAAACAGTCGGTTCAAGCAGGTTATTGATATTCGCAAATCCGGCAAAACCGTTATTCAAGACCGCACCATTTATGAAGATGCACGCATATTTGCCCCAAACCTCCACAGCATGGGCTTAATGCCTACGCGAGATTTTAACAATTATCAAAGTCTTTTCAACTTGATGAGTTCGTTTATAAAACCGCCGGATTTATTGATTTACCTTCGTGCCGACATTCCGAAACTCGTGAAGCAAATCCAAGCCAGAGGCAGAGATTATGAAAACAGCATTCGTTTAGACTACCTGCAACGATTAAATGAACGCTATGAGGCATGGATTACGGATTATAAATTAGGCAACTTGATGATATTGGACGTAAATGATAAAGATTTTGCCAATAATCCCAAAGATTTAAGGGAAGTTATAAACAAAATAGATGCGGAGCTTTTCGGTATTTTTTAAAACATTTTTTTAATGGTTCAGACAAAATTTTCAAAACTGTTCAATATTGACCTGCCGCTTATAATGGCACCCATGTTTTTGGTATCTGATGAAAAAATGGTGAAAGCTGCCATAAACAATCGAATAATTGGCACATTTCCCTCGCTCAATTACAGGGAAAGCGAGAAACTCAATGCGGTTTTGCATAATTTAAATAACTATGTTGCCGAAATTGAAAATCCGGGAAGCTACGGCGTGAACATCATTACCCAAAAATCTAATCCGTATTACAAAACACACCTTAATATATGTATAAAAAATAAAGTACCTTTTTACATAACTTCATTAGGAAACCCCAAAGAAGTTATTGAAGAAGCACATCGTTACGGCGCAAAGGTGTTTTGTGATGTTGCCACGATGAAACACGCCGAAAAGGCGGCGGCTGCCGGAGCAGACGGACTTATTGCCGTGGGGCAGGGAGCGGGAGGACATGCCGGAAATGAGCCGCTTCACATTTTAATTCCGGCTTTAAAAGATGCCTTTCCGGAGCTGTTAATCATAGCAGCCGGAGGCATTGCAACCGGAAAAATTTTACATTCCGTTTTGGTTTTGGGTGCCGAAGGAGCTTCCGTCGGAACCGGTTTCATTGCAAGCAAAGAAGCACCGGTAAGCCCGGAATACAAAAAAGCAATTGTTGATGCAAAATCGGAAGATATTGTAATGACCTCTCGCATTTCCGGAACGCCGGCAACCATTATCAACACACCCTATGCACAAAAAATAGGATATCGACAAAACCGAATTGAGAAAATGCTCTCAAATAATCCGCGCACCAAAAAGTATTTTAAAATGCTTGTTCAAATGAAAGGAATGAAAAAACTTGAAAAATCCGTTAAACCGGGGAATTATAAAAATTTGTGGATTGCCGGAAAATCGGTGCAACACATTCATGAAATAAGCAGTATTGAACAAATTGTTCTTCGTTTAAAGACTGAACTTGAAAAAAGTGTGGCTTCCGGCTCCTTTGTTTAAAGTAATTTTCGGGGATTTTCAAAAGTTTTTTGCATTTATAAACAAAATATTGTTAATAAGTATTGCCATTTAATAAAATAGTTCTATTTTTGCAGTCCGAAAAATCTTGACGGAATAGAATAATTAAATAAAAATACAGAAAAGTGAATACTTTAAGCTACAAAACAATTTCCGCTAACAAAGCAACCGTTGATAAAAAATGGTTGTTGGTTGATGCCGAAGGAGAAACTTTGGGAAGACTGTCATCGGTCGTTGCCAAATTAATAAGAGGTAAATACAAAACAAACTACACTCCTCATGTTGATTGCGGAGATAATGTAATTGTTATCAATGCAGAAAAAGTTGAATTGAGCGGCAAAAAATTAACCGATAAAAGATATTTCAGCCACACCGGCTATCCCGGCGGTCAAAGAATAACAAATCCGGCTGAATTATTGGCAAAAAAACCGACAGCGCTCGTAGAAAAAGCCGTAAAAGGAATGTTGCCGAAAAACAGACTTGGCAGTGCTTTATTTAAAAACTTATATGTTTATGAAGGCGCATCGCATAATCATGAAGCACAGAAACCGGAAAAAATTGACATAAATTCAATAAAATAATATGGAAACAGTAAACGCAACAGGAAGAAGAAAAGCCTCTATTGCCCGAATATATGTAAAAGACGGTAAAGGAAACATTACTGTAAACAAAAGACCCCTTGAGGAATATTTTACAATTCCCGAATTAAAACATCAAATTTTACGTCCTTTTGCAATTGTTGATGCAGAAGGCAAATATGATATTAACGTAAATTTGAAAGGCGGAGGCGTAAAAGGACAAGCGGAAGCATTAAGATTGGCTATTTCAAGAGCTTTGATAAAAATAAATCCCGAAGACAAACCTGCTTTGAAAAAAGAAGGCTTCTTGACAAGAGACGCAAGAGTTGTTGAAAGGAAAAAACCGGGACAACCGAAAGCTCGTAAGAAATTCCAATTCAGCAAACGATAGAAACAAAGATTTGAACTTAGTATTCCACTTAAGTTTAGTATCTAAATTACCAAGACCGGCAGTCATTGTCGCTACTTGGTAATTGTTTTATAATAAGAATGTAAACTTAAAAATTAAAAATGGCACAAACAGATTTTAACCAATTATTGGAAGCCGGTGTTCATTTTGGACACCTTAAAAGAAAATGGAATCCTAAAATGGCTCCTTATATTTTTATGGAGCAAAACGGGATACACATCATTGACTTGCACAAAACAGTCGTAAAACTTGACGAAGCAGCCGCAGCAGCAAAACAAATTGCAAAGTCGGGACGTCAAATTTTATTTGTTGCAACAAAAAAACAAGCCAAAGACATTATTGAAGAAAAAGTGAAACCTACCGGAATGCCCTACATTACAGAACGATGGTCGGGAGGTATGTTAACCAACTTCAGAACAATCCGAAAAGCCGTGAAAAAAATGAAAGCCATTGACACAATGGCAGAAGACGGAACTTTCGATAAAATTTCAAAAAGAGAGCGTTTACAAATTACGCGGGAAAGAGCTAAATTAGAAAAAAACTTAGGCAGCATTGTTGACATGAAAAAAGTGCCCTCAGCAATTTTTGTGGTTGACGTAACCAAAGAAAAAATTGCCGTTGCCGAAGCAAAAAAATTAGGACTTCCCATTTTTGCCATGGTTGATACAAACTCAGACCCAAGTGTAGATTTTCCCATTCCGGCAAATGATGATGCTTCTAAATCCATAGCCTTAATTGTGGATGTTATGACAAAAGCAATTGCCGAAGGTGTAAATGAACACAAAGCGGAACGAAAAGAGCAAAAAACCGAAAAAAACGAAAGCAAAGAGCCGGCTAAAACCAGAGCTCGAAAAAAATAAACATATTTATTAAAAAGAAAAAATAAGGATATGACCAAAATAAGTGCATCAGATGTTGCAAAATTAAGAAAAATGACCGGTGCCGGCATGATGGACTGCAAAAAAGCCCTTACCGAAACAAACGGAGATTTTGATGAAGCAATTGACGTTTTAAGAAAAAAAGGACAAAAAGTTGCAGGCAAACGTGCCGACAGAGAAGCCTCAGAAGGAGCTGTTGTTGCAAAAGCCTCTTCGGACGGTAAAAAAGTTTTTATTGTTACTTTAAACTGCGAAACGGACTTTGTTGCCAAAAATGAAGACTTTGTAAAATTTGCCAACCAAATTTTAGAGGTCGCATGCGAAAACAATCCGGCAGATATTGAAGCCTTAAAAGCATTAAGCATAAACGGAAAAACAATCGACGAAGAAATTATTAACCAAACCGGTGTTATCGGCGAAAAACTGGAACTCGGCTATTTCGAGAAAATAGAAGCAGAAGCTGTTGCCGCATATATTCACCCAGGGAACAAACTTGCATCAATTGCCGGTTTCAGCAAAGAAATTGACAACAATGCAAAAAAAGACGTTGTTATGCAAATTGCCGCAATGAGCCCTATTGCCGTTGATAAAGACGATGTTTCTAAAGAAGTTATAGACAAAGAAATAGAAATAGGAAAAGAATTGGCTATTCAAGAAGGCAAACCGGCTGAAATGGCTGAGAAAATTGCAATGGGAAGATTAAATAAATTCTTTAAAGAAAGTACTTTGTTGAACCAACAATGGGTTAAAGACAATAAAAAAACAATCCGAGAATTTTTAAAAGAAGTAGATTCTGATGTAACTGTTACCGGATTTAAACGCTACTCAATAGGAGGATAAAACCTGATGAGTTCCTGAAAGTTTTAAGGCTGCCCTTTTTGGACAGCCTTTTTTATTTATAATAGCACGGCAACAATATCTATGATTGAAAAGTACCAATTTTTTCAGTTTTTACTCGTTATTTTCTTCGTAATAATATGAATAGTCAATTCCTTTCATAAAAATTTCACGGTCGTTAATTTTATTCGTGAGAGCTTTCTCCAAAAGTAATTTTAAAACACTGCTGTTAGTTGGACTTAGTACCATTGCATTCATATACTCCGATTTGCTTATTTTACTCCAATCAACACATTTTTTCAAGCGTTTTTTTAAAATCAAGTCAAGCCATATTCGAGTGCTTCTGCCGTTGCCTTCCATAAACGGGTGTGCAATGTTCATTTCTACATATTTATCAACTATTTCTTGAAACGTCGTTTCGGGCATTTTTTCTATTTGCTTAAACGTATTATCAAGAAAGTGCGAAACCGCAAACTGAAACCCTCCTTTTGAAATATTTTTTTGTCTGATTTGTCCCGCAAAATCATACAGTCCTCCAAATAAATAAGCATGTATTTGCTGCAGTCCTTTGGTGGTACCAACCTCTATGCCGGTGATAAAAGAACTTTCAAATAGCGCATAGGCTTTCGTTTTGCTTTTTCCGTCAATACTTTCGTCGCTAAAAGTAAACCACTCGATAAAACGATTTGCTTTTTTACTTGGAAATTGCTTTCCTAAGTCAATGATGCCTTTGTAGTCCAAGACATCGCTTAACCTTTTTTTGCCGTCGGGAGCAAGAATCCTCAACCGGTTAGTGGCACTAACCACTTCATTTTTTTCTTTTTTTAGTTTGTTTTTTAGATATTTCCAATAGTTTCGTGTTTTAGAATAATCATCTTGGTCGGTAAGCACGGCAACAATATCTAAGACCGAAAACCACCATTTTGCGTTTTCTTCGTCCCAAACAGCACATACTTCTATCGTCAAAAAAACGCAAAAATCCAATTAGTAAATGCAATACATTTAAGATTTTGAACCATAAATTTATGCTTACAACATTCTATTTTGCAAATTTATATGATACAGATAAGCTTAATACTCTATTTCTATTGTTCTCATCGTCAATACCCATAGTACTTAACCGGTTCAGCCCTACCCCATATTGCACACCTATGCCTATTGAACCAAGCTCTATTCCCGCACCTACATTAATACCAAAATCCATGCGTTTCATCACCATCATCCCCCCATTTTATATCTTCATTCACAGCATTTATTTCTAAACCGCTAGGTTTATTCCCGGATGCTTCTATTTTGGATTTTATTTTCCCGGCTATGCCAAATGCCAAATAAGGTCCTGCTGCAAAATACAAGTTTTTACCACCAAGATCAATTTTATATTTCGCATTTACGGGAATTTCCAAATACATAGGCACCAACTTTGCCGTAAAAGTCATTTTAGCCCCAAATTCCTCTACACTTTCCTCTATTTTAACTCCTTTTGTACTTAAAATTAAACCTGTTCCTACTGAAAATTGGTCTCCAATTTCTACATCAACTACTGCTCCGGCATGAAAGCCCAATAACATTTTTGCATCTTCCACATTTGTGATTTTAGACATATTCAAACCGGCTTTTACTCCAAAAGTTTGAGCAAAAGATTGAAAACTAAATGTTGCTAAAGCAACTACCATAAAAAAAATGGATGATTTATTTCTCATAATAGATATTTAATTATTTGCCCTTGACTCAACAGAAACTTATACATAGTGAGCCATTTTATTTATTTCGTACAAATATTAAAATATTTTTTAAAATTCAATATAAATATTAGCTGTTTTTTACTGTTTTGAGTTTGCTCAACGGAAAAGCTAAGCGAGATATTACCAATGGCGCAACAGTTCCTTTCCAATATCTCCAAAACCGATATAATCATATATTTTACCGAAGACTAATTCCTATCCTATTATGCGGATACTGTTATTTGACAGCGAAACAGTGGCAAAACCTATCGTTTTTGCCACTTTATAGTAACCTCGTACCTTTTTAACCCGTATTTTGAAACTTTTGCAAAAGTAAAACTCAAACACTAACTTTACTTTACAAAGATAGCAACAGCAAAATCCCCCTTGTAGAAGAGTATCCGGGCAGGCTGCCCCTCAAAAGACTTAAGAAGCTATACAACAGCAACTTGCAAATTTAGTTCGATAAAATTATTATCTGTGATGCTACTTGATGACCTCAAAGAAGCATCACAGATAATTCGAATTAAGGTATTATAAAAATAAAATCGTAAATTTGCAGAAATAGCAAAAGCATCGAAAATGAAATACCCGGAACCGGGAAAAGACACCCGGCGGAACAATTGAATGATAAATGGTGAGTTATGAACGGCGTAGCCCTCACGTAAGTAATTAATAGTTAGAGCTTAAAACAGTGAATCTGTTTTTTGTATATTGTTGGCAAATAGTAAATTCCCCCCTTGGAGAAACAGGTGCAGGGGGATTGATTTTGCTATTGACAATCGACTAAAAAGTTAAAGATTAAATCGCTGATAAAAAATAATTTATAATTTACAATTCAAAATTAAAGACCTTTGAAAATTATAAACGTATGAAAAAAAAATTAAAAATAGGGCGTTCAGATTTTAAATTAATTGTAAAAAACGGATATTATTTTGTGGATAAAACAATGTTAATACATGATTTTCACAATAATGAAAATGATATTCTCCTAATTCCTCGCCCCAAACGTTTTGGGAAAACCCTGAACTTGTCAATGATTGAGCATTTTTTTGATATTCAGAAACCCGAGAGTAAAAATTTATTTACTGATTTTAAGATTGCACAAGAAAAAGAGTTTTGCGAAAAGCACCAGAACAAATATCCCCTAATAAATATTTCTCTGAAAAGTATTAAAGAACCAAATTGGGAAGGGTGTTTGAACAAATTTATTCAGTTAGTTTCCGGCTTATATGAAAAGTATAGTTTTTTACTTCAGTCCGACAAGTTGTCGAGATACCAAAAAAAAGAGTTTGAACACATTATAACAAAAGAAGCAAACAATGTGCAATATAAAGAAAGTTTAGTAACACTTAGTCATTACCTTTACGAACATTTTGAAAAAGAAGTTATAATACTTATTGATGAGTATGATGCACCAATAATTAGTGCCTTTCAATATACCAAGCCTCCCATAAAGACTCTTCAAAGTGGGAATTTAAGCTATTACGAAAAGGTAGTGAATTTTATGCAAGGCTTTTTGGGTGATGCTTTCAAAGGCAATAATTCTTTATACAAAGGACTTTTAACAGGAGTTATGCGTGTAGGCAAAGAAAGCATTCTTTCGGAATGGAATAATTTATCTGTTTTTGGGATTACTTCGCTGTATTTTTCTGATAGTTTCGGATTTACAAAAGAAGAAACAGAAAAAATATTAGCTGATTTTAACCTGTCAAACAAAAAA
>PDWI01001932.1_pt1 | contig 32032 bp, 35 predicted proteins | sample 1430891 | NCBI WGS metagenome assembly PDWI01 (sample SAMN01162508, study PRJNA174530) | Oral metagenome, whole genome shotgun sequencing project. | biome: Marine environment; feature: Marine mammal; material: Swab sample of the gingival sulcus; isolation source: swab sample of gingival sulcus... | reverse complement strand
CCTTTGCCCCTACTTGGTCTTGCTCCGGATGGGGTTTACATAGCCGCAAAGTCGCCAATGCGCTGGTGCGCTCTTACCGCACCTTTCCACCCTTGCCTACGAATAGGCGGTATCTCTCTGTTGCACTGTCCTTGAAGTTGCCTTCACTGGGTATTATCCAGCATCCTTGCTCTGTGGAGCTCGGACTTTCCTCACAGCCTAAGCTGCGCAACCGTCTGGCTTACTCACCACCTCATTATAGCTAGCTAAGCTAAACTTGTCAATGATCACTACTCAATCAAAAAAACTTTAACGGCCTTAATCAGCGTCGCCGCATCGCTAAAGACGGCACCGTATTCAATAGCCGGCCGATCGATGACGATAATTTTGAGACCCATTTCGCGGGCCGCTTCAATTTTTTCGAGCGTGCCGCCGACGCTGCCACTGGCCTTTGTCACCATAATTTTGGCGTCGACGTGATCGATCATCGCCTTGTTAATGGCCTTTGAGAAGGGCCCTTGCAAGGCCAGAATATGCTTTGGGCTCAGCCCCAAGTTCTGCGCCTTTTCAACCATTTTATGGGTCGATAGAATGCGCGCAAAGACGCGCTCGGCAAAGCCCTCGACGCCGGCCGCAAAGGTCGGCAGCAAATTTGAGCCAATCGTCAACAAAATATTGCCTTCGTACTGATTGCACAGTTCAACTGCCGCTTGGTAGTCGACCACCAGGTCGATGTCGTCGTGCTGTTCTAAAACCGACGGCCGCTCGTAACGCAAATAGGCAATGCCGGCCGCCTGTGCCGCCTTAATGGCGTTTTGCGAGGCGTTTTTGGCATAGGGATGACTGGCGTCGACCAGTAATTCGATGGCGCGGGCGCGCAGTTCTTGCGCCATTTTGGCATCGTCCCACTTGCCGATTTCAACGGCGACATTATCCCGCGCGGCAATTAGCGATGCGCCGTAATCGGTCGTCACCGTAACGGTGATGTCGACCGGCAGTTTGGCCAGTTCGTCGACGAACAGGCGGGCGTCTTCAGTGCCGGCAATCACTAATATTTTCACAGTATCCCCTTGTTTTCATAACCGCGCGGCGTAATCATCTTGCCGTGTTTGACATAGGTTTTCGAATTGCCGATAATGACGGTGGCAAACATGTTAATTTTGCAGTCGAGCATTGCCTGCAATGTCGTGATATCGTATGTTTGATTGCTGCGGCCGGCGTTTCTGACGATGCCAACCGGCGTATCTGGCGTGCGATACTTTAGCACGATGTCGCGCGCTTCGTCGATGTATTTGGGGCGCCCCTTGCTCTTTGGATTATACAGGCAAATCACAAAATCGGCTGCCGCCGCCGCGTCGACGCGGCGGTAAATGGCATCGAGCGGCGTCAGTAAATCACTTAAACTAATCGTCGCATAATCGTGCATCAACGGCGCACCCAGCACAGCGGCCGCCGAATTGGCCGCCGTAATACCGGGCACGATGACGACTTCAACCGGTTGATCGGCGACGATTTCGTACATGAGGCCGGCCATGCCGTAGACGCCACTGTCGCCACTGCTGACCAAGCCGACCTTTTTGCCGGCTAAAGCCAGTGCCAAAACGTCTTTGCAGCGGTCGATTTCGCTGCGCATGCCCGACTTGCGCATCTCTTTAGTGGGAAACTGCTCTTTTAACAGGTCAATATATACTTTATAACCGACGATAATATCGCAATCGGCCAGCGCCTGCTTGGCCTTTGGGGTCATGTGTTCAACTAGGCCGGGCCCCATGCCGACGACGTAAATTTTACTCATAATATCTCCATTTCTTTAACGATGCGATAAATGGCAATTGAAATGCCACCGCATCTTTGCTTGTCAACCAGTTTTTGGCCCGCCGCGCTGCTCAAATAGGCACAGGGTTCGGCGACCGCTGCAACGCCAATCGTCTGCTTGACAAAGGGCGACGTCTCAAAGCGGTCTTCAATTTGGGCGATGCGCGCCCGCTCGACGACGTCTAACTGGTAGCCGTTTTGACTGCAGAATTGCAGTAGGCCGACTTCGTCTTTTTTGACGTCGACGGTGGCAACGTGATGAATAGCCCGCCCGTCGAGCCGATGTTCGGCCAACACGGCAGTTAGTGCCGCTTCAATTTCGGCCGCCGTCTTGCCCCTGCGACAACCGATGCCAACCACTAAACTGCGCGGAATTAACTGCAACGTGTGGCCGCTCGTCGACTGTAAATCGAGCGTCTTTTCGCTGACCGCCACATTGTGCGGCAGCGTCAATTGAGTGGCCGCCGCGACGACGTCGACATTGCTCGGCAGTACACCCGCTATTGGCTGACTGCTGTAAAGGGCGACCGGATCGCGATTGATCATCGCCTGACTAATGTGCATTAAGCTGCCGATATTGGCGATAATATAGTCGTTTTTGACGGCGATGACGTCAAAGGCCAGCGTGTTGTTTAAATCGGTCGCCGTCGTAATGACCGGCGTCGCGCCAATGCGCGCGGCAATGTCGACCGCAAATTGGTTGGCGCCGCCGATGTGTCCCGACAGCAAACTGATGACATGCTGCCCCTTTTCGTCGATCACGATGACGCCGGGGTCGGTCGTCTTCGATTCAATTAGCGGCGCAATGGTGCGCACCACAATGCCGGTCGCCATAATAAAAACTAAAAAGTCGTACTGCTTAAAGTGTTCACCAATCAGCGCTTTAAGCGGCTTATCAATCGCGTTGACAGCGCTCGGTGCAGCCTCTGCGCCATATTTGACAAAGGCCTGCCAGTTTAAGGCTGTAGCGAGTTTTATCGCCAGGGCCGAACCGCCCTTTGTCAAGCCGTACACCGCCACCTTCATTACGCTTCTCCAATCAAATTGGCACTTATGATATAAATTGGGTTATGCGCCTCCATCAAGTGCTTCGGGCCGACTTTACGGCCCTTTGAAACCGCCACTTGCGTAATATCTAAATCGCTAAAGCCGGCCGCCTTTAGCGCAGTGATGGCCTCGTAGACCGTTTCGACGGTAACGGCGTTGATGACGATGCGAAACTGGGCGGTCTTGGCCTTTAACCAATCGATAATTTCCACCATATTGCCGGCCGTACCGCCGATAAAGACGTGGGTCGGCGCCGGATAATTGGTTATATCGCAGGGCGCCAAGCCGCTGACGACGTCGATATTGTCAATCTTAAAATGTTCGATATTTTGTTTGATCAGCGCAACCGCCTCGGCCTTGCGTTCAATCGTAATGACGCGGCTGCCGCGACAGAGCAAGGCCGCCTCAACCGACACCGAGCCGCTGCCGCCGCCGATGTCGTAGATGACCGCCTCGTCAATCAGCTGCAATTTTGACATGGTGACGGCCCGCACTTCCGACTTTGTCATCGGCACCTTGGCGCGCAAAAAGTGCTGATCGGCGATGCCAATTGGGTAGCTGTCAAACAGTTTTTCGCCCTCGTCAGCTAAATTTTCAATCAATAACATCGACAGCGAGGCAAACTGCAATTGGGCAATTTGCTGTGGGCTGCCGCTGACAATGCGCTCGTCGTCATACGACAAATTTTCGCCGACCGTCAATTTGACATTGTCGATACCGCGTTCAATTAACAGGCGAGCGATATCTTGAGGCAGACAATTAGAACCGGTAAAGGCGATGACGCGTTGATGTTCGGCAATATCGCGATACAGCTGTTTTAGCGCTCTGCCGTGTACGCTATTAATTTTTATGTCTTGCCAAGCGACGCCCAGCTGCGCACAAAAGTATTGATAGGCGCTGATGCCCGGCACAATGTTGACGGCGACTTCGGGCATTTTTTTAACCAAATAGGTCGCAATGCTGTAGAGGCCGGGGTCGCCCGATGCCAATACGCAAATTTTTTCAGTTTGGCAGTTGTCGCCAATCACCCGTAACACTTCGGCGAGGTTGTTCTTGATCGCCAATGCGCCCTGACCGGCTTTTAAAAATAGTTCTAAGTGGCGCGTGCCGCCGACTAAAAAAGTGGCTTCAGCTATTTTTTGCTCGGCCAGCTTTGTCAACAGTGCTGGGTTGCCCGGCCCGACGCCGACGACGTCAATTGTCGCTTTATTCATTGAGAAGTTCCTCCAGTATTTGCTCGCAATTATCGCTCGTCGCCAAGGCTGTTTCGCGGTTGCCAAACAGCACGGTGGCAACTTCTAATTGTTCGTGTGTGTATAAGTAACAGCGCTCGCTACAGCGGTTGGCAATCGTCTTAAATATCGACGCATAACCGGCCGCTTTAATTAAGCTGAGTGCGCCGTCGGTCGTCTTGCTGTGATAGACATCAATCAGCAGCTGGTGCGGTGCACCGGCCATCGCCAAGTGACTGGTCAGCACTTCCATGCGCGCGTCGGCCACCTTGCTGTGGGTGTTAAAAATACCGGCGCTCACTTTAATTAGCTTGCCGATATGGCCGATAAAGACAATTTTTTTAATGCCGTATTCAACCGATTTTTCTAAAAAATAACCGACAAAATTACTGATTTTAACAATTTTTTTCTGTGGAATGGCGAGGTGCTTTTTGGCGTAGTTTTCACCGTAATTGCCAAAGACCAAGCTACCTAAAGTGGCACCGCGCGCCCGCATTATCGAAATTTCTTGTTCGATGGCATCGCGCCAGGCCTCTTCTGACATCGGCACGACCACACCCGACGTGCCCAGTATTGAAATGCCATCGACGATGCCGAGCCGCGGATTATAAGTTTTTTTGGCGACCGCTGCGCCGTCTGGCACGCTGACCGTGATGACGACGCCGCGCCCTTCGGGCAGCACCTCGCGCACCGAATAATCAATCATTTGACGCGGCACCGGATTTATCGCCGCTTCGCCGACCGCTATCTTTAACCCGGGCAGCGTCACTCTGCCGACGCCACGGCCGCCGACAATTTTAACTTCACCGGCGACGTCGCTAAACTGGGCCCGACAGTAAACGTACATGCCGTGAGTGACATCGGGGTCGTCGCCGCCGTCTTTGACGACGGCACATTCGACAAAGTCGGCGCCTTCCGTTATACCCGTCACTTCAAGTGAAATTATTTCATCTGAGGGCAACTTGATGTCGACCCATTGCAGGCGTCGCTTTTGCAGCAGCATCATGACGGCAGCCTTGGCCGCGCCGGCGGCACAAGTGCCGGTGGTGAAGCCGTAGCTAAATTTTTTACCGCCTACTACGCGATATTCTTTCATGGTTTTTCCCTTTCGCCCTAGTGTGCAGGACGATATTTTTTACCCTCTGACATCATAAAGGTTTTGCCATCGCGCGCCAATTTGGCGTGTTCGATAAAAATATTGCGAATCGCCGGCAGTTCGCCAATGCCGTGGTTGACGATTTCAACCTGATAATTTTGCGCCAGCAAAATATTTTTCCAGCTGTCGTCTTCAGCGCCGGCCAAGTCATTTAACGCGTGGTCGCCGGCGACGATTAGCAGCGGCATTAAAGTAACTTTTTTAATATTTTTCGCGCGCAGCGTCGCAATGACATCTTCGATATATGGATACCCCTCGATAGTGCCGATTAAAACATGGCGATGTCCCCTGCTGTGCAATAGGTGTTCGAGCATTAAATAAGTGGCATGAGCTGGGTGATCGGTGCCGTGCCCCATCATCACGATGGCGCTGTCGTCGTCACAGGCCGGAAAAGTCGGCGCAATGGCCTCAATTAATTTGATGTAATCGTCGTATTCGCTAAACAGCGCCGTGCCAAATTTAAGCGAATCAAAATTGGCGGCCTCGTCGGCAACTTTTCGGGCGACCAAGCGCGATTCAAAGCCGTTGATAATGTGCATCGACTGCACCAGCACATCGCGATAGCCATTTTCTTTGAGATGCGCAAACACCTCGTCGAGATTGTAGACAAAATAGTCATCGCGCTTTTTGAGAATATACTTGACGACGCGCGATGTAAAGACGTTAAACACGTCGTAATCGGGAAAGGCGCGCCTAAAGTCGGCGACGGCGACGTCAATTGTCTTTGCTCTGGTTTCGTTATAAGTGGTGCCGAAGCTGACCAATAGCAATGCCTTTTTCTTATTTTCCATTTACTCCTCTTTTCATTTACTATTTGCCGTCTGCGCCTTTGTCAGTTGAAAGTTGAAAGCTGACCCGAGATTTCTCGACTCGCTACGCTTACTCGAAATGACAGGGCGGGCAGATTTCTCGATTACGCGCTTTGCGCTTCACTCGAAACGACATCGGGCCGCGATTGTCAGCGACGCCAGCGCGCGACAGATAGCCCTTTAATGGCTGCGCGTACTTGGCGCGTAGGCGCGACCACCGTAGCGCAGACTTAAAGGGCTATTACAAAAGCGCCAGTCGCGTTTCAATCGCGCTAAAACCCGAGATTTCTCGACTCGCTACTCGAAATGACATCGGGCTGCGATTGTCAGAAAGCGTTTGAGCACGTTGGGCTGGCGTTGTTTTTGTAGAGGGGCTTTTTGAGCGCAGCGTACCCTCCTAAAAAATTACGCCAGCCCGACGGTGAAAGCGAAAATGCTTTCGTTTCAATCGCTAGAATACAGAGATTTCTCGACTCGCTACTCGAAATGACAGGGCGGGCAGATTCCTCGATTACAGCTGCACCTTTTAATCGCCAATTTCTTCATAGCAGATGCGCACGCTCAACAAAATCAGCATCACCATATAAACCAAGCTGACCAGCAGCGAAAAACCATCGATGCCGCGCCCGAAATAAAGCCGCCGCAGTAACCGCGTCGTATGCGTTAGCGGCAACAACTCGACAAACCACTTTAGGTAAAACGGCAAGCCGCCAACCGAATAAAACGAGCCGCACAAAAATGTCATCGGCGTAATCACCATATTGCTAAAGCGCGTTAAATCGTAGTGCGTGTCGATAATCATCGAGGCGATAAAGCCGATGGCCGCGAAGATGATGGCGTTTATAAACATGATGACAAAGAGCCATACTGACCAAACCATGCTCTTGGTTATCATACCTATAATAATGACGAATAACCCGGCGTACATGCCGCGCAATGCGCCGGCGATAATCGAGCCAAAGGCAAAGCTAAACATCGACGTCGGGCTGTAGATATACATTTCTAAGCTCTTGTCGTGCAACCGGCTGACTACAATGCGCATCGATACGGCCGAATAGCTGTTGCGCGTCGTCGTCATCGCCAAAATTCCCGGGATGATGAAAAATAGGTAGGGACGCCCTTCGACCGTTACAGATGACAGACCGATGCCAAAAGTTACCAAATAGAGCAGCGGCGTCACAATTTGCGATGCCGTAATCTTAAAAAAACGATGCTTAAAAAAGACGAATTCGCGCCATAAAATCGTCATTATCCCCATGCGTTAACCTCGTTTGTATAGTAGAAAAAGACGTCTTCCAGCGTGGTGTTGACGACTCTGACGAGGCCGTCAAATTGGCTCACTGCGGCCTTGGCCGCTTCTAGGGTTGGATAATACTTGGTCACTTCGTCACTTTCGACCTTAAAATAACCAATTTCGGCAATTAATTGATCGGCTGAGCCGTGCTTAAAGATTTTGCCGCGGTTGATTAACAGTATTTCTTCGCACAGTTGTTGTGCTTCTTCGATGTAGTGCGTCGTTAAGACGACGGTGTTGCCCGCCTTGTGATAGCGCTTTAAAAAATCCCAAATTTCGCGCCGCGTCATCACGTCGATGCCGACGGTCGGTTCGTCTAAAAACAAATAGCTCGGCTGATGAATTAGCGCCTTGGCAATCATCAACTTGCGCTTGACGCCGCCCGACAGCCAGCGCACTTGATTGTCGACCAACTCAGTTAAACCGAGCATGCTAAACAATTCGGCCATGCGCGCGTCGATGTCGGCCCGCTTCATGCGGTACAACTTGCCGGCAAAAATCATGTTTTCGCGCACCGTCAATTCCTTGTCTAAATTGACGTGTTGACTGACGACGCCAATTTTATTTTTGAGCGCCAAGCGGTCGCGGTGCATGGCGACGCCGTCGTAAACAATGCGCCCCTCCGTCGGCAAGTACATGCCAATCATCAGCTTGACGAGCGTCGTCTTGCCGGCGCCATTTGGCCCCAAAAGGCCCAAAAAACTGCCCTCGCCAATTTCAAAACTAATATTGTCTAGGGCGGTAAAGTCGTTAAATTTTTTAGTCAGTGCCGCGATACTGATCATTTGACAGCCCTTTCTCGACATCTTGCCAAGTGACGAATTGTTCGGGGTAAAAATTGCCGTCGTCGAGCGTCATCAAGCCGGCGTGCACCACCGCCTCTATCACGCGGCGATTGTCGATTTGGTCAATGTCTTTAATGTCGACTTCTTCAATTGGCAGTTCGTTGATGAGATATAATATCGTCGCAAACTGATGGCGGGTGACAAATTCGTCGGGATAAAAAAATTCTTGGTCGTCGATTAAAGTCGACTTGAAATAAGACTTCTTGAGCGCCGTTTCAATAAAGTCAAAGCGCGGGTGTTCGCTTGTCACATCACTTAAATTGCCGTAGTAGTGCGCGCGATTTTCATCGCGATAATAGGAGCGCGTCGGCACAAAAATCATCTGCTGCATCTCCTTGACCAGCACTTCAGACAATTCGGCGCGCGTAATTTCGCCGCTCAAATATTCATTTTTACAGAATATTTCCGGATAAAAGGCGCGCTGTAAGGCCTTAACGCCCTTGATAAAGCGAAACGTCGGGCTCGAAATAATCTTCTGGTTAATTTCGACGACGCGGTGATCTCTGATGGCCTTAATGACGTCAAAACCGGGACGAATCGAAATGGAATGCCAATTGCCGCCCGCCCCCATCACGCCGCGCTGCGTGACGTAAACGTCGATTTCATCGGCTTTTTTGACGATGTTTTCAACGCCGTAGACGGCGATTGAGCTGCCCTCTTGAATCGGTTGCGCATCGGCGGCGACATTGCGCCCGCCGGCGTATTCAATGGCGTGGGCCGCCATCGAAAGCGGCGTCACCGTCTTGTATTCGATATCAGACGATTCAAAGTAAACGCCCACTCTATCCTGGTCGGCAATATCGGCCGTCTGGGCGGCTAGGCTGTCCAGTTCGGCGTGAAAGTCGGCCAATAGTACTTCGGCCTGCGCCACTTTTCCGGTAATGGTCGCCAACTTTAAAATGTATTCGTCAAATTCGGCAAAATTATCGGGGTAAAGTGATACCACCGTAATGCCGGCGCGCTTTAAGCTGTTGACAAAATCGGGGCTATGGCGCTCGACAAACGGCCTGATGATGACAATCTGCGGATTGGCGGCAATTACTTTTTCGGGGTCAGACCGATAATCGAACACTTCTTTAGATCTCGCTTGATAGGGGTAGATCGCAGATGTACCTACCCCTATGATTTCGCGATCGAGCCCCAGCGAAAATAAATTTTCAGTGTGGGCCGAGTAAAGCGAGATAATGCGATCGGCCGGTCGTTCTAAGCGTATTCTAAAGCCCGAATCATCGACGATATCGATGGCGTACTGTTTGCCAATTGGCGGCAGCCAATTAAAGCCCTTTTCCAACAATGGCCGCGCCAAAAAAAGCGTAATAATCACAATTGTAAAAGCAATTAACCAGGTCTTTATCTTATACTTAGACACGACAACTCCTTAACATTTTATTCCCAAGCGTTGGGTTCGCGTTCGATCATTTCATCGGTGTGCTTCATAAACAGCTCGCGGATGGCCTTAATTTCGCCCATGCCGTGTAAGTAGATATCTACTTCGTAGCCCTTTTCTTTGAGCATTACTTTCCAGCTGTCTTCTTCGTCACCGGCCATGTCGTTGCTGGCGTGGTCGCCGGCAACCATCATCATCGGCATCAGCGTTACTTTTTTAATGCCTTTCTTTTTCAACTCGGCGACGACGTCGTCAAATGTCGGGAAGCCCTCAACCGTTCCGACGAAGACATTGTCATAGCCCAAGACGTGGAATGTCTTTTCAAAACTTGCGTAAACGGCATTGGCGTGGTGATGCGTACCGTGACCCATTAAGACGACTGCTTCGTCATCGGCCATTTCGGGGAATGTCGTGGCCATTGCCTCGGCGGCGGTGACGTAGTCTTCGTGAGAAGTCAGCATGGCCCAACCAAATTTTAAGTCTTTAAATGCGTTGCCATAGGGAATGGCCGCTTTGATAATTTCGTGATATTCGGCGCCGTTCATGACGTGAAGCGATTGCACTAAAACCGTACCATAGCCCTCTTTTTTGAGCATTTCAAATGCCTCTGTCACATTCATCACTTCAAGGTTATCACGCTCTTTTAATTTGTCAATGATAATTTGTGCAGTAAAGGCGCGATAGACGTCGTAACCACTGTATTTAGCCACATAGTCATTATAAGCGGCATCTAATGTAACCGCTCTGGTATCGTTGTAAGATGTACCAAAGCTGACCAAAAGAATTGCCTTTTTGTCGACATCGCCGCCGCCCTCTGTAGCGTTTGGCGTCGATGCGCAGCCAATCATACTCATAATCAAGATGAGTACCAAACCTAGTGATAATACTCTTTTCATTCTTCCCTCCTGATAAAATAACCTTTGCCTTTGACGTGCTCAACTGCAATGTCAAAGACGCTTTTGATTTGTTCGACTGTCAAAACTTCGTCCGGAATGCCGGCGGCGACCACCTTGCCCCTTTGCATAACGATGACGTAATCGCTGTAGGTATAGGCCAAATTGATGTCGTGCAACACGCTGACGACCGTCTTTGTCGTCGTCATTTTTTTGAGCAGCGCCATCATTTGGTGTTTATAGGCGATGTCCATCGCCGAAAACGATTCGTCGCAGAACAAATAGGGCGTCTCTTGCGCCAAACTGCGCGCTAAATTAACCCTTTGTAATTCGCCACCGCTTATTTCGTCGAGTTTTTTGTCGACGAAGCCGAGCGTATTCGTCTGCTGCATTGCGCTTTCGACAATCCGTAAGTCGTCTTGATTGTAGTCTTCAAATCGCTTGCGATGTGGTCGCCTGCCCATTAACACGTAATCGAGACAGCTAAATGGAAAAAGGCGATCACTTTGTTGTCTATTAAATGCAAGTAGCTTGGCGCGGCGTTGAGCGGTCAAGGCCTTGTTATCCCACTCGTCGATCGCAATGCTACCCTGCAAATAATCCAATTCAGCCGCTATAATTTTTAATAGCGTCGTCTTACCGCAGCCGTTCGGCCCAATGATGCTGGTAAAACTATTTGTATTGATGTCGACTGATAAATTGTCGATAATCGGTCGACCGGCATAGGCAAATGTTAAATTTTTAATCGTTATCACGTCATTCGCCCCCGCGTCTTGCCATAAATGTAGATGAAAAATGGGCCGCCAATTAATGTCGTAATGACGCCGACCGGCAATTCAACGCGAAACATCAGGCGCGAAATATTGTCGGCTAGCATCAACATCAAGCCGCCATAGACGGCCGCCAGCGGCACCAAATAGCGGTGCTTGGCCGAAAAGAACAGCCTTATCATATGCGGCACAACTAAACCGATAAAGCCGATAATGCCACTAATGGCGACGCAAACCGCCGTCAAGAGCGCCGCGATAATTAAAAAACTGCGCGTGCGCCGGTAGACGTCGATGCCGAGCGACTGCGCTTCGGCAGCGCCCAGCGTAAGCAAGTCGAGGTCGTCGGCGTGGGCAGTAACATAGTAGACCGCGACGGCCACCACTGGAAACAGCAATGTCACATCTAACCACGATTTGGCCATTAGGCGCCCCATCAACCAGAAAATCATCGCGCTGACGTCTTCGCCAGCCAAACTCTTTAAGACGCCGATGCCGGCTGAAAAAACCGAGCCGACGATAATGCCCGCCAAAATCAAGGACGACGAATGAAGCGTATTTTTGCCGGCAATTTTTAATATGATGTAAAGCGTCAACAGCGCAAAGGCAAAGGCCACCGGCATGGTCGGCAAGAAAATATCATAGGCCAAGCCGAGATAAATCGCCAACACGGCGCCAAACGCTGCACCAGTTGAAACGCCAATCGTATAGGGATCGGCCAACGGGTTTTTCAGCACTGCTTGAAAGACGACGCCAGAGATACTCAAGCCGGCGCCGACCAACAAGCCACTTAAAATGCGCGGCAAACGCAAGTCGATAATAATCGCCTCGTCCACATTGGCCGTGCCCAAGTCGATAAACTTTTTAGCGATTACGCGCAGCACCGTATCAATCGGTATATTAGCTGCCCCCAACGAAACCGAAACGACGGCGACTACCGCCGCCAATGCGATGCCAATTATCAGCAACAGGCGATATTTGCGTTGTTGTCGCTTTAATATATTGCCAATCACTCGTCTGCACCTGCCTTATGGGCGATAAAAAAGGCGTTGTCGCTGCGCTTTTCGCGGTAGAAATCGCTGTCGACGCTAAAGACGTCGCCTAACATTTGCGGCTCAATTACCGCTTCGGGCGTACCGACCGCCACGATGCGGCCGTCCTCCATCACATAACTTCTATCGGAATAGCGAATTGCCTGATTGAGGTCGTGCAACACTAAGACAATCGTCACTTTTTCCCTTTTATTGAGCGCTCTTAGCAGTTCGAGCACTTCTAGCTGGTGGGCGATATCCAAAAATGTGGTCGGTTCATCGAGTACGATGACGGCCGTCTTTTGCGCCAATGCCATTGCAATCCAGGCGCGTTGATTTTCGCCGCCCGATAAATTGTTGAGCTTTTTATAGCGCAATTCGTCCAACCCCGTTTGAGCGACCGCCCAATCGATAATGTCGTGGTCGGCGCTAGTCAGTCGACCCATAAAATTGCCGTGTGGGTAGCGGCCATAGCGAATTAGCGTTTCGACGTCAAAGTCGTCTGGCGTCTTGCGCAGCTGCGGTAAAACGGCAATTTTTTTGGCGATATCCTTGGTATTCATCGTGCGAATATCTTTATTCCACAGCTTGATTTGCCCGCTGGCCGGCTTTAAAATGCGCGCAATTGCCTTTAATAGCGTCGACTTGCCGCAGCCATTTGGCCCGACGATGGTGACAAATTCGCCGTCGTTGACGTGCATATTAACGCCCTTTAGCGCCGGCTTATCGCCGTAGTTTAGCGACAGGTCTATCGTCTCTATAATCATCGTCTATCCCTCAATAAATACAAGAAAAACGGCGCGCCCAAAATGGCCATAATAATGCCGACGGGCAATTCAATCGGGTCGAACAGCATGCGCGCCAAGGCGTCGCACGCCACCAATACGGCCGCCCCCAATCCAATCGTCGCCGGATACAAAAAGCGATAGTCAGAACCGATCAACAAGCGGGCAATATGCGGCACAATCAAGCCGATAAAGCCGAGCAAGCCGGCAACTGAAACGGCGCTGGCCGCCAATAGCGACGACAGCGCAATCAGCACCAGGCGATATTTTTCAACGCTTAAACCCAAACCGGTGGCAACTTCGTCGCCCAACAGCAATAAATTGACCTGATTTGACAATAACAATGTCAATAGGCCGGCGATAATCGTGTAGGGCAAAATCATCTGCACGGCCGGCCAAGTTCTACCGGATAGGCCGCCGATTAAAAAGCTGAGCCCGCCGGTTACCCGTTCCGGGAAAAAGGTAATCAGTATATTGATGCCCGCGCCCAAAAAGGCCGACACGGCGACGCCCGACAGAATGAGTCTAATCGGGCTAACGCCTCGCTTCCACGCCAGCAAGTAAATGAGTAGCGTGGTGGCGAGTGCGCCGACAAAGGCGCCGAGCGGCACTAAATAGCTATAGTCCGGAAACAAAATCATAATCACAAAGGCCATAAAGCCGGCACCACTCGACACGCCAATTAAATTGGGGCTGGCCAGCGGATTGTTCATCACGCCCTGCAAGGTGGCGCCGGCCAGTGCCAAGTTGATGCCGACAAAGGCCGCCAGCAAATTGCGCGGCAGGCGCACGTTAAAGATAATGTTGTGATGTAGCGCATTATCGCTTGAAAAAATGGCCTTAATCACTTCGAGCGGCGAAATTCTAAGCGAGCCGAGGCTGATGCCGACGACTAAGCTAATCAGCAATATGACGTAAATTGCGACGATGATGACTATTTTCTTTCGATAGCTCGTACTAGTTGTCACTTTCTATTTTTCCCTCTAAGATATCCAACATATACTGATACGCTTCGGGGTATTTCATATTTGGCTTGTACAAGAACAGATTCTTCGGCAAATAGTAGAAATGGCCATTTTGCACGGCCGACAACGACGCCCAAGCCGGATTGGCATATACGTCGCTCTCAAGGCGTTCTTTGGCCTTTTCGACGCTACCCATCGTCTGAACAAAGACGTAGTCGGGGTCGGCTTCCAGTATTTTTTCAAAGCTAAACTGCTTGGTTTGCTCGTCGGCAATGCGATAGTCTTTGGTGATGTTATTGCCACCTAAACCGTCAATAATTTCTGCGGCGATGTTATCGTCTTTTGTCGAAACCGATTTTGCCGAAGAAAACAACAATAAATAGCTGAAATCTTTTTTATTCTCTTGAATTTTGCTAACCTGTTCTAAGACTGGTGCCATTTTTTCGGCAATCAGTTCATCATTGCCCAGAATTTTACAGAAGTCCTCATAAACTTTGGCAGTTTCTGCTAAACTGTTGTAGTCGCATTGATAGACCGGAACATTGTTTTCCGCCATAATTGGCATAATTGCCATCTGCTTTTCATAAGCGGCGCGAATAATGATAAAGTCGGGCTCTAAGGCGAGAATGGCCTCGACATTTGGCGTCGACATCTTGCCAACCTTGGGCTTGTCTTTCAGTTGGTCATTCAATATTCTGGTGTCGACGACGCCGACCAAGTCGCCGCCGGCCTCCGTCCACAAATCGCCATAAGAGCCAATTAAGCTGATGGCGCGCTGCGGCGGCTGTTCAAAAGTGAGCGTGTTGCCGGCCACGTCGACGACCTCGACAACCGCACTCTCTGGCGCTGCACTGGTCGTCGTCGATTCGGCTTCAGTTGTCGCCACTTCAGTTGCCACGGCCTCTGTCGTCGGCGCTTCCGTCGCCGGCGCGGCTGTCGTCGCCTGTTCAGTTTGCTGGCCTGCACAGGCCGTCAATGCCACCGCCAAAATGGCGATAAAAATTAATGTGGTAAGTTTTTTCATGTGAACTCCTTTGTTGTTTTTTTAAAGTTGAAAGCTAAAAGTTGAAAGTAGAAAGCACATCAGTTTTCCGCTTTTCGATAGCCATGGCTAAACTTGCCATTGTAAAGCTGCGACTTTTCATATTGGTCGCCCAAAAAATCGCCCACCAAAATCTGCGCCGTCTTAGTAATTTTGGCGTCTTTAACGGCCGCTTCAATCGTTTCAAGCGTGCCGTAGACAATTTTTTGATCGGGCCAAGTGGCGCGCTGCACCACCACGACCGGCGTCGTCAGCGGGTAGTGCACCGCCAATTCTTTGACCACCTCGCCAATCCGCTGCACCGATAAAAAAATTGCCATCGAGGCGCGGTGACTCGCCAAATCGGCCAAGGCCTCGCCCTCGGGCACCGCCGTGCGACCGGCAATGCGCGTACAAATAACAGTTTGTGAAATGGTCGGCAGCGTAAATTCTTTATTGATTACGGCAGCCGATGCCAAAAACGAGCTGACGCCGGGGATAACTTGATAGCTAATGCCCAATTTATCGAGTTCGTCCATCTGTTCGCGGTGTGCACCGTAAATGGCGGGGTCACCAGTGTGCACGCGGGCGATCATCTTGCCGGCCGACACGCCGGCGCGCATGACGTCAATCACCTCGTCCAGCGTCATCGACGCGCTGTTGTAAATTTCGGCGCCCGCCTTGTGGTCGTCAATAACCGCCTTCGGCACCAGCGATCCGGCGTAGATAATAATATCGGCCCGCTTGACAATGCGCTGCCCCTTAACGGTAATCAGCTCGGGGTCGCCCGGACCGGCGCCAATAAAGTAAACATTAGTCATTAAAGCCCCCTTTTTTTATGATAATTGTCGATAAGTACGGTATTTTCATTTGACTGAGCAGCGCGATGTCGCTAATGCGCTGCTCGTCGGCCGTACCGACCTTACTGATCATCATAAAGTTATTCTCTAGGTTCAGTTCCCTAATCGCCGCGACGATGGCCGCCGCATCGTTGGACGGTTTCATCAACACCAAGTTGTCGGCCGAGGCAATTTCGGCGCGCAAGTGGGCGCTGTCATTTTTTCTAACCGGTACAATTTTAAGCGATTCCTGCCAAGATGTCAGCGGCTGACCGAGTCGCGCCGCCGTCGCGCAAAACGACGTAATGCCGGGCACAATTTCTAATTTGTACAAAGCCTTGTCGATGCGCTCCAGCGTGTAGATAAAGGTCGAATATACCGTCGGGTCGCCCAGCGTAATAAAGGCGCAGCGCTTGCCGGCAGCCAGATAGTCTTCGATAATTTTGGCGTTTTTGTGCCATTGGTCGTCGATGTCGGCCCATTTATACTTCATTAAATAGACCAAATCGACAATTTCGACCGCCCCATTTTCTAGGTGCGGTTCGATAATTGAATAGGCGAAACTGGCCTGTTTGTCGCCCTTGACTGGGCAAAACAAAACGTCGACCTGATTGATGATTTTTTTGGCTTTAATCGTCAGCAAGTCGGGGTCGCCCGGCCCGACGCCAATGCCGTAGAAATTTGTCTTCATCGGCTTAAACCAATTTCATAATGGCGTTGATAATAGTCGCCGCCACTGGGCTACCGCCCTTGCGTCCGTTGATGCGAATATAGGGAACGCCCATATCGCTCAGTATTTCCTTTGATTCGGCGGCGCCGACAAAGCCGACTGGCACGCCGATGATCAGAGCCGGTTTGGGGTGGCCGCTTTCAATTAGTTCCTTTAGCTTAAACAGCGCCGTCGGCGCATTGCCAATGGCAAACACCTTAATGTTTTGGTCGTCAATTGCCTTTTCAATTGCCGCCATCGAACGGGTGATGCCCTCGTTTTCCGAACGGGCGTAGACGTCTTCGTCGTGTACGTAATTGACCAGTTCAATGCCGAGCGCTTCGCTCTTGCGATTGACGCCGTGAATGATCATCGACGTATCGGTGTAAATTTTACAACCCTTTTTAAACAGTTCTTTGCACACTTCAATTGCCGCCGGGTGAAATTCTACCAAGTCGGCGTATTCGAAGTCGGCCGTGGTGTGAATAATGCGCTTGACAATCGCCAGCTCATCTTGATTGAAGCGCGCCAGTTTGTCGGCTGCCTCTTCGCCAATAATGCGAAAACTTTCACTTTCAATCGCCATTGGCTTTTTAATATAATCCATCTTATCCTCCGTAAAGTTCTGGTCGCCTTCTGTCGATATAGTTAATCTTGGAGCGCGCCCTAGCCGCCGCAACTGCGCTTTCGTCAATTTCGACGATGGCGACGTGTTCGGCGTCGTCGTAGTGCTCGTAGATAATGTTGCCGCGCGGGTCAACTGCCATCATGCCGCCGGAAAAGACCAAGCCGTTTGCTAGGCCGGTTAAATTGGTGGCAAATAAAAACATTTGATTGTCGTAAGCGCGCGCCGGCAAATACTTGCGCCACAGTTTTTGGCGACCGCCGCAAACCTTGGGCGAAGCAAATGGCACCAATAATATTTCGGCACCGCGCAGCCTTAAACTCTGCGCGATGTCGCCAAAGTGACTTTCGATGCAAATGCTGACGCCAGTCGGCACGATGCCGTCAAAGACTTTTAGTGCCGCACCGCTATCAAACAGGCTCTCTTCTTTAATACCTAAATGCGTCTTGTAGTAAACGTCTATTTTTTGATGAATGTGTAAATAGCCAATATAACGCCGTTCAGCGCAGGCAATATTTGCGCCCACAAAAATATGACAGTTCTGCTCAACTGCCATAGTTCGAATCTGCTCTAGCCTGACGTCGTCTAATGTGATGGTTTTAATATTGTCTCTATTAGAAGAATAACCGGTAATAAATGATTCTGGAAATACGTAATAGTCGGCGCGCCGCCGGCTGACGATATCCATTATCTTTGCAATATTTTGGGCGATATCGCAGCTATTGTCATTTTGTATCAGTGCAATTTTCATATTTTCTCCAAACAAAAAACTTTGCGCGCACGGCAAAGCATACTTAATGCCCCCTATCGCGCGTAGAGATTTGGCTTTAACAACGTGGCAGGTCTTCTGACTGAGCGTCATAAAATTAGCCGCCTTCCCATTACAGTGGCACGATGGCTAATTCTCGGCATTACAGCGGCGGGACCGTCTAGGACTTGCACCTAGTTCCCTTTTAATTCGGAATGCAAAATTGTCTTCCAAAACCCGTGTTCGTTTTATCAATTTTCTTCATTATAACACAAAAAGACGCCATTGCAAATGTACAATATCACAATGGCGCTTTATCGTTATCATTGTCATATCAATTTAAAATGGCGTCATTTAAGCGATAATAGGACAGCCCGTCGACTTCGTAGTCGTACTCTTCAAAGCGGCCTTCAACCGTTATCGTTTCGCCATCGGCCGGGTAATTGCCGTTTGCCAGGCGATACTCAATGCCCTGTTGACAGCAGGCCGCCTCGTCGAGGACCACGACAAAATAATAATATTCCTTGGCGCTTTCATCGTAGTCAGAAAAGGCTTCACCGCGAATGCGAACGGTTTTAGCGATGTATTCTGTCGGATTAATCATCATATTAAAGAGCGCCGAATAGACCATCGTTTCACTAAACATCGTCAGGTCATAATCGACAATTGCGTTGCTCGGATTGCCCTGTTGACTGGTCGCCGCCGGCACTGTAGTCGGCTGCGTCGTCGGCTGCACCGTATTCAATTGCGTCGCGGTAACTTCAGTTGCCGATGGCATAACAGTCGTTACCGGCGCGGTAGATGGCGCTGTGCTGGCCGACTTCGTCGTCGCTTGTTCACTTGCCATTGTCGCCTGTTCGGTTGGTTCTGTCGTCAGCGACTGACTTGCCGTCACTACCTGTTCAGTAGAAGTCGCCGTCACTTGTTCAGTTGCCGTCGTCGTCAGCGGCATATCGGCCGACGTACCGGCTTGTCGCTGAAACGTAATGCTGTTATTGGGTTCGGTTACCTCAATGCTTTCAATTGCCTCTTTACAGCCAACGCTCAACAGCGCAATCAATAACATAAGTGTTAAATATACTTTTTTCACAGCACACTCCCCCAGCCATTTTTCAAGGCACCAATTAATGAAAACAACAAAAATGCCACAATGTTAATCGCCACTATGGTTGCACCGACCGGCGTGCCGGCCAATATCGAAATCATAATGCCGATAAAGGAACAGAACACCGATAACAGGCAGGCGCTAATTGTGACGGCCTTAAAGTTCTTAAAGACGCGCATTGACGACAGCGCCGGAAAAATGACCAACGCCGAAATCAATAGCGAACCGACCAAGTTCATCGCCAAGACGATAATGACGGCGATGACGACGGCAATCAAAAAATTGTACTGCTTGGCCTTAATGCCGGTCGCGTTGGAAAAGTCTTCATCAAAGGTGACGGCAAACAGTCGGTTGTAAAACAGAACGAAAATCACCGTAATCAGCAGCGACAATACGGCGCTGACGACGACCTCTGTTTTGCTCAAAGTCAATATCGACGTCGAACCGAATAGCGTACTACAGACGTCACCCGATAAATTTGACGACGTCGCGAAGACATTCATCAACAAATAGCCAAGCGCCAGCGAACCGACTGAAATCATCGCGAGGGCAGCATCACCCTTGATTTTTGCCCTTTTGCCAACCGTCAACAGCAGTATCGCACTGAGCACCGTCACTGGCAAGACGAATAGCATATTGTTAGATAAATTTAGTACCATCGCAATTGAAATGGCGCCAAAGGCGACGTGCGATAGGCCGTCGCCGATAAACGACAGGCGCTTTAACACCAAAGTGACGCCGAACATCGACGACGACAGCGCAATGAGCACGCCGACGATAATGGCGTAGCGCACAAAGGGATAGGCCATGTATAACATTATTTTTTCGATTAGTAGCGCTAACATGGCACGCCCGCCTCGCAGTGCAATTTTTTGTCGATCAATTGCCTGTACTGGTCAGTTGTACCGTAAAAGACAGCTTTGCCAATGCTCAAAATATGGCTGCTGTAGTCGATCGACAACAAGTCGTGCGATATCATTGCAATGGTAACGCCTTGCTGGTTTAGCTCGTGAATTAAGTTGTACATGTCTTCGCTGGCCTTTGGGTCTAGCCCGGCGACCGGTTCGTCTAGTACCAACATTTTTTTCATCGCACAGAGCGCCCGCGCCAACAGCACGCGCTGCTGTTGACCGCCCGACAGTTCGGCGTATGAGCGATTGGCCAAGTGGTCGATGCCCAAACGCGCCATGTTGCGCTGCGCTAACGCCTTGTCGTGCTTATTGTAAAAGGGTCGCCAGCCCATTTGGTTAAGGCAACCCGATAGGACAATTTCGCGCACCGCTGCCGGAAAGTCCTTTTGTATGTCATTTTGCTGCGGCAGATAGCCAATTTGGTTAGCCGTTAGTCCATCGCCGGTCGTGATGCGGCCACCAATTGGCTTTATTAGCCCCAAAATCGACTTCATCAAAGTCGTTTTACCTGAGCCGTTTTCGCCCAAAATAATTAAGTAGTCGCCGCTGTTTATTGAAAAGTTTAAATTGCTGACAACCGCTCTATTGTCATAGCCCAACGCGACATTTTCACAAGTCAATAATGCCATTTTTCTCTCCTAGTCGAGCGCTTTTTGTAATACCGTCAAATTGTCGCGCATAATTTTTAAATAGTCATTGTCATTTTTAAAATCGTCTTCCGTCATGCTCTGCATCGAATTTATAACGTATATTTGGGCGTCTTTTGTCGCGCTGTTGTCTATCACCGTCTGCGCCATTTTGCCGTCATTCTGCTCTAAAATGACTACCGATTTTAGACCCAATTGATCGAGCTTGGCAGCCAAGTCGACAACCTTTTCAAAACTGGCTTCGGTTTCGGCAGAACAGCCGCTAAAGGCGGCGTAATAACTCAGCCCGTAATCGTCGAACAAGTAGGCAAAGGGAAAGCGGTCGGCAAAGATTAAACTGTCGTGTGGCGCAGCGCCAATTGTCTGCTGATACTGTTCGTCGAGTTGTAATAATTCAGCTAAATAGTGCGCGCTGTTTTGGCCGTAGATTAAAGCGTTGTCGGGGTCGATTTCAACGAGCTTATCGGTCAAATGCCGAACGATAATTTGCGCATTTTTAAGCGATAGCCAAATGTGCTCATCTAATTGATAAACTTGTTCTGAATGATTGTGGTCACCATCAGCTACGTGATTGTGGTCGCCATCGGCTGCGTGATCGTGGTAGCCGTCAGCTGTGTGGTCGTGGTCGCCATCAGCTGCGTGATCGTGGTCGCCATCGGCATCACCGTGTTGATGTGGCGTCGGCTTAACGCGATCGCCTAACACTGTCATTAAATTGACGACGACCTGCTCTTTGTTGACCGCCTCTTTTACGGCGTCGGCCACCCAACCATCTGATACGCCGCCGACGTAAACAAACATATCAGCCGCAGCAATTTTTACGACGTCATCGGCCGTCGGCTGATAGCTGTGCAAGTCGATGCCAGCGTCGACTAATAAGCTCAGTTTAACATTGTCTACGCCAACCGTCAGATTGCGCAGCCAGTCGTACTCGGCAAAAGTCGTACAGACGATGTCTATGCTGCCATCGCCAGCCCCTAGGTCAATTGGCGCACAGGCCGTTGCAAGTAAGGCAATGATTAAAATTAAAGCTATAGTCATTTTTTTCATTTCAGTAGGTCTCCATTTTATCAGTGGTCTTTGCAGGCTTGGCATCTGCCGTAAATAATTGTTTTAGTCGGGTCTAATTCAAAGCCGTTTTCAGTTAAGGTGCTGTCTTTTAGCTGCCGTGTGACGACTGATTTTAAATGTTCTGATTTGCCACACATCGTACAGTTTAAATGAATCGAATGTCGACAAAGCGATGAACCAATGCTCTGATAATACACTTCGCTCGACCCCGCTAAGACGACGCGATGAATTAAGCCCTCGCGCTCTAAAACCGGCAAATTGCGATAAATTGAACTAATGCTGATTTGCTTGTCCCTTAGCGCTACATAAATATCGGCGGCGCTGAACATGGCATCGGCATTATCTTTTAAGAAACAAAACAATTCTTTGCGCTGTTTGGTAACATACTTTTTCATATCTCCTCCAAATTTGCGAACCATTCGCAAATTAAAGCAAAGATAATATAGCATATTAAAATTGAACTGTCAATCACAAAATTTTTGCTGTATAATAAGGCGATTGATTTAATCAATTTTGGGTAAGAATTAATCAGCAACAAGAAAGTAATCGGCAGTATGTGCTGCCAATAGGAGGATTCATGTTTGCAGTTAGTAAAGATTTAGAAGCGGAAATGATTGCCATTATTGAAGCTTCAATCGCCGACCGCGAGTCTAAAGCTTGTTCGTCTTGAGATATCAATAAAACTATGTCACTCCCGTGGGGCGTGAAGGAAGATGTCGAACCAGCTAATGCCGAGCAGGCGATCGACTACGTTGAAAAATTAGCAAAGCGACAAATCGACTTGCCATCTGGCAACAAAGTTGAATTTATCGCCGCCGGCGTCAAAGAGCGCAAGGGTAAATACACCTTGATACTGCGCTATCAAGTCATTCAGCGACCGCTGTCAGTTAGTTTTTCACTTTAATTAGTAGCGCGTTTAACCATTGGTCAAGCGCGCTTGCTATTTAGTTTTACAATAGGAGCACGCGATGAACGTCGTTCACAAGCACATCAGTTACAAGGGGCATTACTTTGTTCGCCAGTACGAAACCATTAAACACCATAAAAATAAAATTCGCTACTTGCGCGAAGAAACCGTCGCCAAAAACTTTAAGGACGGCACATTGACCATTGTAGTGCACTTTGAAAATAGCGACCGCAGCGTGACATTAGATGCCTTTTCAGCGCGCGACGATATTAAAAAGTATTTAGGGGAAAAGTTTTTATAAAGTTGAAAGTTGAAAGGAAAACCCGAGATTTCTCGACTCGCTACGCTCACTCGAAATGACAAGGTGCGCGATTGTCAGCGACGCCAACGCTTCAGCGCTTTTTCTTTCCGCTTTCCACTTATCTTACAAGGAGTCACAATGTCAGAATACAACACCATTCAAGCCGTTAACGACAAGCTCGTATTGCTCTATTTATACGCCGAGCTAGCCGTACCGGTCAACCCAATGGAAGTCGCCGACATCATCATTAAGATGGGCGTAATGGCCTACTTCAACATCGGCCACTACACAGCTGAACTGGTCAACAGCGGCATGATTGAAGTGATCGAAAGCGATGCCCAACAACTCTACTTAATTACCAACAGCGGCAGTAACACACTGGCGCTATTTCGCGAGCGACTAGACGAAGACTTAACCGACAAACTCGATCGCCAAATTGCCAAGCTGCGCCAGCAAATTAAACTCAATCGCTTTGTCAACAGCTCAATTGAAAAAATTGACCAGTTTAACTACTTGGTAACACTGCGCATTATGGAGGGCAATATTCCGCTGATTTCGCTGTCGTTAAGCGTCGCCTCGAATGCTCAGGCCAATCGGTTGGTCGACAAATGGCAAAGCGCCTCCACCGACCTCTACGGCCAAATAATGAAGGCGCTTACTGCAGAATAATAAAGTTGAAAGCTAAAAGTTGAAAGGAAAATCAAAGTCAAAAGCAAAAACCAAAACCTTGACTAAAAACTAGCAATGCGTTGGCCGCGTAGCCGCGCGATTGTCAGAAAGCGTTTGAGCACGTCGAGGTGGCGTTGTTTTTGTAGAGGGGCTTTTTGAGCGTAGCGTACCCTCCTAAAAAATTACGCCATCGCGACGATGTAAGCGAAAATGCTTTCGTTTCAATCGCAAAGCCTGTCAAAATTACGAGTCGAACATTTACTACGGAATGATATTATTTATACTTGCGGCCGACGTAAGGCGATGTCATCAGCGCCAACATAGCACCGTATTCGATGTCAAAGCGCACGATATCGCCAACCTGATAGTCGTCGGCAACATCGGTTAAATCGACGATTAAATGGTCGCTCGATGCGCCAAATATGCTAATCGCCGCATTTTCCGGTATCAAGTTGTCGACCTGCACATCTTGCCGACCAATCGACAAAATGGCGCGCACCCGCTCGCCCTTGTCTTCAAAAGTCGGCTTATTGCCAAAGGCGTCCATGCCAATTTCACCAATTGGCAGCGATGGCTTTATTTTTTTCTCGATAATTTCGGCCTCTAGCTTAAATACGTCGCTATGCGTATTTTTGATGGCCTCGCCAAAGGCCGTTTCGCGCCCTAACACCAGCGCTTCGCCCAAGCGTAAATTGTTAATCGACTGCGGCATCGTGCCGGCGTCGAGCAGATAGATACTGCTCGAATTGCCACCCGACAACAGCTGTGCCTTTACGCCAAACTGCGCCGCTAGATGCGCCGCCAAATCGGTCAATTTATTGAGCGTCGGCGCCGTTGGCACAACTCCGCCATAACAGGTTAAATTGACGCCCAAGCCAAACAATTCAATATTATCAACCTTTAAAATGGCCGCAACCGTGGCGTCAAAATCGCTTGGCCAAATGCCCTCGCGCAAGTCGCCCAAGTCGACCATTAAGACAATTTTATGTACTTTGCCCAACTTGCCGGCCGCCGCGCCGAGCGCTTTAATGGTCGCCAGTTCTGAGTTGAGCGAAATGTCGCTGTATTGAACGACCGCCTCAACTTCACTTAACGACGGCAAGCGCAACAACACCTTGGGCAATTTAAAATCGACCAGCCGCTTGAGGTTTAAAATGCGCGAATCGGCCAAGTAGTCGACGCCGCCGTCAATATAGCACTGCGTCAGCGTCGGGTCGGCGCAAAACACCTTGGTGACGCCCATTGCCGTCAAGCCCTGCGCGTGGCAACGCGCCACCAGCTGCTCGACATTGTGCGTCAGTTTATTTGTATCAATTACTAATCTTGGGTACATGATAGCTCCAAACTCTTCTTCATCAGTTTAACTGCCGCTTCAGGATTAATTTTGCCAAGTGCGCCGAGCGAAGCCATAATATAGTCGTTATCGATTAAAATTTTGGCTTGTTCAGTTGGGTACAACTTGTCGCCCTTGTTGCTGAGCGCGACCGACTTTAAAATATCGACGCGCGCTGGCAGGCGCGTCAGGGCGCCGCCGGTGCCGACGATGTAGTTGACACTGGTCAAGTCTTTGCCGACGGCCAACGTCTTTTTAGAACCGCCGTAAAGCGTTCTAAAGCCGCCGGCGTGGCGTTCAACCGCCACTAAAACGGCTTCTTTGGCCAACCTTTCGACAAAGCGCTTTTGCAAATCGTCCTGCGGTATCGGCAGGTGTTCGGCAATTAATTTATCGAGCGTCGCGCGGTCGACTTTTAAATCTTTCTGCAAGTTATCATAACCGATGCGCTCGACGATATTGCGCATGTTGACGTAAACGCCCAAATCGCCCTCGACCGTGCGCTTGGCAACCGGTTCGGGGCTCATTAAAATGTCGTTAATTTCTTCAGACCCCTCGGTAACCGAGTGTAAGTCAGTAGTCGCGCCGCCGACGTCAAAGACGATTAAATCGCCAATTGCCTCTTTTAACAGCTTGGCGGCGGCCATAACTGCGCCGGGCGTCGGCACAATTGGCCCATTGACCAATTCGCGCACCCGCGCCATGCCGGGCGCGTGCACGATGTGCTCTTCAAAGACATCTTGAATGACATGGCGAGCCGGCTCGACGTTGAGCACGTCAATTTGCGGGTAGACATTGTCGACGATATGCAACAAATGTGACTTACCCGCCTCGGCAAATATCAATTTAACCTCTTCGTGATTTTCAATATTGCCGGCATAAATTACCGGCACATCAATTGCCATGGCGGCAATTTTTTCGGCGTGCCCAATTGCCGTATCGCGTTCGCCATAGTCGACGCCGCCGGCAATTAAGACGATGTTGGGGCGTATTTCTTCAATTTTTTGTACGTCAGTACGACGCAGCTTGCCGGCCGTAACCAAGTGAATGTTGGCGCCGGCGCCAAGCGCCGCCTCGCGGGCGGCCTTGGCCGTCATATCGTAAACTAAACCGTGTACGGTCATTTTCAGACCACCGGCTGCCGAACTGGTCGCCAACAACTGTCGATAGTCAATTGTATCGGTTTGTAGTTTCTGCTTTAAGTCGTCAATCGCACCATTTAGTCCAACGTTGACATCGCCCTCTAATACCGAAGTGGGCGCCTGTCCTTGGCCGACAAATTGTGGATCGTCGCCGTCAATGCCATTAAAGGCATTGACGACGGTGGTTGTACTGCCAATTTCGGCAACCAGTATATCAATTTTCATTATTCAATTCCCTTGCGTTTCTTTAATTCCTTGACGATAAAGGTCGCCACGTTGACGCCGCGATCATAGCGGCCAAAACCTTGATCCATGCCGTTTTGGCGGGCGATTTCAGGTGTGACCTGCGTGCCGCCGGCACAGATTATCAGCTTCTCGCGCACGCCCTTTTCAGTGGCGTAATCGTGGATGCGCTTCATGTTCTTGTAGTGAATGTCATCGTGCGAAATAATCGTCGAAGCCAAAATGACGTCGGCATCTGATTCAATTGCCGCATCGACCAACTTTTCAATCGGACATGATGTGCCCAAATACTCGGCGTCGATGCCGTATTTTTCAATGCCGCCGTGCTTGATGTCAATAACTTCGCGCAAGCCGACGGAGTGCTCGTCTTCGCCGACCGTAGCGGCGACAATTTTAACGCCGTAGTTCTTGACAAATTCTCTAATTTCGTCGTCGCTCATAATTTCGGGCAGCGGCGGAATGTCGAGTTTTGACATGTCGACGTCGACGTTTAGTTTGCCCTTAACCTGAACGCGCGTGCCCTCTGACGGGTGCATCACCTCGACGTGAATGACCTCTGGCTCTAGCATGTTTTGCTTTTTGGCAAATTCTAAAGCGGCAAATTCGGCCGTTCTGGCATCGGTTGGCAAAAAGTATTCAGCGACGACGGTTTGGTCGCCCAGCCATTCAACTTCTGGTGTCAGCAAGTTTGAATTGCGATACTTTTCAGTTTTGTCCATGCGCAAATTGACATTGTCGACGTCGTCCAGCTCGTCGATAAAGATAATTTTAGCGGGGTCTTCAAACGTACAGCCGCCAATTAAGCTGGCCGGATCGTCAACTGCCGCCGGGTCGTACTGCGCCACGTTATTGTTGCCGTAGTGTGCCGTCACCGGCGCCATGTAGTCGTCATCTCTTTCGTAGACCGTACCGGCGCCAATGCCGCCATCGCTGCGCCGTACAATGCCGTCGCCGTTGCGCTCGGGGAACATGCCGGAATCGACAAAGTTGCCCTTTTCGACCGACTTAAAGTAACCGCCATCTTCGATAACCTGTTCTAAGTACAAAATAGAGCGCTCTTTTAGTTCGCGCACCTTGTCGGGCAAAAAGCCCTCTTTGCGCAATTCGACCATCGCCAACAGATCGTCCATTGTGACCAGCGATTGCTTGGCCGTGTCACAGGCTTCGATGTTGTAGACGTGCCACGGCACGTTACGGCCCTCGTCCGGCGTAATCGTCGACTGAATGTCGGCGCGAGTCAGACGCGAGATTAACATGTTGAGCACGTGCGTAACCGTCGCTTCACGCGACGACGACGTGATGTACTTGGTGTTCATCTGGGCGCGCATTTTGTAATCGGTAAAGAAGTCGCGCAGTGCCACGGCATAGGGTAGGTCAAATTTCAAAGACGGTGCCGGGGCGGCCGTCGGCGGCACGGTCGACAGACAGATATTTTCTTTTTTCATGCCGACCTTGTGCGAAAACAGCGAGTTAATGCCGTGCTGAACCATCAGTTCGGGCATAACTTTCCAAGCGTCGCGCGCCGTCGCATTGGCGTTGTGCGCGCCGTCGATTTGGGCGATATCGGCCCAAGTCATAATCTTCTTCGACTCGGCGGCGTCGATAAAGGAACGCACCATGTTGACATTGCGGTACAACACGTTGTACTGCGGGTCTTGGTGGGCACCATTGACGCCCTCTTCGGCGAACATGACGGCGATGTCGGGGCCGGCGACGCCCGAAATATAAGAGTGATAATTGATCGGTCGACCGACTTCTTCTTCAATTAGGTCGAGCGCCTTGCGATGGGCGCGCACCTGCTTGCGCGAAATCGGCACGCCGCCAATGCCCTGCGGCGTACCTTCGATTAGGCCGTCGAAGTGCGACTGACCGGCCGTGCGAATAACCATGATGTGGTCGGCACCGTGCCAAGCGCTCATGCGCATGCGCCTGATGTCGTCTTCAAAGCGACCCGAGGCAATTTCGGTCGTTATCGTTTCAACTGGTTGTGGGTCGAGGTTGCCAAAGTATTGTGCAGCCGGAATGCCAATGCTCTTGTCGAGCGGTGCGGCACACTGCTGATAGGTAAATTTACCCATCTTCAAATCTTTGATTTGCTCGCGCCAAATCCAGCCGCGACGCTTCGGCCGATAGTCTTTTAAATCTTTCAGGATTTCTCTAATATCCATTTTGGTTTCTGCTACTAAAGACATTATTGACCTCCTTTAAAGATTGCGACGGCATCGTCCCAATAGTCGCCATTCATCAGGGCCAATCCGGCTTCGCGAATGCTAATATTTTTTTCTTTGGCAATGCGATAGACGATATGGCCGACGCCCTTGCCCATTAAGCCGCGGTCAATTGCGCCCTCGACAATTGGCTTGACTTCTAAACTAGAGAAGCCCATGCGCAACAGTACCGAGCGCTCGACCGACGGCGAGGTATGGGTTTTAGCCAATTCTAGCATCGGGTCGACAATTTCGCCAATCAGCTGCCAAAATTTTTCTTTTAATTGCTCATCTGACAAATCAGCCAAATGTTTGCGACGAACTTCGTAATCGTCACTTCTAACTACTGCACCTTTCACCTGATACCTCCATATCTACAAACTGTTCAATACCGACTTGACATACGCTTCATCTGTATTGGTTTCTGCCACTAAAAATGCAATGTCGACATCTGTCAGTTTTTCTTTATCGGTACTACCCAACGCATTTTTAATGCACGAGCGGCGCAACTTATCTAAGTCGAAGTCGCGCGCCTTAATCAGTGACGGATGTTCTGGTAGCACAATTGACTTGCCCGGTACTTCTTCATCGGGATTGCCAAATTTTAAGTCAATGCCATTTTGTCTGGCAAAGCTGAGCTGGGGTTGAATGCCTTTGCCGGCGCCGGTATATTCGGTTTCTTGCACGACGATAATTTGGTCTTGATCCATTTCCGTCGCCAAGGCCAAGGCGGCAACCAGTGAAGTATTGCCGGCCGGGCCGCGCTCGATGCCTTCCAGCTGAGCCAAGGCTTCGGTCATATAAAAGACTTCACCCTGCTTAACCGTCACATAGCGGTCCATATAGCGCAGCGGACGACCAGCCGAACGCGGCACGTCAGAGCGGTCTGGCAAGGTCGTAAACGGTATGCCAAAACCGGTGTGACCGGTCGTAAACGACTTGCGGTTGAAGTCGTTATCGCTGGCCATGTGCAGGCCCGATAAATCGACGCTGGCCGCCACAACTTTAGTGTCTTTGGCACCGGCCTTGATAATGCCGCGCGCCGTACCGGTTAAGTTGCCGCCACCGGCGTTGGTGCAGACCACCACGTCGGGGTCGCGCCCCTCGCGCTGGCGCACTTGTTCGACTAACTCGTAGCCGAGCGTTTCGACGCCGGCAATGCCAAATGGCGTATAGAGCGATGCGTTAAAATAGCCCGTTTCTTCCAGCAATTGCAAGAAAGTGTAAAACAATTCTGGGCCAACTGTCAGTTGTACGACTTCGGCGCCGAGCGCTTCGCACTTGCGCGCCTTTTCGATAATTTCCGGTTGACCGACGATGTTAGAATCAAAACATTCCTGCACGATAATACACTTTAAGCCGTACATGGCGGCCTGTGAGGCGACCGCTGCGCCGTAGTTGCCGCTGGTGGCGGCGATAACGCCCTTGTAGCCGTTTTTATAGGCGTGATAAACCGATGTAGCGGCGCGCCGTGCCTTGTAACTGCCCGACGGATTTGACGCTTCGTCTTTGACGAAAATGCGTGCGCCCTTGCCGGCCGGGGCAATTTTTCTGCCCAGTGCCGTAATATTCTTTAGTTCCAATAATGGCGTATTGCCAATGCCGACGGCGCGCTGAATGTCTTGAATTTGTTCCAGCGTATAACCGGTTTCGCGCATCATGCCCTCGTAGTCAAAGGCAATGTTGGCGCGTTCAAACTGCTGATAGTCGACGCCGACGGCCGCCTGCATTATTTCATTGCGGCGACCCATTACAGCTTGATAGCTCATATCTTTCATTGGTCACCTCCAAATAAAATTTCTTTCAATTGTAGGCCAATTTTAAAGATTTCCGGCACGTGATCGCCAAACGAATGGCGGTACGACGGGTTCTCTTCAACTAGTGTGCCCGTCACAGTGCGGCCGGTAATCGTCTTGACAGTGGCCGTTTCGTTTAAATTGGCATCGGCCGTTAAGAAGCCGCGCACCCACATTTCGAGCGGTACCTTTTTAGTGTCGTCGGGCACCTGTGGCGCGCGCTTGTCAGGCGTCAAAATGACGTTGTGCAAATTGACATAATCACCTTTTTTAGCCATAACATCTCCTTTAGTCTAAGTTTTCAATGCGATCGCGCAGGTCGCCCATAATGGCGCGCGGCACCGGTAAGTCGAGCATTGTCTTAAGGCCGGGGCTGGCGTTGATAACTTGCGGTATCATGTTGACGCACATTGCGATTGTGCCGAGGCCGCCCTCAGTTTCTGGCTTAATAGCCATGTTGATTTCCGGTGTGCCCTTGAGCGTAATGTAGTCGCCCGTATTGACGCCAACCTGCTCGGGTTCAATTTGTTGTGGGTGGTACATATCGATTAACAATTTGCCGTCGACATAGCCTTGACCAGTCATATTGACGCCAGCTACGTTGCCAGCTGCGGCAAAGCCGTGCGGCGACTTGCGGTCGACATCGGTGACAATAGGCTTCATTTGCGTTTCAATCTTATCGACTTTCCAGCCCAGTGCATCGCCGATCATCGTAATTGACTCGGCAAAGCCGACGTGACCAGACAACGAACCATTGGCGACGCCGTCGTTAAACTCTTTAACCGTAATGCCAACGCCCTGCTCTTCCATAACAGTGTGGCCAAATGGCGAGAGTGAATTGACGCGCTCTGCTTTGGCGCTGTCGACATGTGTCATCGCACCACTTAATACGACGACGAGCAAGTCCATAATTAAGCCGGGGTTAATGCCCGTACCCAAAATGCTGACGCCGTTGGCCTTGGCAATTTCGTCTAATTGTTTTGCCAATTCCGGATTTTGCGCCTGCGGATAGGCCATTTCTTCAGCCGTCGAGATGACATTTAAGCCCTGCTCTAGCAAGTATTTCAATTTTGGAAAGGCCTCTTTAGTAAACGAGTCAGTTGCCGTTAAAACGACATCACAGCTGCCTTTGGTAAATACTTTTTCAACTTCTTTGATAAAGTATACTTCTGGTCGATCGCCTCTTTCAACGCCCAAGTATTCGTACATTTCTCTACCGGCGCGCTTAGGATTGCGGTCGCAAATGGCGACGATTTCAACGCCCTTTTTCTCGACCAGCATCTTAGCCATGCCACTGCCCATTGCACCAAATCCCCAAATGCCAACTCTTACATTTCGTTTCATAAATCTAACCTCCTGTTATTATCAACGCGGTCGCTCAGTATCGGCAAACCACTTGCCGTAATCAATACATCGCGACTTACATATTTATTATACGCAAAAACCGTGCCAAAAAAATAGCCGCTCATCGGCCAAAAAAGGCCAATAAACGGTGCTTTATTAAAAACTTAATGCAAAATATTTTGCGTTAAAGCAAAATATTTTGCATTAAGTGGGCTAATAGTGCTGTGTCATCTCGACTGAAGTGGAGAGAGTTCGCTTTTAAACCCGAGATTTCTCGATTGCGGCTTCGCCTTCACTCGAAATGACAAGGTGCGCGATTGTCAGCGACGCCAGCGCGCGGCGGCGCTTTATCTTTCGCGTAGGCGTTCTGCCTTTGGCAGGTTGCCCTAGCGAAACGGTAAAGCAGAGC
>PDWI01001931.1_pt1 | contig 32037 bp, 26 predicted proteins | sample 1430891 | NCBI WGS metagenome assembly PDWI01 (sample SAMN01162508, study PRJNA174530) | Oral metagenome, whole genome shotgun sequencing project. | biome: Marine environment; feature: Marine mammal; material: Swab sample of the gingival sulcus; isolation source: swab sample of gingival sulcus... | reverse complement strand
TCCCAGGAGGAAAAAAGCCTTTCTTCCAACTTTGAGCTGGATCTGGCCACACCGGAAAAAGAGCATGTATCGCTTTCGGGACAATGTTCATGGTCTGATAAGGCAGCCCCCTTTCTTGATGCCCGGATCAATTTATCCGGTCTGAAAGCAGAACGCTATGCCTCCTATTATGAAGACTATCTGCCCTATACCCTTGAAAAGGCTGCCATTGACACGGAAGTCAATCTGCAGCTGGGCAAAAAAGAAGAGGCCGGTTCTCCTTCACCCTCTGGAGCCAGGAATCCTGCAAGTCTGGACCCTGTGATTGTTATTCAGTCTCTCGACATTCAGGATCTGCTTTTGCGGGATAAACCTGAACAGTCAACAAAGACTCCCGGTGCTGCCCTGCTTGATATTCCGAAATTCCATTTGGGAATCACCAGGATTCTTCCAGAACAAAAGACACTTACCATTGGATCCATTACCACCCAAAATGGAAAGGTATTTCTGGAAAGGGACAGCCAGGGAAAGATCAATTTTGCAAAGCCGTTTTTCCAAAACGCCCGGCCAGAGGAAAATAATTCAGCCAGGGATCCTCTTCCGGAGGCTCCTGAACAGAATCCTTCCCGCAAATGGCAGGCGACCCTGGATTCCCTTACCATGGAAGACTACGCTGTAACATTTACGGATCATTCTCTTCTGGAATCTGCAGAAATCAATTTGGATAATATTCACTTTGAAACCACCAGCATTGACTTCACAGGCAAAGGCATTTCAGACACCAGATTTTCCTGCAGCTGGAATGATCAGGGAATCATCCATGTGCAGGGAAAGTTTGGCCTTCACCCCATGAAGGCCGATCTTGGTCTTTCCCTAGATGATATGGAACTTGCTTGTCTTTCTCCCTATCTTGAAAATCAGATACAGGTGCGGATCACCCAAGGCAATGCAGACGCAAAGGCCAATCTCCATCTGGCAGTCATGGAATCCGAACCGCCTGTCATTACCTGTGATGGAGACCTTGCAATTCAGAATTTTACCAGCATTGACAAAATTCTATCCAAAAAAATTCTTGCCTGGAAACAATTGGATATTTTTTCTTTTCATGTTGGTTCACAGCCTTTTACCCTGTCCATAGAAAAAATTGGTCTGGATGAATTGTTCAGCCAGGCAGCCATATCAAAAGATGGAATCGGCAATATTCAGGAACTCATGGTAGCAGAGGATGACAAAAAATCCTCCGGCTCCAGGGGGGCCCATCCGAAAATTCCAGCCGGAGAAAAATCTTCTGCCCGCATGCCCTCCGCCAACATTTCCATTGACACCATTGAATTTACAAAGGGAAAAATCTCTTTTTCCGATCAGTATATTTTCCCCCATTTCCAGACTGACATACAAAATCTGCACGGCAGTATACAGGGCATATCCCCCCAGGCAAAAAGCCCTGGAATAATTGACATCAAGGGAAAATACCAAAACTCTGCAAACCTGGCTGTTTCTGGTACTCTAAAACCATTCGGTCAAAACTTTCTGGCAGACATTGGCATCTCACTTGATGGCATGGAGCTTGCCGCCCTGACCCCTTATTCCGGCAAATATATTGCCAGAACCATTGACCGGGGCAAACTTGACATGGACTTGCAATACAATATCACAGGCACAAAATTGTCTTCCAAGAACAGGTTGTTTCTGGATCAATTTGCCCTTGGAAGCAAAGTGGAAAGCAAGGATGCCGTATCCATGCCCCTGGATCTTGCCCTTGCCCTGCTCCAGGACCAAAAGGGGAGAATCCACATGAACATTCCTGTATCAGGAGATCTTTCAGATCCCGATTTCCGCCTGGGTAGTGTGATTTTCCGCATGATCAGAAATCTGATCCTCAAAACCGTATCTGCGCCATTTTCCATCCTTGGTGCCATTACAGGAGCGTCCGATGAACTGGGCTATGTTGCCTTTGCTCCTGGAGATACAGGCCTTTCTGAACCAGAGAAAAAGAAACTCAGAATTCTTGCCAAGGCCCTCAACGCCAAACCTGAACTTCGTCTGGAAATCAAGGGAATCTGGGATCAGGTCCTTGACGCAAATGAACTGAAAAAACAATGGGTTGAAACCCATCTAAAAGCCATGAAGTTACAATCACAAAGGAAACAAAAAGCTGCCAGCCTGGATGAGGTCACCATGAATGAAAAGGAACGGCAAAAGTATCTCCAAAAAGCATGGGAAAAAAAATCCTTTACCTCCCCGGAACCGCAGCAGCCCCTTACCATGGAGCAAAAACAGGCTCTTCTTGTAAAACACGCCCCCATCGCAGAATCTGCCCTGCGAACCCTTGCCATGGAAAGAGCCGGCCATATAAAAGAATTTCTTGCATCCCTTGATCTTATTGAAGAAAACCGTCTATTCCTGATGGAACCAGCTCCCTGCCCAGCCAAAGATCATCCGCCGGAACAAGCATCAAAGCAGAAACCAGAAGTAAGAGTAAACTTTTCCATCAGAATCTGATGGAAGGCTTGTCCAAAACAGAGAGAATGCAAAAAAGAAAAATAACCAAAAGGAATAAAAATGAAAAAATTCAAATGGATTATCTATACAAGGGCATTCAATCTCTTCATTGATTTTGTGGTGAGAATATACAGCAAAACCTTTCTGTACAATGTCATCGGAGAAAAAGAATGGGTAAAACTTCTGGAAGCAAAACAACCGGTTGTTCTTTGTGGATGGCACCAGCAGTTTTTCCCATTTATTGAACGGGTGAAAAAATACAAAAAATTTTATCCTGCTGTGATGATCAGCAAAAGCCGGGACGGAGACCTTGCTGCTCCCATGGCCTTTCGCCGAAACTGTCTTGCCGTAAGGGGCTCTTCCTCACGGGGAGGAAAAACCGCCCTGACACAACTCATCTCCCACGTACAGACCAAAGGATTTGCCATTCATATCCTGGACGGTCCCACAGGTCCCATGGGAAAAGCCAAGCCAGGTATCATTAAACTGGCACAGGAAACCGGTGCAACCCTTTTTCCCATGAAAATCACATCAAACAGGGCATGGTTTTTCCATTCCTGGGACAGATTCATGCTGCCCAAACCCTTTGCAACAATAGACATATCCTTTGGAACCCCCATTATGGTACCAAAGGACATGGATTTTGCACGATTTGAAGAAGAAAGAAAAAATATAGAACAAACCATGTTTCCCTATCTCATCTGGCCGGAAAAATAAAATGAAACTTTTCAGCGGACAAAATGCTGGAAAGAAACAACGGATATGCTTTGAGATTGCAATACATCTAAAACATTCTCTGCTTCACTCACACCCAGGACAAAAATGGCTTTTTCATGGGGAGCACTAAGGGGATAGATATATTCCAGATTGATTTCAGCAGAAGAAAGCACATCCAAAATCCGATGTAATCCCTTGGGAGAGGGCACGACTTCCACAGCAATCACCTGACGTTTCTCAACAAGAAATCCTTGCTTTTCCAAAGCATCTAAAGCCAAATTATTATCATCAGCAATGAGCCGCAGGGTACCAAAATCTGAATAATCCGCCAATTGAAGGGCATAGATAGATAAATCACACGAGCTTAAAATGGCAGTAACCTCGGCAAGGCTGCCTCTTTTATTCTCAATAAATATGCTTAATTCTTCCCAAATCATCTATTTGCGTTCCCTTTTTTTCATCAGGAAGACCGTTGAACAAAACGAATCTTCCTGATGATTTTTTATTTCATTTTTGTACGATTCGTGTCCATTCATGGAACAAAATCACCTCTTGCAAAACAGATCGTAACTTCCTACTGTGAAAGACTTTAAGCTATCTTGTGTTCAAAAAATATTATTGAAGCTCTCCGGTAAAGTTTGCCTTGCGTTTTTCCAAAAATGCACTAGTTCCCTCCCTGGCATCTTCATTGGTAACGGTAAGGGCAAAGCCTTCCTCTTCCAGGAGATATCCTGTTTTCAAATCTGTCTGCATACCCTGCTGAACGGTCTGCTTGGCAAGATGCAACGAAGCTTTTCCCCTGGATGCAATGATTTTTGCAGTCTTTTTCACCTCTTCCATGAGCTGATCATGGGGAACCACCTTGTTGACCATACCATATTCCAGCGCCTTGTCTGCGGTGATGTTCTGGCCTGTAAAAATCAATTCCTTGGCACGGCTGGTTCCAATCAGTCGTGCAAGGGTCTGGGTTCCGCCAAATCCCGGAATAATCCCCAGGGTAATTTCAGGAAGACCAAACACGGCTTTGTCAGAAGCATAGGCAAAATCACAGGCCAAAGTAACCTCCGAACCGCCGCCCAAAGCATATCCGTTTACAGCGGCAATCACGGGAAAGGGCAAGTCGCTTAATTTGCTCAACACTTCATGCCCCTTGGCAGAAAAGGCCTTGGCCTGCAATGGGTTCAAACTGGCAATCTCAGAAATATCCGCACCTGCAACAAATGCCTTGTCGCCGCCGCCTGTGAGAATCAGTACCCGGATAGTCTTGCTGGCCATCATCTCATCCAAAGCCTGGCCAAGTTCTCCCAGCAATTCCAGATTCAATGCATTCAATGCATTGGGGCGGTTAAACTGTAAAATAGCGATACCGTCTTGTTCTTCAACAATGATGTTCTGAAAGGCCATGACTCCTCCTTTTTCCTGTAAAAATTATAATACTGCGTCAATGGCTTTTATCAAGAAAAAGCCGCCATTAAAAGGTAAACATCCCTGATCTTAAAAATTTTACTTTCTGACGGGATTGGTTGCACGGATATATGCTTCTATTCCATCTGCAATCCCTGTACATATATCATTTTTGTATGATTTTTTCATCATGCGTCTGCATTCTTCCCTGTTGCTCAGAAAGCCTGCCTCCACAAGAATGGAAGGCATTCTTGCTCCCAAAAGCACATAAAAAGGAGCCTGCTTCACACCAAGATCCTTGATGCCTCGATGTTTGCCCTTCATTTTTTTTATCAGGGCCTTTTGTACATCATTTGCCAACCGGCTGGATTCCTTAATCTTCGCATGTTTCATCAAATCACTCAATATAAATTCCAGATCTGAAATATTTTTCTGGGAAGTGGCATTCTCCCTTGCAGCCACGGCAATGGCTCTTTCATCCGTGGCAAGGTTCAGCAGATAGGTTTCGATTCCCTTGATTTTTCTGTTCACGGCAGCATTGCAATGCATGGAAATAAACAGATCTGCCCGTTCTCGATTGGCAATGGAAGTACGCTCTTCCAGGGGGATTTTCTTGTCCGTGGTTCTGGTGAGGATCACTTCACAGTTCAGGCGCTTTCGTAATTCTTGGGCCAGAATTTTGCTCAAATCCAGCACCACATCCTTTTCCCACACCCCTTTAATGGCTCCAGGGGCACCAGGATCCCGTCCCCCGTGTCCCGGATCAATGATAATCTTATGCACACCAAGGGCAAGCTGCCGGGCAATGGAGGAAGATTTCAGATTGGCCGTGGAAATACGAGTTTGGGATTTTTGTTTCAGGTTGGGGCGAACCGTTTTTCTGGGGAAACTATCGGCAACGGCAACGACTTCCTTTTCATCGTTTTTTTCTCCCAGTACATCCACAACAATGCGAAAGGGATCTTCCAGGGCAAACACCCTGTACTTGGTAAAAGACCGAATGTCCACAACCACGCGAACCGTATGGGGCTGGTATTGCCCTGCCCTTGCCTGTTGGAGAATATCATCATCAATGGAAATCCGGGACGTACAATTTTTGGAAAGCCTTGCTCCCTCAATGTCAATATACAACCGTTGCAGAGCAACCTTGATGGATTGATCTTTTTTGAGCAGATGATGGGAATATTTGCATTTTTTTGACACCTCAATCACAAGTCTGGTTGCATTGGATCTGCTGGGATTGCTTCCATTGAACCAAACTCCTGCCCCCTGAAAATTGGATCGGAAACGCATAGCCGTCACCTGCGCATCATGGCAACTTGTGTCAGAATCCTTTTGGGCAGAATCTTTTTTGCTGGCAACCTTGTGCCTGCCCCTGGGAGATGCAGAAGAAGGCAGGGCTTCTCCAGTAAGGCGCTTTTTCCTTGTCTGGGCCTTTTGGGAACGCACATGATTCCCGGAAAAGTCAGAGACTTCAAAACCAAGGGCTGCAAAACGATTTTTTGATCGACCTCTATACGCACTTTGGGGATACTGTTTCCAGATACGAAATAAAAGGTCTCCTGCCCGAATCCGATGGATGGGATCCTTTGATAAGGCAAACAATTTTACATAGAGATCGGCGGCCTTGTACATGCCCGCAGGCGCCCAGGAAGAATCTGGAAAATTTTTTTCAATTTTCTCATATTGTTCAATGCAGGCAAGCCACGCCTGAATCCGTTGTTGACGGACAGGGGAATGGCGCAGCTGCCTGGCACAATGGTCTGCCAGCATATATTGATCACGGGGATTGGTTTTGCCAAAACAAATGGAAGGAGAAACAATGAAAATACAGGCAAAGGCCAGAAAAAAAAAGAACCCTATCCCTGAAAACAAATACCCAAGATATGGAAAAGACTTTCTTTTGCGAACACTCATATCCCTGCCTGGGTTTTCATTTCATGGAGAAAATTCAAGGCCTCCATGGGAGTCATCTGGTTCAGATCCTTCTGTCGTAACATGGTTTCCAAAAGGCCGTCACAGGAAGGGAACAACTCCATCTGGGCAGATTTACTGCCCTGCTTTTTCTGCTCTTCTGCAATACGGGAAGTGCCTTCTTCCATGGGTAGATCAAACCTGCTGACCTCAGCACCGGGATCTGATTCCTCCACATGGGAAAGTACCTGTTTGGCAGTATCAATGATCCCGGCAGGGATGCCTGCAAGTTTTGCCACCTGGATTCCGTAACTTTTGTTGGTGGCACCGGGGATGAGCCTTCGCAAAAACACAATATTATCCTGGAATTCCTTTACTGCAATGTGAAAATTCCTGATTCTGGGGCAGATTTCGGAAAGCCTTGTCAACTCATGGTAATGGGTGGCAAACAGGGTTTTTACGCCCTTGCCTCCATCCAGATTGTGAAGAAAGCTGGCAACGGCCCAGGCAATACTCATTCCGTCAAAGGTGGAGGTGCCTCGGCCGATTTCGTCCAGAATCACCAGACTTCTGCTCGTGGCATTGTTCACAATATTGGCGGTTTCTTCCATTTCCACCATAAAGGTGGACTGCCCCGAAGAAAGGTTGTCCAATGCCCCCACTCTGGTAAAGATTCGATCCACAAGACAAAGGCTTGCCTTTTTGGCCGGAACAAAAGATCCCATCTGGGCCATGAGCACCGTAAGGGCCACCTGCCGAAGCACGGTGGATTTTCCTGCCATGTTTGGGCCTGTGATTAACAGCACCTGGTTTTCGGTATTATCCAGCTCAATGGAATTGGGCACATAGCGTTCGCCCACAATCATTTTTTCCACCACAGGGTGGCGACCGTCTTCAATGAAAATCCGTTTCTCATCATTGATTTCCGGTTTGGCATAGGAATTTAATACAGCTGCCCTTGCAAGCCCCTGCAAACTGTCAATCCTTGCCACAAAGCCTGCCACCTGCAAAATGGAACGCACCTTTTCCACCACCTTGTCCCGGACGGAACAAAACAGTTCATATTCCAGGGCAAACCGCTTTTCCTGGGCATTCAGAATTTTGGATTCCACTTCCTTCATGCCCTGGGTGATGAATCGCTCGGCATTGACCAAGGTCTGCTTGCGGATATAATCTTCGGGTACAGAAGCTGCCTGGGATTTGGACACTTCGATGAAATAGCCGAATACTTTATTATACTTGATTTTCAGGGAAGACAGGCCCGTTCTTTCCTTTTCCTTTGCCTGGGCCCTGGCGATCCAGGATTTCCCGTCTCTTGAAATGGAAAGCAGTTCATCAAGCTCCCTGCTGTAACCGTCTTTAATGATCCTTCCTTCATTCAGGCCCATGACCGCATCATCCCGAATGGAAGATTCAATGAGATCGGCAAGCTCTTTCAAATCCTTCCGGAGGATTTTCTGGTTTTGGGACAAACTGCCCACAAGCCAGGGAGCATGGAAATACTCCAGCACAGAAAACAGGGCAGGCAGGGTTTGAAGGGATTTTTTCAGGGCAAGCAGATCCCTGGCATTTCCCTGACCCATGGAAATCCTTGAACCAAGACGTTCCAGGTCATACACGGTTTTCAGATGACCAATAATTTCTTCGTGGGACTGGGGATCATTGACCATTTCTTCCACGGTGTGAAGGCGTTCCTGGATTTGTTCCCGATCTATGAGGGGATAGCGGATCCAATGCCGGATCATACGCTTTCCCATGGCCGTGACCGTGTGATCCAAGATGGATACAAGGCTTCCCTTTTGATCTCTTGTCTGAATATTGCTCAACAATTCCAGATTCCGGCAGGAACGGTCGTCCATAACCAGATATTGGCCAAGTTCATAGGCGGTGATGCCAAACAGATGGGAGGTATCTGAAAGCTGGGTATCCCGAACATAGGACAAAATAGCCCCGGCAGCGGAAATGGCAGCAGGGCTTTTGTCAAGGCCGAAGCCATTGAGACTTCTTGTCTGGAAGGTGGTGCACAATCGTTCCATGGCATCTTCCACCTTGAATTCTGTCCGGGGAAGAAAGGTGATTTTTTCCTGACCAAACAGATCCAGCAAGGGCCTGTACAATGGATCGTATTCAAATTCCCGGCTCAGCAGCACTTCACTAGGGGACAGCTTCAAGGCTTCATCCACAAGATTTGCAGGAAAGACATTTCCCTTTCTGGGAACCTGACAGGCACGGAAACTACCCGTTGAAATATCCAGATAGGCCAGAGCAGCGCCATCCTTTACCATGGACATGGCAAGGATGTAGTTGTTGGAGGATTTATCCAGCAAGGAATCACTTAAAATCATGCCGGGGGTGATGACCCGAACCACCTGACGTTTCACAAGCCCCTTGGCAAGGGCAGGATCTTCCATCTGCTCACAGACTGCAACCTTGCATCCGCCTTCGATGAGCTTTGCAATGTAAGTGTCTGCGGCCTTTACAGGTACACCGCACATGGGGATAGGATCCCTGGCATTCTTGTCCCTGGAAGTCAGGGCAATTTCCAGGATCCCGGCAGCACGCAGGGCATCCTCGTAAAACATCTCATAAAAATCCCCCATGCGGTAGAAAAGAATGGTGTCCTGGTACCGGATTTTGATGGAAAGATACTGCTCCATCATGGGGGTTTGTTTTTTGGAAGTCATGGAGGAAAAAATCAGTCTTTTTTCATTTCCCCATCAGAGGAATTGGTTATCTCCGTAGGTTGGGATTCATTGCTTACAGGCGCAGGGGTCGATGCTGAAGCCGCAGCCACAGGAGGAACAGGGGTACGGGTAAGATCATTGATTCTGGTCTGCAATTCACTAATCTGGATTTCCATTTCCTTAATGGCAAGATTCTTTTTCTTCAATTCCCTGCCAAGGCCAAAGGACTTGGCAAAGCCTCGGACCTCTGAAATTAACAGCCCTGCCACAAAGCAGATCCCCCAGTAGAACAATACGGGAAAGGGCATGGATGTCCATTGAAAATCCCGGAAATGGACGCCCACGGTTTGTTTGGTCATAAAATATTCAAGGTTCTGATAGATGAAAAGCCCAAGGAGGCAAAGGATGATCAGCAAAAGCAAAATTTTGAATTTTTTCATGTGTCATCTCCAAATTGTGTGACAAATAATGTTTGAATCAGCATGTATCCGGTAGCATAGAGCAAATCGTAATTTTTTTCAAATTTTCTTTCTGTTTTATTCCTGTATTCAATTCTCCTCAATAACTATAACTTATTTATTAGAAACTAACCTTTTGATCGTCAGGAAGATTCCAGATGCAAGGCGTAGAAGGAGAAGACCCTGGGGAGTATTACACATACACCGCAAGGGGATACGACTTAAGGCAACACATCAGGTGCCATTGCATGCTGGATCAGGGCCCATAATTCTTCTTCAATTTTAACCGACTTAACTCAATGATAACTCATATATTAAATTCAGAAAGAGGTTTTTCTGAACCAGATTCCACATACAGGGAGTGCGAAGGAAAGGCGAAATCTGTCCCGGCATTTTCAACGATTTCCTTTATCGTAAATGCCAGAATTTCCTTTATTTCCAGCCACTCCCCCCACACCGTGGTACGACTGAAACAATACACCATCATATCAATGGAGGAATCGTTGAAATTATCAATATGAACAAACAGAGGGGCTTCAGGAGGATTTACAAAATCGTCTGATTGCAGCAAATAATTTTCCACACCATCACGAACCGTTTTGAGCTGGGCAACGGTGGAATCATACCGCAGAGAAATGGACCATGAAATTCTGCGAAAGGTCATGGCACTGAAATTGATTACGCAATTATCTGATAATTTTGAGTTGGGCACAAACACCGGAGATTTGTCAAATCTCCGTATTTTGGTGGAACGAAACCCAATATTCTCAACCACTCCCTCCACAACACCGTCAACCCTGATCCAGTCTCCCAGAGAAAATCGTTTCTCCGCCAAAACCAAAATTCCGGATATTAAATTTTTAAACAGATCCTGGGCTCCAAGGGCAACAGCAACACCAAAAAGACCCAATCCCGCAATAATCGGGGCAATTCGTATGCCCCATATTTCCAAGATCGTTGCAACACCAATAAAAACAAAAGCACCTTTGATGATTTTTTTCAGCCATTCAACAAGGGACCTGTCAAAAACCGTTTCCAGTTTTTCCAATATCCATACAAAGGCATCCACAAGATTAAAGAATGCCCAGAATAAAACAAAAATAATAGCTGAAGACAAAATTCTGTCAGCAGCAGCCTCCACATTTCCCTGGAGATTCAGATATTCAAAGGCAAAATACATTCCAAACAAAACAGGGAGATAACTAATTGGTTTTTCAAGACTATTTATTATTTCATCATCAATTTTATTATTGGTTCTTGATGCAATTTTTGCAATTCTTTTGATAATAATTTTGTAGAACCATTTTCTGAAAATAATAAAAAATACAAAAATCCCCAGGGCAATAAAAACAGAACTCAAGTTTACCCCAAAAACACCTTCATCCCATATCTGACGAATATACTGTACAAAGCCATTTAGTTGTGAACTCTCATGAAAATTTTTCATATTTATTTCTCCTGTTTTTCTATTTTCAGCTCTGCCCTGATGTACATTGGGAAATCAGGGCCGGGCAAGGAAAATGGCGCGCACAGGCGCAGGGTACCCTTCTATGGTTCTGGAAGGATCATGGGGATCCAGAAAATCTTCCAGGGACTGGGTTTGAATCCAGGGGGTTCTCCTTTGTTCATCCAGTGTTGTGGGAGAAATATCCACGCAGGAAATATCTGTAAATCCCGTGCGGTCAAGCCAGGATTCCATGACAGCAAGGTCAGGAATGAAAAACACATTTCGCATCATGGCATAACGGTCATGGGGAAACAGGCAGATATGATTCTTTCCTTCCAGGACAAGGGTTTCCACCACCAGACATCCATCCGGTGCAAGGCTGGTACGAATCTGTTTGAGCATATCAATGGGAGACCTGCGATGGTATAAAACCCCCATGCAAAGAACAAGATCAAAACATTTGGGAAGATCCGGCAAAAGATCATGGGCAACGGGCAGACAAAACAGATTGGGCAGATTCAGATATTTCTGGGCAGCCTGGTACTGGAAATAAAATACGCTCTGGGGTTCCACGCCCATGACAAATCGGGGCCCATGGTTTGCGGCCCGGAACATGTAATATCCGTTGCCGGAACCAATATCCAGAATCCTTTTGTCTTTCATGTCCGGGACAGCAGCTTCCAAGCGGTTCCATTTCATCCAGGACTGCCATTCTGCATCTATGGAAATCCCAAAAAAATCAAAGGGGCCTTTCCGCCAGGGGCAAAGTCCCATGAGGCCTTTTTCCAATTCCTCTCGAAAGGATTCAGGCACATCATCTGGGACTCCAATGCCAACGGCATCGGTATCAAGGAGAATTCTGGATGGTGTCAACTCCGGCAAATCCCTGGTACGCTGGGCAAAGATCTGGAAATTTCCCCTGGCATCTGCGAGACGCTTTTTCTGCTCCAGAACAAGGGGAATGAGATCTTTCCGGTATTTTTTCAAATGGGGCAGACGATCTAGTGCTGTCAGTAATCTATCCAATGGGTATCGCCTTTATCTACAAGAGTTTCAGCATCATGGGAAGAGCCGTCACCGTACCGATGGAAGAACCCAGGTTGGTAAAAATAACCACAAGCAAAATCCGGGTGAGGTTGTTTCTCCAAAATCCTTTCACAGAGGTGATGTCATTGGGAATGGCTTCCAGATCGCGAACCTTTGGTTTTCTCACAAAGGCTTCCACAAGTCCTGACACCCAGCCAGCAGCAATCATGGGATTCAGGGATGTCAAGGGTGCGGCCAAAACAGCAGACAAAATCGTCCAGGGATGAGCCAGAGCAAAAATCGCTCCGATGCCGGCAAAAATGCCGTTTGCCGCAATCCATATCCAGATCATGTCCGTTCCCGTTGCCTTGCCGTTCATCAAAAAACCTGCCGCAAACAAGCCCAGGATCAGTACTGGGATCAACCACTTGATGACTTTTCCCATGATACCGGGCGGCGGGACTTCTCTGAGGGCATGAATATCAATGGCAGTATTCTCCCTGATGTAGGCGGTAACCCCTGGAATATGAGCTGCCCCAAGTACCGCCACAATCTTTGGTCCGGGTGCAGTTCTGATTTCATGGGCCAGATGCTGATCCCTTTCATCAATGAGACTTTTTTGAATTTGCGGATATTTTTTTTCCACATCCGTGAGCAGGGTGGATAAAATATCTTCCTGCTTCATCTGCTCAATGTCTTCTTCTGTGATGGAATCTGCCTCGCCAAAGGAGAACAAAAGGGAAAAGATCAGCTTGATCTTTGTCCACAGTCCCATGGTTCTCCAGACCCTTGTCAGGGTGATCTGAATTTCCCGATCAACGGGCAAGACCTTTGCGTTTTGTTCTTCTCCGGCACGAACGGCATTGATCATTTCCTGGCCGGGACTGATGTCAAATTTGTCAGCAATTTTTTTCTGGAATGCGGTCAGAACAAGGTTCATGAACAGCATCAGGGCTTTTTTCTCCCGGATGATCTTGATGATGTCCATGTTCTTCCAGCGGTCTTTCTGGGTAAGGGAGAAAAGGCGGTTGGCGCATAATTCTACACATACGGTATCCGGTGCTTCCTTTTCAATGGTATCCAGTACCAATTGGGCACTTTGACTGGACACATGGGCCGTCCCTATGAGGACAATTTCCTTGTTTTCAAAGGGAATATGGTGAATATTCGGGTGTTCCCGAAATTTTTCAGGTTCAGATGTTGATTCCATACAAGTCTCTTTTTAATACCTTTGTAACAGACAGGAAAGAATGTAATTCCTGCATCAAAATTTTGTTCAGGGGTTATATAGCACAGAAGGATTTCTGATTCACCATGAAAATCAAATCATTGAGGGGAAACAATTTCCAGAATTGCCCGACAGGCATCCGCAGCGCCATTCTGAAAAGAAGCTACATATTCTTGTGCATGTTTCTGAATACAGGAACGTCTGTCTCTTTTATCTTTTTCAGACCCCAGAAACTCTGCGAGCAGGTCAACAGCGTGTTTTGCATCCCTTGCTCTTTGCACAAGATTTGGGGAAAAGATCTCTTCTCCCACCCAGGCAAAATCTTCTGTGTGTGGGCCTGTCACGGTAAATGCTCCTGCAAGCAAAGGTTCCATGAAATTTTGTCCGCCAAGGGGCATCAAGCTGCCGCCGACAAATACGGCCTGTGCCCGTAAAAAAGTTTTTTGCATTTCTCCAAATCTGTCCCAGAGAATTACCTGACCAGAAGCAAGAAAAGAGTCATGGGCGTCCAGACCAGAGCGGAGACAAAAATTCATTCCAGTCTTTTTCAGTCGTTTTTGCCAGGATTTGACCCTGTGCATGTGTCTTGGAAACAGGGCAATCACCTGATTTGGATATGCAGCCAAAAGATTTTTCATCATTTTTTGTACAAGCTCTTCTTCCTGTCGGCGGATGGAGGCAAACACCGTGCACGACATCTCAGCTGGTAAACAACGATCCAAAAGTCCAGGTTCGTCTGTCTTATTACCAGATGAAAGGCTTGTCGCATGGGCAAATTTGATATTGGGCATTACCGTTACCCTGGACGCAGGAAAAATCGTCTGGAAGCGTTGGCCATCCAATGGCGAAACCGCAAGAATCTTCTCTGGCATCAACTTTGTCCACAAGAATTTTGTCAGCCTGTATTGGCAGAAACTGTTCCGGGACATGCGCCCGTTTATGATGAGAACAGCCACCTTTCTTTTTTTCAGGGCATGAAGCAGCCCCGGCCACAGTTCTGTTTCCAGCAATACCATACAGGCAGGGGAAATCTGGTTCAGAATCTTGTCAATGGAACCGGGGCAATCAAAGGGGAACCAGTTCAGATACAACCTGGAAACATTGGATTTTTCCTTGCCAGCTTCAAGGATTTCCATGCCCTGGGCAGTAAATGTGGTCACAAGGACGGACATGGATTCAGGAAGAAGCAGCCTTTCCAACAGACTCAGAGCAATCTTTGCTTCTCCTGCAGATGCGGCCTGGATCCAGACATCTGCACAGGGATAATTGTCAGGAGACAACCTGTCCCTTGCTGTTGATTTCAGCCGTGGATTGCGCCTTACAAAGGGCAGGCCAATCCGCCACAGAAAAGCATAAAAGGACATGAACAAGGAAACCAGTATGCCGGAGCTGTCCCCATTCATTGCAAGTGTGTTTTCCTATTGGGAAAGAATTTTTGTCAGGGAGTGAATTTTTTCCATGGAATCCCTGTGGGTAAGATCGCAGGAAATGGGGGTAATGGAAATATAACCGGTTTTCAGGGCCGTGATGTCCGTATCCTCTGAACCGGAAAAATTTTCATTCTGACCATACCAGAAGTAGTCATGATTTCTCGGATCTGTTCTTCGGATGAGCTTTCTGGACAAATTGGTCTGAGACTGTCTGGTAATGCGGATACCCTTTGCCTGGGAGACCTTGATATTGGGAGGAGCATTCACATTCAAAAATACACCGGAAGCAAGTTCCATGGAGGACAAAAGGGGAATGAGCTTGCCTGTAAATTCTGCCATACCGGAAAAATCAAAGGACTTCCCATAGGCCAGAGACATGGCAAGTGCGGGAATACCATTGAGCACACCTTCCTTTGCAGCGGCAACGGTTCCTGAATAGTGAATATCAATGCCGATGTTGGAACCGGCATTGATCCCGGACACAACCAAATCCGGAGGCGCAGAAAAGATTTCTGCCAAACCAAGTTTTACGCAATCAGCAGGATTTCCGTTGATACTATAAGCATCTACCCCGGATGCAACGGAAACGGGAAAAATTCGCAAGGGTTGGCTAAGGGACAGACAATGACTTGCCGCACTTTTTTCCCTGTCAGGAGCAATGAGGACGACCTCATGGTCTCTGGAAAGATAGTTTGCCAGGGCATTGATGCCCTCTGCCCTGTATCCGTCATCATTGGTCAATAAAATTTTCACGCAATATTTCTCCCTGACAAAATATCAGATACTGCTCCTTGCATGTTCGCAAAATAAAAAGAGAAGGCCCTGAAATCATTCAAGACCTTCTCTTGCTTTACATAACCTGTATCAGACTATCCCCAGATTTCTTCAGGTGTGGGAACAGGTCTTTTGTCATCAGTATAACCCAGACGGGAAATGTTAATCAGATGGATGTAGTCCAGGTTTTCACTGATGCTGTTGTTACCCCAGGAACCGCAACCCAAAGTCGCAGTAGGAGCAAAACCATTGCTGTACGCACCACCAACGCCGGAAGAACCAACGCCGTTTACGAGGAAACGGGATACGGGGATGGCAATGGCTGCCTTTTCAATGTTTTCCTTGTTAAAGGAATGGATAACGGTGCTGTGGCCCTTTCCTTCCAGTTCCAGGTTGTCCTGAACAATTTTGATTGCTTCATCCCATGTGTCATAGGGATATGCGGTAACGATGGGGAACAATTTTTCCTTGGACAGAATGTCTTTGGTTCCTGCGCCTTCGCCTTTTACCAGCAGAAGCTTGGTGTCTTCGGGCACCTTGAATCCGCACATGTCAGCAAGCTGAAAAGCAGAAAGTCCTACGGCAGTCTTGTTCAAAGCACCATCCGGAAACATGGTATCCCTTACGGACTTGGCATCTTTGGCATCACCAACATAGTATGCCTTGTTCTTTGCAAATTCAGCAAACAATTTTTCTTCCATTTCTTTGGGATAAACAATATTTTGTTCGCAGGTGCAAAGGACACCGTTATCATAGGTCCGGCCTCTGATGACTTTGGGTACAAGATCTTCAATATTAGCATCTTTGTCAATCATGCACTGCATGTTACCAGCACCAACACCGTATGCGGGTTTTCCTGCACTATATGCAGCCTTAACCATTCCGGGGCCACCGGTTGCAACGCAAACATCAGCCATCTGCATAACCAGGTTGGAAATTTCCAGGGTTGGTTCAGGAGTTACTTGAACCAGGTTCTCAGGAGCACCAATCTTTGCCAGGGCTTCGTTGATGGTTTTAATCGTTTCCACACCGGTTTTCTTTCCTGCAGGATGGGGGCAAACGATGACAGAGTTACGGCCTTTCAGAGCAATCATAACATTGTGCATGGGGGTCATAACCGGGTTGGTAACAGGAGCAATGGCGCCGATAACACCCATGGGTTTTGCAATTTTCACCATTCCGTTGACTTCGTCACGTTCGATGATGCCAACACTTTTCTTGCCTTTCAGGTGATGCCAAACGGCCATCGCCTTACCCTTGTTTTTCAGGATTTTGTCTTCATAGCAACCCATTTTGGATTCATCAACGGCCAGACGAGCCAGTTCTTCGCCCCTGTCATAGATGGCTTTTCCAACAGCTCTTACCGCTTCATCCACTTTTTCCTGGTCATAGGTCTCAAATATAACTTGAGCCTTTCTTGATTTTTCAATCAGATCAGATACAAATGCTTTTGGGTCCATACAGCTTTCTCCTTTACATGACATCATCCGAACAACTTTTGTCTGGATGAATCGAATAAATATAATAATATAAGTTGGGTTCCCTGAAAATTTCCAGGGAACCCGATGTATAAACAATACTACAAATTACATCAATGATTCAACAGCTTCTTTCAAAATAGCAACTGCCTGGTCGCAATCTTCCTTGGTTGCAATCAGAGGCGGAACCATACGAACAGTAGTTGTTCCAATCGCAGTTACCAGCAATTTTCTGGCGATACAAGCACGTTTGATTTCAACGGAAGGAATGCCGTCAAATTCCGCACCAACCAGCAGACCCAAGTGACGAACTTCCTTGATCTTGGGCAGGGTTTTCAGTTTTTCTGCAAAGTAATCACCAACAACTTCGGCGTTCTTGTTCAGATCGCGATCCAACAGTTCTTTTATCTGAGCGTATGCAGCAGCACAGCAAACAGGGCTTCCTGCATAAGTACTTCCATGGGAACCGGGGTTAAATGCAGTAGCTACTTCATTGGTACATGCCATGGCACCAATGGGCATTCCGCCACCGATGGCCTTTGCCATGGTAATTGCATCGGGTTTAATTCCATAGTGCATGTAAGCCATGGTCTTACCAGTTCTGCACCATCCGGTCTGGATTTCATCGCACAGCAGCAGCATCTTCTTTTCATCGCACAGTTTACGCAGGCCCTGCATGAATTCCTTGGTAGCAACGTTTACACCACCTTCACCCTGAACAGGTTCCAGCATAATAGCGATAGTATTTTCAGTTACTTTGGATTTGAAATCTTCCAGGTTATTAAACTCAGCATAGGTAAAACCAGGTAGAACAGGCTTGAAACCAATCTGGCAGGCATTATCAGGCTGTCCAGTAGCAGACATTGCGCCATAGGTTCTACCATGGAAACTCTTTTTCGCAGTAATGATGTGGTATCTTTCAGGACCGAATTTTTCCACACCATACTTTCTGGCAACCTTAATCATGGCTTCGTTTGCTTCTGTACCAGAATTCTGGAACATTACCTTGTCCATACCGGAATTTTTGCAAACAGCTTCTGCCAATAGTGTCTGAGGGATGGTATAAGGATAGTTAAAGGTGTGCATAATCTGCCCTACCTGCTCCTTCACAGCCTCAACGACTTTTTCATTGCAGTTACCAGCGGAGTTAACGGCAATACCGCCATAGAAGTCCAGATACTTTTCTCCATCGTCAGCATACAGATACATATCCTTTGCCCTTACAGCAACAAACGGAAATCTTTCATAGGTTTCGATCATGTACTTTTTGGCGGTTTCGATAATCTGTTCTCTGGTCATGTTCACATCTTGCAATTGCATGTTTCATCCCTCCATTTTGTAATAAATATAAAGATACTCTTCCCTATCAATTGTCGTATACATTTTTTGCCGCCCTTTTTTTGTGAAGGTTAAACAAAAAATGCCCTACGATCTTTCTTCGGTGCTATTTAACCCCATTCTGATTAGAGAGTCAATAGATGTTTCAATACTAAAAAAATTTTCCAGTTTCCGAAATAAAGCAAATAATAAAAAAAATATAACGAAATCCAGCAGTAAACAATAAAGCAGGGAAGTTCATCACACCATGTTTTCCCCAAATTATTTTTGTGCAGGCTCTCATGAGTCTTAGCTGTAAATGTTTTCTGACAGAAATTTCCGATCATCATCCTTTTGCAGCAAAACAATCAGAAAACCGCAATCCGGCCTCTGCCGGAACTTACCTGTCCGATGACAGCAGCACAGGAAACGCCCTGATCCGTCAATCTGGCTTGCAGTTCCTGGGCCTGTGCCTCCGGCACCCCAATCACAAGACCGCCGGAAGTCTGGGGATCAAAAAGGATATCCCGAAATACGGCGGCAACAGAAGAGTCAAAATCCACCATATCCTTCCGAAACTTCCCATTGGAAAAACAGCCGCCCGGCACAAGCCCCCGTTCTGCAAACTCCACGGTATTGTCCATCAGGGGGACCGCCTTTGAATCAAGCAGAATGTCCGTGTCTGTATTTTCGATCATTTCAGAAAGATGCCCCAGCATCCCAAACCCTGTGACATCCGTACATGCAGACACAGGAAAAGACTGCATGACCATGGCAGCTCCCCGATTCAGGGCTGTCATCAACGACACAGCATCAGCAATGGTTTCAGGAGAAGCATTTCCAGTCTTGATAGCGGTATTGATGATCCCGATCCCCAGGGGTTTGGTCAAAACCAGCGCATCCCCGGCACGCAGGCCCTTGTTGGCAATCACCTTTTTGGGATGGACAAAGCCCGTGACAGACAATCCGTATTTCAATTCATTATCCCGGATACTATGGCCCCCCAGCAAATCCACTTTTGCCTGGGCAAGGGTTTCCAAGCCTCCGGCCAAAACATCCCGAAGAATTTTCATGTCCATTTGTCCGGCAGGAAAAGCCACAATATTCATGGCCGTTTTCGGCTCCCCGCCCATGGCGTATACATCGGACAGGGCATTGGCTGCGGCAATTCTGCCAAAGTCAAAAGGATCGTCCACAATGGGGGTAAAAAAATCAAGACTCTGAATCAAGGCAAGACTGTCGGAAACCTGATACACACCAGCATCATCTCCTGCATTGGAGCCGATCAGCACCTGGGCAGACTGCTCAATGGAAAGTCCTGACAATACATGGGCCAGGTCCCCCGGCCCGATTTTGGACGCTCAGCCGCCGCCCATTACATGCTTTGTCAATTGAACTTTTTCAGAAGGTTGCATTCTCATCCCTCATATACAAAAACTTTCTGGTTTCGGCACAAAAAGGCATAATTTAGCAATCCCCCTGATTTTATGCAATGAAGAATTGTCAAAGGAAGTCTGGCAGGGGAAACGGCCTTGCAAAATCAATTCATAACAGACATATTGGAAAAAATTTAGTATGCTTTAAATTTTTTCATGGAATGTCACAGGTTTTATACCGCAGTACCGTTTATATAAGTATAAAAATTTTACGGAAAGAATTCGGCTGATTTTTGGGAAAAAATTTCGGCAAATAAAAATTTCAAAATCAGCCTGTAAATAAAGGAGGACACAATGGACTGCGAAACCGTTAAAAATTTGCTTTCTCCCTATATTGATTCTGAATTACCGCCCGGCACGGCAAATCATATTCAGTCTCATCTGGATAGCTGCCCCGGCTGTCAAGGAGAGGCAACTGCCCTGCAAAGGCTTTCTACGGCAATGGAAAGCCTTCCCAGGCAAGCAGCACCCAGCTCGCTGAACCGACGTATCCAAAAAGCCTTTCGCATTGAGCTGGAAGAGACCTTTTTGGAAGGCCGCTGGAATTTTCTGGCCGGTTACATGAACGCAATCATCTACGGCCTGGCCGTGGCAGGATTTCTTGTGGGATTGTTTGTGGGGACAAATTTCTTCTCATTTCCAACCGACACCCATACTCCTGACCTGATTGCATATTCAGACACGGAGGGAATGTTCAGATGAATATCTACCTGAAACGAAGTCTCATTGGATTTTCCCTTGCCCTCAATATCGGATTCCTGGCTGCTGCCGGTATTATTTACTGGAAGCACCCCCCCACACACCAATACAAATATTCCGTCACAGCAAGGGAATTGATCCATGGATTTTCCCTGCCAGCAGAGCAAAATCAAAAAATTACGGCCTGTCTTGATGAATTTATAGACAAAATGTCCGTCACAGGCATGGGCCTATATCAACGGCAAAATGATATGCTCACGCTCCTTTCTGCACCAGGCGGTCTTGACCGTGACAAATTTGAATCATTATGCACAGAACAAAAAGACCTGTTTTCCAAAAAAATGGAAACCCTTCGGGATCATTTTCTGAAAATGAGGAAACTATTGGGTGAAGAAAAAAGCCGGGAATTTTTCTCTGCCCTGCAGGACCAAAAAGGATAGAAAAACAGGAAAAGCTTTTGCATCCATGCTGTCGAAACGAACCCATGCCTTTGATGAGGACTCCCAACTGGTTGCCCTGGTAGCACAGGGCAAACAAAGTGCATTCAAAGAACTTTTGATCCGCCACCAGGATTCCGTTTATCAACTGGCATTCCGCTTTCTGTCAGATCCCAATGAAGCAGAAGACATCACCCAGGAAACCTTTTTGCGGCTTTTTCGAACAGCTGGCCAATACCACCCCAGAGCAAAATTGAGAACATTCTTGCTTCGGATTGCCAAAAATCTGTGCATTGATTTTGTGAGAAAAAAGCGACCGGAAACCATGGAGGAACTGCCGGAAAAGATACAGCAGGAAACCCCCCTGGATCATCTGGAACAAGCCCAATCCATGGCCCTGCTCACTCGCAGTATTAACGACCTGCCCGAGAACCAGAAAATGGCCATTGTTCTCCGACATACATCGGGGCTTCACTACCAGGAAATTGCCGAAGTCATGGGAACCAGCGTCAGCGCTGTTGAATCCCTGCTGGTCCGGGCACGAAAATCTCTACGCAAAGGCATGGACGCAAAAAGACGTTGAGAAACTTTTTCACACCCCCTACTGCTCATCTTAGTTTTTCTAAGCTAACAATTGATTTCTTTTCTAAATAAGTATATTTATTATTGACCATTTGTGTTGATTAAAAATTTATGTGCAGGTTTTTTCATTCACCTTCGTTTATAGGTACATGTTGGCTCAATACATTCATGGAACCACAAGGATCATGGTAAAAACAAAGAACACAATCTGTCAGGATAATATGCAACAATCCAAAGCTTTTGCAGCAGCTAATTTTTTCAGAAAAACAACAGCATCTCTCTGTTTTCTGCTTGTTGTTACCCTGATGTATCTTCCTGCATCCCATGCCGGCACTTCAGCATCTTCACCGGTATGGTTTGAAAAAAATGGAATGAATCTTGCGGCCAGAATGCAAGCAATGCAAAAAGAATCCAGTTCCAAACAAAAAACGGAAAAAACCCATGGATCAAAACCAGCCTCCCCCCATTCCCAGAAAAAAGAAACCAAGCATGAAAAAAAGAAGAAAAAGACAAGGGCACCCATGTCAAGGCCGGCCTCCTATCTGTTGAAAACCGGCAGTTTCCCCAATGATGTGGAAAGCTCAGATACTCTGTTACAAAGCGTGTGCTGGCTGGAAAAACCAGACAAAAGCTACAACAAACTTACCCCAAGAAAAACAAAATCCGGGGTTCTGATATTTGACGATGCACGTCAGGCAGGTTTGTATCAGCTCCATTTATATTATGATGCCGGAGTAAAAGACCTCACCCGTTTTCGCCATTTTTCTTCCCTTTGGTTCCGAAACACAGGAGACGAAGAATTTACGGAAAAGACACCGGACACCACAAATCTGGAAGGTCTTCATGAAGGCAAACCGTTATTTTATTTACAGGAACTTACCAAAGACAACGAGAATAATTTTGTCAGCCAGAAACGGGACACAGGAGACAGAATTCCCTTCCGGGTATTATTCCGGGGCAAGCCCGTTCCAGGCGTTCCCGTGACCATGACCACAAAGCAAGGCTGGGAAAAGACCATGACCACCGATGAAAACGGCAGGGTTTCCTTTTTACTGATCAAGGAAGTTTTCCACGACAAAAAAATATACAAGGATCCAGAGCCGTATCTGGTCAAAGCCGTCTATACAAGACCAAACAAGGCAACTTTCAACGGCATCCCCTATGAAACAGAGATGCTTACCGCCACCATCCGCCTGCAGGTATATCCCACACCCTATGACTGGAAAAGCAAGAATGCAGGCTTTTTTGTATTTGCAGGCACCGGGCTTGCCGTGGCCTTTGGTGCGGCCATCCGAAGGAAAAGGAGCCTTGCCATATGAAAGTGGACCGCATCCGGCTCATTGTGCAGTTCCTCTTGTTCCTTTTCTTCATCTACGGAGGTCTGATCCCCCTGAGCATTGGACGGGCCATTCCCACCATGACCTGTATCTATGCAAAGTACCGGGGAGGATTCTGCTTTTTGTATCCCTTTCAACGGTATTTGTCCCTGCCATTTTCCATGTTCAAGGGCGGATACGGGATCATGTTTCTGATGTATCTTGGTACGTTTGCGGCATGGACCATTGTATTTAACAAATCATGGTGCGGCTGGGCCTGCCCCCTTGGATTTATCCAGGATTTGCTGAGTCGCCTCCGGGAATTTCTGAAAATTGATGTCAGCCGTTTCCAATGGATCACCAGATACCGGTTTTTGTCCGTAAAATACATCCTTCTGGTACTGCTGATTCTGCTGCCCATGGGCATTGGCAATTCCCTTTTCGGGCTGCCAAAATTCAACTCAGACATTGCGGTCCCCTTTTGTCAGATCTGTCCGGGGAAACCCCTGCTGCCCATGTTCCACGGAGATTTTTCCACCATTGGCATTGATTTTTCCAGCATCACAAAACTGATTTTGAGTTCCCTTTCCATGATTATTTTTGCCTTGCTTCTGGTGGGGTCTTTTTTGAAAAGGCGGTTCCTTTGTTCCTACTGTCCCATGGCTGCCCTGCTTTCCATCTTTGACAAGGTGGGAATCGTTTCCCTGAAAAAGGCGGGGGAAAAATGCACCAGATGCGGTAATTGTTTCCGGGCCTGTCCCATGGATATTCTGGAAATTGCCGAAGAAAGGGACAAGGTAAATATGGTTACCCAGGACTGTATGCTGTGCATGCGGTGCATTGAGGTTTGCCCGGAAAACGATGCACTCCGGGCAACGGTGTTTGGCCAGACCGTATTCAGATCCACAGCCCAGGGCTTTTTGAAGCGGCAGGAAAAAATTGAATCAAGACTCTACATAGAAGATATGGAATTATAATTATAGTGAGTGAAGACAGAGCACAACGAGTAAAAAAACGCATGGCTCTTCATCTGTCCATGACAGTAAGAGAGATCTTTGAAACCATTGACGAGGAAAGGGCAAGACCTGCGGAAATGGGGTATTTTGACCAGTTTTTCCGGGAATTTGGCAGCGAGCAAAAGAAAATTGTCAATTCCCTGGGGAAAAAGATCATCGGCTTTTACTGCATGAATGTTCCAGAAGAACTGATTTATGCGGCAGGTGCCTTTCCCGTAAGGCTGTGTGCAGGTTCGGCCGAGGCATCCGAAGCAGGGGAAATCTATTTTCCCGATGTGTCCTGCCCCATGGTAAAATCCTCCACAGGCTTTGCATCGGTTCCGGTGCTGCCCTTTTACCAGCAATGCGATCTTGTCATCATTCCGGCAACCTGCGACTGGAAAGCCAAGCTGGGAGAAATCATCGGCCAGTGGCTTCCCGTGATGACCCTGGATATACCCAGGGTAAAATCCATTGAAAACGCTCGCCGATACTGGATCAGCGAAATTTTGCGGATCAAAAAGCAGGTGGAAAAAATCACCGGGAAGAAGGTCACGGAAAAACGTCTGAACAAGGCAATTTCCCTGATTCATTCTGCCCAGAAGGAATTTCGCAGATTCCAGGAAATCCGTAAATCTCCGGTTCATGTAATTTCCGGCAGGGATGCGGCCGCTGTGGTCAATGCCTGGTTCTACGACCATGCCGAATCCTGGACATCGGCCATGAAAAAACTCAACGATGCCCTGGAAATCCGTATCAGGGAAGGCACCCGTGTCAGTCCTGCTTCCGCCCCCAGGGTGCTTCTCACAGGCGCTCCCATTGTGTTCCCCAACTGGAAAATCCCGGATTTGATCGAATCTTCCGGTGGGGCCCTTGTATGCGATGAACTATGCACCTCCAACAGATACCTGAACGACATGGTGGCCATTGATGAACGGCGGCTTTCCGACATGATCCACGCCATTGCAGACCGGTATCTTCTGCCCTGTTCCTGTCCGGTTTTTTCCGATATGTCCGACCGGAAAAACAAATTGTTTACCATGATAGATGACTATAAAATTGAAGGGGTTGTCTATCATGTGCTCAAGGGCTGTCATCCCTATGATGTGGAATTACGCAGTATTGAAAAGGAATTTACCCAGCGGGGCATTTCCCAGTTGAAAATAGAAACCGACTACAACCCCGAAGACACAGAACAATTGCGTACAAGAATTGAAGCCTTTCTGGAAACCTTAAAGGGCCGGAGGTATGCACAATGAAATGTTTTCTCGGGATCGACATTGGTTCCACCACCACCAAACTTGCCCTGCTCGGAGACAATGAAATCCTTGCCCAGAAAGTCACGGCAACGGGTGTGAGCTGCGAAGAAACGGCCCTGGAATGTATGGAGCTGCTCCTCCATCAGACAGGGGTGCAGCGCGAAGAAATTCTGAGGGTCATGGCAACGGGCTACGGCAGACGCCTGGTAAAATTTGCAGACGATGTCATCAGCGAAATCACCGCCAACGTAAAGGGAACGGTGTGGTCATGTCCTGATCTGGACGGCAAAGTGCGAACCATCATCAACATCGGCGGCCAGGACAGCAAGGTCATCTCCCTGGATGACCACGGGGTTACCCGAAATTTTTCCATGAATGACAAGTGTGCCGCAGGCACGGGGCGGTTTCTGGAAACCGTAACACGGATCCTGGAAATCAATGTAAAGGATCTGGGCCCCATGTCCATAGCATCAAAGGTACCCATCAAGATCAACAGCACCTGTGCCGTGTTTGCCGAAAGTGAAATCATCTCCCTTGTTGCAAGAAAAAAGGAACCGGAAGACATTGTGGCCGGTGCCCATTTTTCCATTGCAAGGAGGATTGCAAGAATGGTGCGCAGAATCGGCCTGGAAGAACAGGTGGTCTTTGACGGAGGCCCGGCCCTGAACCAGGGTCTTGTACGGGCCTTTGAAGATGAGCTTGCCGTGGATATTCATGTCCCCAAATGGCCCCAGGTGACCACAGCCATTGGGGCTGCCATCCTTGCCAGGGAAGGCTGGGAAAAGGAGAGCCAATGATTCCTGGTTTGGTAGACACTCTTTCTTCTGCTCCTTCCTGGGATATTGCCTATTTTGCAGGCCTGCTCATGACAGGGTGTTTGTTCGGATTTACCATCTGTTCCTTTTCCTGTGTGCCCATTGTCTGCACCCTTGTCATGGGAACCAGACGGGGCTTTAAGAGCGGATTTGTTTCCACCATGACCTTTGCCGCAGGCAGAACCGCAGGCTATACCATTGCCGGGATGCTGTGCGGCCTGACCGGAATGGCCGCAGAAAAATTATTTGAACAGCAGCATATCCTCATTGCCTCCGGGATTTTATTTTTGATCACGGGAATTTCCCTTGCCTTTTTCCCGGGGAAAAAGAAATGCGGAGCTTCCGCCTGTGCTTCGGGGTGCGGTTCTGTGACCATTGAGCACAAAAACCCAAAACTGCGGCTGTCCTCCATCGGACTGATCACGGGCATCATGCCCTGTGCCCCCTATACAACGGTGATGGCAGCAGCGGCAGCTTCCGGCTCCATATTCATTGGAGGCTTGTCCGCCTTTTGTTTCGGGCTTGGCACCTGTATTTCCCCCCTGCTGGTCATTGGCGGAGGTGCTGGCTGGTTTTCCAAAAAAATCATTGAAAAGACGCCGGATATAGATGGAATCATCCGCAAAATTGCAGGATGTATTATTGTCATCATGGGCATACGAATGACCATGGGATAAACCAACCCCACAATAATATATGGATGAAAAATGAATACATTATTAAACGCTACAATATGTTTTATCGCCACCATGGGAATTTTCTGTGCCAATGCTGTCTTTGCGGACAATGCCCCGGATGTGTTTACAGGAGCATCCACAAAAAATCATTTCACGGAAAATTCCCTTACAGGAGAAGCCCTGAAACAGGTCATTAACGACCACCAGGCAGCCTTTGTCCTTTCCACAACCAACCCGGACAATTCTCCCAATGCAGCAGTTTTTATTCCTGCAATGGCATCGGATTCCACCATCAAGTTTGGCCTTGCCAAAAACCAGAGCCGAAGAAACATTGAAAGGACCAAACAGGCCGTGCTCACCGTGTACCGATACCTGCCCCAAGAAAACCGGCAAAACCGCCATCAGGGAGCCCGCCTCATCCTGGAACTGGATGAACAAAAATCTGAAACAAAAAAATCCCACAAAATGATTATTATGAAAATTAAACAAGTTCTTCCTTTGGGCTGATACAGACTCACAATACCATTCGCCATGGAAGAAGAAATAGTGTATAGCTATATGAAAAATTTTAGGTGAACATAATTAAGAATTCATTAGCATTATATTTTTGACCCTTGATTATTTTTTGGACTATGCTTAAAAGGCATTCCCCAACAATATTTTTTATCTGTGAAAAAGGAGAAAACACCATGAAAAAACAAACCATTTTTTCTATCTTTATGGGAGGAATGCTGATGCTCGCTTCTATAAATCCATCCTTGGCAAAGCCATCAGATCAAGTTGTCGGCCTTGATGATATTGTTGTTACTTCCAAACAGGTAAACAAGGAATTGATGGAAGTGCCAGCTGCGGTTTCGGTGATTACATCCACCGAAATCCAGGAACAGGGACACAATGAACTGGTAAAATTTCTGAAAACGGTTCCCGGACTCCATGTGGGAATTGACGCAAGCGGAAGCAGCTTTTTCATTCGTGGTCAGCAGGTGCCCGGCGGCGAAGGTGTCATGATCTATATTAACGGACGCAAGGCAATTTATTCAGGAAATGCCGGCAGCGGTATCACACAAGGACATAAACTGGATGACCTGCCAATTGAAATGATTGAGAGCATCGAGGTAATCAAGGCGCCACCAGCATCCATTTACGGGGCAGGTGCGGCCCACGGTATTATCCACATTCATACCAAAAAGCCCCAAAAAGGTGAATCCAATCTCAACGGCAGCCTTTCTGCAAGCTATGGTTCGTGGCAGACAGCCAAGGCAAATATGCTGCTCATGGGAGCCACAGACAAAATAGACTACTCGGTCAATTTCAATGCAAAAAATGCCGAAGGATTCAGACATACAGATAAAAAGGCCTATACGGGAGAAGTCAACCTGGGATTTCTCTTGAACGAAGAAAACCACATCGGTATTACCGCAGGAATCAATAAAACCGACAGAAAATATCCCCCCAGCTTCAAGAGCAAAACCGATCTTGAGGCAAACCGGAACAGCGACAGGATTCGTGTCCCGGCAATTCCAGGGTATGGTCCCAGACCCGGACAACCGGCAGGATACAACTATCCCACGGAAGCAGAATCTTCCCTGTTTTATGGAAGCATTGATTATCAGGGAACCCTTCGTGACATACAAATCAGCAGTGTTATCAATCTGACCCGGGTGGAAGATGATATTTTTTCACCAGGAACAGTCTATGACAACGGAACCGCAGAACCAGATGAAACAGATGATCGTACCAATGATGTTATCCAATACAACCTGACCATCAAAAAAGAAATATTTACCCAGGGGAATTGGAAAGATTCCATAACATCTGGTCTGGATTACGAATATTTCAAATATAACAATGCCAAAATTCCTGCTGCCGGCGGCACCGAGGTAAAAACCAAATCCAGGCGATATGGAATTTTTATCAACAATGATCTTTCCCATGGCAAATTTTCCCTGCTCACGGGAATTCGTATGGATCACATGGACTGGGATCTGGAAAACGGCAACTCGGATGCCTATGATGACTCGTATAAAAAAACCTCCTGGGATATTGCACCGTCTTATAAGGCCACCGAAAATATGAGAATATTTTATTCCCTGAGCCACTCATACTGGTTCCCCAATGCATTCATTTTATCCATGCCTTCCTGGTTTGAGAATACGGATAATCCTCCCACCCCGGAAGGTCAAGTCCCGGAAAAAAATCTTACCCATGAATTGGGTATCAAACACCTGCTGTCCAGATCTTTTAATTACAGCATTACCTTATACCATACAGCCACTGAAAATAAGTATATGGCTCCCTGGGACGGAACCACGGGAATGGGATTTACCGGATTCAAACCTGTTGGGAATGCCACATCAAAAGGAGTGGAATTTGCCATTGACGGCAGCCTTGCGGACTGGCTTACCTACCGGGGCAGTTTGTCATATACCGATGCAACCTGGGATAACGGCACCCTTACCGGGCCAAAAATGAGAAGAAAAAACCTTTCCGGCAAACAGCTTGCCAATGTCCCCACATGGGAATATGCCACAGGGGTAACCATCTTTCCCATGAAAAACCTTTCATGGGCAATGGACATGACCTATGAAAAAGATTCCTATGCAGACGATTCCAATAAAACGCCACAAGGTTCCTATCTGACTGTTGATACAAAATTGAGTTACAGGCATTCAGAGGCTCTTTCCCTTTATGTCCTTTGTACCAATCTTTTTGATAGGGAATACAACAAGGAATATAGCAGCGGCATGTCAGGCACATATTATGATCCCCGTCCCGGCAGATACATGGAAATCGGAGTTACCTATCAATTTTAGAATGAAAAGATAATTGAAAATTAAGATACATCTTTTATTGGGAGTTCTTTCTGATGATTTCGGAAGAATTCCCAAAAAACCATTTTATTTTCATGAAAAGGAGAAAAAAATGAAAAAACGAGTTTTATTGTCCCTCTTGCTGGGAGGGGGGCTTGTACTGGGTACTTCAACAGGCGCCCTGGCAACCAAGGCAAACCCAATTACCAAAGACCTTGAGGACATCGTTGTCACGGCAACCCAAACAGAACACACCCTGGCAGATGTACCGGAAGCAACCACAGTAATTACGGCAAAAGAACTTGAACTTCAAAATGCAACAAATGCCCTGGAAGCCCTGCGCTGGGTACCCGGCATAAACCTGTCCTTGTCATATGGAGGCCATGGGCAGGAAGGATATAAAATTGGCGGAGTGAATTCTCCTACATTTTTATCCTCATCCTATGCTCTTATCCTGATTAACGGAAACCGTCCAAAAAGCAGATGGCCATTATCAGACATTCCTGTAAGCATGATAGAACGAATCGAAATAATTAAAGGTGCCAACTCTCTTTTATATGGTAGCGATGCCATGAGCGGAGTTATCAACGTAATTACCAAAAAGGCTCCCGAAAAATGTACGGGAAGCGTCATTGGGGCATATTCTTTCAGCGACGAAGACTCCAACACCGAGTCAATTAGTATAGGGTTCAGCCTGGGAAAATTACGGCAGTTGTATTCTTATAAAAGAGATGACTCCGAAGACGATGTTGTGAAAAGAGATTCTTTCATGGGTAAATTCGGCGTTGATCTGGGAGAGACAGCAGATCTTGAGTTTTCCATCAGGGCCAGTCAGTTGAACAATCATGTTAGAAATCAATCTATGGATGTTGATACATACGATTTCAGCACAAATCTGAAATGGGACATTGATGATCTTTCTTCATTAAAAGCCAAACTGTTTTTACGAAAATATAAGGACCAATTAACAGCTTCTCGTAAAGTAGACAGCTTTTATAACGAACAAGAGATTATATATACAAGACTGTTGGGAGGTTCTCATCTGCTAACAGCAGGATACCAGCGTATGGCAGAGGACTGGGACTATGTCGCTCCGACCAAAAAAGAGTCAAAGGATCCATACTCAAACAACCTGTTTTTGCAGGATGAAATTACCCTTTCAGAATCGTTTATCGTGGTTCCTGCCCTGCGGGTAGGTTTCTACAGCGACTGGGACAATCAGGTCAATCCCAAACTGAGTATGCTATGGAAGGCGACGGATTCCCTGAACCTTCGTGCGTCATGGGGAACTGCTTTCAAGACTCCAGGAGATATGGTTTCATACATGAAGTTTTTTCATCCGGTAGGACCTAGTGGATTCTGGATTATTGGAAATCCTGATCTTGAGCCGGAAAAATCCAGAAGCCTTCGGATTAGTGCTGAAAAACGTTTTGGAGAGAAATTTCTTGGCAGTATTGCCATTTTCAGAAATGATTTTGACAATATGATCGGCGGATATATGACGAAGAAGGAATTAGAAGGCTTAAAGATATATACCTTTAAAAATATTCAAGATGCCAGAAGTCAAGGTGCTGAAATTGAATTGAAATATCACATGACAGACCATATTATGGCATCTATGGGATACGCTTACCTTGATGCAGAGGACGAAGCTAGTGGAGAATCCTTATACAATACAGTTGAACACAAAATTTCTCCCATGATTCGGTACAACAATCCAAATATGGGGTTTGTGGTTCAGGTCAGAGCAGATTATGAAAAATATGCCACAGCAACCAGTTCTGGTGATAAAGATGATTTTATCGTAAATGCCAATATCTCAAAGCAACTGACAGATCATATTAAATTGTGGATAAATGGAGAAAATATATTTGATGAGGAACCCCGGGAAGGATTGTCAAAGGGGGGTATAAAAACAACCTTTGGTCTTAATTTCAGCTGGTAAGGCTTTAGAATCCATGACAGTTCGGGACCCTATCCTGAACTGTCATGGTAGACTCCGCCTGGCATCCGGGATGATGGAATCTTTATCATCCCATGAGTCAGAAAAACGATTCTCAGCAAACAGCTGTCCGGTGTCCCCACATGGGAATATTCCGAAGGGGTAACCATCTTTCCCATGAAACACCTTTCATGGGCAGTAGGCATGACCTATGAAAAAGATTCCTATCTGATCGGAGTTGCCTATAAATTTTAGAAACCAGGCATAATTGAAAATTAAGGATCAGGACATGTTACAGGGAGTCCTTTGATTGTAAAAAGACTCCCAAAGATATTGTATATTTCACTTCATCAAAAAGGAGAAAAATTATGAAAAAACAGATAGTTGCTTCCATTGCACTGGGGGGGGCACTAATACTCGGTTCGGTAAACGGGGTATTGGCAAACAAATCAAATCTACCGGAAGAGACACAGGCCAGTATCGTAGTGAAAGGTGTCAGGGCTGACAACATCCTGAAAAACGTACCAGATGAGACATTTGTTATCACTTCGGAAGATATTGCCATACAAAATCCTCAAAGTGCCTTTGAGGCGATTCAATGGATTCCTGGAATTACCATTTCACCATCGTTTTATGGACATGGAGATGATCATGATAGTCAAACAATCGGGGGATATTCATCTGCCCTTGTATTGATTGACGGCAATCCAA